>Ga0181532_10003197_pt1 | contig 14851 bp, 14 predicted proteins | sample PEATcosm2014_Bin_33_FD_119768 | JGI IMG/M metagenome (GOLD analysis project Ga0181532, IMG submission 119768) | Peatland microbial communities from MTU Mesocosm Facility, Houghton, MI, USA - PEATcosm2014_Bin11_30_metaG | ecosystem: Environmental > Terrestrial > Soil > Wetlands > Peat | place...
AACGATCACGATGACCTCGGGGCAGTCGGCCTGGTCCCACGTTTCGGCGTCAAGCCCTCCGTGGATGCTCTCGGGCGCCGGCGGTCTCGGGATCACGCGCTTGTGCAGTCCCCGTTTGCGCTCGATCTCGGCGAGGTATTCGGGAATCCAGAGCCGCAGTTTTTCGGTGACCGCCTGCTCGATGTCCCATGTGGCGTAGATGGGGCCAAAGAGCGATTCGGTCACGGGCTACTCCTTGAACAGTTTCTCTTTGACGAGCTCGGCTATCGCCACCCGGGTCGTTGGGGTGGGCCTGAGGATCAGGTGTTTCTTCTGGTGTTTGGTGCCTTTCTCGATCAGGGCGGCCTTGGCGGCAGGGATGGCCCGTCCGCGTCCCTCTCCAGTGGCCGGCGAGCTCGAGCCGAACCTCAGTTCCGTTGAGGAGATCATCTTGATCCCTTTGGCGGTCGTGAGTTCGTCGCGCATCCGCCCTGATTCGACCAGGGGTTCAGAGGACTGACCGTACTTGGCCTTCCATTCGATCGTGGAGGGCTGGAGCTTCACCGAGCGAAATCGCGCCTTGCCCTTCTCGGCTACGAGCGCTGCGATCTCCTCGAACATCGGTCGGGTGTCGCCCATGTTCTTCTCGAGGCGTTCGAAGCGCTTTGCAGCCCGTTTCCCGGTGTCGTCGGCTGAGATCAACAACTGCATCAGGCGAAGCTCGGATGGCGTCTCATGGGCTCCAGCATGGCTATGACGTGATATGGAAGGGCGACCATCGGGCGGATTGGTTCCTCATCGGCTCTTGTGAGGCTTCCCTTGCCGACGGCCTCTGGTGTCTGGTACCACCAGCGGATGGTCTCCAGGGCGGCGAAGGCTACGTTTTCCGGCACCGTTTCCTGTCCGGCCGCGTAGACGACATGGATGCTCTGCTGGGGGTGGTGGGGGTCTCTCCAGAAGGTGTAGGTGCCGCCCCCTGACGTCCTGCGGGCGATGTAGCCGAGTTCGTTGTTCGCCATCGTTGAGTAGACAGAGCCCTGCGTGGGGGTTCCGACGACGCTCAGGTTGTACTCGATGGGTCCTCTGTACTCCGAGACAGCCATGAGGAACAGGTAGGGGTTGGTCCCATAACCATAGCTCGGCTTGTGGCGCAGTCCTAGAGTCGTATGGCCACCTTCGTACCACTCGTCGTGGACCTGAATGGCTATCGGGCCGGTGAGGTTTTCGATGAGGGGTTTGCAGGCCTTGATGTAGCGCTCGAGCGTCCCGTCGTGGATGCGGTCGTTGGCGGGGATCTGGAGATGTTCGTGGACTTCGGGGAGTCCCACGAGCTGTGCTTCGGCCTTGACCCCGAGGCTGGGCTGGACTTCCACCCACAGATAGCCCGTGGTGGGGAAGGTCATCGGTTTGCCTTCAATTTTGGCCTTCCAGTTGGCGATGTAGTTGCCAGCCTTGCCTTTGGTGTCCGCTCCCGACGCGGCGAAGGCGACCTTGCCTTCGGCTTTAGTCACGACCGACGAGGTGCCGCTCAGGGTCAGCGCTTCGGTAGCAGTCGGAGCCCGCATCTGAAATTCGACCGATTCCGGTTCGGCGGGTTTGCCGTTGGAGTAGGTCAGGGTGTCGGTGAAGACCGGGAGCGTCTCGCCTTCCTTGATCGTGAAGTCAGGCATCAGCTGGGACGCCATATTTCATATCGACGGGTATGCAGCCGGGTAGCGACGAGTCGGGTCATGTTGAAAAGATGATTACGGCTCCAGCACCGCCGTTGCCACCGTTGCCTGACGATTCGCCTAGAGCGCTTGTAGCACCCCCTCCGCCTCCGCCTCCTCCTGAAGCAGCGCCATTACCGCCGCTTCCGCCAGCTTTGGTTTCGGAGCCGCCTCCCCCGCCGCCTCCACCGCCCGCTTGTGACAGGCTTGCGCTAACTGCGTTTTCCCCTTGTGTGTTTGCGCCGCCGCCAAGAGCGGCAGTTGCCGAGCCGGAAGCCGATATGCCGCCGTTACCGCCAACGTGTACTTGCGATGGTTCTACGCCTCCACCTCCGCCTCCACCACCGGCCGCAACCGCAATCGCACCAATCAGTCCTGATTCGTCGCGCTCACCAGCACCGCCTATGCCGCCTGAGAACATACCGAGTCCTCCGGCTCCCCCGGGTCCAGCGTCGTCAGTGGGTGCTCCTTCCCCTCCACCGCCTCCATTAGCGATGAGCAGAGAGCCAAACGATGATGCTCCTCCCGCTTCTCCGTTCGTTCCGTTTATTTCCTCGGTAGAAGGGCCTTTAGCCCCGGTGCCGCCTTTACCTACGGTGACCGTTACCTCAGAGGGAAGAGCTGATGCGGGAAGGAAAGCAAAGCTAACCGCACCACCGCCGCCACCGCCACCGCCAGCACCAGTTCTTCCGGGTTCCTTGTGACAACCCGATCCTCCTCCTCCACCACCACCGATTGCGACGACTATGAATGCCGCAGTCGCCGCAGGCTTGTTCCAAGTTTGGCTGGTTGTCAGTACGGTCACGTATTCGGTCACGGCGAACTCCATTCCTGGACTGGACAGTCCCATAATGCTCGCCGGAGTCGATAGCCCCGTCTGCTCTGAGGGTCTGACCAAGCCCGGGAACATCGGGCCGATCAGTTCTTCGGCCCCAGCGCCTCCGAAGTAGCTCTGTCCGAAGTAGACGCCTCCGAACATCTATTTCCACAGCGCCAATACTTTGCCGGCGGCGATGACTTTGGCCAGATCTTCCCGCATCGCTTTCGCTTCGGCTTCGGTGTTGAAGCCATGAGTACCTGCTGCGAAAGCCGCCGGTTCGGTGATTTCTTCAGGGCTGTAGCCAGCTGGATAGGGAATGTAGACAGCTGGCAGGACTTCGGTCGCGGGTTCCAGCAAGCCTAGGCCCGCTTCGTGTTTTTCGCGGATCACAGTCGCGGAGAGCGCCGTGCCGAAGACGGCGACCTCGTCAATACCCCCGCCGAAGGGGTTGTATCGTTCGGGCGCTCCCGGCTGCGCTGCCCCAATGATGGATTCGCCGGAGCCTCCGTGGATCGGTTCAGCAACTGTCGCTTTGGCAACTTCCACCGCATCTTCGTAGACGCGGAGCGTGGTGCCGTCGTATGTCATCGCTACGTGGTGCCAGACGTTTAGCGACATCTGTTTGACGGCGATGGCGTAGTTGGGGGTGCCTTCCTTGACCAGCTCCCCTCGAATTTTGCCTTCGTCGTTGCAGAGCGCGTAAGCCGTGTGCGTGTTGCCGCCGACCGTCTTCTCGAAGATCGTGGCGCCCACGCCATTTTCTGCCGCCACGGTTGGGTAGATCCACGCCTCGACCGTGAGCGCTTTCGTCAGGTTCAGACCCGCGTTGGCTTCAAGCGAGAAGTAGTTGGCGTTGTTCTTCGTGAACTTGTTGGCCGGGTCGAAGTCGGCACCAGGCCGCAGAGCGCCGCCCTGCAAAGGGATTGAGCCGTGGAGCGTGCCGTTGAGTTTGACGGAACCGAGGTCTTCAGCGCTCGTGGTTTTGTCCATCCGCCAGTAAGACAGCGGAGAGTGTTCGAGCGTCAGGGTCTTGTAGAGGAGCGTTCCTTCTTTTTCCCGGAATTCCTGTGCGGTGGGCGCTCCTCCCAGCGCGTGGTGGACGTGGCCGGGATCGGTGATGGTCGATTCGATGAGCGCCCCGATGGTGAGCACCGAGTCGCCCGCCCAGAAGCTCACACCTTCGCCTGAGCTGGCGCGGAAGCGACCGCCGATTATCAGCAGGCCCGATCCCGCTGTCGTCTTGAGCTGGAAGTGGCCCGCTTCCGTGCCCTCAAATATCGGGTTTATCAGTATCATCCCGCCGCATGGTTCGCTCGGGTGGTCGATGCCGTTGATCTGCTGCTGGGTCAGGTAGTCGCCTTCGTTGGCCTCCCACTTGCAGGCGTTGAACGTCGTCTCCTCAGCGCCGTCGAGGATGATGGCCTTGCCGACGTTGTTTTCCCAACTGCATCGGGTGAACAGGAATCCGTAGATGACATCGGTCTGTCCCGCGCCGTAAGTTGAGCTTGACTCAAGGAGTGTCCCGACCGTGTTGTTGTTGCGGAACTGGCAAAAGTCGTAGGACGCGAGCTGCGAGTTGTCGGTCGCGTAGGCACCGATATCGTTGAACTGGAGGTACGTGCTGTGGACCTTCAGGCCCTGGTCGTTGACGTGGCGGATGCCGATATGGCAGTTCTGGATGTTGCAGTCGTTGATGACACAGCCGCGTACGGTGACGGGGTATTCCGGGGTGTTCGGGCAGAAGAGGATGCCCCAGCGTCCGTTGCTGACGCCACCACCGTCGATGGTGAGGTGTTCGATCCCGATGCCGACATCACCGCCTTCGCCAGGTTTCGGCGGGGAGCCGCCTCCGTCGCGGCCCGGCAGGAACGGTGAGGGACCTCTTTCCATCTGAATCATCGGTTTTTCTGAGCCGATCCCGGACCCCGCGATGATCTTCGACCCCCAGCCCGCACCGACCAGTCTCGTGCCGCCCGCGATCGACAGCGTTTTTTTGATCAGGTAGGTGCCGCGCGGAAAGTAGACGGTGCCCGCGAGCAATTGGATCGAGGCAATCGCTTCTTCGATGGCTTTCGTGTCGTCTGTCGAGCCGTTGCCCGTGGCTCCGAATTCCTTGACGTTGACAACAAGCTGAGCTGCGTTGACCAGTTCCTCGATGGCCGTTATGTCTTTGGCCGTGATCGCGTCCGAGAACTGATAGTTCCTTGCGATCGACTGGGCTGTCGAGCCCTCCTGTTTGCGTTCGATCGTCAGCATGTCTGTGGCGATGTGCGTGACCCGCACGACCTCCGCGTTGGTCGAGAGCGGCTTTTCGTTTGGGGGCCAGCAGACGGCGTTGAAGGGGGCTTCGGGCATCAGGGCACCCTGACCGGTTTCGAGGGTCAGAGAGGTGCCTGAGGTGGCCGGTGAGGGGGGCGTAAGAACCTGGCCTATGGCGAAGTTCTTATGCTTGTCGAAGGTCATACGAAGACCAGCTGGAAAGCGCTCGGAGGGCTCACCGCCTTGAACTTGACTTCGGTGATGCTCGACAGCAGCGGTGCCGCGAAGAAGCCCTGAGCTGCCAGTGGCATCCCGTTGGCCGTGGTCACGAGGTTGGAGCCGACTTTGACTTCGGTTGCCGCTCCGGTGGTGTTGAAGGTGAAGGTCAGGGCGTAGGCCACAGCTTCGCTTGGGACCTTGACCACGTAGTCCACGTTGGCTTCGAGGGTGACTTCCAGCACCTCTCCGATCGCCCGTTTGCCCGCGATGGTCAGGGGTCCGATGTCTATGTTGCCGATCAGGAGGCCGTCGGCCATTCCGCCCAGCGTTAGGGAGCCAGCCATTCGCGCTCCTCCTGACAAGAGAGGCATCTATCGGGGTGGAACCCGTGCTCACACCATCGCTTGGGTCCTTTGGGGTGTGGCTTCTCGGGGACTACCCGCTCCATGTCATCCTCGAGGGTCGTAGTCTCCAACGTGTTCACCCCGTTTGACGAGCTCGAAGAACGTCGTTGCATCTTCTCCCGCGATGATGACATGGGGGCTTTCGGCCGGGGCGTCACTCTGAAAGGCCAGATGCACGAAGGGCACCCTCTTCCCATGCCCACAGCAGGCTTGGGAGACACCGGGAATCCATCCCAGGCATATGTCAGGTCCCTCCGGCATCCATTGCTCGCAGGCCTTGCAGTAGCCCGCTTGGCCGTGGGTCTGGCGCTCTACTTGATCCAAAGGACCGGTGCGACGGTCACGTCCACGATTTCCTTGATTTTGGCTTCGGCCGTTCCTTCATCCGTGGTCGGTTTGCTCTTGAATGCCATCAGGGGCTGGTTGGCAATCCAGGGGTAGACTTTCAGCCCCGAGGAGGCTTTGTAGTTCTGGACTTTGGTGGCATTCGTCGTCACGGTCAGGAATTTGCCGATTTTGCCGGACGCCGAGAGGTAGACCGCGACGTAGACATAACCATGGGGCGCATTTGACTGCGACACCACGATCGGGCTTTCCAGAGCGAAGAACTGCGTCGGGCCTTCCGCCCCCGGTTCGAAGGCCGAGCCCGTTTTGTCTTTGCTCTGGCCCACCAGCGATGACTTGAGTTCTTCGCCTTCCTTGACACCGACGCCCTGGTAGACGGCAACCCACGCATGGGCCGTCGTTTCCACCGCTTCGGAGGTGACCCCGATCCCGATTTCGTTGATGACGTAGCCTTCTCCCAAGAAGACGGGCTGGAAGATGGCTTCTTTCGTGACCAGCGCCGCGCCGGTTGCGCCGACAGCCGGGTTGCCGTTCTGCGCCAAGGTGCAAACGCAGGGAAGGTCCGACTGATAGGCGTTGGCGGTCTGTCCGGTGAACCCCCACTGCGGGTTCTGCTGCATGTACCTGCCCGATACGAGATCTGACATGGCTCTGTTCTCCTTTCGGGAGGTTGGTTAGAACTTGTATTCGGCGAGTGCCGGTTCGACGGGTGCTTCCGCGAATCCGCCGGCGACTTTCCATGATTTGCCACCGCAGAATTGGAGGCTCGGCCCATACCGCACCAAGAGGCTGATGTAGGCGTAGACCTGGAAGCGGATCTGGAGCGTTCCTGACAGGACCTCAGGCAGGACTCGCGTCCTCAGGTCCGACTCGAAGAACCAGATGTCATCGAACTTGGCCGTGAGGCCATAGCTGTAGGCTTCCGTGCCCGAGGTGGTGAGTTTGTTCGGTTCTTTGTTGGCCGCGAACAGGATGGATTTCTGTTCGCCCTTTTCTGTTTTGGCCTGCGGCAGGATCGGTGGGATGTTGGCCGAGTGGTAGATGTTCGGTCCGAGCGGAGTCTGAAGGAAGTGTCCCTCAGCGACCGTGTTTGCCGCCATCTCGCCCGAGATGTTGTAGTTCGGGAAATCCGAGGCGTTGATGAACAAACGTCCGGCTTCGCTTTTGGCTCCATCCGTCAGCGAGGCGAGGCAGCTCGAGAACGCCGGGTTGATGACATGGTGGACGTTCTGCACGTCGAACCGTTCCTTGGCGATGTGCGACCAGTTGGCGTTCAGACCCATGAGCCAGATGCTCGGGAATTCTTCCAGCGTCTTTGCCGATGTGCGGAAACCTGCGCCCCATTCCGTTCCGGGAAACAGTCCGCGGATCGTCCCCGCGTTCAGGGTCGTGTAGTTCGTGCCCTGCCCGAAGGAGACTTCGCGGTCGAGCTTCAGGTGGTAGTCCATCAGGAGGTCTTCCTGCACCACCCGGTCGAACACCTGTCCCGGCGACTGCTCGATCAGCTGAATGGCCACGTCCTCCTGGCCCGCCAACGTCTTCACAGCCGCTTCGACGTATTCGGTTTCGACGTCCCTCGAGGCAACCCCGGCGTTATCCGCGAGCTGCGGCGCTACTTCCGTGCCGAGCTTGATCTTCGGGAGTTTGATCGTGTCCGTCCCCGGAGGGACCGGCAGGTTGCGGCACAGCGGGGCGATGACCCTCGCGGCACGGAGTGCCGGGATGAAGTCATCCTCCACCAGCCACAACGGGGGGACGAATTCGCCGCCGTGGCCTGTTTCCCTGGAGGGATTGGCACGACGCTCGAAGGGGTTCTCGTTGAGGCTTCCGGAGAGACCGGTGAAGGATGCGCGGAACTCTTTCTCGGCCTGCTCGATCTTCCCTTCCGCCTTGTGCTGGTTCTCGGCTTCGCGCTTCTCCCCACGCAGTTCTGACTCTTTGCGGTGGGACTCGATGCGGTCGGCCGCTCCGCGGGGTGCCAGGTGGCGGAGTTCTGAGTGCGTGCAGAGGAGGTCCTTGTAGTAGGACAGCTGTGAGGCGTTGTCCTTGCGGTAGACCGACGGTTCGTGGGTGATCTCCACGACCGGGCTTCGGTTTGCGTTCGTCCTCCGCTTCTCTTTGTCTTCCTGGTGCTCGATGCGCTGGTCAAGGGGTGCGATGTCGGCCTCGAGGGCTTTGACGGCGCTGTTGAAGTCGTCAGCGGCCTGCTGGTCTGCTGTGCGCTGCTCCTCATCCGCATCCGCGGTGCGCGCCTCGATCTCCGCGATGGCTGACTCGCGCTCGTCAATGAGGGTGTCGAGTTCGCCCGCGAGGGTTGATCGTTTGTCCCGGAGGTCCTCCAGGAGCGTCGGTGTGGCTGTCTCTGACATGGGTTCGACCTCCCGGTCGGGTTGGTTTCTGTTGATTCCGGGCGGTGTCCGGCTCAGAGAGCGGGGTCCAACGCGGTGGTGCTACTAACCAAGAATCATGATGAGAACTTCAGCCGCCGCCCCGGGCGCTGTCCCGAAGATGACTTCGACTTCTGTGGCACTGAGGATTTTCCAGGTGTAGTTCCCGGCTCCGGCGGCTTCGAGGTAGGGTTCCGTGGCGACTTTGGTCGTCATCTTCAGCGCCGTCACACAAGCGATTCTCGTGTTGTTCAGCAGATGTTTGATTTTGAATTTGGTTTCGGAGTTGTTGCCCGTCAAGACCGTGATGCTGCAACGTATCGCACTGTTGAAGGCCCCCGCGATTTCGTTTTCTCCTGCTGGTGTTGCTGGCTGGTTAGGAGCGTTGAGCTTCGGCGCTGTGACGTTCGCCGCCGCGATGGTGCGTTCTGTGACCGCTCCGGTCGCCAGCATGGCGGTCGTGACGGATTCATTGCCCGGAGTGCCACCGGGGTTTCTAACAGCCATCAGACCTCCACCACCTGAATGGTCGTTTCGGCCGTGGCCGCGATGCCGGTGATTTCTCCGGTCCAGAGCATGTTCCCGATCAGGCCGTTCCAGCTCCCCCCGTTGGCCGCCAGGGTGATGCCTTCTTCTTCCACCGCCGTTTTGCCGGGGTAGAGGTAGACCGTGTTGGCACCCCCATTGACGATTTCGAGACCCAGGCGGTTGAGGTTTTCTTTGATGACGACCGTCGAGCCCGAGTGTTTAACTTTGACTTTGCCCGGGTTCTGTTCCCCGAGGACGTTGGTTTTGTTGCCTACGACGGGCATCAGTGGAACCCCGAGACCGGCACCATGCCGGTGCCCACGAGCTTTGCGATCCCCGAGGGGTATCTGCCGAGCAGGGCCGCGACGGTGCGGTGGAGCTGGAAGCGGACTTCCATCGTCCCCGAGAGCACGTCTTCGGCCACCATCGTGAGGCTTGGGGTGTCGAGCATGATCATGTCCTTGGGTCGGCAGGCGATGATCGTGTCCTGTTCTGCTTTGGAGCCGTAGACGTTCTGCACGGCATCATCGAGGTAGACCCCGTAGCCTGCGAAGCCGAAGCGGGGGAAGTCCGAGCCCGGGTAGTCTTCGATCGAGAGGGGACGGTTGGCGTTGTCCTCGGAGGTGCAGATCCATGCCGCTCGCGGAGTGCTCATCAGCAGGGCTTCCGGTGGCCGTTTGCGTTTGATGCCCACCTGAGCGATCGTCTGGCCGATGTAGGGGACCATCGCGGTGCCGGTCGGTTCTTTGGCCGTGTAGGTCACTTCCCCGATTTCGGAGATGTTGTAGAGCCCGTAGAACTGGTAGTTTTCGCCCGTTCCGCCGATCATTGCCCGCTCGACGTGCTCGTCGCAGGATTCGGTCAGGTCCTTGAAGATCGCCCAGTCGAGGTGTGCGCCGGCGGGGGACTGCTCGAGCGCTTGGATGCTCCAGTCGGACATGCCGGCGAACACGACTGCCTGTGAGGTGACCGTTTTCGTCGTCTGTTCGGTTTCGCTGACCGCAGTTCCCGGGACCTGGGGAACGACCTCGGTGCCAGTCGTGATTCGGGGCAGGTTGACCGATGAGACGCCTTTGGGAAGGTCGAATGTCGGGACCAACCTTTGCAGGATGGTGCCGGTGCGCCTGCCGGTGGCGAACTCCTGGTTCATCCAGAGCGGAGGTGCGAATTCGGAGCCGTGACCCGTTTCGAGGTTCGGGTTGACCCGTCGCTCGTATTCAAGGCCGTCCAGTTCGAACTCGCGGCTCTCTTTCGGAAGGTCGGCCATCTGGCGCCCGTGAGTTTCGAGGCGCTCGCGGGCCTCCGGATCGTCTTGGCGGCGCATCCAGAGGTCTTTGAAGTAGGAGCGGCGCTCTGAGACCCGGTAGATAAGCGGCTCTGAGAGGGTGCGTTTGGCGTCCATCTCAGCCGTTTCGATGCCCCGGTCCTCCATGAGCTCAGGTGCCTCCATCAGCTCAGTCATGCCGTCCTCCCGAGTCGCGCCCGCTTGGCTCTTGCCACGTCCAGCTCTGAGCGAAGGACGCTGATTTTCAGTTCGCCTTCTGTCTGAGCCTGAACCTCAGCCTCAGCCTGCGTTTCTTCCTTGGCCAGCAGGCCTTTGAGTTTCTCGATGGCCTCCTCGATTTCAGTGCGGTCCTTCTTGGAGTTCTGTTTGCCTGCCCGCTGCTCGAAGTCCTCCACCAGCGCTCTGATGGAGCCGTAGGTTGCCCCATTTGCCCCTCGGGTTACTACGGATACGTCGCCTTTGTGGATCGTTGCGCTGCGAACGAGTCGTTTGGTGTCGCGGTCAGACCACTCATCATCGGTGGCCTTGAAGGCGAAACTCATTTCGGTCAGGTCACCCCGCTTCATCTTCGGCAGGATCGCCTGCACATCCGGGTCGCTCGGGTCCAGATCGGCGTCCACCTTCAGCCCTCTGGAGTCTTCGGTTAGTGTCAGCGTCCCCGAGGTCGTGCGGGCCAGCGGCAGGCCCTCGTGGTTGACCAGGAAGCAGACATCCGGTTCGCTGTTCAGGCAGCGCTTGAAGGCTCCCTTGGCGAAGGTCTCCTCGAAGCCACCGACTGTGTAGGGAGTTTCTGTGGTGCTTGCGTAGCCCGAGAACCTCAATCCGCCGTCTGCGGTGCTTCTGATCTCCGCTCCATCCGTGGAGAAGCTGCGGCGCTCGATTGTGCCTCTGAGCCGGTCCGGGGCGTTAGCGCGCCGTTCTGCGTCGTCTATGGCGCTGTTTCCTTCCGTTGGCCCACCCATCATGCTTTCGCCTTTGGGAGACCCCGAGCCCTGACAGTCCGGGCATTGGCCCATATCCGTTTCCCCGCTTCCGCCGCAGGTTGAGCAGGTGTCCGAGTCTCCGTCGTCTGGGCCGCCCATGTTGTCCGCGTCAGGCTCTCCGGGTTCGAAGGCCCGCCACTCTTCCGGGATGAGGTCAGAGCGTCCGAGGGCCTTGGCCCGCTTGATGATATGAGCCTTCGCTGCGGCTTTGTTGCCCGCTCGCCCGTAGGCCGAGATGGCGTTTTTGAGGTCTGAGACATTGGCTATCGGGAATGAGCCATCTGGAAGCGCCGTTCCGGCTTTGGCCATCTTGTCCCGTTCGGCTTGGCTGAAGTCTCGCCGCGGCTCGCTCTCGTCAGTCATGGGCACCTACTTGGTCGGGACTGGGACGTTCTGCTTCTTGCCTTTGCCGTTGGTGGCAGGCGGTGGCATTCCGGGCATGACCATCTGAGGCGGCTGGTCCGGTTCTTCCTTTTCCTTTTCGGATTTCTTGAGGGCCTCGAGGGCCTGTTCGAGCAATTCCGTGTTTTGTGGCAGCGACAGCTCATCGCCGTCCGGCAGTGCGGGCATGTCGAAGAACCGCCCGCGGGACTCGTTGGGCGTGAAGACTCCGGCGAGCATGAGGAAGGACGCGGTCTGAGCGCGTTCGAGTTCTGAGCCCCTGATGCGGTGACTCACGTCAAAGTTCGCGTACTTGCCCTCCGGGAGCAGGGCCGTCATGGCGCGTTCGCCCCTGCACAGGTAGCCGGAGAGGGTGTTGGCTACGAAGCCGCGCTCCTGCTGCTCAATGCCTCTGCCGAAAGATGTGGAGCGTTCGTTCAGGCCCACCATGTGGGGTGGGATGCGAAAGACGATGCCTGAGATTTCCTCTGCGGAGTATTTGCGGCTTTCGAGGAGCTGCTGGTCCGCTGCGTTGAGGGAGATCGGCTTGAATTCGGACTCATTGTCCAAGATCGCCACTTTGGACGAGTTGGTCAGGCCCTGGAATTTGGAGTCCCAGGAAGCTTTCATTTTGTTCGCGGAGTCCTCGTTCAGTTCCCGCTTGGTCTGGATCACGCCAGCGGGAGCTGAGGAGTTCTCGAAGAATTTCTCGGCGTGGATGTCGAGTGCATGGCCCAGTCCGAAGCTGTAGCGCATGACCTGAATCGGGTTCAGGCCCAGCAGGTGTCCGGGCATCGACTGGTAGCGGACATGGAACACGTCATCGTCCGGGATCTCTTTGCCCGCATAGAGCCAGTGGACTTCGCCATTGGCTTCGACCTGCGGGCGCACGATATCCGGGTTCACAGGCATGATCTGAGTCGGGTAACCGAGGCCGTCCCGTTCCACGATCTGGCCGAAGTAGTTGCCCCTGAGCGCCAGCGCCCAGATGAAGCCCACCCACCAGTCGGTGGGGGAGATCAGCTCGTAGGGATTCTCGAGGAGCGGTGGTAGGTCGATCTCCTTGGCGTCGATCTGGTTGGCCGGCTTATCCAGCGCTCTGAGGGGGAGCGATGCAACCGAGTCGGCTAGGAGGCTAACGCAGCCGTAGACCGCCGCGATCTGGGTGGCGGATTCGGTCGTGACCGAGATCCCGCCGACCGTTCCTCCAACGCTTCCCGGAGGCGGCGGTGCCGTTGTGCCCCATTCGAGGTAGGGGTTGGCTCCGCGCTTTTCCAGCTCCCTGAGGGCGCCGAGACGTTTGAGCGCTCCGATCGGGCTTTTCTCGAACACGGGGCCTCCTCTAGGGGGCTTGGAGGCGTAGACTCCAGCCATGGTCGAAAAGGACCGCAGCTACATTCCTCCAGAGAGACAGATGCCTCCTGGCGGCGCGCGTGGCCTAGTGAACTACTTGGCCCACGAGTTTGAACTGAGTGACTGGTGGGAACTTTGCTGCCAGACACCCATCACGACGTACTTCGACCTAGCGCGGCGAGCCAGCGGACGGCCCGAGGCGAACTTCTACAACCGCGTGCGGGGGGAAGTCCTTCGAGGAAAACTCAGCTACGACAGATTTCGCAGTCTAAGGGATCGTTTAGAAGACGAACGCGAACTCACGAAGCCTTTGCAGCCTAACGAAAGGACCCCATGAGCGATAGCTCATATCAAGGATCGCTGTCAAAGAGGGTGTGGCGACGGCTGCATATAAGGCCACGCTGCTGGTTGATGGGTTGCAAGCCAAAGCAGAGGGGTTACGTCTACTGCGCTCGATGTCGAGCACAGCTCAAACCCTAATAGACGTGAGGTTCCCCGAAGTCTGCGGTCTGGATCGCCCAGTGAGCAAGGGTGCAACCCACGAGGGGGGTGATGTTGACCGTGGAGTCTTTGCGGCTCCATTTCCAGGCGTCGGTCATGTTGCTCTTGGCCGCGCCGCGGAGGGCCTCATCGACCTCGGGCTGGCCGATATGGCGAAGGGTCCTCTCCTGCACGGCATTGAGGAACATGCCGCAGGCCTGCCCGTGCTCCCGAGAGCCTAGGACCGTGACTTCGGGCTCCTTCAGGTAGGCGAGGAGCCCTCTGTTTTCCAGGGCTTCGGTGAGCGCCGGCGCCTCGGCGAACGCTCCGCTCATTCCGTCCAGCACGACTGAGACGGGTTTGTGCTCCGCCACGAGCTCCGCGAGTTTCTCAACGAGCCAGCCCGTGCCCTTGCGGGACTCCACCACAGCCACATGCGCCAGCCCGTCTGCGCGGAAGCCCGCCATGCAGATCGCACTCCGGGCACCGATCGGGTCGCTGTCCACGGCGAAGCACACGCGCCCCGGGACCGTCGAATCTGGATCAAGGCACCCTTCCCATGCTTCGGGGGTTATGACCACACCCTCGAGACCGTCCGTGCGCGGCCAATCTCCGATGCCGCCGCACTCGACCTTGAAGCCACGGGCCGACATCGAGCGCTTGGCCGAGAGCAGGTTCTTCAGGTCGATCCGTCTGTCCAGCGCCGGGTTCGCCTTTCGGAGTTCGATCGGGTCTTCGAGGAGATGGTCGGGAACGAGGTCCGGGTTGTCCCCCTCCATCGAGTACTCGAAGTAGAGGGTTTCCTCCGCTTGGGAGATACCAGCCTCGCGCATCCTTGCGAGAACCACCCCGTGTTCGTGGACCTCCTTGTCCACCGCTGAACCCACCAGCCAGATTTGCGTGTTCGGTCTTGCGAGAAGGGTTGGTCGCAGGGCCGCATAGAACATCTCGGCCAGATACATGCTCTCATCGAACATGAAGCAGTCGATCGTGAAGCCTCGACCGCCGCCGCCAGTTCGGGTGCGAAAGCGAATCCGCTGCCCGTTCTCGAGCGTGATGCCCTCGGAGCCGTGCGAGGTCGAGATCCCTTTACGAGCGACCGACGCCATCAGTTTGGGGGAGTCTTCGATGACATCCCGCAGGCGGCTAAAGGCCTCCATGCTCGTATCCCATTGGTGGGCCGAGTGGACGATCAGCCGCTCGTTGAGCAGGTAGAGACCCACGAGCTGGCGGGCGAGCAGGATCTCGTTCTTGCCATTCTGCCTCGGAAGGACAACGCCAACCTCTCGCGCGGCCCATTGATCCCCGGCTTCGTTCAAGCTGGCACTGAGGATCGCCTCTTGCCAGTCATCGAGCGTGAGTCCGACTTCTTTGCAGAACGCGACCGCGCGTGGGCCTATCGAGTAGTCGTGCTCGGGAATCCAGCAGATGCGCGGCCTGCGATCACCAAACTCTGGCTCTCTTGGGGCGTCGATGACGGCGGTTTCGGTCTCTGAGGTTGCAACGAGCGTGTTCGGGGCCAACGTATCCGCCATTCAGATGGTCATGACCGAGATGCCAGCGGGAGCCCGGAAGGATTGGTCTTCCGCATCTGGCACAGCAGACTTCGCCGCGTTCGACCAGTGGCTTCCAAGCCTTGCGCTCACGCTGGTGGCGAGTCCCATAGCCGCGTTGTGTGGTCGTCTGTCGCATATAACTAAACGGGGAGGGTTTTTTGAC
>Ga0181532_10003200_pt1 | contig 14840 bp, 18 predicted proteins | sample PEATcosm2014_Bin_33_FD_119768 | JGI IMG/M metagenome (GOLD analysis project Ga0181532, IMG submission 119768) | Peatland microbial communities from MTU Mesocosm Facility, Houghton, MI, USA - PEATcosm2014_Bin11_30_metaG | ecosystem: Environmental > Terrestrial > Soil > Wetlands > Peat | place...
CCACGCTGCGCAGAAACCCGTAACATTGCGTCCCAGAACGCCAATCGGTGCGCTCTCACAGCCTCAAGTGCCGCCGAAAGATCGCTGTTGTCGGCCGCTTGTACCGGCAGCACGGCGCGCCACACGTCAACTGTTGTTCGGATGTCCTCAACTGGTATTCTGGCTTTGCGGATCGCCACATTGCTGAACTCCGCGAGGGTCTGCAGCAACAAGATGCCGGACGCAGCCCGCATTGCGCGGGCTATGAGGTCACGCGCCCGCACTACCCTCATGTCGGATATCGAAGCAGTTGCGTAAACGAGAATGTTTGTGTCGAAGCTGACTATCACCGTTCATGCATCTCTTCGCGCGTGAACCCTTGTAAGGCGCTACCCAGCGCGGCAATCGTGGGGAGTCCGATGCCGACGTAGCGGAAGTTTGCCCGCTGCATTTCGTCGGGGCGATAGACATTGCGCAGATCGACGATCGTCGGCTGCGCCATGACCTGCTTGAGCCGGCCGAGATCGAGTGCGCGGAACTGCTCCCACTCGGTCACGATCACGAGCGCAACGGCTCCCTCGGCGGCTTCGTAGGCGCTCTGGCAGTACGTCACGTCGGGCAATTGCGGCTTCGCCTGCTCCATGCCGGCCGGGTCGTAGCAGCGCACATTGGCGCCCATGTCCTGCAGCGCCGTGATCAGCGGGATCGCCGGCGACTCGCGCGTGTCGTCGGTGTTCGGCTTGAAGGTCAGCCCGAGTACCGCAATCGTCTTGCCGCGGATCGAGCCGTCGACCGCAGCCACCACCTTGCGCGCCATGGCGCGTTTGCGCTGCTCGTTCACGGCGGCGACGGTCTCGACGATGCGCAACTGGGCGCCATAATCGTGGGCGGTCTTGATCAGCGCCGACACGTCCTTGGGAAAGCACGAACCGCCAAAGCCGGGACCGGCGTGGAGGAACTTTTTGCCGATGCGGTTGTCGAGACCCATACCGCGCGCCACGTCCTGCACGTCGGCGCCGACGCATTCGCAGAGGTCGGCGATTTCGTTGATGAAGGTGATCTTGGTGGCGAGAAAGGCATTGGATGCGTATTTGATGAGCTCGGCGGTGCGCCGGCTGACATAGACGAGCGGCGCGGCGTCCAGATAGAGCGGCCGGTACAGCTCGGCGAGCACGGCGCGGGCCCGCTGGTCCTCCGCGCCGACGACGATGCGGTCGGGATGCTTGAAGTCCTGGATGGCGGCACCTTCACGCAGAAATTCCGGGTTGGACACCACCTGCAGATCGGTCCCGGGACGCGTTTCGCGCAGAATATGCTCGATCTCGTCGCCAGTCCCGACCGGAACCGTCGATTTGGTCACCACCACGGCCGTCTCGGGCAACAGCGGCGCGACCTCGCGCACGGCGTTGTAGACGAAGCTCAGATCGGCGTGACCGTCGCCACGGCGCGACGGCGTGCCGACGGCAATGAGCACCACTTCGGCATCGCCGATCGACGCCGCGTCGCCGGCGAATCCGAGCCGGCCCTGGCGGACATTGGTCTCGACGAGCTCGGCCAGGCCCGGCTCGAAAATCGGCATCTCCCCGCGATTGAGCGCTGCAATCCGTCCGGTGTCCTTGTCGACGCAGGTCACATGGTGACCGAAATCGGCAAAACAGGCGCCGGAAACCAGGCCGACATAGCCGGAGCCGATCATGGTCACGCGCATAAAGCTCTCCGTTGCGGCTCAGATCAGATCCGGTCCAGCCCCTTCAACGCGTCGAGGGGCGGCCAGGCGCGGTTCCTAGGCGACGCTGATCGAAATCGACGCTCAAAGTTTTCGACATTCGGTATAAACGGGAGTGTTCAGAGCATCGGTGCGCTCAAGGCAATGCGCTAGATCAGTGAGCGGCCCATCGATCGTGAAGTCATAAGCAATGCCCTTAAGGACCAAAGCATAGCGGCCGGCCGGAAACACCAAGTCGGCATCCGGGCGAATGACGATCATCTCAGGATTGTCGGCTAGGGGCGCTACCTTCATTTGGTAGGAGCTGCCGCGAACAACCCATGATTCCTCGACATTGGCGACCTTAGCGTTACCCCTCGAATTAAATGTCAGGACTCGCGCCACGCGAGCCACCACGCGCAACGAAACACGGTCCGGCGCATTGGTTGCAAGATCACGTCGAAATACCACAAACTGAAGCGGACCAACGGGCAGATGGACTCGACTGGGCGTCGAAATTGCCGCCGATACCGCGACCCGCTGGTCTGGCGCTCTAATAGGCAACAGGTCGAGCCCAGTCAGCCGGCCGTTGGCGACTGCATAAACTCCATATTCAGTCGGAATCAGCATGTCGGGCGCCGCCTGTCGAATGGCGACTATGGATTTCGCCTCCAATTTTCCAAGCGCAACGTTCGCTTCCTTGCCGACCTCATCTGTCGTGCTGATCTTCGTCGACTTGTCGACCCGGTGTAATCCTAACAAATCGAAATCTGATCTAGCAACGGTGGCAGCGTATATGGCCACTCCCAACGCGACGGCGCCAATCAGTTGAATGCTCCGCCGGAACCGGGACCGCAAGTGCTTTCCAAGGAAAGTGTTCGCGAAAGGATCGTTAGATTCGGATAAAGTCGGCGGCGACGATGTGTGCTGATCGAAGGGGGATAAACTGAAAATCGGAGATTCAACATAAGCACTATCGTCACTAACGATCATCGCTTGCTGCGAACCAGGGCGCAGGGCGGCTGCGTTATGTGTCGATTGCTCCTCTGTTGCTCGGGTCAACGTCGGTTCGGAATTAGAGGGCAGCAGCGGTACATTCTGCGCGAAATCGCTCTCGATTTGATCGATCGCAGCTTCGAGTCCTCTCACCTGCTCTTCTATCTCAGACCATCTCCCCTCTACAAAGTGTCGGTAAAGTTCCTTTCGTAACTTGACGCGGGCGAACTCATAGATGAACCAGCGGAACTGGCCAAGATCTTGACTAACTTCTGCAATCGTCCGGGCCAGGACAGAATAATAGTCCTGCGTAGCTCCAGCATCCATAGAACGCAAAGCAACCCTATCCATTGCGCACTCGGTTATTTTAAGCTCGCGGCGACCGCCCCGATTAAGGTGCGATACCCGTTATCGCACTCGCCTTCCCCACTTTTGATTTTCCCACAGCACTGACTGTGATAGCACCCTTCTGCATTTCTCCGCCATCCGGTCTTGTAAAGTAGGACAACCTGTCGGTATCTATCAAGACATGTTGCACGGACCGGACGAGCGTTCGCTCCCGCGGTCAAATCCACCGGGCTATTGCGCGCCCCCGAAGGGAATTGCTATTCGACTGGTAGATAGTGCTTCATACCCCGTCTCGGGCGCTTTTTGCTGTAAATGAGCTGCAGGAGAGGACTATGCCTAAGATCCTTTTGATGTTGACCGCAGCGTTGATTGCCATGCTCGCCAGCACGTCTTTATCGTTCCATGCGAAAGCCGCGGACGCCGATTTACCGGGGATGACCCGCGGCCCTATTGCAATGGCTAACTCCCATTGTCGACATCTCTGGCGATGTGGTCCAGCTGGCTGTGACTGGCATCGCGTTTGCTCGCGGCCCTGCCCCGACGGCTACTCTTGTTATCCGCTGTACGGGGCGTATGGCCCCTATGGGGGCTTCGCTTATTGGGCCGGTTATTCCTACGGCGGCTGGGGGTCGGACTCTCGTCATTGAGACCTGCAGCGGTGCAGCGGGCATCATCATCGCTGCGCCACAGTCGTGGTATCGAGTTGCGAGCATGTTTGCTATGTGATCGGGCTGCTCGCTGATTGGCAGCTTCGCCACATCGCTGCTCGATCTCGGTGAAGCAACAATATAGAGATCAAGCGCTTCGCCGGGTATGCCGCCGTCCCGTCAGGTCCGCCGGAGTTTAGCCACCCGCAGGTTTTGAAGTTCAAAAGCGCTGCGACTTCGATCCGCTCACATCACATGTAGTAGACGCAGGAAGAGCCAGAACAGCAGGCCTGCCCAGATAAGTGTGAGCACTAGGCCCAACGCCACAAGCGCCGCCGGCCATTGAGCGATCAATTTTCTGTTTTCTTTCGAATGGCCATCGGTTGACATGGGAGCATGGGCCAGCACTTTTTTGTTGAAAAGGTTCGTGAGCGTAGATGCCTGGTAGGCGAGGGAACTGTCAAACAACAATTCAATAAACCATTAAAATTAAAGGAAGCGAGAAAGCCGCCGGATTCTTGGCGCCTTTGACGGGCCAGTGGCGAACCGCAGCACCGCCAGACCATGGGGCGCCGGCGTGCGCCAGAGCCGTCACCATCATCATGTTGAGCATTGATTTGGGTCAAATACCGCGACGGGCATCCGATCGTATTCTTTGCAAGTCAGGCACGGGAGGTTTTGTATGGTACCACCGGGTCAGATTGCCGCGATGATTGACCTCGCACGCGTTCGGGCGCAGGCATAGCGGCAAATACGAACGGCACGCCGGGAGCGACCCTCGCGGGTCGCATCAGTGAGGCAAGACCCTAATTTGGCCGTTCCCGGCGCGCACTTTTCCTTAGCTGCCCAAATGGCGCTCGCAGCGACGACTGGATGAGGGAGCCTAATCGACGTCAGGTTTCCAATTCAGCGTGATAGTCGCGTTTCCAATTTCTTTATTCAACCTGATCGCATAACGTTGCCTGAAAAGTAATGTGCGCTTGTTAGGAGCCTTTGGGCACTGGACTTCATCGTGAGGTATGCCGGCTTTGTTTAGCATTTGATGAAAGACAGCACCAGCGATGCCCCCTACGAAGCTACTCATCGGAATAGGTTCCGACAAATAGATCTTATGTTCAGCATGCGATGGAGCAAGGCAGTATTGCCAGTCTTGCCACTCGCTGGCCAACGTCGTTTGGGAAATTGGCGCGAGCATTCGGATAAATGACCAATGGCGCATCTGCTTTCGATGGGTCGATCACGACGCGGGGGATGTTGAAATCGTGGACTATCACTAAAAACTTGGCGGAACATAAGGAAGTGGTCATGGCGCGGCTGAGTAATCCTCATCCAGGCGAAATTCTGAAGGAAGAATTCTTGAGCGCGATCGGCATGAGCCAGAATCAGCTCGCTCATATCATCGGCGTGCCGGGTAATCGCATCCACGCCATCGTCAAGGGAACCCGCGATATTACGGGCGATACCGATTTGCGCCTATGCAAGTTTTTCGGTCTGTCTGAAGGCTATTTCCTGCGGCTCCAGAACGCCTACGACACGCTGGAAGCCAAGCGCCGCATTGCAGAGCAGGTGGCCAAGATCAAGCCCTACAAGCCGGGTAAGGCGGCCTAGACCGATGAAAGCGATCACCCTGTGATCTCACTTAAGCCGCTCAAAGTAGGGGTAGAAATGGGTACATCGTCGACATATACCCTAGCGGCCAGCGAGAGCACATTACCGGAGTCCGAAGTGGCGCAGAGGTCGAGGAATGGCTCGCTGGCAAAAGTCACGACACCAAAAACCGGTGGTTAGGCAGTCGACGACATAAAACAAATTGCATGCGCTGTCGACAAGAGGTTCTCAAGAATTAAGAGCGGTCGATCCCAGGTAAAATTGTTCCTGCTGTCCGTGGATTTTGTAAGACTAGGTAAAGGACCATTACTGCAAGGAGGCTTGCTGCGGCGCGCATCACATAGAGGCCGACGACGTCTTTGAGCTTCTCGGCGAACTTCGGATCCGTCGACAGCTTGAAGGTGCGGATGCGATGCGGCGCGAGTTGGTGAGCCGCGAGGATACGTTGCACTGATCGCAAGCTCACTCCCGCCGCTTTCGCCAGCATCCGGCCGGTCCAGTGGGTTGCATCCCCTGGCAGCGGTCCGAGGGTCAGATTGACCACCCTCTGCACGGTATCGGTTGGCAGCGGTGGTTTCCCGGGCTTGCGCGTCTTGTCGCGCGTCAACCCTTCGACACCCTCTGCCATGAACCGCGCCTGCCATCTCCATACCACGGGCTTCGATTTGCCCGATCGACGCATAATCTCGGCGGTGCCGCAGCCATCGGCGGTGGCAAGGATGATGTTGGCGCGCCACACATGCTTCTGTGGCGCGCTGCGATCCGCAATGATCGCCTCAAGACGGCGCCGATCCGCGCGCGTGACGTCAACGACAATTCCTGCTCTCATAATGAGAGCTTGAACTGCTTCGGCCGATTTGGGAATCGTCCGAATGAATCAGACCACTAGCACCGAGCCGAGTACCGCGCATGAGCGGAGGGGCGCATGCGACCGAGCGTCTTGGCGGTCTTGAGGTTGATCACTGGCTCGAACTTGGTCGGTCGCATGACCGGCAGGTCGGCGGGCTTCTCGTCCTTGAGGATGCGAGACATAGATTCCCTCCTGTCGGATTGCCTCGCTAATGTCGGCGCCGTAGTTCATCAGACCACCCACAGCTTGCGCAGACACTCATCAATCACCACCATTTGCAGATATCGCGCAACACGAAGCGCTGGTGCTATCGAACGGACACCTCGACCCGAATGATGGAATTTCCGCGAATGCCCCGATTGGCGCCAGACATGGTCACTGAAAATGAATCCTTGCCCTTAAAATCGCGGGGAGCCTTGTAGGAGAAGCCGTATCCCTGGACTGTTGCCTCGCCAAACTTTGCCGGTGTGCTGACGGCGACACTTTCAAGTGTCATCGCACGCGACCGAAGTCCGCGCAGACAGGTGTGCCCACTCATGATGACGATCGTCCAATCCACGGTTTCAGAATTGAGTTGTGCGGGAGGTCCTGTGGGAACGCAGTCACCCGCCTTGGCCGAGAGAACCCCAACAAGGAGCCATGCCAACAACAAGCACACAGTGAAGCGCATAGGGAACTCCAACTGTTAGCACTTTCGGGGGGCGACGGCGGCAGCTTCGCCGCAAGACAAGCCAGGTACTGCTTCTGCCTCAAACGGACATTGTAGCCCGGTTATCGCGGCTTTTGCAGTTATTTTCTTTTCGACCGCAGATGCTCGGACTTTCGCATCCGTTCCGGCCATCTATCCAGATTTCGACACCCTAGTGACTAGACCGGCAATTGGCCAAGAAAACAATTGTAAATTCAACTTGGCCCCGCAACATGATCAGATCGAGACCCATCACACGCTGCAACAACGACGGTTGTCAGAGGTAATTATTTTATCCGTTCCAATAGCATGCGCGATTGACGCGCCTCCAGCCGAGCGACGTCGGCTGGATTATTTGAATTCCATAGTTGGTCGACGAGCGCGCAGGCGCGCGCGAGTTCGGCGTCGCTATCGATCAAGATGAGGGTCGCATCCATCACACGGTCTTCGCATCGATCTTATCGTACTAGGCATGGGTCCCAAAGAATCGGATTGCCAAGGCTCCCGCCTGATATTGTACGCTTGCAATCAACGGCTTTGCTTTGCAAGGTCAGCGATAAGTTCACCGTGGCGCTACGCAGCGGTGCGCATGTCACGGGGAAAACGAATTGAGCAGCGGCACGCCAGTCCGCGAAATGTCGGCGACGTTACGGGTGACGAGCGTCAGTCCGTGTACTTTGGCTGTCGCTGCCAGGAGCCCGTCGATAAGCGGCAACGGGTAGGGAACGTTGAGCCGCGCCCAGACCTCCGCAATCGACTCGTCGGTAGCAAGCACGCGATCTCCAAGCCTGCTCCGCATTTGCGCGAACCATCGATTGAGTGCAGCGGCTTGTTCTGGATCGGCCCGTCGTTTTAGTTCGATCCCGCGACGTGTGTCGGCAAGGACAACCACACTCGTCCCGATCTCCGTTACTGGGGTTCGAGCAACCCAACGGGCAACGCTCGCGTCAGCCCGATCGCGCTTTCGAATCTCGGAAATGACGTTAGTGTCGAGCAAGAACTTCACAGATTGATCTCGCGTCACTGCCGTTGACGCGATTGCTCAAATACGTCGGCGAAGACCCCGTCGGGAAGATCGGAACCAAACACGTCGAAAGCGGTCTTGATCTCGGAATGGACCAGAGCGTTTACTAGTGTCGATCGCAGAACCTTCGCTTTTTCGGATTCATTGCGCAGGGTCTCGGCTAACGCCCGGATAAGATCAGCATCCCTTCTGGCGGCCTGAACCTCCAGGCGCACGAGCCACGTGCTGCGGAGCGACGCCGATGCAATTTAGTAGCTTTTCGTTGGGCTTTGCTGACCATGGGTGCATCTCTCCCGTACAATGGTTCTCCGGTTATATAACCGGATATTTGGCAGATTCCAACTCGAAGTAGCAGCGAAGACACATCCGCTGCCGACAGCTTCCGAGAAAGTCGGCATTGATGGCGCGACTTCCACCGGTCCAATTACCGAAGAAGGCAAGCAGCGCTCCGGCTGCAATGCGGTCCGCCACGGCCTGACCGCCGAGACGGGATCGGAGCGCTAGAGGACGCGGAAGATTACAAAGTATTCGAAGCGGCCATCAACGCTGATGTCATGGCCAACCGAACGGATTCGCATCTGTAAGAGCCGTCGCACGTAAACCATACAGCCCCCGATCAATGCCCCCGGCCAGCGAGCGGTGCTCGGGGACCACAAAAGGTCAGACGTTAGCATCGCGTAATAGCTACGCTGCGATCTCAAGCCCCGCGGGGCTTTTCAACTCCGTTCCCTCGATTTCGATTAAGATTTTATTAATCATCGATCAATAGCGTTCCACAAATCACTCTGTCCCAAAGTTTTGAAAGCCGCCCATGGGCTTGCCGACCTCACGTGTAAGGTCGCGCGAAAGGGACGGGCATGCGCGTATTGCTAATTGAAGACGATAGCGCCACGGCGCAGTCGATCGAGTTGATGCTCAAATCCGAGAGCTTCAACGTCTACACCACCGATTTCGGTGAAGAAGGCATCGATCTCGGCAAGGTGTACGACTACGACATTATTCTGCTCGACCTCAACTTGCCGGACATGTCGGGCTTCGAGGTGCTGCGCAGCTTGCGCGTCTCCAAAGTGAAGACCCCGATCCTGATCCTCTCCGGCTTGAGCGGCATCGGAGACAAGGTTAAGGGTTTCGGCTTCGGTGCCGACGACTACATGACCAAGCCGTTCCACAAGGATGAACTCGTCGCGCGCATCCATACCATCGTGCGGCGCTCCAAGGGCTACGCCCAGTCCGTCATTGAGATTGACGACCTCGTCGTCAACCTCGACACCAAGACGACCGCGGTCAACGGCACGCCTGTGCCCCTGACGCTCAAGGAGTACCAGATGCTGGAACTCTTGAGCCTGCGCAAGGGCCTGACAATATCCAAAGAAATGTTCCTCAATCACCTCTACGGCGGCATGGACGAGCCGGCACAGAAAATAATTGACGTCTTTATGTGCAAGCTGCGGAAGAAACTCGCCAATGCCTCGGGCGGCAAGGATTACATCGAAACCGTGTGGGGCCGCGGCTATGTGTTGCGCCAGCCCGCAAACGAACAAGCGAAGATATCGGCTTGACCGATATGCGGCATTGCCACCGCACATCAGAGATCCGCTATGAATTCAGATGAAGCCTGGCAGCGCGCCGAACAAAGCTTCAAGAAGGAAAACCGCGCGCGGGACAGTCGAAAAACGCCCGCAGAATATGAAGCGCGGGCTCTCGCGATCCGCGAAAACACCGCACGTTTGAAGGCGCTCCGATTAGCCAAACAAGCCCAAAAGTAGAACTCCAAGCGCCGCAATTAACAACTCTTTGAACTTTCAGGCTAGGCCCAGCCTTGCCCAAAACTTAGGCCCGCCAGGTATCCGTAGCCGTTTCGACGAATATCGTACGATGGCTGACGAATGCCTCAGGTGGGCACGAGAGGTCGAGACCAAGAAAGAGCGCTTGATGTATCTCAATCCCGCTAAAGTTTGGCTGGAGCTCGCATTACGTCAGGATGCTCAAGCCTCCTCTCCTCGTTTGCCGCCGACCCCGCGTCTGAAAGGGGTCATCCGTGGACTAATAGTCACAAAGCGTGAGCGGGAGGGGATTGGTTTGTGGCCGCGATCCAAGACCTAGCGCGCATCAATTTTTAGACACAGAGGTGTGCATTATTAGCCTGACCTCACGAGGAGGCGAGCATGAGGCACTTGTCCGTATGGATCCTTGAGTTCTTCAAGCTCATAGGACGGCGGCGGCTTCACCCTCTAGTGGCGCAGTGTCCCGTCTGTCGGCGGATGGTTCGTCTCCATGTCAATAAGGCGGGTCGTCGCCATGTGTTCGCGCACGCGCGCGAATTATACGAGGGATCTCGGATTTCCGTCCACTATGATGCCACGTTCAAGTGTGTCGGCTCAGGCAGCAAAAAGCTATTCGATCCTCGGCCGAACGAACGTCAACACTTCAAGCTACCCAACTCGCTGCTTGAGCGGTAACGAGGGTCGGGATCGCTTATACGCGGAGAGGCGCCCGGGGAAAATGAGTCTTAGCTTTGTCGACGAATTACAGACACAGGTGGAGAGGCTCGAAAACAAAATCCTGGAAGCAGAAGCCGTTGGCAAGGACAGCGGAGGAGACCGGATAGCGCTTTCGCACCTCAAAGCACTGATCGAACACCTTCGGGGCAGTGAAAAAATCCCCGGGGAACGAGAGAGTGGAGGGAGGGGAGTGGTTGCGGGGGCAGCCACGGCCGACAAAGAAAGCCCCATTACGGGAACCGGGGCTCCATGAATTGTTGAGATTTGATGGAACCAAAGCTATAGAGCGCAGATCGAGGTCTTCTTCCTATTCAAGTCACGATAAGTGCCGCACGCTCTTTTTCGGTTACCCAAACTATGCAGCACTGGGCGCGCTGGAAATGAACTTCAGATGTCGAGCGGGCTCCAGATCGTGCGCGAGGCGCTTGGCCGGCACAAAAATCGCAACCGTGCAGACCGAAGGAATTCTCAGGGAGTTGAGCTGCTCGCGCTCGGTCTGGCGTGATTGCGTTCAATTGCCTTCACTCGCCGGAGATGGGCGCCAGAAGTTGAGCCAGACGAATTTCGGCATTCCGTATAAATTGGCGTATTCAATGCGTCGGTGCGCTCAAGGCAATGGGCTGTATCAGTTACCCCCCCATCGACGGTGAAATCGTAGGCGACGCCCTTCAGCACTAAAGCATATCGGCCCGCTGGAAAAACAAAGTCGGCTGGTTCCGGGCGAATAGCAATCATCTCTGGATTGTCGGCAACTGGCGCAACTCTCATTTGGTAGGAGTTGCTGCGAATGACCCATGATTGCTCGATATTAGCTACTTTAGCAGTACCCTCCGAATCGAATGTCAGAGCTCGCGTCACCCGTGCCATTACGCGTACCGAAACTCGGTCAGGTGCATTGGTCGTAAGATCACGTCGAAATACCACAAACTGAAGCTGACCAAAGGGCAGATGGACTCGACTGGGCGTAGGAATTGACGCCGATATTGCAACCCGCTGGTCTGGCGGTTTGATCGGTAATTGGTCGAGCTCCGTCAGCTGTCCATGAGTGACAGCATAAACACCGTATTCAGTCGGGAGCGGAATGTCAGGCACGGCCCGTCGAAAAGTCGCATTTGCTTTTGGTTCTAACTCTTTTCCGCCGAGTGCAACGTTCTGTTCCTTCCCGACCTCATTCGCCGCGCTGATGTTCGTCGGTTCGTCGACCCAGTGTAATCCCAACACGCTGAGGGCAGATCTGGTATCACTTGTAATGTATATTGCCACTCCCAAAACCGCGGCGAGGATCAGTTCCGTGATCCACCAGGAACGCGAGCGCAAATGTTTCCCGAGGAATGCGCTCGCTAAAGCATCATCAGCCTCAGCCGCAATACTTACCGAGGAGGCACGCGCCTCGTATGGCGACAAACTAAAAATCGGAGATTGGACCTGGGCACCATCGTCGCCAATTGTTGTCGCATTCTGCGAGCCAGGGCGCATAACGAGCGCGTTACGTGCCGATTGTTCCTGTATTGGTTGGGTCAACGCTGGTTCGGAATTAAACTGCAACTGTGGCGCATTCTGCGCGAAATCCGCCTCGATCTGAGTGATTGCAGCTTCGAGTTCACGTACCTTCTCTGCTACTTCAGACCAATCCCCCTCAACAAATTCTCGGTAAAGATCCTTCCGTAGCTTGACGCGAGCGAATTCGTAGACAAACGTTCGCAACTGAGCGTGATCTCGGCTAACTTGCGCGACAAGCCGGGCGAGGGAAGAATAATAATCCGGCTTCATCTCAATATTCGCAGAATGCATAACGATCTCATCCGCCATCACATGCCTAGTTGATTTTAGCTCGCGGTCATTACCCGATCACGATTCATGGTACTTGCCTTTCCTCCCAACTTCGGCTCTTGAGGGGCAGGGCTCGATTGCGCGATGGTGCAGTCCTGCATTTCCATTTCGCGCTGCGGAAAACAGCCCTGAACGGTCCTGGCAGAGCTAATTTGGCGAAGTATAAGGCAAATTCTAGGCCAAATCGAGCGGCGGTCGAGAAAGTCGCGAAGGCCTATGTCCCTGCCGACTGCGTTTATCAAGGACATGCGAAAATGATATTCATTGCGGTCAAGGCCTTACCGATCATATTGGGGGGCGCGTCTCTAGGCTTTTGCAGATTTGCAAAGATTGGCCGGCCGAGAGCCCACGGCCCGAAATACAAGGCGGCGCCAATGCGGCTCCGGAAGGGAAATGCTGTTCGAATAACGCCTGGCAGGATGAGTGCCAGAAGATCGCGCACAGAATGCGCGCCAGACAGAGACTAGCGCGGTGGGGCAGGATCCGGACGTTCGGCGGAAGCACAGGCGCAGCGGGGCAAATAGGCGTTGCCGCGAATGCTTCATAGTTGGTGTTGGGCCATTTTTGATATAACATGAGCCTAAAGGAGAGCGCTATGCCTAAGATCCTTTTGACGTTGGCCGCAGCGTTGATGCCTGTGTTCGCCAGCATGTCTTTGTCTTTCGATGCAAAAGCGGCCGATACCGATATGCCTAGAGCGAACCGACACCGCATTGTAACGGCCAGCCCCCATTGCCGAGACCTATTGCGGTGCGGCCCAGCCGGCTGCGACTGGCATCATGTTTGTGCACGGCCGTGCCCTGACGGCTATTCTTGTTATCCGCTGTACGGAGCGTATGGTCCCTACGGCGGCGGCGCTTATTGGGCTAGCTATAGCTACGGCGGTTGGGTCTATGGTCGCTGAGGTCCACGGCGGTGCATCTAGTACACCGTGCGGTCCTAGAACATCCTGAGCGTCCGCGAGGATGTCCTGCCTATCCTCGTTGAGCAAGTATTGCGTCGATTTTTCGGTTGATCAATGATTGTACGGTTGTTTCGATAGGGTCCAGAGCGTCATGCGTAAGGTCTTGAGTACCTCATTGTAATCGTTGTCCTTTGCGGAAACGCTTTGGCTCCGGCCCGATCACGGCCTCGGTAGGCTGCAATGAGGCGTATCAATTTCGTTGGTGGTTACCGCTGGACGCAGCTTCCTTCGCCCCCCTATCGATTGATGGTTGGCGCCGACCTATTCGGAAGGTAAGAAGCAACTTTGGCATTGTTCCCCGTGAATCGCTCCGCCACGCTTTCCTGCCCAAACAGAATGCCGCCGACGGCCAAACCAGCCAAAAACACCGTGGCGATCGTCAAAACAACAATGCCGTCGTTTCGCGGAGGAGTGGATCGCCGCATTTGCTTGTCCAAGAGTTCCCAGTCACGCTGGTCCATATTTCGGTCTCCCTACAACACAGAACGCGCGAAAAACGGCCGCCGTTCCCTTCCCGAGTTCACAATGGATTGAGACTACGAAGCCTCACACATTGTCGCAGAAGTCTTTGAAATCATCGTGGATCTAACTGCGACGCGACAGCACACCTGCAGCGACCGCGGTATCTTTGGCACTAATCGACGTGAGGCTCCCAATTTAAATTGATAGTTGCGTTTCCGATTTCTTCATTCAGCCTGATCGCATAACGTTGTCGGAAAAGTAGGGTACGCTTGTTAGGTGCCTTTGGGCATTGAACTTCATCGTGAGATATGCCGGCCTTGTTCAGCATTTCATGAAAGGCAGCATCAGCACTCGCTACAATCCCACTCACTGGAACGGGCGCCGACAAATAGATCTTATGTTCAGCAAGTGATGGAGCAAGGCAGTATTGCCAGTCCTGCCACTCATAGGCCAATGTCGTTTGCTGAATAGGCGCCCCCTTCTTTGGTCCGACAGGATAATTGTTCGGCTTAGTTGCGATAGCGTCACCAGCTGGCTTGGTCGCGATAGCATCGCCGTCGGGGTTGGTCGCGGCTTCCTTGGTTGGCTTGGGCGAGATGGCGTCCTGGATCGGTTTGATCAAGGCGTCGCCGTCAGATTTGGCGGCGAGAACATCGCGGTCGGGCTTGGTCGCGGCGTTCTTGATTGGCTTGTTCGCGTTATCATCGCCGTCAGGCTTGGGGGCGAGACCTTCGCCGTCGGGCTTGGGCGCGATAGCATCGCCGTCGCGTTCGGTCGCGGCATCCTTGATTGGCTTGGGCGCGACAGCATTGCCGAGCGGCTTGGTCGCGATAACCAGGAAAGCATCGCGGACCCGGGTATTTGCGTTAGCGTCACCGACTGGCTTAGTCACGAAAATACCCCCCGCCGGGATGGTAGGCGCTTTGGCTGTGTGCAACATCATGACAACTGAGAGTGAGGCCGCCGCCACAGCCGCCACCACCGTCTTTGACTTGTTAGAATGGTACTTGAAGACATCGAAGAAACGCCACATGGACGCAGCTCCGGAGGGGCCTGAGTGATGTGACCTTAGCAATTGTCCATTGTTTTCGGCTTATTTTGATTGTTCAAATTTTAAATCGGGATAGGGGGGAGTCTCACGACTCCTCCCCTCCCACACCACCGGACATACGGGTCCGTATCCGGCGGTTCGATGGATTATGCGGGTGGCGGGCAGAGATGGGAACGAGGCCGTGCGA
>Ga0181532_10003201_pt1 | contig 14840 bp, 10 predicted proteins | sample PEATcosm2014_Bin_33_FD_119768 | JGI IMG/M metagenome (GOLD analysis project Ga0181532, IMG submission 119768) | Peatland microbial communities from MTU Mesocosm Facility, Houghton, MI, USA - PEATcosm2014_Bin11_30_metaG | ecosystem: Environmental > Terrestrial > Soil > Wetlands > Peat | place...
TCCGGTGCGGAGAAGCCGCTTGGTTCAAATCAGCTTTGAATCCGAGGATCCGAAAGTCGCAGCCCAAGCGGTGAACACACTCACTGAAAACTACATTCAGGGAAATCTGGAAAGCCGGTGGCAGGCGGCGCAAAAAGCATCCGAGTGGCTGTCGCAGCAGTTACTGAGCTTCAAGGCCAAACTCGAAAAATCGGAAGACGATCTCCAGGATTATGCACGGAAAAACGGCCTGCTTTTTCTGGAGACGCAAAAGGGAGACACCGAAAACATTGTCAACGAGAGGCTCCGACAACTCCAGGACGAGTTGACCAAGGCGCAAGCGGATCGCTATGCGAAGGAGTCCGTTTACCGGTTGACGGAATCGGGCGACTACAGCGCGCTTCCGGGTGTCGTCGACAACAAATTGATGCAGGAACTGACCGCCCGCCTGGCAGATCTCGAACGGCAAAAGGCGGCGTTGACCCCGACGTTTAATCGTGACTACCCAAAGATGAAGGAGATTCAGAGTCAAATCGACGAAAACGAAAGAAGGCTCGCCGAGGAGCGCAAACGCGCCGCACAGGGGATCGTCGACGACTATCTGGCTGCCACGCGACGCGAGAGTCTGGTTCGCGAAGCTTTTGAACAGCAACAAAACCAGGCCAACACCGTTGCAGGGAGAACCGTTCAATACAATATTCTCAAGCGCGAAGTAGACACCAACAAGCAACTTTACGAAGGACTGCTTCAACGGCTGAAAGAAGCGGGCGTTTCGGCAGGCATGAATGCGAGCAATATCCGGGTCGTCGATGCCGCCGTGCCCCCGACAAGACCCATTCGCCCGCGACCGGTTCTGAATCTGGGGTTGGCCTTGTTCCTCGGTTTGGGATTCGGAATCGGCATGGCATTTCTCCAGGAACATCTGGATAACACGCTGAAGAATTCCGATGACATCGAGCGCGTGCTTCGCGTTCCGACTCTCGCGTTGATTCCCTCCCGCGAATCCCTGATTCATGGCAAAACGGGTGTCTACGGGCTCATCGAGAACAAGTCATCTCACAGTAACGGAAACGGGAAGCTTGCTCACTTAGAGAAGCATCCGGGGAAACCCTGGATCCGCATCGATGGAAACGGGACTCAGCATTCCGCTCTTTCTGAAGCCTTCCGTGGATTGCGTACCTCCGTGTTGCTTTCTGCTGCCGGACATCCGCCGCGTTCCTTGACGTTCGTCAGCGCCGAGCCGGGTGAAGGGAAGACGACCGTCGCCAGTAACCTGTCCATTTCTTTAGCACAACTTGGGAAGCGCGTGCTGCTGATTGACGGGGACATGCGGCGTCCCTGTATTCACAAGCTGTTCAACATAGAGGACCATACCGGGGGATTGGTTACCTATTTGACCGGGAATGAAAGTTGGAATCATCTGGTTCGCCCAACGGGAATCGTCAATCTCGATTGCCTGGCTTGTGGTCCTGTGCCACCAAACCCAAGTGAGTTGCTTTCCTCCGATCGAATGCAGACGCTCATTCTCGAAGCAATGGCCGAATACCAGTTTGTGCTCATCGACGCGCCGCCGCTCCTCAATGTGGCGGACGGGCGCATCCTGGCCACCATTGTCGATGGCGCCCTCCTCGTCGTCAGGGGAGGTTACACACCACAGGAACTTGTGCAACGGGCGCAATTGCACGTTCGTGACGTAGGCGCTCATTTAATTGGTGTGGTCTTGAACGACGTCGATGTACGCCATAACGGGTACTACCAAAGCTATTACGGTTACGGTTCGTACGGCAAAAGCAAAGCTCAGACCGAGAAGACTTGAGCTTCGTGCCGGTCGACGGAAGCGTCGAGGTAGAACGTATTTTAGGATGTAACTATTTGTTTCTTCAGGGGTTAGGTCACATATCGCCCTGTAAGTGACGGGGCGAAGCCATATAGAGCTTATGGAAACTTCTCTTGTATCCGCAGCGTTGGTGCAAAACGAACCGAATCTGCCATTGATTTCGGGGTCGCGCGTCGAGAATTTCGAGCTGCACTGGTACGCAGCCTACACATGCGCGAACCACGAGAAACGAGTCGCAGACCAGTTTCGTCTGCGATCGATCGAGTACTTTCTTCCGTTGTATCAAACTGTACGGAAATGGAAAGACCGCCGAAAGCGGCTGGAGCTTCCCCTCTTCCCCGGCTATATCTTCCTGAGGCTTCCGGTCCAAGAACGATTGTGTGTGCTGGAGCTTGCAAGCGTGGTCCGGCTGGTGGGCTTCGGCGCCTTGCCCTATGCGCTCCCTGACCGAGAAATCGAGACGCTGCGGAATGTTCTGTCGTGCCGGCTCCACGCCGAACCACATCTGTATCCTGCGGTCGGTCGACGCGTGCGGATCATCCGCGGGCCACTCGAAGGGATGGAAGGCAAGTTGGTACGGAACAAGGGTTTGGTTCGTTTGGTTCTTTCCGTCGATATCATCAGGCAGTCGGCGTCCGTCGAAGTGGACATGATGGATGTTGAGCTGACTAAGTCGTCCTTGCCTCAATAATCGAGCGAATCTCGTTTTGGTCCTTAGATCGAATTTCGACACATTTCCATGAATCTAGCCACAGCCGTTACTAATGAGACTAACGACGCCGGCACATTAACTGCCGGAGGAGTTTCCGCGGTTGCTCGGCGGGAGTTCTCAACGAAGCGCGCCTATCTCGCAACTTTTGCGGCCATGCTGGCAATCCGCAGCGCAGGGGTACTCACTGGGGTGTTGTCTGCACGCCTGCTCGGACCGACCGGGCGCGGCGAGTTAGCTGTGATCATCTTTTTACCTGTGCTCCTTGTGCCCATAGCAGAGTTTGAGCTTCCCAGAAGCATCGCCTTCACAGTCGGCAAACAAGAGGAAACTCCGGAAGAACTGGTAGCTACAAGCTTTTGGTTAGCGATTCTCCTGGGTGCCATCCAGACAATCATTTTGATGGCTACACTTCCCTTTTTCCTATCCGCGGGAAACCTCCACCTGCTAAGCACGGCAAGATGGTTTGCGATCTACCTTCCCGCCGTCTATATCACACTCTTCCTCACAGGAATTGATCAGGGGAGAGGTTCTCTGGGACGATTTGCTGTGTTCCAAGCACTTCCCGGAATCGTCTATTTAGCGGCGGCTCTATTTGTGTGGTGGATTGGGGCAATCTCGCCGTCCGGATTTGCACTTGGCATCCTTTCTGGTGCTGTTATCACTGCGGCTCTGCGGATCATTCTGGATTGGCGGTCGATTCTGCACTTTAGACCTCGTTGGTATATAGCGCGTAGCCTTCTGAAGCGAGGAATGAGCTTCTATATCCCCGCTGTTGCAGGGTTCGTCTTAATGCGTGCCGATACTTTTCTCCTGGTACGGCTGACAGCGGTACAAGCGATCGGTCTTTACGCGGTAGCCCAGGCCATCGCAACGGGACAGATTGGCGCGGTTGGACCATTCGTCCAAGTTGTGTTTGCCGCTGTGGCCAGAGAAGTGGAGCAGGAGAAAGCGCTGGAAACGCTCGCGCGTCATTTCCGCTTGGCACAATTCGTGGTTACAGCCGTGGGCCTAGTCACGGCAGGGCTGACACCCTGGGCGATCACTTTATTATTTGGCACTCAGTTTTCCGAGGCCACGACCGCAACCTACTTGCTTATCGCCGCAAGCGTCTTCTGGGGCTTGGGGCAAGTCCTGGAACAAGGGCTGCGTGCAGCCAGCTATCCCCGGCCTGGAATCGTATCGAACTTATTGGGGTTGGTGGTTTTGTTGGCCCTCGGAATTCCGGCGTGCGTCCACTTTGGAATTAATGGAATGGCGGCTTCCTTTGCGATTGCTGAACTCACGAATCTTGCCACGTTGATCACATTCTGCATCCTTATTTTGAAAATACCTCTCGGTCTTCTCTGGGCATTTGAGCCTGGGACATTACGCGAATTGGCGATTTCGGTTCGACTGATGGTGGATAGGGTGTCCTCATAGATGAGTGCTGCCGTCTCAAATGTCTGGCGCCAGCGTCAGTCCACGCTTGCGACGATGAGCCCAACAAACTGGCGGTTCTGGGCCTTTGTCCTCGGTCCTCTTCTTGCGCTATCCCTGCTTCTCGCGAGCTCTCCCCTCCGATCGATGTTGATTTTATCTGCAACCGCACTTGCGTTCCTGATGTTCTTCCGACCGTTTGTAGGCCTCCCGATTATTTTCTTCCTCGGCATGTTGGGGGAACTACAGCATTTCACAGGCGGAATCAGCATCGTCAAGTGTGCTGTTGTATTGGTCGCCTTGGGAGCGCTGGTACGTCATCCCTTGCGTTCTCTCAATTCCCGAACAACGGGCGTAGTGCTTCCGCTCCTCCTTTTTATCGCTATCTATTGCACCGGTAATGTGTTGAGACCAAGCCAAGCTTACAACTGGAGCGTCATTCTAACGTGGATAGGTTACCCGCTGGCGTTTCTCTTGGTTCTGCAACTTGCAACCACTAAGAGACGAATCGAATACGTTCTCGCTGCCATGATTGTTGGTGCGGTTTTAGCAGGACTATCCTCTGCGATTGAAGTATTCCTGGGAGTCAACGTGCTGACGTCACTTCGAGGCATTGAGGAGGTGATCGCCTCCAATGGTCCCCCTGATATGCAGAGGGTTAGCGGCCTTTTCAATGATGCCAATGCCGCTGCCTACATGCACATTCTGTCGATTCCGATTCTGATTTCGCTATTTCTCCTGAATAAGAACTGGCTCTGGCGGCTCTGTTTGCTCGCTCTGAGCCTAGTTTCCAGTTTCGGCTTGCTCATTTCCTTCTCACGGAGTGGCTATCTTGGACTGGTCGCTAGCTTGCTTTGTCTCCTGTTTTTTCTGAAGTTGCGTAAGGCATCGTGGGTTCTTTTACTCAGCACTGCAGCAGTGGCGCTATTGACCTATTTCATCCCTGCCAAAACAATTGCGGCTCGATTCTATATGATCCCAGAGGAGATGGGCGGCGTCAGCGATCGTTCGCTTTACTACCCGACGGCGATGCGGCTCATTTATGAGCATCCCCTGATCCCGGCTGGAGAAGACGCTTTTATGTCAGCCATAGCAATGAGAACAGGTCTCCCTTTTGGACCACATTCCAACATCTTATCTGCGGGGGTCAACGGGGGCTTGATTGGTCTGGCTGCGTTTCTGTGGCTCGGGTACCGATATGTTCGCTACGTTCAGGCGGGCCTGCAGATCACGCAATCGCAATCTCTTCGCTACTACGCATTGGGAGCATACGCTGGGATCGTCGGGTTTCAGGTGCAAGGACTCTTCATAACAAATTTTGGATGGTTCATGATGTGGGCCACTGCCGCGATCCCGCTCTGCTGCATACTCGCGGATCGCGGATATTCGCAAGCGGAAAGGAGGCAGTCGCCGGTCTCACAGGGCCGCCCTGATCTAGCATGAGTTCCTCTTGCATTTCACAAGATGTTCATGTGGGCTCAAGGAAGAAGATCCGCCGACTGTGCTATGTGAGTGGGCAACCCACGGTAATGAATGCGGGGTCATCGTATCTTTCGCATTATTCATTTCGAATCGTTTACTACCCGACGGCGTATTTCCCTGAGGTCACGCTGGTGGCGCCCTCGGCTCCAATTAGCACCCTGCCAGAAGGGTCGAACCGCGTTGCGGTTTCAAAATTAGAGAACATGAAGGTCCGACCTCTCCCGGCTCCGAACCTCCGGCCCTTACGGTGGTTGCGGCAGTGGCTAGTTCTATGGGATTGCATCGGCAAGGCTGATGTTGTTTGCGCGAATATCCCAGAGGAGTCCGGTTTCCTGGCGGCGGTAATCTGCAAGCTTAGGAAAAAACCTCTTTTGGTACAGGTGTTGGGGGATTGGGAAATTGCGGTCTTGTTCGCCGGACGCCCGGGAATCATCAGAACGATCAAGTCTTGGTTCGGAGAGTGGATGACTCGCGTAACCGTTCGAGCGGCAAGTTTGGTTTTCACACAAGGTCAGGCCTTGCTTGAGAAATGTGCTTTGCTAAACTCTGCTGCAACGCAGAGCGCTTTTGCGCACAGTACGGTCACAGACGAGGTTTTCTTCGAAAACAATTTGGTGGGATTTCACCAACCCCTGCGAATTCTGACGGTATGTACATTGGAGCCACGAAAAGGACTGCAGGTGCTAGCCGGAGCCCTTCGAAGCCTGTTAGTCCGAGGATTGTCGTTCGAATGGTGGTGCGTGGGACGAGGGCCTTCCGAGCAGGCTCTCAAGGAGCTGACCAAGTCCCTCGGCATATCGGAGTCGGTCAAGTTCATCGGGTATTTGCCCCATGGGCCCGAGCTCTTTCAACTTTATCGAGAGGCAGACATCTTCGTGCTTCCGTCATTCCATGAAGGGATTCCGAACGCGATCCTCGAAGCGATGGCTAACTCCATGCCGATTGTGACGACAGACGTCGGTAGTCTCCGCCAGGTGATAACTGACGGAGTGGAAGGCGTTTTGATTCCGTCCGGCGAGCCTCAGTTGTTGGCCCACGCCATTTCCGGGCTAGCGCAAGACCCTGATACTGCAAAACTGATGGGTAGGGCAGCTTACCGGAGAGTGCAGGACTACCGGGCTGGCGCCTGGTCGCAAGCGCACCACTCTTTGATCGAAACCGTCTTCGGAACGATTGAACCCACCAGGCCCTCAGGTATGTCTTCCGCCTTGATTCCATTAAGAACCGAGGAAGTTTGTTTAATTGGGAAGAGCCCCGATGTTTAACCACGTTGATTCCTGTCTCATTCGAAGCGCGTCCGGGCCACGCAGCTCAAATTGTCACACCGAAGGTGGTCGCGGTTCAAACCGACGGTGCGAGGAGGTTTCTGCTCATGGGTCGTTCTTCCCGCATGGTTCATAAGATTCCAGACGTTGAAAGGATCAGGGACCGCAGAGGTTTCATAGTCAAAGCCTGCGAGAATCGGTCCGTATTGCACTTGGGCTGCGCCGACTGGCCACTCACCGCAGAGAGCTTGCAGGACGGGACACTATTGCATCTGAGTGTATCGAAGGTCTCAAAGCGAACGTTCGGAATAGACTCGTCAGAACAGGGCCTTTCGGTCCTCCGCGCCCACGGGTTCAGGGACCTAATTCAATGGGACGTGGAGAAGCTCGATCACCTTCGTATGGAAGGTCCAGTGGATGTTATTGTCGCGGGAGAGATCCTAGAACATCTCTCGAACCCGGGGCTTTGTTTACAGGGCATCTCGCAGTTCATGAGGCACTCGAAATCCAAGCTGATCATTTCCGTGCCGAATGCGTTTTCGATAAGACATTTTGCATCCCTTATGTTTCGCAGGACCGAGCTGGTCCATCCAGAGCACACTGCCTACTACTCATTCACGACGCTTTCCGAACTTCTCCAGAGGTATGACTTCCAAGTCCTGGAGATCTATACCTGCACGGAGGTCAGCAGTAAGTCATCGCCACTCAATCGTTTCGCGAAGCGCGTTCTCAACTCAACTTTGCATCGGGCCTTTCCGCAGTTGGCGGAAGGCATCATTGCGGTGGTCGAAAACGGGGATGGTAACGATCGTCGGGAACAGCCCATGGCGAGCAACTAGCGTTCAGGCTTACGCCTATATGCAGGATCGGCGGTCTAATCGGAGTCCACTCGGCGGCGGATAATGACGCCATCGCCGTAGCCATTTCAAAGCATGGGAACTAGTCACGAAACTCGTCTGAAAGTTCTAGTGAATGCCTTCTCGGCAAGAGAGGGTGGTGGACAAACCTACCTTAAAAGCCTGCTGGAATTCCTACGGCAGGACGAATCGGTCGAGGTTTTTGTTCTCGCGCCAGATTCTCTTGAACTGCCCGAGCGGAAAAACATTCATCGAATCCGTGTTCGTTGGCCGGTGGAAAACCCGGCGACCCGTGCGATCTGGGAGAAAGTCTGCTTGGCACGACTCGCGAGACGACTGGAAGCGGACGTTCTGTTCTGCCCAGGAGGGATCGTAGGCTCAAGAGTTCCCCGGGGCTGCAAGAGCGTGACGATGTTTGAAAACATGATTCCCTTTGATCGAGCTCAAAGGCGGAGATACCCGTTCGGCTACACGCGCGTTCGCAATTGGCTGTTAGAACGAATAATGCTAAGAAGCATGGAAAAGGCCGATCAAATCATCTGCCATTCTGAATTCTCGGTGAAGGTGATCGAGAGCAACGCGGCCGGTCTATCGAGGAAGATCGTAGTAATTCCTCACGGGATCGGTCGTCGTTTCCGGAGTGAGGCGGCGCGTCGGCCGGAGTGGCTTTCTGCGGAAAGCTACCTTCTCTACGTCTCTACAATTGACGTCTACAAGGCGCAGGTCGAGGTCGTCCAGGCGTATGCACTACTGAAACAACAGCGGCACACGGTCGAAAAACTCATCTTTGTGGGGCCGGAGCGCTCGTATTACGGCCAGAAGGTGCGTAACGAAATTGTTCGTCAAGGTTTGCAAAACGAGGTGCTATTAACCGGGCCAGTGCCGCCCGACCAATTGCCCGCACTCTATCAAAACGCGCGAATTAACATCTTCGCATCCGAATGTGAAAACTGTCCGAATATCATGCTGGAGGCATTGGCGTCCGGCCGGCCTTTGCTGGTTTCGAACCGCCCACCAATGCCGGAGTTCGCCGGCGATGCGGCGATCTATTTTGATCCTTCGAATCCACAGGAGTTAGCTGAAAAGCTCCGCCTCATTATCGATGATCCAGTTCGCTTAGCGGAACTATCGACTAAAGCGAGAGAGCGTTCTCAGCTTTACGACTGGGCGAAATTAGCGCGGACCACATGGACGGTTTTTGACGCGGTAGCGAGTTGCAACGCCTGAGTGGTGCTCGCAACAAGTAATACTCCCTAAAAAGATTTCAACCAATACTCAAGGAGACGCCGCATGCGAATTCTGGTAACCGGAGGGTGTGGCACTATCGGCACGGGGCTAGTCCGGGAGCTTCGTGAGCGTGGGCATTACGTTGTCTCCTGTGATCTGACACATCAACCCGACGAAATCGGGTTCTCGGTGGAGACCGATGTCGCTGTGCCACTGTACGCCCGCTGCGACGTAGGAGAATTTCGGCAAATTGAGCGAGTATTCGAGCGGATGGGCCCCTTCGACTATGTGTACCACTGCGCTGCGGAGTTCGGCCGATGGAACGGAGAGGATTTCTACGAGTTGCTATGGCGGACGAATGCGGTGGGTACGAAGAACATCATCCGCCTCCAGGAGCGTCTCAAGTTCAAGCTGATCCACTTTTCGTCTTCCGAGGTCTATGGCGATTGGCCTGATCTGATGGTCGAAAGGGTGATGGATGACCACGAGATTAAACAGATGAATGATTACGCCATGACCAAATGGGTGAACGAGATGCAGGTGCGGAACTCAGCCAAACAACACGGTACGGAATCTGTGATATTGAGGCTTTTCAACTCGTACGGCCCGGGCGAGTACTACAGCCCTTACCGTAGTGTTAACTGCCGGTTCCTCTATTGCGCGCTCACGAACACGCCATGGACCGTGTTTCGTGGCCATTCACGTACTTCGACGTTCCTCCCCGACATGGTCAGGACCTTGGCAAACATCGTGGACAATTTTAAACCGGGCGAAACCTATAATATCGGTGGAGATGGCCTGCATACGATCGAGGAACTGTCCGACGTCATAATCAAGGTCACAGGTGCCTCCCCCAGTCTAGTTCGATACTGCGATTCGGAGATTTTAACGACAAAGGACAAGAGAGTCGATATCTCTAAGTCTGTTCGCGATTTGAAGCATCGAAACACCTATAGGCTTGAGGAAGGCATACGCGTCACCGCGGAATGGATGCGAAGCGTGTACACCTCGGCCAACAAGTCTTCTACGCGCAACAGGCATCGTGAATCAAGGGTTGAGACCAATTATGTTACAGGCAATCCGATCTACCAAGTAGTCCCGCACTTCGCTGACCATATCACCGCAAACTCGCCCCACCCGAATTCGACGTGGAAAAGAGGAAGGTTAGACCGTCCTTAGGTGTCCGGATCGGTTCCTGCAACACGAATCCGATGTCGACCGCCAAGAGATTCCCGGATCGGGTCCAGCAAAGGAGTAGGACTTGCGAATTTTGATTCTCGTGGATTGTTACTATCCTAATGCAAAATCTTGTGCCAAGTTCGTCCACGACCTGGGTGTTGAACTGTATCGGCGAGGCAACCAGATCTTAATCTTGACACCAAGCGAATCAGTTTGCGAGTCGCTCGTGACCTCGATGGAAGATGACCTGCTTGTTGCACGAGTCAAGGCGGGTAAGATCAAAGGCGCAAACAATGCAGTGCGCGCTCTGAATGAGATACAGCTGTCGACAAACTTATGGCGCAGAGCCAAACACTTTCTTTCCGAGAATCGGTGCGATCTTATTCTTTTTTATTCTCCCACTATTTTCTTCGGTCCCCTCGTACGCAAGTTGAAATCTCTGTGGCGCTGCCCGGCTTATCTGATCCTGCGCGACATCTTCCCGGAGTGGGCCGTAGACGCCGGTATACTTCGGAAAGGTTTTGTATATCGGTTTTTTCGCAGGATGGAAACGTATCAATATCAGACAGCTGATCTAATCGCGGTGCAATCACCAAGCAATCTCGAGTACTTTGCCCGGGCGTTCCCAGGGAACCAATACCGGCTGAAGGTACTCTATAACTGGGCGCTTTTGGCCGAGATCGATCTGCCTCCCACCAACTGGCGTGCGCGGCTCGGCTTGGAGGAAAAGACGGTGTTCTTTTATGGGGGGAACATCGGAGTGGCCCAAGACATCGACAACTTGTTTCGGTTGGCAGTCCGGTTCGCCCAGCGAACCAACATCCACTTCCTTTTGGTGGGTAGTGGAACTGAAATGGCACGGCTGAACAACTCCATTGCCACGCAAGGCCTGCGTAACATCCAAGTCCTTCCAGCCGTGAGCCAAAAAGAGTATCTCTCGATGATTTCCGAGTTTGATGTGGGCTTGATCTCACTCGAGGCAAGACTCAAGACTCACAATATTCCCGGCAAACTACTCAGTTATCTGTACTGGGGTCTGCCAGTGCTTGCCAGCGTAAATCCAGGAAACGACCTTTTCGATATTCTGAACGGGAATCGAGCGGGCTTTTGCTGTGTGAATGGTGACGATGAAAGCTTGGTGATGGCCGCGCAAAAGCTAGTTGACGACCCGGATCTCAGATCTGAGATGGGAGGGAACGCCCGGCAACTACTGGAGCGAACCTTTTCCGTCAGGGAAGCGGCGGAACATATACTCGCACATATCCAGGAAGAGGGGTTTGTTTTCCCTAAAGTCACATCGCAGGTCCCCATGCGATCCAGCCCACTGCGTCAGCAGCCTGAGTTGGTAAGGGAATCCTAATTTATCAATACGCGTTCGCATTTTACTCGAAGCAGGTGCGGTTGTTCATCGTGGTGCCCAGACTTGCGGTCATTGAATGGATTGAATGCTTATAGGTGATAGCCATGACATCGATTGGTTACCTCATCTGGTTTCTCGTTAGTGCTGTGTTGTCTCTTCTGCTTACGCGCTGGATGCGGAATTTTGCGACTGCCCGCGGGTGGGTGAGAGCACCAAGACTGGACCGACACGTTCACACTACCCCCGTGACCAGATTAGGCGGGGTGGCTATCTACTTGTCCTTTATGATCATGGTTGGCGTGGCACTTGCGGCTCCGAAATGGTTAGCGCCGCCCTCCGGGCTACCCTTGATGGAAACCCTGAGCATTGTAGGCCCAGCCCTAATTATATTTCTCCTCGGCCTCTATGATGATCATCACCCCATAGGCCCTTACTGGAAATTTGGTGTCCAGGCTGGGGCTGCCGTTTTGCTTTATTTAGGTGGGTTTGGAATTCATCAACTGGATTTATTTTCGGTTGGACATATTTTGCGCACAGCAGTTGGTCTACCGCTGACTGTACTGTGGGTTCTGCTGATTACGAATGCCTTCAACCTAATCGATGGTCTTGACGGACTGGCCGCTGGTTCGGCACTTTTTTCCACGATTGTTGTCTTCGCAGTCTCCCTCGTTATTCCGAATCCAATCGTCACGTGCCTCACAATTGGACTGGCGGGAGTCATTCTTGGATTCTTACGGTTCAACTTCTACCCTGCCTCCATTTTCTTAGGTGATTCGGGGAGCTTGTTTATTGGCTTCATGCTCAGTGCCCTAGCTCTTGCGGGTTCGCAGAAGGCTCCGACGATGGTTGCAGTGGCCATTCCCGTGGTTTCCTTTGGCTTACCGATACTTGACGCTGTCCTCGCGGTCGTGCGTCGATTTATTGGCGGAAAGCCCCTGTTCATTGGCGACAAAGACCACATTCACCACAAACTGCTCAAGCGCGGATTGTCGCAGCGGGGGGCCGTAGTGATTCTATACCTTGCCGCTGCGGGATTTGCCCTCTTAAGTCTGTTTTTGATTCACAATGCAGGGATGATCGGTTTAGTGCTGTTGGTCATTGGGATTGGTATCTGGCTAGGCGTCCAACAGCTTCAGTATGTTGAATTTTCTGAATTACAAGATCTTGTTCGTAGGACGAAGAAGCGAAGACAAGTATTTGCCAACAACGTCGAAATTCGACGCGCTGCTGATTCCTTAAACTCCTGCTCGGAATTTCCCACGATTTGCAGAATTTTAGAAAGTACTCTGAAGCCGCTCGGATTCGACGGATTCCAACTCGAGAATACTTCGATCTACGGTATTTCTGAACGATTTGTTTCACCACTGCAACAGACTGCTGATGATGGATTCCGCTATTTTTGGTGCGAGACAGCTTCTCCTGATCCTCCTTGGGAACTCAGACTCGAGCTGATCACAAGTTCGGGTTACCGAATGGGGCATTTTTCCCTATTTCGGACGTGGATCAAGAATCCTTTATTATTGGACGTTGATCTATTCAGCTGCGAATTTCGGAGTGCGCTTTCAGAAGCTCTGCATCGAACCCTGAATCGAATTCAGGTATCCGCCAGACGCGAAGCGCGTGAACTGTCTGTTTCTTCCGCAACAATATCTTCTGCGCTATCTGCCGATTGAAAGAACTAGTCATGGTCCTCATGTTCCGAATTGATTTTGTCGGGAATTAAGCTCTGTCCTCGATTTGTAGATCCAACTGGATGGATCAAGTGTTAGTACCTCTTGCCTCGAGCGCAATTCCGCACCTCGCTCGGTTCCCCTCTATGAGGATTGATCTTAATAGCACTCCGCTCCGTATTTGCTTCCTTGGCGTGATCTTGCTTTTCTCGGGAACCCTGACTTTCTTTAGTGGGAAAGCCCTCCTGGCGGCACATTGGAACGCAGCGTCAAACTCGGAATTGTGGCCGAGGTCTGTCAGGCTCGAACCAGGCAACGCCAATTACTGGAGTCACCTGGGCCTCTCTCGACAGTGGGAATTGAGTCCGGGTGGTATTCGTGAAGCGATCCGTGAGCTTGAGCTCGCCACACAAGTAAATCCCCGGTCCGCTGACCTGTGGATGGAGCTAGCCGATGCCTTTCAGGCGTCAGGTGATCCGATTCACGCACAGGAGGCTTACGAGAGGGCACAAAGAAGTTATCCGATCTCTTCCGAAATTGCCTGGCGCTATGGCAGTTTCTTGCTTTACGAGGGGAAACTCCCGGATGGCTACGCGCAGATTCGGCGCGCCCTGCTCGTCGACCCATCCCTCACTTCAAACGCAATTTCCGAGTGTTGGCAATCTGACCCCAATGTCCCTGCTATCCTCAATAAGGCCCTGCCCGCCAAGCCCGAGTACTACCAGGGCGCGATGGACTTTTTCCTCTCGCGCAATCTACTGGATCCTGCTCTCGCAGTATGGGATCGCGAGCGCGCTCTGGACCTGCCGATCACAATGTCTGCCGCAATTCCCCTCATAGACGCGTTGATCGATCAGGATCGCGTCGCCGAAGCACGCCAGACCTGGCAGCAGGCACTCGAAGCCGCGCATTGGCCGCAAGGTGCAGGCAAAGATGGATCGCTTATCTTTAATGGTGGTTTTGAACACGACTTTGCCAACGGTGGGTACGACTGGCGGGAAGTGGCGACGAACGGAGTCCGCTTCGATTTTGACGGCCTTACTGCACATTCAGGCTCGCGCTCTTTGCGAATCCAATTCGAGGGAACTTCCAATCTCGATTTTCACAACCTTTTTCAATATGTTCCCGTCGATCCCGGGACCCGCTATCACTTCTCAGCGTATCTGCGAACCGAAGGAGTTTCTACCGACCGTGGTGTAGGTTTCGAGATTTTCGATCCCCGCCATCCTTCTCAGGTTCAGCAGGCGACCTCGGAGGTTCTTGGAACGAACCCCTGGACTCTGGTGCAAGCGGATGTTGTCACAGGGCCGGAGACGCACTTCCTGAAGATCGCGGTCAAACGCTTACCAAGCTGGAAGTTTGATAACAAGCTAAGCGGAACTGTTTGGATCGACGACGTGGCACTTACACCGATGTCCGCAGCAAGTAGGGGTGGGGCCGGATGAGAGCAATCCGCTGGGGGATATGCACTCTGGCCATCCTCGCCGTGTTGTCGTTCGGCGGTGTAGAGCCGTTAGGGCAGGCAATCCTGGAAATCGGAGCAGCGACCCTGTTTCTACTGTGGGGTGTCTTGGTGATTCGGCGCCGGCAGCTGGAGATTCATTGGAACTGGCTTTATCTCCCTCTGCTGGGATTGGTGGCTTTTGCGATGGTGCAGTACGGCTTCCATCTCTCGGTCTATCCCTATCTGACGAAGATCGAACTGCTCAAGTGGGCTTCCTTCGGCCTGCTTTTCTTCTTAACTATGGAATCTTTCGAGACTGAGGCCCAAGTAAGGCAGTTCGTCTGGCTTCTTCTCAGTCTGGGGTTTGCCGTCTCGCTGTTCGGGATCATCCAGCATTTCACTTTCAACGGAA
>Ga0181532_10003202_pt1 | contig 14834 bp, 14 predicted proteins | sample PEATcosm2014_Bin_33_FD_119768 | JGI IMG/M metagenome (GOLD analysis project Ga0181532, IMG submission 119768) | Peatland microbial communities from MTU Mesocosm Facility, Houghton, MI, USA - PEATcosm2014_Bin11_30_metaG | ecosystem: Environmental > Terrestrial > Soil > Wetlands > Peat | place...
AGATCCTTGTTACCATGCCTCCTTGAGGCATCCCTTGTTCACTGGTAACCAAGGACCGATTACGCCCATAACCATGGGATCGTTCCCGCGGCCCCGCTGGTTCGACGGGCAAACCTCTCGAATACCGGCATGCTCGACGTGCGTCTCCGCGAGAAGTTTCAGGACGCTATGGCTGTTGAGCCGACACAAGGTCGAAAACGCGCAGCCGGAGGGAAAGTGATGTCCGATCTGCGGATGAGCTTGACCACGGGCGCGCTCTCGGGAAAGGGAATCGCGGAAGTCTCGCGCACCATCGCGGACCTGGCTGGTGTCTTCGCGGACGAGGAGGCGCGCACACGCCTGGCTCCCGATACCGTGGTCTACCGCGTGGAGGCTTTTCAGCCCGTTCCCGACGGCACGCCGGGAGGGCTGTATTGGGGGGCGACCTTTGTTCAGCCTGGACTGGTCGGCGACGAGTATTTCATGACGAAGGGCCATTTCCACGCGCGGCGAGATCGTTCCGAATACTACATCACGGCTTCCGGCGAGGGTGCTTTGATCCTGATGGATGCCGATCGCCGGACCTGGTTTGAGTGCATGACCCCGGGGAGCGTCCATTACATTCCCGGCTCCACCGCGCATCGCGTGGCCAACACCGGGGCGGACACGCTCTCGTTCTTCGCCTGTTGGCCAGCCGACGCGGGCCACGATTACGAAACCATCGCCCGCCTCGGATTTTCGGCGCGTCTTCTGTGTGTAAACGGCCAGCCGGTGCTGGTCGAGGGCAAGTGACCCCGGGAACGCCGTCCAGAGCTGGTGGGGCATGCTTTGGCCTGCCCAGCAGCGTGCGCGGCACGCCCCCTGCTGAACCAGTAGCCTTACGCGACGGTGTTTCAACAACCCTTTTGCGCAAGAAGTATCTGACCGCCGACATTGGCGGGTCGCACGCGACCTGCGCGGTGGTGGAATTCGACCGGGTGCGCGCGCGCCGGCGCATTGTCATCCCTCCCGGCAGCGGTTTGCGCCAACTGCTACCGCTGATCGCGGAGTCTTCTCGTGAGCTCATGCGCGAATGCGAGTGCCATTCGGGCGACTTTACCGGTATCGCTCTAGCCTTCTGCGGCCTGGTGGACCCGGTACGCAGGCGCATCGTCTCGACCAACGCCAAATATGACGACGCGGTGTCCATCGATCTCCCGGAGTGGGCGCAGTCCTCGTTCGGCTTCGGTTTGCGCATTGAAAACGACGCTCGCATGGCGCTGTTGGGCGAGCGGCTTGCCGGCGCCGCACGGAATTTCGACGACGTCGTCACGATCACGCTCGGAACAGGTGTGGGCGGCGCCGCCATGATGAACTCCCGGCTGGTGCGCGGACGTCACTATCAGGCCGGCTGCCTGGGCGGACACCTTCTGGCTCGCGTCGATGGGCGGCTCTGTACCTGCGGCAACATCGGGTGTGTGGAGGCCGAAGCGTCCACTTGGGCGCTGCCGGAGATCTGCCGCCGGCGCCCCGGCTTCGAGCAGAGTCTTCTCGCGCGGCAGCCGGTGCTCGACTTCGGCGTTCTGTTCAACTGCGCCGAGGCCGGCGATAGTTGCGCGCAACAGGTGTTGGACGATTGCGTGCGCGTCTGGTCCGCGGGCATAGTTTCGCTGGTTCACGCTTACGATCCGGAGGTTGTGGTTGTCGGCGGCGGCGTGATGCAGTCGGCCAGCGTGCTGCTGCCGAAATTCATCGGTTACGTGCACGAGCATGCCTGGACGCCCTGGGGAAAAGTAGAGATCCGAGCGGCGCTCTTGGGAGACGATGCCTCTCTGCTCGGGGCCGCGCCGCTTTGGGAGGATCCCGCGCTTTGAATCGCCCGTCGGAATACGACAAGTCTCCGGCCGTCCGTGTGACCGGAGGACGCGCGTGGCAAGGCTGGGCCGATATTCTGGCTCACCTGCGCGGTGAGATCGAGCGTGGCGCGACGAGCGTCGCAATCGAGTGCTATCCCGGCGTTTTGGAAGAGGAAGTGTTGCAGGCGTTCCAACAGGTGCTGCGGCCGGAGCATATTTTCCGCACCCGGGACATTTTGAAGCCCGCCGCGGAGATCGATGCGATGCTGAGCCGCGACCTGACTGACGATCCTGTTTTCGGCCGCATGAACGGTCTCAGCATCCAGGATTTCGCCGATCCCGCGCGGGTCTCGGCCTTGCGCCGCCGGCACGCAGAGGCGGGAGGGCTGAAAATTATCATCGGCACCGGGACCGCCCTCATCGAGCCATCGCCCACCCTGCTCATTTACGCCGACATGGCGCGTTGGGAGATCCAACTTCGGCAACGTGCAGGACTCATCGGCAATCTGGGCGCGGACAACCAAGCGGAAAGACCGTCCCTCAAATACAAGCGCGCCTACTTCGTCGACTGGCGCGTGGCCGACCGCATCAAGCGCTCTTGCTTCGACTCCATCGACTATCTGCTCGACACGAACGACGTCAGCGCGCCCAAAATGGCGAGCGGCGAAGCGGTCCGCCAGGGATTGCGGCAGACGGCGCAGCGCCCGTTCCGCGTGGTCCCGTTCTTCGATCCCGGCCCGTGGGGCGGACAGTGGATGCGGCGCGAGTGCGGGCTTCCCGACGGTCCGCCGAACTACGCCTGGTGCTTCGATTGCGTGCCGGAAGAGAACAGCCTGCTGCTCGATTTCGATGGCGTCCGCGTGGAATTGCCCTCTATCGATCTGGTCTTCCAACATCCGCGCGAACTGCTGGGCGAAGCGGTGTATGCGCGATTCGGCGCGGAGTTTCCCATTCGCTTCGATTTCCTGGACACCATGGAAGGCGGCAATCTTTCGCTCCAGGTGCATCCTTTGACGGAGTGCATCCGCGAACAATTCGGGATGGCCTATACGCAAGACGAGAGCTATTACATACTCGATGCGGGCGAGCAAGCCCGCGTGTACCTCGGTGTCAAGCTCGGGCTCGATCGCACCGCGATGATTGGCGATCTGCGCCGGGCGCAGGAGGGCGGCGCGCCATTTCCCGCCGAGCAGTATGTCAATTGTTGGCCCGCGCGGAAACACGACCATTTTCTGATCCCCGGCGGAACCGTGCATTGTTCCGGCGCCGATAGCATGGTGCTCGAGATCAGCGCCACGCCGTACATTTTCACTTTCAAGCTGTGGGATTGGGACCGTCTGGGCCTCGATGGCCGGCCCCGGCCCGTGCATTTGGACCACGGCATCGCCAACATTCAATGGGATCGCGACACCAGTTGGGTGGCAGACAATCTCATCAATCGCGTTCACCCGCTCGCGGCCGGCGACGGTTGGCGCGAGGAGCGCACCGGCCTTCATCCGCTGGAATTCATCGAGACGCGGCGCCACTGGTTCACCGCCACGGTCCCGCACCACACGCGCGGAACGGTCAACGTCCTGAATCTGGTGGAAGGTCCGGCGGTAATCGTAGAGAGCCCGGATGGCGCCTTCGAGCCGTTCGTGGTTCACTACGCGGAGACCTTCGTTGTGCCCGCTGCCGTCGGGCCCTACACGATTCGCCCCGCGCAGCCGGCCGGCGCTCCATTAGCCACTATCAAAGCATCCGTGAGGGACGACCATGCAGCCATTTGATCCCGGAATAGACGTGCGGTTCGGCTGGAATCCGATTACCATTCATTACGGCCCCGGCGTTATCGGCCCGGAGCCGGAGTTTCGGCGGTTGAAGGATATCCGAAGCAGTCTCAGAGACCCCCATTGCGACGGTCCCGACCCGGTGTACGGCATCGCTATGGATGTATGCGAGGAAGCCCATCGCGCTGAGTTGCTGGAGCACCATCTGCTGTTCGGCGTGGTGGTTTACGCCGCTGGCCGGCTCGGGCCGGAACCCGTGCGCAGTCAGGGACACGTCCATAAAATCGCGGCGCATAGCGGCTGGTCCGCCCCGGAGATTTTCGAGATCTGGTCGGGGCAGGGAACGATCTACATGCAGGAGAGCGCGGCGGACGACCCCGGACGGTGCTTCGCCATCGAGGCGCTACCGGGAGATAAAGTCGTCGTGCCGCCCGGTTGGGCGCATGCGGTAATCAGCGGAGATCCGGAACAGCCGCTGGTGTTCGGCGCCTGGTGCGAACGCGATTACGGTTTCGCGTACGATGCCGTGCGCGCGCATGGCGGTCTCGCCTGGTTCCCCGAACTCGCAACCGGCGGCATCGAATGGCGTGCCAATCCCCGATATATGTCGAGTGAAATTATCGTGCGGCGCGCGCGGAGTTATCCTGAACTGCGATTGCGCGACTCGTTTCCGCTTTATCGTCACTTAAAGGAAGATTCCGAGTCGGTGGAATGGGTCGCCTTCCCCGGCAGGCAGGAAGGACTTTGGCGGAAGTTTGAACCATGACTGCGTCTTCGTCGTCACGCGGAACCTACGTTTATCTGGCCGCCGGTGCGGCTGCCATCTCCGGCCTGTTGTTCGGGTTCGATACGGCCGTCATCAACGGTGCGCTGTTATTTATACGGGCGCAGTTCGGCTTGACGGAGATCGATACGGAAGTGGTCGCCAGCAGCCTCCTGTGCGGCTGCATCCTGGGCGCCGCGTGCGCGGGCATGCTGGGCGACTGGTTGGGCCGCCGCAAGGCGCTGCTCGCCGTGGCGGTGCTATTTTGCGCGGCCGCACTGGGGTGCGCCATCCCCGCCAACGTCGGGCAGTTGATCTTGGCGCGATTCTGGTGCGGCGTTGCCATCGGGGTGGCTTCCGTACTGGCTCCCATGTACATTTCGGAAGTCTCCCCGGCGCAGATTCGCGGCCGGCTGGTGGCGCTGAATCAACTCGCGATCGTCACCGGCATCCTGCTGGCTTACTACGTGAACTGGCAGCTCGCGGCGCAAGGAGAAGGCAGTTGGCGTTGGATGTTCGCCGTGGCCGCCATACCCTCGGCGGCGTTCTTTGCCGCGATGTGGTGGAATCCCGAAAGCCCTCGCTGGCTCGCGCGCAAGGGGATGGAGGAAAAAGCTTACACCATCCTGTGCCGCACCATGGAAGAGAGCGAAGCCCGAAAAGAGTTGCGGCAGATCGCCAAAAGCCTCCAGGAAGAAAGCTCCGCGCGCATGTCGGACCTGTTGCGCCCCGGCACGCGCCTCGCCCTGGGTATCGCCATATTTCTGGCCGTATTTCAGCAAGTCACAGGCATCAACACGGTGTTGTATTACGGATCGATTATTTTTAAGGAAATGGTGGGCCAAAGCGCCACTAATGCCGTGGGCGCGAATGTGGCGATCGGCGCCGTGAACCTCTTGTGCACCATCGGCTCACTTTTTCTGGTCGATCGCATCGGCCGTAGGGGGCTCATGCTGGCCGGTTCGGCGGGGATGGGGCTAGCTTTGCTCGCTTTGGGATTCGCGTTCCACGGGGGGCAGCCTTCCATCCATTGGATTCTGGGCCTGATCCTGCTGTACGTCGCGTGTTTCGCCCTCAGCTTGGGACCTTGCGTCTGGATCTATATCGCCGAAATATTTCCCAACAAGATCCGCGGACGCGCCATGTCGGTCGCCACTCTGGCGCTTTGGACCGCCTGCCTTGCGGTTACCCTCACGTTTCTTTCCCTGATGCGCTGGCTCTCGCCCGCCGGAACTTTCTGGCTGTACGCGGCGCTGTGCGCGGTGATGTTCGTGGTTGTACTGTGGGTTCTGCCGGAGACCAAACAGAAAAGCCTGGAGGAGATCCAGGCATTCTGGGTTGCGGGCCGTTCTCGCGTGGGGAGATAATGCTCGCCATGTAACGGCGTCGCTTTATCGGCAATCACCCTCTTTTCACCCCCGTGTTTCCCCAAAGAGGGGCGCTCCTTCCTGATTTGGCGGCTGCCGGAGGCGCGTTTGACGCCGGCCGGCAGTTCCGCGATTGCCGGCGCGAAGGCTTCGCACGGCTGGCCATGGCGATGGTTACCGCGAACAGATCCTTGATACCATGCCTCCTGGAGGCATTCCTTGTTCACCGCTACCGAAGGACTCATTCTGCCCAGCACAACCACCGGGTCGTTCCCGCGACCCCGCTGGTTCGACGTAAGCACGTGGGGCAAGCCTCTCGATACCTGCATGCTCGACGTGCGCTTCCGCGAGAAATTTCAGGACGCCATGGCGGTAGTGATCAGCGACCAGGAACGCGCCGGGCTCGATGTCCTCACACACGGCGATCTCCACGTCGATGAGGACCTGGCAGGGCGTGCCTGGCATCACTATCCATTGCAACGCTGGGCCGGTTTTGAGGGCGATCATCTCCAGCCGGAGGAGACGACTGCGCCGTGGCTCCACTATCCACCCGGCACGCTCCTGAACGAGATCTATACCGGGTGGCGATGGCCGCACGTAGTAGGAAAGATCGAGCACCGGCCGCTCGACTATGCCAAAATCTGGCGCATCGCGCAGGGAAAGACCCGCAAGCCGGTCAAGTTCGGTACCTGCTGTTCTCAGGTGATGGCCCTGTTCCTGGATATCCACACTCCCCACTACCAGGACAAGCGCCAGGTTATCTGGGATATGGCCGAAGCCATGAATAAAGAGCTGTTGGCCCTGCGTGAAGCCGGCTGCCGCTGCATCCAAATCGAAGAACCGACGTTTCACTTCATGGCGAACACGTACGGCAAGGACCACGATCAGGTGAAGTTCATGATCGACGCTTTCAACCGCGAGGTGCAGGGACTCGACGATGTGGAGATCTGGATTCACACTTGTTGGGGGAACCCCAACATGCAGCGTGTCATGGAAGACACCAGCTATGCCAACTCCATCGAGATTTATCTGGAACGCTGCCGCGGCGACGTCTGGACGCTGGAGATGAAGGATCGCCAACAGAAAGATATCGAGCTGTTTGAGCCCTTCAAACACGACCTGAAGAAAAAGATTTGCATAGGCGCCGTTAGCCATCGCGTGTTGCAAGCCGATCGCCCGGAGGACGTGGCCATCGAAATACGCAAGGCCCTGAAATACATTCCGCCGGAGCGCCTGATAGTGTCCAGCGATTGTGGGTTCGGCCGTCAAGGTTGCAACCGCGAGATCGCATTCTACAAAGCCAGCGCGATCGCGCAGGGAGCCAATATCGTCCGCCGCGAACTAGGCCTGCCGGGTAACGAGATCCTGGCCGCCGATCCCAAGCTGCAGATCGATGTCGTGACTGGCCGCGGCTGAAGGCATCAGATCGTCTGCAAGCGCCGGCGATGGACACGCAGATCGAGACTGACCCTCGGACGGGATCCGCGGTCGATCCTGAGGCTTCCCAACCGGTCACGGGGGAGCCTCGCGACAAAGCCCATGAAAGAGGGAAAGCGACCATGCAGGCGGTAACGCGAGATGGCATCCGTTTCTCGACGCACCATTACCCCTCGGAGGGCGTTGGGTCCGCGGGTTGCCGGTTGAGGAGAGGCGCGCTACGGTAGGACGGAAGAATGGAGGTGCGCATGATTTCGAGAAGAGAATGGCTCGGCAGCGCGGCGGCGGCCGTGGCGGCGAGCGGCATGTTGCGGGCCGATCCGCTAGGAATGCCGATCGGTGTTCAGACGTGGATTGTGAGGGAAGCGATTCAGAAGGATTTCGCGGGCACGCTCCACATGCTTGCGGAGAGCGGGTTCCGGGCGATCGAGATGTGCTCGCCCCCCGGCTACGGGTGGACATCGCTGGCGAGCATGAGCGCGTCGCAGATGCGGAAGACCATTGACGCGGCCGGGCTCAGTTGCGTAAGCAGCCACTATCAGTTCCGGGAACTCAAGCAGAACGCGGACGAGCGGATCGCTTTCGCCAAGGAATTCGGGCTGACGCAGATGGTGGTGTCCACGTTTGCGCTGCCGAATACCGCGACCATGGCGGACTGGCTCGGCGCGGCCGCCGAGTTGAATACCATCGGCGAGAAGACCCGGAAGGCCGGCATTCAGCTCGGCTTCCACAATCACGACTTCGAGTTCCGGGAAATCGACGGCGCGCTGATCTACGACAAACTGATGGGCGCGCTTGACCGGGATCTGGTGAAAATGCAGTTCCAGGTAGGCGTGATTAGTCTTGGGTATAAGGCGGAGACCTTCATGCGGAAGTACCCCGGGCGATTCCTTTCGATGCACCTGGCGGATTATTCGCCGGCGGAGAAAAAGCAGGTGCCGCTCGGAAAGGGCGCGGTGAATTGGCCCGAGGTTTTCGCCGCCGCCAAGATCGGTGGCGTGAAGAATTACTTCGTGGAGATGGATCTGGAGCCGATGCAGGCGAGCATGCCGTATCTGCATTCTCTGAAGGCTTGAGGCGGAAGGAGCGGCAGCGCGGTCAATTACTGATTCATCGCAGAGACTTCGAGGCACTGCCTGACTGCGAAAGCAAGCGTGGAGCCGTCTGGCGAGACCAGCGTTTTATCGGCGGATCTCCGACGAGCAAAGCTACGGGTGCCTGGTAAGCGAAATTGCCCCGATGTGCAGATTCCGGCGAGGGCGAAGGCTTCCACGCTGTCTCTGCCCATCTCCATCGGGACGCGCTGCTGGAACTCCACAAACTGCTCACCGGGCCCCGACCCGAAAACCGAACTGTTCATCGATGCCTTTCAGGTGAGCCGAATGCGGCTTATTTCAGATGCAAACGTATGAATTTGCTTGACGCCAACGCAGTAATCGAAATACACTTTCTTTCGGCGGTTAAACGTTTGCCATATATGCCAATCGCCCACGAAACGGGGCGGCAGCCCAGCGTCGAGGTGGACGATCCGGCATTGCCGCGAGAACAGTCATGACCAGTCCAGAACGCGTGCTGGAGCTGGGTGCCGACGTGCCGCCCGAGAAGTTCATCGATGCCGTAAAGGCGCGCCACGTCAATATCGTCTGCCTGTCGGAATTGCTGACCGCGGCCATGCCGGCAATGCGAACTATCGACGCGCTGAAGCAGGCCGGCGTACCTGAGAAGGTGAGGATCATGGTGGGCGGGACTGAGTTAACCAGGCATTTTGCCGACGAGATCGGAGCGAATGGATGCAGCGACACCGCGTGTTCGGTGGCCACGTTCGCGCACACGCAAATTGGGGTGGGCAAAGCATGAAATACTCCAGGCTGGCGATTCCGGAATTGCCCCTGCTGGTGTTCGGTCAATGCCCGAAACCAGTGGAATGCGGCTTCGGCCTGGCGATTGGCGGCGGGCAGGTTTTCCCGGAAGTAAACTTCACGTTGCCGCCGATCATGATCGACGGCGCCAACTGGAGCAGGGTAGTCGCGCACTACGAGGAGATGGCGAAGAACATTCTCAAGCGGGCTATTTCGCTCCAGGTCCCCGGCATTGTGCTTGAGTTTGAACTATTGCCGGCCATGACCGAGATGCCTGAGTGGGGCGCCGAGATTACGGCCCTGCTGCGCCGGCATTTGCGTGAGGCCCACGAAAAATTCGGTCTCAAGGGCGCACTGCGCGTGACGCCAACCGATATTCGCGACCAGAGGAAGCCACCGGAACTGCGATCCGGCCCGCCGTGGGAACAGCTGAGACGATCCTTCCACCTCTGCATAGAAGCGGGCGCCGACATCGTCTCGATAGAGTCGGTAGGCGGCAAGGAGGTGCACGATCCGGGACTGATGTACGGCGACATCCGTTCCATCGCCTTTGCTCTCGGCGTCCTGGCGCCTCGCGACATGGCTTGGCTGTGGGGCGAGATCGCACGGATGTGCGCAGCGAGCCGAACCGCCGTTCCGGGAGGAGACTCGGCCTGTGGCTTCGCCAATACCGCGATGCAACTGGCCCATCAGAAAATGTTGCCGGAGGTTCTGGCGGCAGTCGTGCGGGCCATGAGCGCTGTCCGGAGCCTCATTGCTTTTGAGCAGGGCGCTGTTGGGCCCTCGAAGGACTGCGCATACGAGGGCCCTGTGATCAAAGCGATCACAGGCTGCCCGATATCCATGGAAGGCAAGTCTGCGGCCTGCGCGCATTTCAGCCCGGTGGGCAATATTGCGGCGGCGATGTGCGACCTGTGGAGCAACGAAAGCGTCCAGAACGTTCGCCTGCTTTCCGGGAACGCCCCGGAGGCGTTCACAGAGATCCTGGCCTACGACTGCCGACTGATGAATGCGGCGGCAGCCAGTGGCGGTTCCCTCATGCTGCGCCAGTGGCTCACCGACTCCGACCGGTGCCTGAGTCCGCAGGCAGCGGTTCTCTCCCCGCAGGCTACGATCGAGATCGCGACAGCGATTGTCGGAGCGGATTCGCCCTACCACGCTACCGTGAGTGCGGGTTTGGCCGCGGTGGATTTGCTCGGGAAGTGTGTTGCCTCCGGCGAACTGAACCTCAACAAGAAGGAGGCCGGTTGGCTCAGCCGAATCGGAGCCGAATTGCAGTCACTGCCGGCTGACGAGGCCTCGTTGTTGGACGAGATGCGGAGCACTCACGCGGGGGTTTTCAATCCGGCCAGCTACGGCCTCGTGTGTTGAAGTTTCGACTATGAGATCCGGCCGGAAACCCTGCTCGGGGGGCCAAAGGATGGCGCCGTGCTTATGCTGAATGAGATCCGGACGTCCATGAAAAGTCCGGTGAAAATCACTGCAAGACTCGCACGCATGGTGGCGCCGATCGCGTGCGCGCTTATCGCAGCAAGAGTAGCGATTGCGGCTGGGCCTACCGTAAGCGTGGACTGGACGAAGGCCGTAAGAACGGTCGACCCCAGGGCGTATGGCGTGAACTGCCCGCAGTGTTTCGATCCGAACAGGACCGCCAATCGGAGCTTCTTCCTCAGCGCCTCGTCCGACGCCACCGGCGGCGGAAAGCCTATCGTCCGGCTCCACGGTTGGGGGATGGTGCGCCGGCGCCCCAATCAATACAACCAGGGCCGGTTGAATAGCGACGGCACATGGATCCTGTTCTTGATGGAGGTTGGTGCCGGAGGTGGGACTTGAACCCACACGCCCAGTGAAGTGCGCCGGATTTTGAGTCCGGTTCGTCTGCCAATTCCGACACTCCGGCACGGAGCATCTTTCCGATTGTACAACGAACCGGCCAGGGGAGTGCGCGCCATTGCTCCCATCGGGCGTTTCCGCGCCCTGTGATAGAATTGTTGCTGTTCGGGCCGTGGCGCAGCCTGGCTAGCGCGCTTGCTTGGGGTGCAAGAGGTCCCGAGTTCAAATCTCGGCGGCCCGACCAAAAAACTCTCAAAGGCTTACAGACGGCAGATGGGCGCTCCTCTTGCGCACTCCGTGCGCTCTCAGCGATGCGCGCTCTTCATCAGCCTCTAATGTTCCGGGGCTCGGCACCAACCTGTGGAAAGCCACCCGCACCGAAGCCATGCTTGCCGACAGCGGATCTGAGCAGCCGCAAGGTCAGTTGCGGCCGACTGTCCGCCGGCGATCGACGCGGCCACATCGACCAGGATCAATCTCACTTGATCAGTGCTGAAAGTGCTCTACGATGGGACCGAGCGCAAGGGCAGGAAAGAAGCACAGCGCTCCCACCAGCAGGATCGTGCCGAACACCAGTGCGCCGAAGGTCGGCGTGTCGCCGGGCAGCGTCCCGGAGGTGGTGGTCAGACGAGGCTGGGCCGCCAGCCGTCCCGCCAGCGCCAACGCCAGTGCGGCCAACCCGTACCGGCCGGCGAGCATGGCGAACATGGTCGTAACGTTGTAGAACACGCTATTGGAGTTCAGCCCCGCCATCGCCAGCCCATTATTGGCCATGCAGGAAGCATAAGTGAATAGAATCTCGGTCAGGCCCCGCGGTCCCGAATTGGTAACCAGGCCGGCCAATCCTGCTTTCATGACTAGGGCTATGCCCGCGAGCCCCAGCACCACCAAAGGCGTCAACAGAGCGTACAACGCAATCCACCGGGTTTCTCCAAAGCTGATCTTCTTGCCAAGGTATTCCGGCGTGCGGCCTACCATCAATCCTCCCAGGAACACGGCTAGCAGCGCTGGCATGACCATGCTGTATACCCCGGTTCCCAGTCCTCCGAAAACTACTTCCCCCAGCAACATGAAGACCAGAGGCGCCAATACACCCAGTGGCTGAAAAGAGTCCTGCATGGAGTTGTACGAACCAGTCGCCGTATTCGATGTCACGATGGTTGTCAACACGGACTCACCAACGCCGAACCTCACTTCCTTTCCCTCCATGTTGGGACCGGCGATGTGGAGGCCGGCCAGTTGTGGCGCTTCCATCTCAGCCCGATCGCATACTGCCAGGCCGGCAAGGAACAGGGCCACCATGACCATCAACAATAGCCAGCCGGCTTTTGGCCTGCCAGTCATGTGGCCGAAGGCAATCATGAGCGACGCGGGTAGCACCGCAATTGCAAGCATTCCAAGAAAGTTCGTCAGCGGCGTGGGATTGGCGTAAGGATGGGCGCCGTTGGCGTTGAAGAAGCCGCCGCCATTGGTTCCCAGATTCTTGATGAATTCCAGCGCCGCCACGGGTCCCTGCGCGATGGTCTGCGTGCCGCCCTCCAGAGTATGAACCAATGTGTAGGGCGCCATGTTCATGGGGACGCCCTGCCAGATCAGGATGAGGCTGCCGATCAGCGCCAACGGCAACAGGACCCAAAGCAGGGACCGGATCAGGTCCACCCAGAAATTGCCGATCGTGGCCGAACGCTCGCGGGCAAATCCGCGGATAAACGCAAATCCGAGCGCCAGGCCGGCAGCACCGGCCAGAAAACTCTGGGCCACCAGTCCAACCACCTGGGCCAGGTAGCGAAGCGTCTGCTCTCCGCCGTACGCCTGCCAGGTTGTGGTGGTCGTGAAACTCACCGCCGTATTGGCCGCCAGATCGATAGTCATTGGGGTGGTGAGATAGCTGTCCGCCGGCCCACCGGGCAGCCAACGCTGGAGCATCAAGACCAGAAACAGTACCATCGAGCAGCCCGTACCGAACAAGACGAAGCAAACGATGTAGGTCCCCGCTGCCATCTCAGTTTTCGGGCGCACACCGAGCAGTCGATGCAATCCCGATTCGATGGGGCACAACAGAGGATCCAGGAAAGTATGCCCTCGCTGTCCCACGCGTGCCAGGTAGAGGCCTGCCGGCCGGGCCAGCCCCACCACAATGAACAGGAAAGCGATGTATTCCAGCCAGCGCATATGACTTTAACGTGGCCTGGCGGTTGCGCCTGGTTCGATCCGGTCTAACCCCAGATTCAGTTCGAGGACGGACACCCGCGGGTTGCCCAGAAACCCGAACTGGCGCCCCTTGGTATGCTCTGCGACCAGGCGGCGGACCGTTTCCTCGCTCACGCCGCGCGCACGCGCCACACGCGGAATCTGCAGCGCCGCATTGCCGGGAGAGATGTCGGGATCGAGCCCGCTCGCCGAACGGGTCACGGCATCGATGGGGATTTCGGTGTCGGGCGCCAGGCCGTTGAACTTGCGGTATTCCTCGGCCAGTTGGCGGATGCCCGCGAAGTCCGCTGCGCCCTTCGTCAGCTTGGGATTGCCGGGGGCAAGGTTGGTGCCCCCGGACGCCGTTCCATCGTAACCCCGGCCTGCGGCCGATGGGCGGGATTGAAAATACTCGGGCCGGGAAAACTCCTGTCCGATCAACTCCGACCCGACAACAACACCCCGGCGCATCAATAAGCTGCCGCCGGCCTGGCGCGGGAACAACGGCCGTCCAATGGCCGCCAGCAGCACGGGAAAAGCGCAACCCGTGAGCAGCGTCAACACCAAGACACTCAAGATTGCCGGTCTTATCTGGTCGCCGAGCCTGGCGTGCGAAACGGGAAGGGGCGCGCGCCGCGCCGCTCCTTCCGCAGGTTCGTCGGGATCGCTCATATGGATTCGACTGGAGTTGGCCAGCTTCAGATTAGCCGGAACGACATCAAGAAGTCGTAGGGAAGCCATGAAGAATCCATAAGGAATTCGCGGCGACAGGTGCCAACAGCGCTCTGGTGGGTCCGGCGGCCCTTCATCCGGGATCGTCGACGCCCGCAATCCGGCAAAGAGATCGCTCTGTATGCAATAATGACGTCCTCTTTTTCGAGTGGAGCCGGTTCGTAACAGGCCGGCGCCACCCTGACTCCGGGACATTATATTGAGGCCCGCCGTGGTAGATATGGGCGGGAATGCCATTACCCGCCAAAGCTGCCTACACGAAAGATATCCCCGTTGGAATGACTCAACACTTGAGGGAAGTCAGTCTCTTCCCGCAATGGCACAGGACTGTCCAGGCAGAAACATGACTCATCTTCTTACCGCCGAGCGCTCTGTCGCGCAAGAAATGGTCGTACGCGCACCTTCATTCAGCAGGGAAGCGGAGTACCACAGCCCACGGACCGCTTTATTTCGATCGTTTCAGCGTCATCGGGCCGCCCGGGCCAGGTCCGCCATCGGGTGGGCCGCCGCCTTGCGGACCGCCTTCCATCTTGATATTCAACTTGATTTCGTCGCCGCTAATGGTTCCCTCGTGGACGATCTTCATCCCGTCGCCGCCATCGGGACCGGCCATTTTGACGGCGAACGAAATCTTATCGCCTTCCACTTTGCCCGCGGTGATCTCCATCGGATCGCCCTGCGGTCCATCCAGCGTGCCGGTTAGTTTGGCGCCATCCTGCTTGAAATGAAACGTGATCGTAAAACCGCCGCCGTCGGGGCCGCCGATCTGACCGGTCCATGTACCGGTCACATCTGCTGCGAAACCCATCGCCGGCGTCATCCCCAACAAAAAGGCGGCTAAAGCAATATTAAGTCTTTGCACGATAAAAGCACCTCGTTATTACGGTATCATCGCCCTCTTAGGGCCTCCGTTAAGTTCTGTAAATTTGCTGAGGAGGAACTGTCCGGGCGTCGCTCGTGCGCAAAAGCCTTGCAAGTCCTATCGCGAGGACATTCCCTCAGCGGCCATATCGCTTCACGGTGGCTTCCGGAATGGTGGCGCTGCCGCTGTCCAGCAAGGGAGCCTTCTC
>Ga0181532_10003205_pt1 | contig 14827 bp, 13 predicted proteins | sample PEATcosm2014_Bin_33_FD_119768 | JGI IMG/M metagenome (GOLD analysis project Ga0181532, IMG submission 119768) | Peatland microbial communities from MTU Mesocosm Facility, Houghton, MI, USA - PEATcosm2014_Bin11_30_metaG | ecosystem: Environmental > Terrestrial > Soil > Wetlands > Peat | place...
CGGTGCGAACATCTCCCAGTCCTGGACCACCTGGTCAAGCGCACGGCTCGCGCCGGACAGTGCCAGGGCGGGCGCCACCTCCTCGAAAATCGAGGGCTGTGCGGCGATGAGGAAGCCGAGGCTTCCCACGTGCACGTAGAAGCGGCGGCTTGCCGGTGCATCCCGCGTGCACGTCGCCGTGGAGTCGATGGCGGTTGCCATCACGGATCCTTTCAGCGAAAATCGGCTGAGCGGTTTGGAAGCAGGATGCGTGACTGCCGTCTCCGCCCGCAAGCGGGATTTTATCCCGGGAACTCGTCCCGGGATAGTCCTGGCAGTTCCCACAACCGACCCTGGACGTTCCGCTCCCGTACGCTCTCGATGACGTCGGGCGCCACGCCCGCCGGCAGCAGGCGACTCGGGCTCGCGAGTACCGGGGGCTCGTCGGCCGGCGCCAGGCCGACGGCGACCGCGGTGGCCAGCGCCCGGCTCCAGTAGACGCCGAAACAAGCCCCGTCAGGGCCCTGCTCCATCGGCTTGGCGGGATTCTTGGCGATGAGGGGGATCGCGGAAGTGAGAAGTCGCAATACCAGCGAGTAGAGGGTGGGCATTCCGCCTTTCGGGGAAAGCGCATGGATCAACTGGGCCTCGAATTGGTACGCTTCCATGCTCGCGCATAGGTTTTCCATCGGTGTCGTCTGGGAGAGCCGCCGCTCGGCCGCCTGCTCAAGCAGTTCGGTGAGCTTCGCGATCACCGTGTGCGCTTCATAACTCTCCTTCATGTAGGCCCAGTCAACGCCGAACTTGAGTTGCGCGTCGGCCTGCAGATCCATCCGGTCACCCTGCCATCCGGTGATAAGGACGCACCGCGTGCCGCCGCCGTCTATCGTGCGGATCGCCTCAAGCGCCTTGATGCCGTCGGAGTTCAGGTCATCATCGGGGTCGAGGCCGACATCCAGAATCGCGACATCGAATCGGGCGCGCCGCAACGCGTCCTTAACCATCTGCAGGTTCTCGCAGACGACGACCTCGGAGGCACCGGCTCGTCGGGCGGCCCTGCTGAGCATGTAAACCCATGACTCGATGTCCTCGACGACCAGAGCTCTCGTGGGTGCCTTCACGTCGACTCGCCCCCCTCGGGCATTCGATTGATCAGCTGCGGATCGATCTGGAAACGGATGTTCACGGTGGTGCCCGAGCCGAGCTTGGAGTCGATCTCGATCAGTCCCTGGGCGCGGCGAACCCAGCCCCGCACCCACATCATGCCGAAGCCGAGACCGCTGCCCCGGTGACCCGCCTGCCGTGGCTCGAACAGGTGGCCAAGCTCATCGGTGGTCATACCGACTCCGGCGTCCTTCACCGAGACCACAATGAATGGCTCCCTGGGGAGGCGTTGATCAAGCAAGGTCGCCACGCGCAGGTGCCCAGGCTTGTCTTGCATCGCCTTGACCGCATTGAGCAGGAGGTTCTCTACCACCAGGTCGAGTGCCGTGCACGGAATGTTGGGCAGCCCAGGGGTCAGATCCGTCACGAGCTGGATGTACTTAGGGATCTTGACGCCCGCGATAGCGGCTTCCACCTGCGCGTTCACGTCGACGCTCTCCTTGGGCGTGCCTATCCGCTTGCGCAGCTCGTTTGGGATCTCAAGAGCACGATCGGCGTCGCCCTGAATCATCCGGATCTGCTTCGCCAGGTCTCTCGAGTCCAGTGAGCCGACTGTATCCAGATCCTCAAGGAGTTGCGCCACCAGTGCCCGAATCGCGCCGACGTGATTGTTGATCCGGTGAACGGCGTTGAGCACCTGGTCCGCGGCGAGGACCATGAGCTGATCCTGCAGTTCATTCTCGATGTCGGCGCGGACCTTCGTCATCGCGATGGCGTTGACCACCTGCCGCGTGAAGCGCTCGGCCAGGACCTGCCCGACCTTGCTGAACGCGTTCTCTCGTGAGCTCTCAAGGTTGAGCACACCGATCGGGAACCTGTTGTTGCCACCGAAAATGATCGGGATGGCCATCTCGCAGCGCATCCCCTGGACGAGGGGCCGGTAATCAGGGCGCTCGAACGCCCGCTGTAGCAGGACAGTCTCTCCGGAACGGAAGGCGTCGCCGCAGACGCTTGAGCCGATATCCACCCGCACCCCGATATCCGCGCTGTTGTTGCTGTAGGCGACGACCAGGGACTGGCCGTCTTGCGGGTCCGCGAAGAGGATCTCCGCGGTATCCGGCTTCACGAAAGCCAGCGAGTAGAGGGTGCTCAGAATATAATCGAGAACCTGGCGCATCACCAGGTCGCTGTTGCCACTGGTGACCTGGACCAGCAGCCTGTCCGTGGCGGACCTGAAATTGTCCTCGTCGAAGAGCGCCGCGTGGCTGATCGCGATTGAGATGCGTTTTGCCACGGCATTGACGAATTCGAGATGCGATTCGTCGAACCTGTTGTCCGGGGTCGCCTCGACGTTGATAACACCGATCGTCTGTCCATCGAGGGTGAGCTCGGAGGCAAGAAAACTTAGCTGTGGCGCTTGGTCCGTCGGATCCATTTCCGCGCGCGGGTAATACCTCTCCGACATCAGCGGATCACTTCGCAGGTCGTTCACCAGGATCGGCTCGCCGCGCGCTAGCACGAGCCCGGAGATCGAGCTGTCGAACGGAGCGAAGCGCCCGATCTCCGCCTCCTGGTCCGATGAGAAGTCCATCCGTAGCCCGTCCGCGTACGCGAACAAGATGTCTACGTGCCAGGCGTTAAGTATCTCCTGGGCTTCGGTGACGATGAACTGGAGTGTTTGGGCGAGCGTATTGGTGTGATCGAGGATTAGCTCGTCGATCGTATGCGTCAGATTCAGCTGACGTTCCCGGAGTTGCGCATGACCGTGAGCTCCGGTCGGGTTCTCCCTATGGGTCTCGCTCATTCGCCACCGCCGGAACCGTCGCGAGGCTGGGATATGACCGAGGTCCGAAGCGCGGTCACCAGGTCCTGCGCCACCGACACGTAGCGGGCCGCGTCCGCGCTTGACGGCGGCTGGTTGGACCGGACTGTGTAGTCACGCAGCCGCCGGAGTTCAAGGACCGCCGGGTAGAGAATCGGCCACTTTTCCAAGGCTTCCAGGTTGTGTGCCACCTGCGGCCAACCGTGAGGCTGGTCTGGGGCTACCCGGTCGGAGGCCATATTAAGCTGGTATTCGAGCAGTCCCCAGGCATCGATGATCGCCTGCCTGGGGGCCGCCTCTGCCAATGCCTCAAGCACGCTGAACTCGGTCTCCTCGCGCCTCACGATTGCCCCGTCATCCGGGGATCCCGCATCCTTCGCCGCAGCTGCGATCCTATCCTCATACTGCAACAGCGTGCCGAACGTTGCCTTCCCGCCGGGGAATTCGAGACTCTGCATCCGGTGAAAAGCGCCGGCCAGTTCTGGACGCAGCAGCCATACTGCGACTACGACCGCAGCCGGCCATGCGAGCGCGTTCAAGATTGCTGCGGTGAACTGCAGGCCAGTCATGAGCAGAGATTACACCACGCCGCCCAGAATGCCGACCTCGGCAGCATCGTCCCACGTCCGCGCGGTAAGTCAGCACAGTTGCCACGTCCACGCCCAGAACGCCACTGCCGCGAGGGAATCTGCCGAGTAGTAGTAATTCGACCTCTCGCCTGCACTTAGAGATGCAAGACTCGTTATGACACTTGATCGAAGTGCCGGGCTCAAGACACCGGAAATATGTATGCTCCACGCGTGTTGTCACTTCGTCAGGCCATTGAGGTGATCTCAGCAATTTTCATTTGATGTGGCCGTGCTCCAAATGGGTGAGTACGAGAGCGGCGCGGACTTTCCCCGCGTCCCGCAGCAGAGCGATTGCTGCCCGGACGGCGATTCGGGCGACGCCTTACTGCTGTGTTAGTTCTGCCTCACTCGCCGCCCGCCTGTCGGCGGGAATGGCCCCGCTGTCGATGTCGGCTTCACGACGATCATGCTCGGTCCGGCGGGGGAGGGCCGCCCAGGGCGCGGGGGAGGATGCTGGCCAGGAGGGTGCCCATGCGGTCGGCGCTGGCCCGGCCGGCCTCGATCACCTCGGCGTGGCTGAGCGGCGCCCCGGTCAGGCCGGCCGCGAGGTTGGTGACCAGGGAGATGGCCATCACCTCGGCGCCCAGGTGACGAGCCGCGATGGCCTCCATCACGGTGGACATCCCGACCAGGTCGGCGCCGAGTGTGCGCAGCATGACGATCTCGGCCGGGGTCTCGTAGTGCGGGCCGGGCAGGGCCGCGTACACGCCTTCGGTCAGCGATGGGTCGGCCTCCCGGGCGAGCCGCCGCAGGCGGGGGGAGTACAGGCCGGTCAGGTCCACGAACCGGGACGGGTACGGCGCCGGCGGCGGCGGCCCGTACAGCGGGGACCGGCCGGTGAGGTTCAGGTGATCCCGGACGATCACCGGCTCCCCGGCGCGGTAGGTCTCCCGGATGCCGCCGGACGCATTGGTCAGCGCGATGACCCGGCATCCGGCGGCCATCGCGGTGCGGACGTTGTGCACCGAGGCGCTGATTGGGTGCCCCTCGTACAGGTGGGTTCGGCCCAGGAAGACCAGCAGCCGCAGGTCACCGGCGGTCAGCACCTGGACCGTCCCGGCGTGGCCGGGCACCGACGGCGGGGCAAAGCCCCCCAGGTCGGCCACCGGGATCTCGGTGATATCCGCACCGAGCGCGCGCGCCAGGGCGTCCGCGGCCTGGGCCCAGCCCGAGCCGAGCACAACGGCGCCGTCGTACCGGGAACTCCCGGTCAGTTCCGTCAGCCGCGCCGCACTCTCGGTTGCCGCGACGTAGGGGTTGCGCGCGGCGGGAGAGCCTGATACGGCGGGAGTGCCTGATGGGGCTGGAGGGGTAGGACTGATGCTCTTGCCTTCGGCCTGGTAGCGGGCATGCCGTTCCGCTAATGTCCGGTTCCAGACCAGCCGCACACAGGTGAACGTGCGCGACAGCAGCTGCTGCGCCTCGTCCGGGTACGCCCGGCATCGGTACGCCGTCCTCACCCCTACAGGATGCGGGCAATGACCATAAAACCATGCGAGGCGCGCCGTACGTGCTTCCTCCCCGGCCTGAACGCCGGGGCTTCCGGCAGCCTGCTGCCGTGCGGCCGCTGCCGGCAGGTCCTGCTCGAGGCGGGCGGCGCGGGCCTGCTGGTGGACACCGAGACCGGCCCGGTCGAGCTGGAACGGCTGCTCCCGTCCGCGTTCACCGGCGCGGATCTGCCCGGGGCGGGCGGCGCGGAGCGGCCAGCGGCGGGTGAGCGCCATGCCTGAGCCCGGTGATGCGCCGGCCCCGGCCGCTGCACCCGGTGACGCGCCGGCCCCGGCTGCGGTCGATTTGATCCATGCCAAACGGGACGGGCGGGGGCTGTCCGACGCTGAGGTGCGCTGGCTGATCGCGTCCTATGTCCGCGGCGAGGTCGCCGACGAGCAGATGTCCGCGCTGCTCATGGCCATCTTCTTCCGCGGCCTCGGCCCGGCCGAGCTGCGGGCCTGGACCGCCGCCATGATCGCGTCGGGGGAGCGGCTGGACCTGAGCGCCGTCAGCCGGCCCACCGTGGACAAGCACTCGACGGGCGGCGTCGGCGACAAGGTGTCGCTCGTGCTGGCCCCGCTGGTCGCGGCGTGCGGGGCCGCGGTGCCCCACCTGTCCGGGCGCGGCCTCGGCCACACCGGCGGGACGCTGGACAAGCTGGAGGCCATTCCCGGCTGGCGGGCCGTCCTGTCCCCGGCGGAGATGATCGCCGCGCTGCGCCGGGTGGGCTGCGTGATCTGCGCCGCCGGTCCCGGGCTCGCCCCGGCCGACCGCAAGCTGTACGCGCTGCGTGACGTCACCGGGACGGTGGAGTCGATCCCGCTGATCGCGAGCTCGATCATGTCGAAGAAGATCGCGGAGGGCACCTCGGCCCTGGTGCTCGACGTCAAGGTGGGCAGCGGTGCGTTCATGACCCGGCTGGACGACGCCCGGGAGCTGGCCCGGACCATGGTGGCGCTGGGCGAGGAGCAGGGCGTCCGTACCAGCGCGCTGCTCACCCGTATGGACGCGCCTCTCGGCCGCGCGGTCGGCAACGCGCTCGAAGTCGAGGAGTCCGTCGCCGTCCTGCGCGGCGAGGGCCCCGCCGACCTGGTGGAAGTGACGCTGGCGCTGGCCCGGGAGATGCTGCGGCTGGCCGGGATCGACGCTGGCCCCGCGGCTGCGCTAGCCGATGGCCGGGCCCTGGAGCGCTACCGGGCGATGATCGCCGAACAGGGCGGCGACCCGGACGCCGAACTGGCCCGCGCGGCCGTCACGGCCACGGTGGCCGCACCAGGAACAGGGTGGCTGCGACGGCTGGACGCCCGCGCGGTCGGGGTGGCCGCGTGGCGGCTCGGCGCGGGCCGGGCCCGGAAGGAAGCCCCGGTGAGCGCGGCGGCCGGCGTGGTCTGCCTGGCCAAGCCGGGGGAGCGGGTGGAGGCCGGCCAGCCGGTCCTGGAGCTGCGCGCGGACACCGAATCCGTGCTCGCGGGCGCGCGGGCGGCGTTGGCGGGCGCGATCGAAGTCGGTGACGAGCCGCCGCCCGCGCCGCTGGTGATCGAGCGGATCGGCTTACCGGGACCTGGTCCGTGCTGAGGATCGAGAGCCAGCCACGCTGTTTCGGCTGTATCGCCCGGAGCGAATATGCGCCCATGCGTTAAGGCCGAAGGTAGAGCGGGCCAGCCCCAGGCCCCAGGCACCCCGCTGCCACCCCGGTGCAACCTCTGGAGCATGATAAAGACCCTATCTGCGGCCCGTCTTCAGGACGGCTGAGGCGAAGGAAGTAACGGTATGCCGATCGACGACCAGGACATCAACGACGAACCTGGCACGGGTGAGGGTGTCGCGGATGGTGGCGCGAGCCCGGGCGGGCACGATGGCGCGGCTGATGGCCCGGCTGGCGGGGGCGGCGAGGGTGTCGCGGATGGTGGCGCGAGCCCGGGCGGGCACGATGGCGCGGCCGATGGCCCGGCTGGCGGGGGCGGCGAGGGTTTCGCGGATGGTGGCGCGAACCCGGGCGGGTACGATGGCGGGGCTGATGGCCCGGCTGACGGGGGCGGCGAGGGTCTCGCGGATGGTGGCGCGAACGCGGTCGGGTACGATGGCGCGGCTGACGGTACGGCCTGATCTCGGCGAGTGAACGTCAGTACGGACGGAACGAGCGGTCGAGCTCCCGCGCTTGAGCGCTGTATCGCCGTTGCCCCGGCGGCCTTTGCTCGCGATTACTGGGGGGTCCGGCCGCTGTACTCGGCGGCCGGATCTCTCCCCGGCGGTTTCTCCGACCTGTTCAGTTCCGCGGCCGCGGATGAACTACTGACCGAACGGGCCCTGCGCACGCCCTTCATTCGGATGGCGAAGGAGGGCAGTGTGCTGCCTCCCGAGCGCTACACCGCGTCGGGCGGATTCGGCGCCCAGGTCACCGACCAGGTCGATCCGGCCATGGTGCTGCGTGAATTCGCCGGGGGCGCGACGATCGTGCTGCAGGGGCTGCACCGGACCTGGCCCGCGCTGCAGCTGTTCACCCGCCGTCTTGTCGATGACCTCGGGCATCCGGCACAGGTCAATGCCTACATCACCCCGGAATCCGCACGCGGCTTCGATCCGCACTACGACGTGCACGACGTCTTCGTGCTGCAGATAGCCGGCCAGAAGCACTGGTCGGTTCATGCGCCGGTTCTGGAGCATCCGCGAGCTGACGAGCCGTGGTCAGTTCACCGGGCGGCCGTCGAGGCGCGCGCCCGGGAGGAACCCGTCCTGGATATGGTCATGCGCCCCGGCGATGCGTTCTACCTGCCGCGTGGATGGCTGCATTCCGCGACGGCGCGCCGGGGCACGTCCATCCACCTCACCATCGGTATAGCGGCGTTCACCGGAGCCGACGTCGTGCGTGAGCTTGTCTCCGCACTCGCCGGGACACCAGCCTTGCGTGCCCCGCTGCCGATCACGGGGTCGGCGGCCGCGCGGGAAGAGTTGACCGCCGCCGTACGCGAAGTGACCGCGGCATTTACCGGAGCGCTGGACGCCTACTCGTCCGGTGCCGGCTCGGCGCGTATCGCCGGTGCCGTGCGCCGGAACCTGCGGCGCATGGTGCGGTCTGAGCCGGTTGCGCCGCTGGCTACCGTCGACGCGGCCGCCGAACTATCCCCCAAAGCGGTGGTACGGCTGCGCGATGGACTTGATGCGCGGGTCGCTGTCGACGCAGCCGGAGTGCATCTGGGTACGCCGGGCCAGGGCCTCCGGCTTCCCGCGGAGTGTGCGGCGGCCATCCGGGCCCTGGCTGACCGTAAGCCGCTGCACGCCGGGGCGCTGCCGGGACTGGACGAAGCGGACAGCCTGGTGGTCACCCGCCGGCTGCTCCGCTCAGCAATGCTGGTGATCGAACGCGTTGATTGACGCCATCGGGTGGGAGGCGCCGCGCTCGGGCGGCGGCGCCTCGTGCAGCACACAATCGCGGCGCGCTGACGAGTCGCTCGTGGCGACGGCCTCCTACGGCCGGAGGTGGCTGCTTCTCGAGGTCGCTGGCGCGTGGGGGCCCAACGCGTTCCGGAACTCATCCGTCCTGTCCCCGGACCTCGGCGCGCTGATAGAGCGCCGGGCCGCGGCGGAAGGGATGCGGCTGGTCGCCATCCGGCGCCCCGGCCGAGCGCGGCTCCGTGACGGGCCCGGCGGGCCGCGCTGGCGGTGGGCCCGTGTCGATAGCACGCCGGGCGGCGAAGGCATCGAATGGGGTGAGGTGGGCGATCCATCTGGCTACCTGACCGCTGCCCTCGAGGAGCCGGGAACGCCCTCAAAGGACATCATCATCGCGGTGTGCGCGCATGGCCGGCACGACGAGTGCTGCGCGACACGGGGACGCTCGGTGGCCGCCCTGCTCGCGGAACGGGACCCGGAGGCGGTCTGGGAATGCTCCCACATCGGAGGTGACCGCTTCGCGGCGACCATGCTGCTGTTCCCGCACGGCATCAACTACGGGCGCGCGGACACCTTCGACGCGCGGCAGATGGTCGATGAATACCGGGCCGGGCGCGTGGTCCTTCCGGGACTGCGCGGCCGCAGCGCGTTCCGGTTCCTGGAGCAGGCGGCTCAGGACGCGGCCCGCAGAGCGTTCGGGGACCTGCGCGTCGACGCGTACGAGCCCGTTCACGCGGCACGTACCGCACACCAGCTGTGCGAAGTGCTGCTCGCGGACCCGCCCGAAACCGTACGCGTCGAACTCGCGGATACGGTGACGGACGTGTTCTACAGCAACTGCGCGGCAACCGTGCCGCTCGCCCGGCCCGCTTTCGCCGTCCGGGCCGTGGAACGGCTGGCCTCGCCTGCCCGGTAAGGCAGCGGGACAAACCGGGATATCAACGCGGCACAGAACATCTTGGCGGCAGGTCTTGCCGTAGCCGGGGGCAACCCCGGCGATGCCTGCGGAGCTGATGTCAGACACTCGGGGTCCGGGTCCTCCCGGGTGCGGTCGGCTGTGAAACAGGAAGCCTCGGGCGTAAGCCCGGGAATCCCCGTCCTTCAGGCGGGGAGTAGTCAAGCTGCCCCTTCCGCGCAGTCAGTCTGAGGCCCGGCCGGGCCCGGTGTCCGTCTTGGCGGATATCTGGGTGACCTTGAGGGCTGAGACGATCTGCCGGAATCGTGCGTGGCGTTCCGCGTGGAAGGCGGCCATCGCCGGGTCCGGCTCCGCCACGGGGCGGGCCGGCGGCGCGAGCGGTCCCTGGATATCGGCAAAACTGAGCAGGCCGGCGGCATGGGCCCCCAGAAGGGCAGCGCCCCGGCCGGACGCTGCGGGCACGTCCACGGCGTACAGCGGCAGCCCCAGCACATCCGCGAGCAACTGCCGCCAGCCCGCGGCCAGAGTCCCCCCGCCGGCCAGCCGCAGACGCGGCGGGCGATGCTCCCCGAGCAGGGCATCCAGCGCGTCGCGGACCGAAAACGCGGTTCCTTCGAGCGCGCCCCGCAAGAGCGAGGCCCGGTCGCCGGCGAGCGACAACCCGGTCCAGGAGCCGCGGAGCGCCGGGTCCGAATACGGAGTCCGTTCCCCCGACAGATGCGGGACAAAGATCGGGTCGTGCGCCTGGCCGGGATGGTCGGCGCTCGCGTACAGCTCCGCCCAGGTGGCGTTCATGATCTCTCGCACCCAGTTGAGACTGAGCCCTGCGCTGATGGTGGCGCCCATCTGGTACCAGCCGTCCGGAGTCGCCGACCGGTAGAGGTTGATCCCGGCGTCCGCCCGGCTGACCGGCGCGGTAAGAGGCCGGATGACTTGCGCGCCGGTGCCGACGGTGAGCTGGATGTCGCCCGGGCCGATCCCGCTGCCCAGGGCGGCCGCCGCCGTGTCGCCGGCCCCGGCCGCGACGGGGATGCTCGCGGGCAGCCCCAGCTCGGTTCCAGCCTCGGCCGTGAGGCGGCCGGCGGGCGCTCCGGCCGAGGGCAGCAGAGGCGCCAGCAAGCTGGCCTCCAAACCGAGAGCGCTGACCACCTCAAGGTCCCAGCGGTCATCGATCACGTCGTAGAGCAGCGTGGCTGAGGCGTCACTGGGCTCGGCATGGACCTCACCGGTAAGGCGGGCCCGTAGCCAGTCTTTGGGCTGCAGTGCCCAGCGAGCTTCCCGGTAAGTACGCGGCTCGTTCTCGGCGATCCACTTGAGCATCGGCCCGGTCATCCCGGGGGCCAGTGGGTTGGCCAGCCTGGCCAGCGCGCTGGAGCTGAGGCGCCGGTAGGCACTCAGGCACCCGGTGGCGCGGCTGTCGGCCCAGAGCAGGGCCGGCCGAAGGGCCCCGCCATCGGCGGACGCCATCACCAGACCGTGCATCTGTCCCGACAGCCCGATCGCCGACGGCCGTGCGCCAGCCGCGTGGACGGCCTCACGGGCACAGGCGGTCACCGCGCCCCACCAGTGAGCTGGCTCGGTCTCGGCGAAGCCGTCCGCCGTCGAGGCCACGGTGTAACCGGCTGATGCCTGGGCCAGGATCATGCCCCCGGTATCGATCACGACCGCCTTGGCCGAGCTGGTCCCAAGGTCGAGACCCAGGGCGCAGACAGGGCCGTGCGTTCCTGGACGGTCCGTCGCCCGGCGGGCAGCCGTCCCCGCCGGGAGCCGGGCATCAGCGCTCATCAGGATCGCGGCGTGGAGACCCGGGCCCTCAGGCCGGGGGGAAACGCCGCCTCACCTCCCCGGAAATGTCGGTGGTGTTCGCTCGTGTGCTCGTATGTCCCGCTACCGTCTGTTCCCCTCGCCCGCCCAGGAGGTGGTGCTGCGGGACCATTGTGCCCGCGCCCGGTTCGTGCGGAACCTCGCGGCCGGGCAGCACCGGCACTGGCGCCCGGGCCGCAAGAGCGCTCCCGCGGCAGGCCGAGCACCGCCTCAGGGCAGCTCGACGGGTGGTTCGATGTCGTCGTAGACGCGGGCCGCGGCCATGAGTCCGTCCGGGCCCCGCTCGTAGATCCCAATTCCCGCCTGCGGCGGCAGGTCGTGGCGGCCCCAGCGGACGCAGTTGTATTCCAGGGCGCAGCGCACGCCGTCGTCGGTCACGGCGCAGTGCTGGAGGCCGATGCCACCGCCTGCGCTGAAGCAGGCGGTGAAGTACGAGCGGAGCTCAGGGGTGCCGCGATGGGTGGAGCGCGGGCCGATGGGCTCCCGGAAGTACCCATCGGTTGCGAAGGCGCTTACGGTGGCGTCGGCGTCACCAGCGTCCACCGCGGCCTGGTATCGGCCGACGACATCGCCGGGGTGGACGTCCCCGGGCTTGAGGATGGGAGGCCGGACGTGACGCCGTCCGTCGACCGGCCGTTGGCTGCAGTAGCTGCGGAACACCACCGACCGATCGTCGGGAGATTCGGCGACGACTGCCACCGGCCACGCCACCGGCCGCCCGTCGCCCTCCAAATGCGCCAGCAGCTCTACCACGGCCCGGCCGCCGACGACGGTGGAGGCCACGGTCTCGATACGCGCGTGCTGCTCAGCGAGCCAGGATTGATTCCGGCGGACGAACCGCCGCAGCTGCTGATGGCCCCGGACCTCGCCGGCCCGGGGATCGTAGATCACCACCTCGCCGGGCCACACCGTCTCCAGCGCGTGAGCATCACCCTTATTCAGTGCGGCGAAGTACTGCGCGACCGGATCAGCCTGGCCTGCGGCACGAGTCTGACGGCGCACCAGCTCCACCGCACTGGCGAAGTCCGGAAACCACGGCATCTGAGCCCCCATGGTCCATTTCCTGCAGGCTGCCTTCCTTCATCCTGCAGCAAGGGCCCGTATCTGGCCATGTGACAAAGCGTGAAAGCCTCTACGCCCATCACCGCGGCCTGGTGACAGCCGCGTCGGCGGGTACCGCGAGCGGCAACGCCTCGGACGATGATTACAGTACTGACAGCGATCAGTGCAATACCTTTTGTTACATGAGGGCGAGTACGGCAAGGACACCGTAAAGGGGGCAGTCACTTCTCACGGGCTGCCCGTGCGCGAACAACGCGGAATCCGCTCCGCAGCCGGGGACTTGAGAGGACACGAATGCAGCGCCCGATCGTCGTCACCCTGGCGGGAGCAGTCCTTACCATCGTGGCTCTCCGGCTGTGTCAGCTCGTTCCGTCACGCCTCGAGCCCGGCCGCCGCCACGCCGGCCGCCGCAGCCTCAGCCACCCAGGAGCCCACGCAGATCGTCTGCTCCCAGCAGGCCGCCTGGAACCAGCGAGGCGGGGCATCGGTGAAGGCGCTGTATGCCGACGTTGGGGCCCTGTCGGCGGACGCCAGTGCCAATAATCCGCCCGCAGTGACGAATGCCGGTAAAAAGCTCACCTCAGACGCCATCGCAGCGGCCACCCTGCCGCTGCCTCCCGTTGACCCCGGCTCGTGGAAGACCCTGACCGCTGACTTCGCGGCGGCAGGAACGGATATCGCGGGAGGTGACGCGAGCGGTGCTGTGCCGCAGCTCGAAGCCGGCAACAGCGCTATCAGCGCGTTCTCCAGCGCGGCCGGGAAGTGCCCGGGCGCGTGAAGCCGTGAGCGCGAGGCTGCGCGCCTCACGGCGGGCATCAGCGATCCTGGCCTGGCAACACGGATTTCCCCGCCGCCTTCACGTCCCGCCCTCACCCACAGGGGGTGAGAGCTCAGGGCAGAGACGCCCGGCTCCCGGCCCGGTCCGATCACCCTGGCCTGAACAGCCACCGGGCCACTCCCCGACATGGCTGTACTTGCCGACCGCGGATCGGCCATGATGAAAGGCTATGTCTTCGAGTGTGGCTCCGCTGCCCGACATCGGCCTGTGGGCGCGTGGCAGCGGGCTGGAGATCGTGCTGCTGCTGACCGGCGCGATACTGCTGACGCGTTTCGCGACCTGGCTGGGCGGCAGGATCACCGACCACATCGACGCCACCGCTCGGGAGACAGACGCGCTCGTCCGGTCGGAGGCGTCGAAACACCGGCACGCGCTGGCGTCGGTGATCACCTGGGTCACCCTGGTCGTCATCTACTGCGCGACCGGCGTGGCGGTCCTGGCGCGCCTCGGTATCCCCGTGACGAGCCTGGTCGCCCCGGCCGCCGTGGCGGCTGTGGCGCTGGGGTTCGGTGCCCAGCGCATCGTCCAGGACATCCTGGCCGGCTTCTTCATTATCACCGAGCGCCAGTACGGCTTCGGGGACCTCATCCGCCTTTCGGTGCCGAGCCTGCCCGACCCTGCGATCGGGACGGTCGAGGACGTCACCCTGCGGGTGACCACGGTGCGCACCGCCGACGGTGAGGTGGTCATCACCCCCAACGGCCAGATCACCCAGGTGACCAATCTGTCGCGTGACTGGGCACGTGCCGTCGTCGACGTGCCCGTGCCCGCCGTCGCGGACGTCAACCGGGTCAGTGACGTGCTGCGGCTGATCGGAGAGGAGGCGTACAAGGAGCCTGAACTGCGCAGTCTGCTATTGGACCCCCCGGCCGTCATGGGGGTGCAGAGCATCGACGTGGACCACTTCCAGATCCGCCTGGTGGCCAGGACGCTGCCCGGCAAGCAGTTTGACGTCGGGCGGATGCTGCGGGCGCGGATCGCGGCGCGATTCCGGAGCGAGGGCATCAACCTGCCGACCGTACTGGAAACCGCAGAGCCGGCCGGGACCGAATGATGCGACGGGCGCGGACCTCCACCTGGGTCCTGACCGCTGTCTTCCTGATCGCCCTCGCTGCTTACTTGTACTTCAGGCCACCGAGCGCAGCCGTCTCCGAGACGCCGGCGCAACCCGCAGGTTCGCCCACGGCGGTGCCCGCTACACCCCGGCCGACTACACCCCCGCCGTCTACGGTCCGGCCGTCGGCCACGCCAGCGCCCACCGCGCGAGTCACGCCGGCCAGCCCGGCTCCCAAGACCAGCACAACGCACCTGGCCGGAACGCCGCCCCCGGCCGTCGTTCCGACCGCATCACCGTCCCCGGCAGCGACGCCCTCCCCGTTAGCCGTCGGCCCCCCGTCCTCTTTGATATCCGGGGCGCCCGGGCCGGTTTGATATCCGGGGCGCCCGGGCCGGTTTGATATCCGGGGCGCCCGGGCCGGGCCGGGCCGCCGGGTACTCAGAAGCTCGTTTGATCCCGTGGGTCAGCGGCCTGGTCGGGCGATAACGGGAGCAGGTCCTGCGGCGGCTGGACTTCGCGGTGCAGGATCTTGCCGGTGGGGCCCTTGGGCAGCTCGCGGACGAGCCAGACGTGCCGCGGGTACTTGTAGGCCGCTACCCGTTCCCGGGCGAACGCGCGCAGCTCCGCCGGTGTGGCGGTGGTCCCCGGCTTGAGCTGCACGGCGGCGCCGACTTCCTCACCCAGCTCGGCGTGCGGGATGCCGATGACGGCGACC
>Ga0181532_10003206_pt1 | contig 14827 bp, 10 predicted proteins | sample PEATcosm2014_Bin_33_FD_119768 | JGI IMG/M metagenome (GOLD analysis project Ga0181532, IMG submission 119768) | Peatland microbial communities from MTU Mesocosm Facility, Houghton, MI, USA - PEATcosm2014_Bin11_30_metaG | ecosystem: Environmental > Terrestrial > Soil > Wetlands > Peat | place...
CGAGTGATTCGAGGTGGAGAAGCAGGGGTTGGCCCTGCTTGACGACGGACCACACGAACCCGCCGGTGCGCTCGAGGACCTCTGACACTCCCCGGTAGCCGTCTGCGCCACTGCGGATCAGTTCGGCCTCCATGCGCTCGGCCGCAGACCACTCCGCCGAATCGGCGAGGAGACCGGTGACCACCTTCCACTGGTGCTCCAGGGCAGCCAATCGTGCACGCAGGATGGAACGGGGTGGTCCCGGCGGCATGGTGTCGGAGAGCTTGGAGGCTTCGATCGTCCGACCTTCGGCCAGAAGCCAGTAGGCGTGCCGTGCCGCGAGCGCATCGACAAGAGAAGCACCCAGGCGTTGGTCGTTGAACCGGGCCCGCGCGCGAGCGGCCGCATCCGCTCCGGAGGCGGGTCCCTGGGTAGCCGCGGTGACCTCCACGCGTCGGAGCGCGACGTGGACCTGGCCGGCCACGGGCGCCAGCTGGCCGGCAACTTCCTCTGCGTGCTCGAGGACGGACACGGCCTCTGTCAGCCGCGCGGTCTCGATGAGAACGTCGGTCAGGACCAGGAGCGCCTCAAAGGCATGCAGTCCGAGTGGGATGTGGAGCTGGTCGGCTGCGGCCAGGGCCTGTCGGGCGAGCCGCTCGGCCTGGGCCAGATCCCCGGCCCACAGTCGGAGAAAGGCGGTCAAGGTAGGAACGGAGATCTGGTGGACGTGGACGACCTCGGGACCCAGCTTCCGGGCCTCCTCCAGCCAGAAGGACGCAGCCTCCGGATCGGGCTCGATCAGGACGTGGACTCGGGCGGCCGTCACCGCCGAGAAGCGATCCACCATGGCGTCGGGCCTGAGGTCTTCCCCCCTTGCGGCGCGACTGGATTCGAGTGCGTCAAGTGCGCCCTGGGCCTCGCCGTAGCCGACGAAACCCAGGGCGCGGTGTAGCTCCAGGCGCGCCCGGAGAGGCCCGCTGTCCTCGACGAGTGCGGCCTGGGCCCGGTCACACCACTGCTCTGCCATCTCCCATTCACCGGCCAGACTCTGGACGAGCACGTAGTCGAGCATGCGGCGGGGGTCCTCGAGCATGAAGTCGTCAGGGAAGCTGGCGATGAGCTCGCGAGCGGTGGCCAGGCTGCCCACCCTGAGGGCGTGGCAGACCATGAGATCGAATGCAGTGACGACCTCGCCGGCTTCGAGCAGGTGGTGGATCTGGACGGTCACGGCGCCGGCGGCGCCCGCCGCGGCGGCGGCGCGCTGATGGAGCTCGATCCGCCGACCGGGATCGCGGCGGTCGAGCTCTTCGAGCAGGAGTTCACGGAACAGGTGGTGGAAGCGGAATCGCCCGGCATTCTCATCGACCGGGACGAGGAACAGGTTGGCGACCTGGAGGGAGCGCAGCCGCAACCCGGCGTCACCCTCACCGGTGACCCGTCGGCACAGTTCGTTGTCGAACTCGTCGAGAACCGAGATCGACAGCAGAAACCCGCGGTCGTCGGCCCCGAGGGTGTCGAGTACCTCGGTGGCCAGGTAGTTGATGACGGTCCGCGGCGGCTTCGGACTGTTCTCCGACCGAACGGCGCCGGTCGCAGCCGGTGCGTGCCCGGCGAGGGCTTCGAAGACGAGGCCGACAGCCCAGCCCTCGCTGCGGGCCACCAGCTCGGCCACTTCACCCGACGACACGTCTCGATCGCTGACGCCGGCGATGAGGCCGGCGGCCTCGGCGGCGTCGAACCGGAGGATCTGCTCGTCCACGACGGAGGCCCGGCCCTGGCTCCGCCAGCGTTCGACAGGGAGAGGCGTCACCGTTCGGGTCGTGGCGATGACCCGAATGCCGGGCGGCAGGCGCTCGAGGAAGAACCCCAGCTGCTCCCACAGGGCGCGGCTCTTCAGATGATGGAGATCGTCCAGGACGATGACCAGGGCCTCGTCGCCGTCGAGGGCGGCGACGAGAGACGCCGCCAACCGGCCCCCTCCGAGGACGGGGCTCTGCTCGTTCGAATCGACCATGGCCCGAAGGACCCCGGGGCGCGCCTGGTCGATCGTGGCGGTGAGGTGCGCCCAGAAGCTGAGCTCGGTCGAGTCGTAGGCGTCGATCGACAACCAGGCGACGTTCTCCGCCTCCTCGCCGGCCACTTCCTCCACCGTGGCGGTCGTCTTGCCATAGCCGGCGGGTGCCAGCACGACACATATGGTGCCGGCTGCGCCCGCGAGGGCGCCGGCAACACGTGGGCGCGGAGTGAAGCCGATCGGGAGCGGAGGCGCCACCAGCTTCGATGTGATGATCGGCAGGCCGAAGAGAAGGCCGCGCTCCGGGAAACGGTCGGTACCGAGGCGCTTCGGCCTTGTTCTGCCTGCGCTCACCGCGCAAGTCTCGTCCCGCTGCCCTCCGGAGGGCAAAACGTGGGGTGGGATACACCCGATCCGGGTGTATCCGTGCGGCCACGGATCGTGGATAGTGGTGGCGGTGGCGGGTGGTGAGCATTTCGCGCACCGAATCGGAGGGTAACACGATGGTCGGCGGCGGCGGTCTGCTTGTGTACGTCGGTACCTACTACAGCGAACAAGCCGCTCGTGATGACTTCGGTGTGATCAGGGGCCTCCAGGTCGCCGGGGCCGGCGTGACGTACTCGGCGGCAGTGATCACCCGGGGCGAGGATGGTCATTTCCATATGAAGATGGACGAGGCGATCACGCAGCGAGGGGACCGGCCCGGCATCGCCATAGGTGTCGTCATCAGCCTGATCTTCCCTCCGACGTCCGTCCGCTCGGAGATCGTGGACGGCAGCACCGGCGTGACCGTGCGTCTGGAGCATGCCGAGCCGCGTTCGGACGTCAAGGAGTTCGGCGATCTGATCGACAACGGCCAGACGGCCCTGCTGATCGTCAGCGAGCTCTCCCTCGAGCATGCCCTGGAGAATGCGGGGCTACGTGCATTCCGGCATCTCGCCAAGCGGATCGACCTCCAAACCGAGGTCCTCGACGAGGAAGCCGAGGGAGTGGCAGCCAGGCCTGACTGAACCGGGACCGGGACGATCGGCAGCGGAGTGTAGGCCGCCGTGGGTGCGACGGTCGGAGGCTCTCCGGCGGATGCGAAACGGTTCCCAGTCACAGACCGGTGCGCCGCTCCGGCGGTGCGCAGGGTCAGCACCTCTTGGCGCGGAGGGGGTGCTGGCCCTGCGGACCGGGAGCTCCACCTTCACCGGGACGGAAAGCTCCATCCTGCGCTCCCCGACTCCGGTACGGTGACGAGCGGGTGGCGGTCCGGGCCCATCCTCGATGCCCGTTCGGCAGTCGGCTGCACCGCCGTCCCGATCCGGACATGATCGAAGGGAGACGTCGTTGAGAGCTGTGATCGGGGACCTGCTCCCCCTCGCCATCGCAGTCACGATCTCGCCTGTGCCGATCATCGCAGAAATCCTGCTGTTGTTCACCAAGAAGCCGGTGACCAATGCGGCCAGTTACCTCGTCGGGTTCACGGTAGGGGTCGCCGGCCTGCTGGGGCTACTCGTCGCCGTTGCAGGAACGGTCAACCTGTCGCCTGGTTCGGGACCGTCCAGGGGAGCCTCGATCCTCAGGCTGGTGCTGGGCGCGTTCCTGCTGGTGGCTGCGAGGCGTCGGTTCCGTGATCGGCCGAAGCCCGGCGAGGACGCGGCCATGCCCAAGTGGATGGACGGCATCGCCGCCTTTGCTCCGGGGAAGTCCCTCGCCGTCGGCGTGGCCATCGGCGCACTGAATCCGAAGAACGTGGTCGTGGGCCTGGCGGCGGCGCTCTCGATCGCCTCGGCCGGCCTCTCCACGGGACAGCAGATCGGTGCCGTCGCCGTGTACGCCGTCGTGGCCATCCTCGGGGTCGCCGCCCCGCTGGTGGTGACTCTCGCCATGAGGGACAAGGCCCAAGAGGTCCTCAACGGGTGGAGATCCTGGCTCGTCCAGAACAACGGGGTCGTACTGGCCATGCTGTTCCTGATCTTCGGCGTGGTCCTGATCGGCAAGGGGATCGCCGGCCTCTAAGGGCAGCCCGGGCGGGGATCGCAGCGGGCCGTTCGCAGGGGGCACCAACGGCATGCGCCGCACTCAGATCGGTGGTCCGAGCTGCCGATACGCCCTGGATGCACGCGTTCTTGAGCGGTGCCGTTGAGTCGATGGGAACAGCCGGACCGATGACCGGACCAGCGCAAGGAGGTCACTGGACGCGGCGGACGAGCGGGATCGGCGCCGGAAGGGAGGTGGGATCGGCGGCCCGGTGCTGGAGACGAAGCCCACTCCCCGGTGATGGCGCCGACAACCGGTGGGATGCGTCGTTCGCGGTGACCGGGTCGGTGTTCAGTGCCACGAACCCGCTCTGGACGGTCCAGGTCGATTGCGGAATCACGACCTCGTCCGCGGGAGCGGGCTGAGGCCGGGAGAGTTCGCCATCGATCCCACAGTTGCGCACCCGATCAGCCGCCTCGGGCGACCATGTGGTTCCGGATGGTCCCGATCCCCTCGATCCAGCTCTCGAGGACGTCGCCGGCGGCGAGGAACCGTGACGGTTGGCGGGCGATGCCGACGCCGGCCGGCGTCCCGGTGAAGATGACGTCGCCAGGGAGCAGTGGCAGCACCGCGGAGAGCTCGGCGATCAACCGCGGGACCGGGAAGATTAGATCGCTCGTGCGGCCGTCCTGCACCACCTCGCCATTGATCGAGCAGCCGAGTCCGAGGTCGTCAGGGTCGGCGAACTCGTCGGGGGTAACCAGCCAGGGCCCCATCGGTCCGTATCCGCGGTGCGACTTGCCGAGCGAGAACTGACCCGCCGCTGCGAATTGCATGGTGCGATCGGAGATGTCCTGGCCGACGGTCAGTCCGGCCACATGGGCCCAGGCATCGTCCTCGGTCACCCGATCGGCCCTGGCCCCGATGACGGCGACCAGTTCGACCTCCCAGTCCACCGTGGCGCCGGAGAGCTCGACCGGATCGAAGGGGCCGGCCAGGCTGGACGGAAACTTGGTGAACGTTGCCGGCACCGAGGGTGCCTCGGTGCCGGTCTCCTGGGCGTGGGAGGCGTAGTTGAGGCCGATGGCGAAGACCTGGCGCGGGGACGGTACCGGCGAGGCCAGCTGCACCTCTTCGAACGGCGTGGCCGTCGCACCGGCCAACCCCGCGGCGAAGGTGCGCAGCGCGCCCCAGTCGTCGTAGAGGGGCTGGACATCCGGCCCGATGCGCCCGTCGGACGCCACCGCCAGGTCCACGCCGCCCGAGTCGGTCACCACCGTGGCCCGACCATTCAGGTTCGCCAACTTCACCTGACTCCTCCTCACCATGCTCGCGGCTTCCCAGTAGAGAGTATCGAGTGTGATGCCACCCTTCGCCTGCTCCCCTCCCCGGAGACCCGGCTGGGGAGCAGGTGCGGAACCACCGACCGTGACCTCGCCGGGTACGTCAGTCGGTGCGCGCTGCTCTCCGGCGTAGATCCAACCAGCATCTCTCAGGTTGGCGTACCGAAGGAGATCGGCCACATGGCCGGACCGAGGCGGGCGCGCCGATACACGCGGAGTACTTCGACGTACTCGTCGTAGGCGCCGGTATCTCCGGGGTCGACGCGGCATACCACCTCGAACACCGGTGCCCAGCACGGACCTTTGTGGTGGGCACCGCCCGATCGCCCCCGGGGCCGAAGCGCCTACGGTCCTGCTCAACTACCCTTGGGAACCAGCCTCTTGACGCTCAGCTTGGAGTTGCACGAGCCTCATGTACATCCCCTCGGTCGATGGCGGCATCGGCGAAGAAGAGTGGCGACCGTTCGTCGAGAGCCACGCGTTCGGCCATTTGATCGCCGCAGGCGTCGGCCGGGCTGTGCCGGTGGTGGCGCCAACGCAGTTTGTTCTCGACGGCGACCGGATACTGCTCCATCTGGCTGGGCCAAACCCCGTCTTCGATGCCCTCGCCGAGCTGGCTCACCCCACCAGGCTCCGGGCGATCCGGGCCATCACCATTTCGATGGACGCGGTGCGGGCGAAGTTCAAATACGGCGGGAACGTCGACCGTGACCACAGGCAAGCAGTGATCGAGAAGCTTCGTTCCCGAAATGGCCCCAGAGATCATGCCGCCGCGGATCACACTGCCAGAAGGTCCGTCCGATCCGATTCGATCCGACTGACTCCTAGTACGGCGCAGTGCGCCGCCTACAACAAGGGCTCCAACCGTGCAGCAATCTCTCGGTAGCGGGCGAGCGGGATCAGATGGATGCCGTCGAAGGTGCCCGATGCGCGGATCTCCTCGCTGAGGTAGCAGGCGATCTCCACTTCTGCTTCACGAGCTAGGCGAAACCTGGGGGCTCTCCCGGCAGTTGGTATCCAAGTATGCAGTGGAGGCGAGAGGCGAAGGATCGGTCGAGTGGGGCTTTGACCACTGGAGGTCGCCCACGTGAGCCGAGGACCGCACCGGCTCGCGCAGCATAATCCGAGATCATTCCCCGGGTGTCTGCGTGGAGCCGTCCTTCCGGTGGCTCGTCTTCAGCATGCCGACTGCGGCCCCGATCCCCAGTGCCGAGGAGAACAGGGCCGACGGTAGTCCGCCTCTCTTCTTTCCCCGAACGCCATCGACGGAGAATCGCCCGGGCCCAAGGGCGGAGATCGCGGCTGCAGTGGCACCGACCACGCCGACGTACTCCCATCCACCCTTGAAGATGAAGAAGCCTTTTCCCTTATGGTCAGTAGCGGCGGCGGCGGTCATCAGCCCGATGACTCCGGCAGAAGCCAACGGTGTCATGGCTCCGAGTGTGAGCAGGGTGCCGGTACCGATCTCCGTGGCTGCAGCCACTCGTGCATGAACGCCCGCTGGCTCCAGGCCCAACGATTCGAACCACTTGGTGGTCCCGTCCAGGCCACCCGGGCCTCGCACCTTGTTCATCCCGTGCATGATCATCATCGGGCCGATGGTCAGCCGAAGGATGAGCACCCCCACATCCGATCCCGAACTGTCCGCGTTCGACTTGGACATGGGACTCTCCTTTGTGATGACTCCGATGGATGCTGCACAAGCGTCTGCGATCGTACTAGAGCTACCCGTGTTCGCGGGACTAGCCCAGAACCGGGCGGAGTTCGAGCGTTGGTCCCCTGACGGCACCACCGGTGGGGTCTTCTCCACCGAGCCCCGTCGGTGGATCTGGTGTCGCATGTCCAGGTGCCCACGACAGGCAACGGTCCCATCACAGAAGAAACCCTGTGACAGCCGATCACTTCATCGGCGATGCGCCAGAACAGCGACGGGAGGCCATCTGGCCTCCCGTCGCCCCACTTCTGGCCATTGAAACTGCCTGTCACCCGATGAAATCAGTGCGTCATTCTCGCTGAGATCTCGGAGCCACTCGAAACTACGAGCAGCCGCTGGTCGTGCCGCAGCTGGCGCACACGTAGCAGGAGCCGGCCCGCTGCATGGCATTGCCGCACTGGTAGCAGTAGGGGGCATCCCGGGGTTCGGCCCGGGCCAACGGCTGGTCTGTCGGAGCGGTAACAGGCCGTGTGGTACGAGCGTGCTGCTGTGCGAGAGCAGGTGCGCTGCCGTCGACCACGGTCGCGATCACCGGATCGACAGACTCCACCTCGACCACACCGGTCGATTCGGTCGCCCTCTCCGCCACCCCCGGCAGGGTCGGCTGCATGCGCTCCGAGGTGGAGAGCACGCCGAGCTCGGCGCGCTCCTCCATCGGGAGGTAGTCGACCGCCAGCCGCCGGAAGATGTAGTCGACCAGGCTGGTGGCGATGCGCAGGTCGGCGTCGTCGGTGATGCCGGCCGGCTCGAAACGCATGTTGGTGTACTTGCGTACATAGGTGGCGAGGGGCACGCCGTGCTGCAGACCGAGGCTCACCGAGATGGAGAACGCGTCCATGATGCCCGCGAGGGTCGAGCCCTGCTTGGACACCTTCATGAACACCTCGCCGGGACGCCCGTCCTCGTACTCCCCCACCGTCACATACCCTTCACAATCCGCCACGCGGAAGGCGAAGGTCGACGACTTGCGTCGACGGGGCAGGCGTTCGCGCACCGCACCGACCACGACCGTCTCCGCGGTGCGGACCTGCTCGTGGGCCAGGGCCGCCTCGAGGCCGGCGATCTTCTCCGCCAGCTCACGGGCGTGGGCCTCGGCATCGGACCCGGCAGGGGCCGCGTCCCCGCTGGGATCGGGCGCCGCACCCTCCTTCTTGGTGGTGGAGAGGGGCTGGGCCACCTTGCAGTTGTCGCGGTAGATGGCGACCGCCTTGATGCCCATCCTCCATGCGTCGATATGCAATTGCTCGACGTCCTCCACGGTCACGTCCTCGGGCAGGTTGACCGTCTTGGAGATGGCACCGGAGATGAACGGCTGGACCGCGCCCATCATGCGGACATGCCCGAGGTAGTGGATGGTGTTGTCCCCCATCGAGCAGGCGAACACCGCCAGGTGCTCAGCGGAGAGGTAGGGCGCGCCCACGATCGTCTTGTGCACGTCGATGTAGGCGATGATCTCGCCGACCTGGTCGTGCGAGTACCCCAGCCGGGTCAGCGCACGTGGGACCGTCTGGTTGACGATCGACATGGTGCCCCCGCCGACCAGCTTCTTGGTCTTGACCAGTGCGAGGTCGGGCTCTACGCCGGTGGTGTCGCAGTCCATCAACAGTCCGATGGTCCCGGTGGGTGCAAGCACGCTGGCCTGCGAGTTGCGCACGCCATACTGCTCCCCCATCTCCACGGCCAGGTCCCACGCCTCCTGCGCAGCCGACAACAGGTCGGTCGGCACCTGCTCCTCGTCGATGCCTGCCACCGCGTCGCGGTGCATGCGCAGGACGTTCAGCGTCGGTTCGACGTTCTCGTGGAAGCCGGCGAACGGCCCCATGCGTGCCGCGGTGCGGGCGGAGGTGGCATAGGCATGACCGGTCATCAGGGCGGTGATGGCCCCGGCCCATGCCCGCCCCTGGTCGGAGTCGTACGGCAGCCCCTGGGCCATCAGAAGTGCGCCGAGGTTGGCGTACCCGATGCCCAGCTCACGGAAGCGCCGCGAGTTCTCGGCGATCTTCTCGGTCGGATAGTCCGCATTGCCCACGATGATCTCCTGCGCGGTGAAGATCACCTCGACGGACGCCCGGAAGCCGGCGATGTCGAACGAGGAGTCCTCGTGGAGGAACTTCATCAGGTTGAGGCTGGCCAGGTTGCATGCCGAGTCGTCGAGGTGCATGTACTCCGAGCACGGGTTGGACCCGTTGATGCGGCCGGTATTCGACGCCGTGTGCCACCGGTTGATCGTGGTGTCGAACTGCATGCCCGGATCGGCGCACTCCCATGCGGCATGGGCGATCTGGCGGAACACGTCCCGTGCCGGCACCCATCGGATGACCTCGTGGGACCCGCGGGCGGTCAGGCCCCAGTCACGGCCGTCGACCACCGCCTCCATGAACTCGTCGGTGACCCGAACCGAGTTGTTGGCATTCTGGTACTGCAGGCTGATGGAGTCCTTGCCGTCGAGGTCCATGTCGAAACCGGCATCTCGCAGGACGCGTGCCTTGCGCTCCTCGATGGCCTTGCACCAGATGAAGTCCTCGATGTCGGGGTGGTCGGAGTCGAGGATGACCATCTTGGCCGCTCGCCGGGTCTTGCCCCCGGACTTGATCGTCCCGGCCGAGGAGTCTGCTCCCCGCATGAAGCTGACGGGACCGGAAGCCGTCCCGCCGCCCTTCAGGCGTTCGTGGGAGGAGCGGATGCGCGACAGGTTGACGCCTGCACCCGACCCGCCCTTGAAGATGACGCCTTCCTCCGTGTACCAGTTCAGGATGGAGTCCATCGTGTCGTCGACGGAGAGGATGAAGCATGCCGAGCCCTGCTGGGGCACGCCCGCCACTCCGATGTTGAACCACACCGGGGAATTGAAGGCGGCCATCTGGTGGATGACCAGGTACTTCAGCTCCGCCCGGAACACCTCGGCTTCCTCGTCGTCCGCAAAGTATCCGTCCTTCAGCCCCCAGGTGGTGACCGTGTCGACCACCCGGTCGGCCACCTGGCGCAGCGACCACTCGCGCTCATCGGTGTTCGGGGTGCCCCGGAAGTACTTCTGTGCCAGGATGTTGGTGGCGTTGAGGCTCCAACCCTGGGGCACCTCCACGTCGAGCTGTTCGAAAGCCACAGACCCGTCCCGGTAGTTGGTGATCCGGGCGTCACGTCGCTCCCACACGACCTGGTCGTAGGGGTGGACATCTGCGCTGGTGAAGTGGCGGCGGATGCCGATGCCGACGCGCTGTGGGGCGATGGCCATGTGGTGAACCTCTTTCTGGCTGCTGTCTTGTCGGTGGTGCGGTTGGGAACTGCTGGTGACGGTCAGGGGTGGGTGACCACCTCTCCCCGGTATGTCCGCGGTCAGCGTCTGTCGTCAGGCCTGTCGTCTGTCGTGGATCTCCGCCGTACTCTCCGGTGCACCTCGGGCCGATGCCGGCTCGGTGGACCGCTCCTCGCGACCCCGACCGCCCGAGATGGCCGTCCGATGCCGGCCCCGGTGGTCGACTCTTGAACCTAACACCGGAAAACGACGGAACTACGATACAAACACAATATGTTGTGGTTCAACCTCCCCCGAGGTACGAGATAGTGGGTCTATTACAGCAGCGTAGTTACATCCCTGTCAACGAATTGATCGAGGAATCGCGGGAGCAGCCTACGCCGAAACCCCTGTTCGAGAGGCGTTCGCGAAGAATTGCAAATGATTGCTGTCCGCGAGCGCGCTTTTCGGCCGTCCCACACCGGTGCCGGGCCCCGATGCCGGTGAGGGGCCACAACCCGTCCCCCGCCCTCGAGCGTCACTACAGTCCCCCTGTGGCCTCCCTCTCCCCAGTGACCATCGCCATCGACGCCGGGACCACCGGCGTGCGGGCCCTGGTGGTCGACGAGCGGGCCCAGGTGGTCGACATCGCCTACCGCGAGCTGACCCAGCACTACCCCCGGCCCGGCTGGGTCGAACACGACGCCGCCGAGATCTGGGACCTGGTCCGGTCCACGCTGGCCGAGGTGTCCGACCGCCTCGGCGACCGCCGCCGGGCGGCCCGGGCCATCGGCATCACCAATCAGCGGGAGACGGTGGTGGCCTGGGACCGGCGCACCGGGATCCCCCTGCATGGCGCCATCGTCTGGCAGGACCGGCGCACCGCCGCCGCGTGCCGCGCACTGGAGGACGCCGGTCACCTCCCCCTGGTCAGGGAGCGGACCGGCCTGGTCCTCGACCCCTATTTCTCCGCCACCAAGATGCGTTGGCTGCTCCACGAGGGCGAGATCCCGAACAACCTCGGCCTGGCGTTGGCCACCGTGGACTCGTGGGTGCTCTGGAATCTCACCGGCGGCACCGACCATGGCGTCTTCGCCACCGACGTGACCAACGCCTCGCGCACCATGGTGTTCGACATCGTGGAGCGGCGGTGGTCACCCGAGCTCTGCGACCTCTTTGACGTCCCCCTGTCCGCCCTCCCCGAGGCGCTCCCGTCGTGCGGCCACTTCGGTCTGGTGTCGAACGCCGCCGTGGGTGCGGACTCGCCACTCTCCGGTGTGCCGGTCAGCGGCATCGCCGGGGACCAGCACGCCGCCCTGTTCGGCCAGGCCTGTTTCGACCGGGGGATGACCAAGGTCACCTTCGGCACCGGCAGCTTCGTCCTCATGAACGCGGGCACGACCTGCCCCGAGCCGGTCGACGGGCTGATCACCACGCTGGCCTGGGACCTCGGGGCCGACGGCGTCGTCGCCACCGTCGCCGACGCCGGCTCCTCCGCTGACCGGCACCCGGTGGCCTACGCACTCGAAGGGTCGGTGTTCGCCTCAGGGGCCGGCGTGCAGTGGTTGCGCGACGGCCTGGGCGTCATCGGCAACGCGGCGGACATGGAGCCCCTGGCCCGCTCGGTGGCGTCCAGCGATGGCGTCGTGGTGGTGCCGGCCTTTTCCGGCCTCGGGAGTCCCTACTGGGACCCGGATGCACGGGGCACGATCATCGGGCTCAGCCGGGGCGTGGGCCGGGCGCATCTGGCCCGGGCCATGGTCGAGGCCATGAGCTTCCAGGTCAGCGACGTGCTGGGCGCCATGGCCGGCACGGCAACGGCGCCGTCTGTGGTCCGCGTGGACGGCGGGGCCTCGGTGATGGACCTCCTGCTGCAGTTGCTGGCCGACCAGGCCCGCCTTCGCGTGGTGCGACCACGATCCGTGGAGACCACCGCCATCGGAGCGGCCACCATGGCCGGGCTGGCCGAAGGCGTCTGGGGTTCGTTGGACGAGCTGGCCGCTCTGTGGAGCGAGGACGTGTGCTTCGGCCCGGTAGTCGGGGCGCCGGACGCCGCTGCCGTCCACGAAGCTTGGTTGCGCGCCGTCGACCGATCGCGGCACTGGGCCGGTCCGCGCTAGGCCGGCTCCAACCAGCCGTGGTCCGCCAACTCGGCAATGATCGAGACCCACCGCAGCTCGCGTGTCCGCAACACCGGATCGGTCCGCCCCACCGCCAGCACCAGGCCGGCACGGACCATGGCCACGGCCACCGACACCGGGGCCTGCGCCGCGGCCGGATCCGCGTCCGTCCCACCCGTCACGTGGTCGCAACCCGCCGGGTCCGACACCGGGGCCGCCGCCCGGGAGGCCAGGGCGATCAGCTCCTCGTGAGCGGGCAGTGCACCCTCGGAGGCGACAACAGTGGCCCCCTCCGCGCCCAGCACGGCAACGTAGGCGGCGGACAGGCTCCGGCGCACCCGGAGCACCAGCTGGTCCAGGAGCCCGTCCGAGGGCGCGTGCTTGAAGAGGTCGGCGACCACGTCGAGAAGGTCGGCGTAGCGGTCCGGCAGCGGGCCCTCGACCGGCCGCATCGACTCGACGGTCACCCCGTCGACCTCCAGGATCTCGTCCCGGAGAAGCTTGACCAGGTGGTCACCGGCCAGGACGACTCCCAACTCGTCCACCACGATGCCGCCGCACCGCTGCAGGATGTCGATCGAGACCACATCGGCGCCCACCGACCCGATGCGGCTGGCCACCGCCCCGAGGGCGCCCGGGCGGTCGGGGAGCTGCACCCGGATCAGGAGGTTGAGCACGCCACCAGGCTAGATCTGCACTGTGTACGGAATGTTTCCACCTGGTTACACCTCCGCACCCGTGCCGGCCGGTGCCGACCGAGTCAGGCGCCGGCCCCGGGAGCAGGGATCCCGCCGGCGGGGCCCTCCTGGGTCGGGGCGGCGGCTGCGTGGGTCCGCATGGCGTAGTGGTCGACGTACTGTTGACCCGACAGGCGGGCGATCTCCGCCATCAAGGCGTTGGTCAAGGTCCTCAATTCGACCTGATCGGCGTCGGGTCGGCCGCCGGCACCCGATGCGGGTTCGCCACACCGGCCGGTCGTGATCTCCGTCCCGTCGTGGCGGTAGACCAGCGGGGGACCGAATCGAATGGTGACCGTGCGGAACGGTCGCATCACCATGCTCCCCGGTGGCTGCACGGCCCGGGTGCCCGTGATGCCGACCGGGATGACCGGGACACCGCAGCCGAGGGCCAGGCGGGCCACGCCGGTCTTCCCCTTGTGCAGGCGCTCGTCGGGGGCCCGGGTCCCCTCGGGGTAGATGGCCAGTACCTGCCCGGAGTCGAGCACCTCCTTGGCCGTGTCCAACGCACGCTGGGAAGCGTCCCCCCCGGAGCGGTTCATGGGGATCTGCCCGGCGGCCCGAAAGAACCACGCGATCTTCCAGTTGTCGAAGTACTCGGCCTTGGCCACATAGGTGACCCGTCTGTGCACGACCAGAGGAAGGAAGAAGGAGTCGCAGAACGACTGGTGATTGGCGGCCAGCACCGCGGACCCGTGGGTGGGGACGTTCTCCCGGCCCTCCACCTTCACCGGCCAGAGCAGGTAGAGGAACGGGCTGATGATCGCCTTCATGATCCAGTAGGCCACCGGGCAACGGTATCCCCGCATGTGCTGTACTGCACTCCCATGTCCCGCAGAGCCCCCGCGGCCCTCGATCGGTCCTCCCGACCGCCGGCCGCAGATGACGCCCCGGACCTCCGCTCGTGGACCGTGCTCGGGCGAACGGTGAGACTCCCCGTCGAGGTGCGCGAGGCCCGCCAGTGGGGTGTGCAGTACCTGGTGCCGATGGCCGCCGCCCAGCGCCTCGTCTCCCCCACCGGACTCGAGGTGACCGGGCCGATCCCGGGCAGGGCGCTGGTGGCGCTGGCCGTCTGCCGGTACGACGACACCGACCTCGACCCGTACCACGAGGTGGCGGTCAGCTTCGTGGTCCGCCCCCATGACGCTCCTCCCCGGCCCAGCGCCGGGCAGCGCGCCAAGGAGTTCGCCACTGGCGCAATCGGCGCCTACATCCACCGGCTCCCGGTGGACCAGGAGTTCACCTGCGTGGCGGGACGCAACATCTGGGGCTTCCCCAAATGGGTCACGGAGATCGACATCGACGAGGCCGCGCCCGGCGACAACCGACCCGGTACCGGAACCACGGTCCGCCTGGTCGACGCCGGGGTTCACATCCTGTCGCTCACCGTCGCCGAAGGTGGGCGCCTGGCCCTGCCCGCCCAGGCGCCCCCGAGCTACTCCTTCGGCGACGGGATCCTCCGGCGCACCACCTGGACGACGTCGGCCGAGGGAGCCACCGGGCGGTTCGGAGGCGCCACCCTCGTCCTCGGCACCCATCCCATGGCCGACGAGCTGCGCTCGCTCGGCCTTCCCAAGAGGGCCCTCTTCTCGTCGTCGGCCCGGATGCGGGCGTCGTTCGACGCCGCCGAGGTGGTCGAGGCGCCCCGCTGAGGTTGGGAGCGACGCTTCCCGTTGGCCGCCCGAGGTACCGATGGTTGACCATGCCCGGCCCCACCCCTAGC
>Ga0181532_10003209_pt1 | contig 14823 bp, 11 predicted proteins | sample PEATcosm2014_Bin_33_FD_119768 | JGI IMG/M metagenome (GOLD analysis project Ga0181532, IMG submission 119768) | Peatland microbial communities from MTU Mesocosm Facility, Houghton, MI, USA - PEATcosm2014_Bin11_30_metaG | ecosystem: Environmental > Terrestrial > Soil > Wetlands > Peat | place...
GGAATGTTCAGATGGAAGCCGAGTCCCCAGTTGTCATCAAAATTCCCCGAAAACGAGTAAGGTCCGGCGCCAACCGCCCCGGCGTCGTAAAACAAGGCGAAGCGCACGCCAACGCCGTTTTCCTTTTCCAGAATGGGAATGCTGTATTCCAGCGAGCCGAACCAGTAGCTGTCGCCGCCAATCGGTTCGTCGGGCATCAAGGAATTGATGCCATACGATGGGTCGCGCGGGCCGATGTTCCGGTACTTGAAACCGCGCAGCGAGTAGAGGCCGCCGAGATAGTAGCGGTCGTAGAATGGCACATCACCGGAACCCAGGCTGTCGGCGATACCGGCGCGTCCAACGGCTTCAAGCACGTGGCCTTTGAAGAAACCGGGAAAATACCAGGCGGTTTTGACCTCGACCTTGTAAAAAGTTGAGTCGCCGGTGCTGAGCTCGGTGTCAACTTCGCTGCGCTGGCCGTGATTCGGCAATTTTGTGCTGTTGCGTGTGTCGTAAGCCAGCGACGCGCCAAAGCGTTGATAAAAATGATCGCCGAGTTCATTCAGGATCGCCTGCGGAACATTGGGAGGGAAAATAACAGGCCAAGGATTATATTCCCAGTCATGCCACCCGTCATTCAGCGAAATGCCCACGTCTTCAATCGTGTAGCTGACGCTGCCGATGAGGAAATCGCTCCCCAGGGCGCGGGTGAGGCTCAACTTCATGCCGGTGCGGCTTTCGTCATAGATGTTGTTTGGGCTTTCGAAGTCCAGTTGGTGACGGTAGAGGTCCACACCGAACGAAAGTTTGCGGTTGAGAAACCACGGTTCGACGAAGGAAAGTTCATAGTCCTGCCGCTCTGTGCCCAACTGCACAAACAGGCGGAATTTCTGGCCGCCGCCGGTGAAGGTTGGCGCGTGGAACAAATCAAAATTGGCCTGGTCCAGTTCGGCATAGCCGACGAGCGCGTCCACCGAACTGAAGCCCGCTCCAAACGTGAGCTTGCCGGTGTTTTCTTCCTCGACGTTTACAATCAGGTTTTTGCGTCCGGCAATCGGCGGGTCGGTCGGCTCCGGCCGCATGTCCACTTTGTCGAAGTATTGCATGTTTTCGAGGCGTTCCTTGCTGGTTTCAACGCGCACCATGTCAAACACTTCACCGGGCGAGATGGCCAGTTCGCGGCGGATGACCTTGTCCTTTGTCTTCAAGTTGCCGCGAATCTCGATTTTTTCCACGTAGGATTTTTGTCCCTCATCCACCTGAAATTCCAGGTCCATGGTCCCGGCGTCCACATTGGGAATGCGCGCGACGCGCAGCGCCTGGCCCTGCGCGACTTCGATATAACCCTGGCTGCCGTAAAAATCCTCCACGGCCTTGGTATCCTTGGTCAGGCCGTCGGGCGTGAAGATGCTGCCGGTTTTCATCGTGAAGTCCTTGTTCAGTTTCCGGTTTCTCAACCACGCGGCATAGGCCGGACTGGTTTTGGGCCTGGGCTCCGGCCCCGGATTGAAGGCGGGACTCACTGCGTTGGTGGGAAACATTGTCGTGTCGCCGAAGGTGATGGCGCCCGCCCGGTATTGCCGCCCTTCAAAGACGTAAAACTGGATGACCATGGTGTTCGTCGTCGGGCGATCGAGCTTCACGTCTTTGATTTCGAAATCGAGATACCCGTGATTGCGATAAAAATCCACCAACTCGTCGCGGTCGGCGTCGAAATCATCCTGCTTGAACGTTCCCCGGCCGGTCAGCCACGACCACATCCAGCGTTGCCGGGTCTTGAGTTGCTTGCGCAGTTCCTTCTGCGGGAACGCCGCCGCGCCAAGGAACTCGACGCGCATGATTTTGACTTTGGGACTTTCGGTGATTTCAAACGTGACCGAGCCGCGCCCGGCATTTTCGTCAATGTTCAGGACGTATTTCACCTGCGTGTCCGGGTGGCCGTATTTCTCGTAGAGTTTTTGCATCTCCTGCACGTCGGTGAACAATTTCTGTTCGTCCAGTGGATCGCCAACCTTCACGGTGATCTTCTTCCGGAGTTTTGAGTCGGTCAGCTTTTTGTTGCCCTCCAGTTTGATTTCCGAGATCCGCGGGCGCGCCTGCACGATGTAGGTCAAAATCACGCCGCCGTCCTCCGCCGGGTCCACCGTTACGCGGATGTTGTAAAATTGTCCCGTGGCGTAGAGCGCGTGAACGTCGTCCTCCGTGTTGTTCGGACGGTAGATGTTCCCGGCCTTGAGGCGGATGTTGGCGCGGATGAATGGCTCGCTGACCGACGCGGGACCGACAAATTTCACATCCACGCGATCAATTTTCGGCCCGGTCGTTTGCGACCACGCGGTGGACGCGCAGCCGAGCAACAGCCAGATTCCGAAAAGGCGGAAAAATAATTTCATCGGCTACCGGTCCATCGGCACGTCTTCGTCGCTGACTTTGGCCGCGCTTTCAAATCGCGTGTATGGTTTCAAGAATGTTAAATTCACGTCGCCCGTCGGGCCGTTGCGCTGTTTGGCAATCAACAGGTTTACCGGCAAACCTTCCGGCTCTTCGGCGGTGACACTGTCGTCATCCTCGCCGGCGTTCGGCTTATACAGCAGCCCGACCACGTCGGCGTCCTGTTCAATCGCGCCCGATTCGCGCAAGTCCGACAATCGCGGCTTGCGGTTTTTGTCCCGTTCCAGTTCGCGGTTCAACTGGCTGAGCACCAGCATCGGCACCTTCAATTCTTTCGCCAGCGCCTTGATGCCGCTGGAAATGTCCGAAATTTCCTGCTGCCGGTTTTCCTGTGCTCGCCGCGCAGTAGAATGCAACAACTGCAAATAATCAACCACAAAAAGTTTGATGCCGTGCTGCTGCGCCAGCCGCCGGGCGCGCGCCCGCAACTGCAAAATCGAAAGCGCCGCCGAATCGTCAATGAACAGCGGGGCGTTCGCCAGCCGGCCCGCCGCGCCCGTCAGCTTCGGGAAATCGGCCTCACTCATGAATCCCTCCCGGATGCTCCGCAAATTCACGCGCGCCAGCGAGCACATCATGCGCAACACCAGCGCCTCCGCGCTCATTTCCAGGCTGAACACGGCCGCCGGCAATTTTTGCTCCAACACGACGTGTTCGATGATGTTCATGGCGATGGATGTTTTGCCCATGCTGGGGCGCGCCGCGATCACGATCATTTCGCTGCCATGCAGACCGTCCGTCATCCGGTCCAGGTCCGCGAAGCCCGTGGCCAGCCCGTTCAGGGTGCCCTTGCGGCTGAAATAATTTTCAATCGTTCCGATCGCCTTGCCCACCAGTTCCTTGGTGGTCACGAGGCCGCCCTGCACGCGTGATTCGCTGATGCGCAAAACGTCGCGCTCCACCTCGTCCATCAGCGCGTCCACCTCGCCCTCATAATCATAAACCCGCCCGACCACGTCCGTGCAGGTCTGGATCATTTTCCGCAGCAGGAATTTTTCCCGGACGATGTCGAGGTAGTAGCTCAGGTTGGCCGCGCTCGGCACCGCGTCCTGAAGCTGCGAGAGATAGGCAATGCCCCCGACCTGCTCCAGAAGTTGTTTGTCCTTGAGACGCTGCTGGAGCGTGATGACATCAATCGCCGCGCGCGCGTCGTACATCGCCACGAGCGTTTCGAATATCGTCTGGTGCCGCAGGTCATAGAACACCTCTCTGCCATCCCTGAGCTTTTCGATGCACTCGCCCATGCACTCATTCGGAGAAAGCAGCACGCAACCCAGGACCCCCTGCTCACCTTCCGGCGAATGTGGCGGCAGCCGGTCAACGGTGGGGCGAGCGTCCGCGCGAGCCGCCTTTTGTCGTCGCGCCTTTTTTAAATCCGCCGCTGCGCCGGCGGCTTCGGAAACGGAATCAATCATGCGAACAGGAGAACGCTAATTTGAACCGGCCACAAGCGGGAATTCGAAATACTCGTTCGCAATCAATTCACAAAGTTATCCGCCGCCGCAATTGTTTGGCGCCGTCGAATTCCTTTTGTTCTTCCCGAACGGCTCCGGTTTTTGGGCTCGAACGGCCTGATTTGCCTTCAGCCGGGTGGCGGCGGTTCATGCGCAAGCCGATGATGCTTCGCGCGGTGGCCGGGCTGGCGATGGGGCGTCCGGCGGCTTCAGCCACCCGAACGACCCGTTCGATGAGGCGGACGTTGGTAGCCGGGTCGGTTTTTTCCGTGTTCATCCAAAGATTGTCTTCCAGGCCGACGCGCACGTGGCCGTCCATGGCAATGGCCAAGTGGTTGATTTGGAATTGAAATCGTCCGATGCCGGCGGCCGACCAAACCGCGCCTGTTGGCAGCGCATCCACCATGTGGACCAGGTTGCGGGCGGATGCGGCCATCGTGCCCAGCGATCCCACCAGCAGATTCGCGTAGAGCGGGGCCTGGAGAAATCCCCGGGGAATCATGTAATCGCGCACGTAATCAATCATGCCGATTTCAAAGAGTTCCAGTTCAGGCACCACGCCGCGCTCCTTCATGGCGGTGGCAAGCTCGCAGACAATTTGCGGAGGATTCACCGACGCGGCCGTGGGAAAATTTAAGGAACCGGGCGTGAGCGAAGCCAGATCGGGCCGGCAATCCAGCACGGCAGAACGTTTTTCAAAATCCGACCAGAGGCGTCCGCTCGTTGATCCGGAAATCAACAATCCGGGACAGTTCGCACGAATGCCGTCTATGATTTCCTGGTAAACTTCTGCGCGCCACGTAGGCTTGCCGTCCTCTCCCCGCGCATGAACGTGAATGATTGAGGCCCCGGCATCGGCACAGCGGCGGGCTTCGGCGATAATCTGCCCGACTGTTACGGGGAGCGAGGCATTGTCTGCCGGCATGGGCACCATGCCGGTGATGGCGGCGTTGATGATCAAGGGTTGCATGAATTCGGTGGTTTGGATTTTGGATCAGGTTATTTCCCGTCGATCCCTTCTTTGACTACTTTAGCCGGCACGACGACGACGAGAACCTTGTCCGGGACAGCCTTCGTCACCACGGCGCCGGCTCCCACCACGGATTGCGAACCTATTGTCAGGTTGTCAATAATCGTGGCGCCGATGCCGATATACGTGGCCCTGCCAATCCGGCAATTGCCCGCCAAGTTGACCCCGGGCCCAATCGTGACGAAGTCATCAACGGTGGTGTGATGTCCGATGGTGGCGCCGCGGTTCACGCACACGTGGTTTCCCAGGCCGGAATGTCCGGCCACAATTGCGCCCGGATGAATAACGCAACCTTCACCGAGCGAGCTACTCGCCGAAATCCGGGAACTCGGATGTACGAGTGACATAAACCGGCCACCCATCTGTCGCACTTGCTCGGTGAAACGGCTGCGATGGGTTGTCCCCAATCCGCAAACAAACCAGTGCGTGCCGATGCTGTTTCCCAGATCATCCACCCAGAACACCGGTTTTCCTTCCAACCGGGCACCACACCGCGAGCGATCCAGATTTTCCACAAAGCCTGCCACGATGACCCCTGGCACTTCGGATGCCACGTCGGCAATCTCAACTGCGAACGTCCCGGTTCCCAGGATGAGCAAGGGTTTGTCCGGTGTTTTCATTGAGCTTTGAATCCACACATCGCCGTCGCGCGCGCGGTACTTTTCGCAAAATCGCTGACGACCTGAATGACAGCGTCCACGTCGGCGTCCGTCATCTCGACAAACAACGGCAGAGATACGATTTGCTCGAACAGCCGCTCCGTCACCGGCAGATCCGAACGGCAGGAGGCGAATGCGGGTTGGAGATGGTTCGGGACGAATTGCACCAGTGTATTGATTCCTTTTTGCCGGAGTTGCTCGCGAAACGCATCACGGCGCCCGTTGAGAATTTTGAGCACGCAGGCCCAAGGACAGGTTGTTTCCAGGTCATGCTGGAGTGCTTCAATGCCGGGAAGTTCCACGAACGCTGCGTCGTAGCGCTCCATAATCTCACGTTTTCGCCGCTGGAACACGGGAAATTTCTCCATCTGGACGAGGCCGATGGCGGCATGGAGGTCGGACATGTGATACCGGAACCCGTGCGAGACCACCTGATAATGCCAGTTGGCTTCAGCCGCAGTGCGCGGCTCAAAATCCATCTCCATCCCCAACCGGCGGCGCTGCCGGATGTGCCGGGCCCACGTCTCGTTGTTCGTGGCGACCGCGCCGCCTTCGCCGCAGGTGATGTTCTTGATGGTGTCAAAACTGAAACAGACCACATCGCCGGCGGCCCCGACCGGATGGTTGCGATACCGGCTCCCAAAGGCGTGCGCGGCATCCTCCACCACGTGGATGCCGCGCCGGCGAGCGGTATCCCACAATGGCGCCAGGTCGCAAGGCAGTCCGGCGAAATGCACCGGCATGATGGCGCGGGTCCGGGGCGTGATCCTCGCGGCGGCGTCCGGCAGGTCCAGGTTCAGCGTGTCCGGTTCCACCTCGCAGAACACCGGCGTGGCGCCACACATCCGAATCGCTTGCACTGAGCCCACAAACGTCAACGACGGGACAATCACCTCGTCACCCGGCACCAGCCCGAGCACGTCCAGCGCCAGATGCAACGCTGCGGTGCCGTGTCCGACGCCGACGACGTATTTACATTCCAGGAATCCCGCCAGTCGGCGCTCGAATTTTTCGGTAACCGGACCAAGCCCGAGCCATCGGCTGTCAAAAACCGAAGCGACGGCTCGCAATTCTTCGGGTCCCAGCGAGGGACGGTAGGTGTTGATCATCGCGGGTCTTTGCTCAAAGAGCGGATCAGTATTTTGGAGAGCACGTTTACCAGAGTCAATCTCTCCGTCACGAAGCGATATCCCAGCACTTTAATTCGCCCGCATTGCCCAATTTGCGGCTGCTCCTGACTGCCCGAAGTCGGGCTGGAACACGTTGGTCATAGCCGGGCCAGCCTCCCCGAATTTACCGTTCACCAAAATCGATCAGTTTTTCCGTTGCACGCAGGAGCGTTAATTCGTGTTGGCACAGGTCGGCAGCGGCCGACGTAACTCGAAGAATTTTCGTCGGGTCGTCGAGAAGTTTACCGATGACCGCCGGCATTTCATCCAGGGCCGCCTCAATATAATGGACGCCCGCGATCATCGGGTGCTCATCAGACATCGGTTCGCTCACCACCAGCGTTCCACATCTCGCCGCCATCAGGAAACGAATCCATGCGGGGTCCCAGGAAAAATTGTGCAAGTTTACCAGGATACGGATTCGATTGAGCCACTCGCACCGTTTCTCGCCATAGCAGCCTTCCGTCATCCGGGCGAGCGGGATGCCCTTTTCCTTCAGGCGTTTGCTCAATCGCTCAAGTTTATGCGCCCGCCCGCTGGGTTTTACGTTGCCCAGAAAACCAACCGGGATGTCCCGCGGCCGGCCCAGGTCGCAGCCCATTGCTTCATGTGCACCCACCGGAATGAATGGCGCCGTAATCCCCCGGCTCGCGAGGAAACGCCGACGCGGGTTTGTGCTGACTGCAATCTGATCCAACCATCCTTCCCGGTGCGCGTCCTGAATCCTCCGCCAGGTCTCCATTGCGCCCCGGACCTGTACCCAGTTGAATTCTTCCCCGCTGCGCCATTGGATCAGCCGGGTGGCTTTGCGGTAGCCAGGAGCGGAGCATTGTTTGTTGGCCCATTCGCGCAGGCGGAAAAAAGTGCATAATTTTTTCCAGCGGGGCATGCCGGCGGCGGACTGGTGCAACCGGAACCGATCTTTCCAGCGGGTAGCCTTAAGCCCGACAGCCTCCGCTTCCGGCGGCAGATTTTCCGGCGGCAACGGATCCACCTGCCACAAGATGGTCTTCGGGCGTTGTGAGCCACAGTTTTTTAACCTTCGGCAATACGCCGGATAATTGCCGAGGTAGGTCAACAGCAACAGCACATCCGCTTCCAACCCGGCCGGCTCCCCGTCCTGCACCAAAACCGCCTCGTGGCTCAGTTGCTGCAGGCACTGACAGATGGCCGCGGAAAGTTCCAGGTCCAAAGGGATATTTTTTGATTGAACGGAAACCGCCCAGCGGGTTTTGCTCACGGTCGGTGGATATAACGGTCACCGGTGATGTTTTCAAGTTCTGTTTTTAACTTTGAGTTTCGACGCGTGGCAATTTAATGTTGGCGGCTCAAAATCAAAAAAAGGAATGAAACGCAAGCCATCGCTGCTCGTGGTTTTCCTGACGGTCTTTATTGACCTCATCGGGTTCGGCATCGTGGTGCCGCTCGTGCCGATTTTCAGCCGGCATTACGGCGCGGGCGGGTTTGTCATCGGCGCCATCATCGCCTCGTTTTCCGCCATGCAGTTCCTGTTTGCGCCGGTCTGGGGCCGGCTGTCCGACCATCATGGCCGCCGCCCGATTCTGCTCATCAGCACGGCCGGCGCGGCGTTGTCATATGTGCTGTTTGCCATCGGGTCGGGTTTTGAAAACCACACTGCCGCGCTCTGGGCTTTGCTCGTTTCCCGCGTTTTCGCGGGCATCTGCGGCGCCAATATTACCGTCGCCCAGGCTTACATCGCCGACATTACGCCGCCGGAGCATCGTTCGAAACGGATGGGATTGATCGGCATGGCGTTCGGGCTGGGATTCATCTTCGGCCCGGCCATCAGCGGCGTGGCCTTGAAACTTTTCGGCGTCACCGGTCCCGGCTGGACTGCCGCCGCACTTTGTGCGGCCAATTTTCTCCTCGCGTATTCCATCCTGGCCGAAAGCCTGAAACCCGATTCCGGCCAGGCAACGCGTCGCCCGCGCCTGAATCAGTGGGGGCACACCCTGGCCCAGCCGAAAATCGGTCTGCTCATCCTGATCTTTTTCCTGGCGACATTCGCCTTCAGTTGCTTTGAAAGCACCCTGCCCCTGCTCGTCAGCGACAATTTCAATCTCGGCATCACCGTGGATGAAACCAAACCGGCCATGACGGTCATTTCACTCTTCGTCTTTTGCGGCCTCATCGGTGCGTTCATCCAGGGCGGGGCCATTGGGCGGCTCGTGAAAAAATTCGGCGAACCGAAATTGATTTCATTGAGCCTGCTCCTGACGGGCATCAGTCTCGCGCTGCTGCCGTTCGTCAAAGGCGATGGCCAGCTCAAATGGCTGGCCGTCCTCCACGCCACCGACTGGCCGTGGATCAAAATGCTGCTGGTGCTGGCCTTGCTGGCCATCGGTTCCAGCCTGACCCGCCCGCCGGTGTTCGGTCTGCTCTCGAACCTCACGCCTGCGAACGAACAGGGCGCGACCATCGGCGTCGCCCAAAGCGCCGGTGCCCTGGCGCGCATTCTTGGTCCTATTTTTGCCGCGACACTTTATATGCGCGTTCCGATGCTGCCCTACGTGATTTGCGGGGCGATTTCGATTGCCGCCGGCGTACTGACGATTCAGCGGCTGGGCAGGAGAGTGGAAACAGCCGGCGGGAAAGCTCCAGATGTGACATAACTGGGAAGGTCGCCGTGTCGGCGACCTGATTTTGGGGACAGCGACACGCTGTCCCTCCCAAACTCAGCGCAGAAAAAGTTCCGCCGCCGAATCCGCGAAGCGGAGTCCCTGCGGCGTGAGCCGGAAACTCTCGGACGAAATAATTCCCCAGCCGCGCCCGGCGAGTTGGCTCATTTCCGCCGGCCATTCGCGGCGCAAATCAAAGCTGGTCGTGCGCTGAAACTCCTCAAACGGCCAGCCGGCAACCATGCGCAAACCGAAGGCGGCGGTCTCACCGGCGCGCGCCAAGGGCGGCAGTTCCTCGCGCGATTCAACGGCGCGTTTTCCTTTTTCGAGCTGCTCGCAATAAAGCTGCGTATTCGACCAGTTCTTGGTCCGCACGCCGCGCACATAACTCGTCGCGCTGGGACCGAGGCCGTAAAACGAGCCACCGCGCCAGTAATTCACGTTGTGCCGGCAGGCGAAAAATGGGAGTTCGGAATTCGAAGTTCGGAGTTCGGAGTTATCGCGCGCAAAGTTGGCGACTTCGTATTGATGAAATCCAGCCGTGGTCGCGCGTTCCACCAATTCTTCATACATCGCGCAGGCCAAATCCTCGTCCACATCGAATTCCCCGGCTCGCAATTGCGCAAACAGCGGCGTGTCGTCCTCGTAAATGACTTCGTAGCTGGAGAGGTGTTCGCTCTGCATGGCGACGGCTTCGTTCAAGGTCGCGCGCCAGATTTCCCGGGTCTGGCCGGGAATGGCGAACATGAGGTCGAGGTTGAGATTGTCAAAACCGGCCCGGCGCAGGATGTCAAACGACTTGAAAACCATCTCGCGGGAATGGATGCGGCCAAGCCGATCGAGCAATTGCTCATCCAGCGACTGCACGCCCATCGAAATCCGGTTCACCCCAAAATCCCGGAGCAATTTCGCCTTGTCAGGCGAAACCGTGGCAGGGTTGCATTCGACGGTGAATTCCTCCGCGTCGAGCAGATTCAAGCGTTCCATGGCCTGGAGAATTTGTTCCCATTGCCGGAGATTGAGCAGGGACGGCGTGCCGCCGCCAAAAAAAACGGTTTGGGGTCGAAGATCACTCGCCACCAGTTCCAGTTCGCGAACGAGCGCGGCAACGTAGCCGCTGATGAGGTCGCCGCTGGAAGGTTCGGAATAAAAGGCGCAATACGCGCACTTCTGTGCGCAGAACGGAACGTGGACGTAAAGGCTCGTGACGCGGGCCGTGGACATGACCGGCATGCACACAAACTACCTGCCTTTCCCGGCACTTGCGAACGAAAACTGCCGCCGCGAAATTGTCCAACCTGACACGCTGCAAGCCTCTACGGGGAATGGAGGCGTTGCACGTTTTGGGCTTTTAAACCTTTGTCGCTGGATACGATTTCGAAGGAGACTTCTTCGCCTTCGTTGAGCGTCTTGAATCCGGCGCCGACGATGGACGAGTGATGCACAAAGACGTCCTGGCCAGAACCTTGGGCGATAAAGCCAAACCCTTTTTTGTTATCGAACCACTTTACTTTGCCACTAGCCATATCCAACTCCTGACTTTTTTGAGGTTGCCGCTCAAAATAAAAACGGACACCGCTGGGAACCAGCTAATGTCCGCAAATTACTTTCGAAAACAGTTCATGCCTCAATTCGGGGCGAGCGTAAAGGTTGGTGATGTTTTCGTCAAGCATAAGTTTTGAAGTCACTCAACCTGAAGCACCTGATTCAAAAGTTCCGGCAGATGATCCAACAACGCCGTCTCGCTGACGACCAGTTTTGCCCCCGCTTTTTGGGCGGCGGCCTGCAATTCCATGGCCCGTTCGCTCGCAAAGGCCACAACCGGAACATGTTGCGTAGCCGCATCGGCCTTTAGCGCGGCAATCGCCTGACAAACGTCGCTCTCCTTCGATTCCAAATCCACGAACACCAGCATGGGGCCTTCGCTCTGCGCGCAGCGTTGGAAGGACGACAAATCGTTCACGGCCTGGACGCGATAATTCAAATCCTGCAGCCGGTTCACCAGTTGGCTGCCGGGCATCAGCTTTTCATAAAAAACGAGCGCCAGCGGTTGCGTCATGCGTCCAGCGTGGGGGTTGGCCGGGAAAAATGCAAAAACTTTCGCGCCGACAGTTTTAACCACGAAATACACGAACCACACAAAAGTCACGGGACGGGTCTGAACGAGCTAAATATAATCATCCGCGCAATCTGCGGCTGAAGAAGTCAGGGCTCGACGGAGTCTCGCCCCACCGTGTTGGGTTATGGCAGGTCCGTCTGACCCATCAGATAGCGGTCGCACTCACGCGCCGCGCCGCGGCCTTCGTTGAACGCCCATACGACCAGGCTCTGACCCCGACGGCAGTCGCCGGCGGCAAACACGCCCTTGAGGTTCGTCGTGTACTTTTCGATCTCGGCCTTCACGTTCGTGCGCGGGTCGCGTTCGAGCTTCAGCGCTTCCAGCAACGGTTGTTCGGGCCCCAAAAATCCCATCGCCAGCAATACCAGTTGCACGGGCAAAACTTTTTCTGTTCCCGGAACTTCCTTCGGAATGAACTGGCCCTTCTCGTTCCGCTCCCACTGAATCTGCACAGTCAGCGCTTCTTTGACCTGCCCCTGGCTGTCGCCAGTGAATTTTTTGACGGTGGTGAGATAAACTCGCGGGTCGGCGCCGAATTTCGCGGCGGCTTCCTGCTGGCCGTAATCCATGAGGTAAACCTTCGGCCATTCCGGCCACGGATTGTCCTTCGCGCGCTCCGACGGCGGTTTGGGCAGAATTTCCACCTGCACCAGGCTCTTGCAGCCCTGACGCAGCGACGTGCCCACGCAGTCCGTGCCGGTGTCGCCGCCACCGATAACGATGACGTCCTTGCCCTCGGCGGAAATGAAATCGCCGTTCTTGTGCCGGTCGAGCAGGGCGCGGGTGTTGGCCGTCAGAAATTCCATCGCGAAATGAATGCCCTTGAGATTCCGGCCTTCGACCGGCAGGTCGCGCGGTTTGGTTGCGCCGGTCGCCAGAATCACCGCGTCAAATTCTTTCAACAATTTTTCGGCGGGATAATTTTTAGTGGCACGGGCATCTTGCCCGTGAGTTGCATTTTTCTTCTGCTGATCATCGCATGGGCGGGACGCCCGTGCCACTTCCGTGTTGCAGACAAACTGGATGCCTTCGGCTTCCATTTGCCGGATGCGGCGCATCACGGCCTGTTCCTTGTCCAGCTTCATGTTCGGAATACCGTACATCAACAATCCGCCGGGGCGATCATCGCGTTCGAACACCGTGACGGTGTGGCCGGCTTTGTTCAATTGGGCCGCCGCGCACAGACCCGCCGGGCCGGAGCCGACCACGGCGACTTTTTTTCCGGAACGCTTCTTCGGCGGTTCGGGCACAATCCAGCCTTCGTCCCAGCCTTTTTCGGCGATGGAATACTCGATGTTCTTGATGGTGACGGGCGGCGCATTAATGCCGAGCACGCAGGAACCTTCGCAGGGCGCCGGGCAGACGCGACCGGTGAAGTCCGGAAAGTTATTCGTCTTGTGCAGCCGTTCGAGCGCTTCCTTCCAGAGACCGCGATAAACGAGGTCGTTCCATTCCGGAATGAGATTGTGAATGGGGCAGCCGCTGGCCATGCCGCTGAGGAGCGTGCCGGTGTGGCAAAACGGGATGCCGCAATCCATGCAGCGCGCGCCCTGCTGGCGGAGCTTGGCCTCCTCCATGTGGAAATGGAATTCGTTCCAGTCGCGGATGCGTTCGGTGGCCGAACGATCCAGCGGCAGTTCGCGCAAATAGTCGATGAATCCTGTGGGTTTGCCCAAGTTATACTCCTATCAGGTTGATGTTTTTTATTTCATCCGCAGATTTCACAGATTCACGCAGATTAAAAACAAGGCGTTTATACTCCAAACTCGGCACGCCAAAGTTGATCAACAATGCCCGGTTCAAATGAGTCGCCTTCAATTCGTTGATTGTTTGCGCTTCATCAGTTCCCGTCAATTGACTGGTGGCTTTCAATTCCACAACGATTTCGCCAAAACAAATAAAATCAGCGCGATAGCCGCATTGCAAAAGCTGCCCTTTATATCGGATGGGCAGAATCACTTCGCGCTGAAACGGAATCTCCCGGGCCGTCAGTTCCACCGCCAAAGCCTCCTGATAAACAGCTTCCAGAAAACCGTGGCCCAACTGGCGATGCACTTCCATCGCCGCGCCTATAACCGCATAAGTTTGCGGGTCTTTGTTTGGTTTCTGAAAATCTGCGTTCATCTGCGTAATCTGCGGACGCCTTATCCGCCGCCGACGCGCGCCACGTCGCGGACGTTTTCCTCGAACGCGGCCATGATGGCCTGCTCGCCGGTCAAGCCCTGCGACTGCACCTTTTTCATGGACTGCAGCACGCGCTGGTAGTCCTTGGGAATGACCTTGACGAATTTGCGGACTGCGCCTTCCCAATTCGCCAGCACCTGCGCGGCGCGTTCGCTCTTCGTATAAGTCAGATGCCGCTGGACCAGCTTCCAGATCTCTTCGGTTTCGTCGGGATCGGCGAGTTTTCCCAGTTCGACCATCTGCCGGTTGACGCGCGTGGCGAAATCGCCGGCCTCGTCAAGCACGTAAGCGATGCCGCCCGACATGCCCGCCGCGAAATTGCGTCCGGTTCTGCCGAGAATAACGACGCGACCGCCAGTCATGTATTCGCAACCGTGGTCGCCGACGGCTTCCACCACCGCGTTGACGCCGCTGTTGCGGACGCCGAAACGTTCGCCCGCCATGCCGCGCACGAACAGCTCGCCGCTGGTCGCGCCATAAAGCGCCACGTTGCCGATGATGATATTGTCCTCGGCCTTGAATGTGGAACCCTTCGGCGGATAAACAATGAGCCGTCCGCCGCTGAGGCCCTTGCCGAAGTAATCGTTCGCGTCACCTTCGAGTTCGAGCGTCATGCCCTTGGGCACAAATGCGCCGAAGCTCTGGCCCGCGCTGCCGGTGAATTTGAGATGAATCGTGTCCTCGGGCAGGCCGTTGGGACCGTGTTTCTTCGTCACTTCGCTGCCGGTGATGGTGCCGACCACGCGGTGGACGTTGCGGATGGGCAAATCGGCATGGACGCGCTCGCCGCGTTCGATGGCCGGTTCGCAAATGTCGAGCAGCCGCGTCACGTCGAGCGACTGTTCCAAACCGTGGTCCTGGTCTATCTGGCGATAACGGCCAACTTCCGGCCCCACCTCGGGCCGATACAAAATGTTCGTGAAATCGAGGCCCCTGGCTTTCCAATGCTCGATGGCTCTCCACGGCGCGAGTTTGTCCGTCCGTCCGATCATTTCGTTGAGCGTGCGGAAGCCGAGGCTGGCCATGATTTCGCGCAGTTCCTGAGCCACAAACCGCATGAAATTCACGACGTGATCTGGGTCGCCGGTGAACCGCGCACGCAAGCGCGGGTCCTGCGTGGCCACGCCGACGGGGCA
>Ga0181532_10003210_pt1 | contig 14822 bp, 14 predicted proteins | sample PEATcosm2014_Bin_33_FD_119768 | JGI IMG/M metagenome (GOLD analysis project Ga0181532, IMG submission 119768) | Peatland microbial communities from MTU Mesocosm Facility, Houghton, MI, USA - PEATcosm2014_Bin11_30_metaG | ecosystem: Environmental > Terrestrial > Soil > Wetlands > Peat | place...
AACCAGCAGTGCCGCGACCAAGACCAGCAGGACCACTGCTCCGCCGCGCAATGCGGCCTCGATGAAGGACACTATTCGCTCCCGGGAAGTGATCGGCGAAGCTTAGCAAATCGCCGCACCGCAGGATAGCATTCAAAGGACTTGGCAGCGAGGAGCGAACAGCCCGGCCAGGCCCGCGGGTCGGATCGAATGCGCCGTCCGGTGACCGGCTCCGCGAGATGCGGGATCAAAAGAAGCAGGCGTGCCGGATATCGCTGCGCGCATCGAGCCACGCTTGCTTCCGACGATACCCGAAAGACCTCACGATCTGCGAGAGCCCCGATCAGAAAGCGACGCCGAGCCTGATTCCGCGCCGCCAGACAATCCGGCATTTCTTTCTGACCGAGCCGTACACAAGTTCAACGCGGTCCGGCAACGTCACCATCGGGAACACTTCAAGGCATGCGCCGCCCGCGGAATAATCAACAAGGGTGCACTCGACGGCCGGCGATTTTGGTGACACGACGATCTTGGCCTTGCTGGACATCAGGCCGCCGGGTCGAACTCGTTTGTATAATCGAGGGTGCGGCATCGGACTTACTTCTCGATTTTATTGTGCAACTGCCAGAAGCGCAGGGTGCGCTCGGCGGTTTGCGCCGACAACTTTCCGTAGTCCTTCATAGCGGTCTTCAGCGTTGCTTCGTCGACGCGGTACTTGACCGGCCGGCGGCAAAGGATCGCCTCGACCGTCGCCCAGTCCAGGCCGGCTGATTTGCAGGGAATCAGGATCAGGTCGGTGCGGGGCCCTTCCAGCAGCCGCGCCATCATCTCGGTCGGCGCGCTGTTGTTGAGAATGGCAAGGGACGCGGCCACCTCGTCGAATCTCTTGGTTTCGGCGAACGTGACGATAGCAGCCGCGTTCAGTTCGTTGAGGCCTTTCATTCGCCTCACCACCCCCTCGGCCCGGCTGAAATCCCGCGTCGGCGAGAGCTCTCCTCGCGCCTTGTCGGCGAGCATCTTCAAGACGCGCTTGATCTCTTCCTGGAGCTCGGCGGGCGCGATCTGGGCCAGCCGGGCGCGCACCGCCTCGGTGGCACGCTGCAACAGATCGCGGAGAAATTTCAGCGGCAAGTCGATCCGAAGCCCGAGTATCTCGGTGAGTTCGTCATCGGCTTCCGCATGCGCGACCATGCCGCTATAGCCGGTTTCGGAAAAGCGCGCGCCGGTGTTGCCGGCAAGCCTGCGAATGACCTTGCGTTCGCCCCGATCGACGATCACGTCGGTGACCGCCTCCGGCAGGCTTGCCCTGCCCGAAATGGCGAGCAGATGGTCCTGGCCCTTGGCCTTGGCGATCTCGACCAGGGTGGTGGTCGACAGACGGTTTGAGCCCGCCAGCACGGTGCCGGCCACGGCGATTTCATCGTCCCATGCGAGATGCTCAATCACTCCCGCGGGCGCGTATTCGAGCGGCGCCAGCCGTCCGCCGAGTTCGACTTTAACCCGGGTTTCGACGCGGGCGACGAGATGACACAGGACATCATCGAACACCCGGACCTGGTCTTCGCTCAGGCGCTCGCCGTCACGCAGGAAAAGATCGGTGACTTGTCGCAGGGTGCTGACCCGCTTTGCCGCCGAGCCGCTTGTGACGGCCTCCTCGAGTTCGGCGATAATGGAAAGTGGTTGTTGCATAATATGCCCGATGCCCCGGTCGGCAGGTCACGGCCCAACAACAACAAAATCGCGTCCGGTCGGGCATTTTATAAAAATTGAGTCTAGACCCAATTCTGTTAGCGCCGGGTTAATCCGGTATCGGCCAAACGACCGGCTTTGCGGCGCGAACTATTCGACTCACTTTACGTCCGGGACCGAACGTGGCCGAACAACGCCGTCACGCCCGTTCCAGACCGTCAATCAGAAGTTGTGGACCGTGCGGATAACCGGGAACGCAACAGGCCTCGCGCCTACTCGTCCTCGAACTCGTCTTCCTCGTTGATCTTGTCGGCCGCCTTGCGCGGATGCGACGGAGCTTTCTTGCCGCCGAGCGCGCCGGTCACGAACGGTTCGCGCGAGGCGTAGGGATTGCGCTGCGCGGCTCTTGCAGCGATTTCCTCGCCGGACACCGCCGCCGGCTGGCAGATCAGGCGCCTTGAGGCCCGGCGCATCAGATCGACGTGGATGTGGTCGTAATGATAGACGTTGGAGCCCGGCGCCAGCACGGTGGTGAACTGCTGGCAGGCCGCCGCCTCGATGTCGCGCAGAAAGCCCTGCTCTTCCGGCAGACCGTGCCAGCCGTCCTTCACCGTGATATGCCGCCCGTCGGCGAGCGTGAAGCCTGCGATATCCAGCGCGTTGCCGAAAGCGTGTTCGGAAATATGCGCGCGCGAGTCGCCGTTCATGCCGCGGCAGGAATAGGCCGAGATCTGCTTGATCTCGACGACGCGCGCGCCGAACCAGCGCTGCGCTGCCGGCTGCACGGCCTCGGTGAGCCAGCGGTCGAGCGCCGAGACGATCGGGCACGCCAGCGTCGCCGCCGGCCTGACCGCAACCGGGCCGAACGCCCCGACGGAATTACCCTGCGCGGGGCCGAGCCGCGGCAGGCTCTCGGGCGGCGGCTGCGCCGAACCATCGGGACGCTCCGGATAGGGTGAGGCGTAACGGTCGCGGGAGGGGTAGGTTGGCGTCCCCGGATAGGGTCGTTGCGCGGCCGGATCCCGCAACCCCGGCGTGCCCTCGCTCGGCAGGTTGATTTCGTCTTCGACCCTGGCTATGCCCGGCGCGCTCAACGAAATCGGTCCGCCGGCGGGGGCGCCGTAGTAGCCCGGCGCGCGTTGTCCGCTGTCCGGATAATATGGAGTCTGGGGCGGCGGAACCGGAGCCGGCTGGGCGATCGGCCAGCGCGGCTGATTGCCAACATTGGCGGGCGGCCGCAGGTCATCATCGGCAAAACCAAACGTGCCGCTGCTTTCGCCGAGGGCTGCGACCTTGAGGGGGAATTCCGCGCCGCAAGCGCCGGGGCCCGAAATCGGGTCGATCCGCACCAGTTCGGCGTTCTCCTTGACGGCGCCGGACTTCAGGCATGCAATTTCAGCCTCGGCCCGCCACGGCTCACGCTCTTCGGAAAAAAATCCGCGACCGCAGCCCGCCAACGAGACAAGGACGAAGGAGCCGACGAGATACCAACAAACTCCGCGCGTCATCCGCGCAACTTCAACGAATTTATTTAAGGACTTATCAACGCCTTGATTTCACGAGTCTTTAACCACGTCGCCGGGCTTTGTGCGATGCCGAGATGTGGCGGATAGACAGCAAAGCTGACTTTTTTGGCCGGGAACCCGTTGTTAACTTACTGCATTATTGCGGACAGCGACGCGAACCTGGGAGGTTTGAAAATGGCCTTTGGCCCTTTGGTCAGCAGATTGAGCGTTGTTACCGCGTATCTCGCCTTCGCCCTTGTCGGCGCCATCGTGCTCGGCGTGTTCTAGCAATCGCAGTCAAACCGGATTTTTGCCCGCCCGGCGGCCTGGATCGATCCAGACGCCGGGCTTTTTTATGCCGCAAGCCACGCGGCGTTTGCCGTGATGCTTCCATGTGCTTTCAGAAATTCGAGCAGCTCGATCCGGTAATACCGCCGATCGTGAAATCCTTGCACATCAGGCCGGGGTTGTCCGGATCGGGATACATGTGCGCCTGCGTCGAACGCTCGCGCACCGCATGGCTGAAGCGCCAGCCGCGCGCCAGCATGCAGTTCTTGTAGGCCTTCGAGGTCGGGATGCCGTTCTGCGGCGCGCCCACCATCTGCGAGCAGGCGCTGGTATCGAGCTGCAGCGCCTCGTCGCCGCGCGGATGTCTGGTGATGTTGTTATAGACGTCATTGTCGGCATGCGCGCTCAGCGCGCTTGCGAGCAGCAGCATTGCGACCAGGCCGAGGCGTTTCATTTGAGTTCTCCATCTTTGCAACAGCGTTTGCAGCTATCGGTCGCCTCGGATGGACGCGCCGGTTCAGACGGAATCGATTACAAATTGGAAAGCTGCAGCGGTTTCACGGGAAAGCCTGTTCCCGCACTCGATGCGGCGTGGAAAACGGGTTCGCGCGAAAAGGCACCCGCGGGCCGGCAGGGTCCTGTGACGCGGATCACAGAACCACCCGCGTATGGCACCTAGGGTCCGCTCCGGTTCACAACGCCGCTCAACCCTTGCTCTGAACGCCCGGAGGCTCTCATGAAGAAGCTCACCATTCTCGCCGCGCTAGTGATGGCCACCACTTCGGCGCACGCGGGCAACTCGATTTCCCTAGAGATCGACGGACACAAGGTCCGCATCGAGGCGCCGAGGAATTGCGACCAGCTGTCGTGCATCAAAATATCCGGCTTCGACCTCAAGGGCTTCAAATCCAGCCGCGCCGACGATGATGACGGTGCCGCCGCAAATCCGGATTCCCCCGCGCCAAAATCCTCGCCGGCTCCGACGGCCGCGCCGCAAGCCCCCGTCGCTCCGGTCACCGGGACCGCGCCGGCATCGACGACGGTTGCCGCCACTTCCCCTCTGCCCGCGATCAGGGGCGATGTCGCGCCAGCGGTGCCATCTGCGGCTTCAACCGTTGCGCCGAAGCCGGCTCCGTCCACCGACGCGTCCGTCCCGGCGCCGACGACGCCGCTTGGCATATGGGCCACTGAAGAGAACAAGGGAAACGTCCGGATCGAGCCGTGCGGGCAAAATCTGTGCGGCTATGCCGTCAAGACCGGCGAGAGGATCCTGATCAACATGACGCCGCAGGACTCCAAATGGACCGGCCAGATCCACGATCCCGACAACGGTAGGAATTACGACTCCACGATCGCGCTGAAGGGAGCGAATAGCTTGCGGGTTCAAGGCTGCGCCTTCGGTGGCATGTTCTGCGGCGGCCAGACCTGGAATCGCGTCAGCTGACGCACCATCGCGGTATTTGCGAAAAAGGGTCTTTTCGGGTTTCCCGCGAGGGCTCTTTCCCGTGACGGCAACGCCGTCCACATTCATCCCACATTCAGCCGGCAAAGCCCTCAATCGCACTCGCTGCCGCGAATTCCATTGTTGCCGGGATTGAGCTGGTCGGCAAAAGTGGAATCCGAATTTCAAGTCCGTCCGCGCTCCAAACCATTGAAGACAGGCATGATCCTTTCATCAACCGGCTCACGCTTAGGCAAACCAGGCACGAGCGGGACGCCGCGGCGGCTTTCAATCGCGCTCTGGCTTCTGGGTTGCCTCATCCTGGCCACCCCGGCGAATGCCTATGCGGTGCCGCCTCCCGTGGAAGACGCCTCCGCGCCCTCTGGTGCGAACGCGATCTCCGCGCCGACAAGACTTGCGCAGGCCCAGCCGGCGCCTTTGCCCGCGCCGACGCCGGCACCCGCGCGACCAGCGGCACCCTCGCCCGCCGCAACCACGCCGGCGCAAGCACCCTCCGACGAACCGATCGGCAACGTCGCGACGCTGACGGGCACGGCCACCGTCATCCGCAACAACGCTTCGACGCCACTGAAACTGCAGGACGACATTTTCCTCAACGACATCCTGCAGACGTCGGCGAATTCCACCCTTGGCGTCACCTTCAACGACGCCACCACCTTCAACCTCACCGCCAATGCGCGCATCACGGTCGACAATTACGTCTATGAGGACGGCGGCAAGCAGAACAACGCCTTGTTCGATATCACCAGGGGCACCGTCGCCTTTGTCGCCGCCGCCGTCGCCAAGACCGGCGACATGAAAATATCGACGCCGACCGCTTCGCTCGGCATTCGCGGCACCACCGGTCTGGTCGAGGTGCCGCAAGACGGCGCCGCCGCGGGCGCCCACAACATCAAGCTTTATCCCGATCCCGACGGCAGGGTCGGGCATATCGATGTCAGCGATCGCAACGGCGTGCGGCTCGGCTCGCTCACGCAAGGCGCCAGCGGCTTTACCATCCGGCCCGGCGCCGGTGGCCGCGTTACCGCAGCGCCGCTGATGATCTCGCCGCAAGAGGCCGCGCGCGACCAGGGCATCGTGCGCCAGGTGCACGCGGCACAGGTCGTAGGCCGGCAGGTCGTAACCCGGCAGCGCGCGTTGCGGCAGGCCAATCCGAACCGGAACAATCCGGCGCGTCAGCCCGGACTGCAACGGCAGAATAATTTGCAGCAACGGCCAAATTCACTGCAACCCCGCTCGCCGCAGCAGCCGGGCTCACCGAACCGGCCGCTCCAGCAAGGCCAGCCGCAACAGCCGCACCCGCCCGGCCTGCAACCCAATGCGCCCGGTCTGCGTCAACCCGGATTGCCAAACCGGCCCGCGTTGCAGCCGAAGCGACCGCCCGCGCCGAGGGCCAAGCCGCCCAAGGAGAAGAAACGCTAGCCCGTCGCGCGGCGCAGTGGCCTCGTCCTTCGAGACGGCGCACGAGCGCCTCCTCAGAGTCCTCTCACCTCTCGCGGTTCGGATGCCTTGGTCGATCGTCGTCACGGGATTGATGCAAAACGGCGATCGATGATGGTGAGCGGAGGTTTTTTGCGCGCGCGGGCTAGGCAGCGCGCCGCAGCCAGTCCCGTACCTTTTGCACCAGGTTGATGCGGCGGCCTGCAACCGGAGCCTTGTCTGCGGATGCAGGCTCGACAATCGTGGCTGCGGAGATTTCTTCCGCGGCTTGCGTCGTCATCCCGGCCGCGGTCGAAAGATTCGATGCTGCGGCGTCGCCAACGTCGTAGCCGGCCACCAGCGGCTCATCCGACCCGATCGCCGTGGACTTCAAATCGGGCTCTGGCTCTGGCGCCACCGATACCGGTATCGTCAGCGAAGGTTGCGGCGCCTCGGCCGGCTGACGCCGCCGCCTGTCGAGAACCGGCTGCTTTTTGACCCTGGGCTTTCTCGCAACGGCTGCAGCTTCAAGCGCCAGCGGACCCACATTTTCAAGAAACGCGCGCTCATAGGCCCGGGTGAGCCGCTCGACGGCGGCGTCAAGCGGCAGCCAGTCGACGGCTCTCACATCATCCATCAGCTCGCGCGATGGTTCGCCGCCCGCCTCCATTCGCCAGTAATGCACAACCTTGAACCGTCCGCCGGACTCGTAGACCAGGGTTCCCAGGAATTCATGCACCGTTACTTCATGACCGGTTTCTTCCAGCACCTCGCGCTCGGCGGCATCACGCGGCGTTTCGCCGTCGTCGAGCTTGCCTTTGGGAAGAACCCATTCGTTGCGCTTGCGCAGCCGCACCACTGCGACCAGCGGGGTTTCCTGCTGCCGCAGCACAATGCCTCCCGCCGCCAGAACCGGCGCTCGCGCCATCTCAATTCCCTGATGCTTTTCGAATCGCGTTCGAGCGCAGATATATAATGAACGGCGGCGGCAAAATCGAGGCGACCGACGCCGATCGCATATTCACCCCGGCTTTCGCAGCAACGGCTGACCGGCCGATATCCGCGCGCCCTCGCGCACATTGTCGCAGAATTCGAAATGGTCCGGCGCCAGCACGATGATGGTCGAGCCGTGCTCGAAATAGCCGAGCTCGTCGCCTTTGCGCAAGGTGACGTCGCAGGGAAACACCGTCGGTCCTGTTGTTTGGGCATTGAGCACGATATTGAGGAAATGCAGCCTGATGCTCGCCACCAGGATCGCGGCGACCGGCACCAGCGTGAGCGCCTCGCCGGATGAAAGGCGGCTTTGAATCACCGCGCGCTCGTTCTTGCAAAACAGCCGCTCGATTCGCTTCAGCGCGATCGGATTGACGTTCCAGGTGTCGCCGCGGATGAAGGTGACCTGTTCGATCCGGCAGTCGGCGGGCGCGTGAAAGCGGTGGTACATGCTCGAGGTCAGCCGCAGCGTGACGAAGCGTCCGTTGCGGTGGGCGTCGACCAGTTTGGGATCGCCGAGCAAGTCCAGAAGTGAATAGCCAGCGCCCTTGATCTGGAACAGCTCGGTGTCCTCGATGGCGCCATGCGCGCCGATGATGGCGTCGGACGGGCTGACCACGACCTGTGGGTCGGGGTCGGGCGGACGCAGGCCCGGCTTGAGCTCGCGGGTGAAACAGTCGTGCAGGCTGCTGAATTCGGTTTTCCTGGCTTCCGTCAGATCGAGGTCGGAAAACATCCGCCAGCAGGCGATCGAGGCGTCGCGGACGACCGGGTTTTCGATTTTGCTGAACCAGCCCATGAACCGCGTCAGCGCCGCCCGCGGGATGCGGTTGGTCAGCAGGAAGTTGAGGTCCTCCTGCTGGGTCAGGGCGGAGATCAGGCCCCGGATTGTCATGATTCTGTTAGATGGACCGGCTAGCGCTGGTGGCATGGATTCGCCCCTCCCGATTCTTTCTTTCGCAGCCGCGGCTGCCGGCGCCGCAGCCGTGTTCCCCAAACTCAAGGCGCGGCTGGCGCTGTCGCGGGCCAAGCACCGCTCCCTTGCCGGACATTCGAAGATGTCGCGGCGGGTGGCGCGGTTGATCCCGTTCTATGAATTTTCGATTCAAGACTTCTTCCGCTCCGACGGCGCGCCGGCCGGGATCGCCAAACAGCGCCACGACGCCTTCTTCGCGCTGGCCCGCCTCTACGAGCAGCGCTACGCCAGGGGACGGCAGATGACGGCCAAAGCCGCCAGCCGCATCTCCGACCTGCAATTCACCGAAACCTACCGGGTGCCGTTTCAGTACAGCCGGCTGGTGCGCGAGCATCTTGCGACCAGTGCCTTTGTGCAGTCGTCGGCCGGCGTCACCGTCACCGACGTCGACGGCAACGTCGGCTACGATCTCACCGGCTCCTACGGCGTCAACATCTTCGGCAACGACTTCTACAAGGAGTGCATCGCCGGAGCGGAAACGCGCGCCCATGCATTGGGGCCGGTGCTGGGGCCCTATCACCCCGTCATGCTCGATAACGTGCGCCGGCTTACCGAGATTTCCGGGCTCGACGAGGTCTCGTTCCACATGTCCGGCACCGAAGCGGTCATGCAGGCGGTGCGGCTCGCCCGCTATCACACCCGTCGCAGCCATCTGGTTCGCTTTGCCGGCGCCTATCATGGCTGGTGGGGCGACGTGCAGCCCGGCGTCGGCAATCCGGTTTCGCCGCACGAGACCTATACGCTGGCCGAGATGTCGGAGCGGACGCTCCATGTGCTGCGGACGCGCCGCGACATCGCCTGCGTGCTGGTCAACCCGCTGCAGGCGCTGCACCCAAACGCCAATGCGCCCGGCGATTCCGCGCTGGTCGACAGTTCCCGCTCCGCCCGTTTCGATCGCGCCGCCTACAGTCAATGGCTGACGGCGCTGCGCGAAGTCTGCACCGAACGGGGCATCGTCCTGATCTTCGACGAGGTGTTCGTCGGCTTCCGTCTTGCCGCCGGCGGCGCGCAGGAATATTTCGGCGTCCGCGCCGACATGGTGACCTACGGCAAGAGCCTCGCCGGCGGCCTTCCGGTCGGCGTGGTGTGCGGGCGCAAGGAACTGATGCGCCGCTTCCGCGACGATTCTCCCGCCGACGTCTGCTTTGCCCGCGGCACCTTCAATTCGCATCCCTATGTGATGACGGCGATGGATGAATTCCTGAGCCGGCTCGCCAGTCCCAATTTCCGCGCGGTCTATAACGGTCTCGACGAGACCTGGAACGGCCGTGTCAAGGCGTTGAACGACAGCCTCGCCGCCGCGAACCTTCCGGCCCGCGTCTCCAACCTGTCCTCGATCTGGATGGTGCACTATACCGAGCCGTCCCGTTACAACTGGATGTTTCAATATTACCTGCGGGCCGAAGGGCTGGCGCTGAGCTGGGTCGGGACCGGCCGCCTGATCTTCAGCCTGAATTACACCGATGCCGATTTTGCCGAGGTGACGAAGCGCTTCGTGGCCGCCGCCGACAAGATGAAGCGCGACGGCTGGTGGTGGCATGACGCTTCCCTCACCAACAAGAGCATCCACCGCCAGATCCTGAAAGAGATGCTCGCGCGCAAATTTTCGCGCTGAGCACATTGCACTTTCATTCACCGTCATGGCCGGGCATAGCCGTCCGAAGGACGGCATCGCTTCCGCTCGCCTACGCCCGGCCATCCACGGCTTCCTTGCGGCTACGCCGTTAAGACGTGGATGCCCGGCAACGCAGACAAGTCTACGCAGTCTGCGCAAAAGCTTGACTGCTTTGGCCGGGCATGACGAACGTTAGACGCACTCGAATGCACAATCTCAGGCGTGCTGCTCTTCGAGGCTGTGCTCGACGATATCCAGGCCCGGATCGATCAGTTCGCCCTTCATCAGGAAAAGCGGCGCCTTGTAATAGAGCCGGAGATCGCTGAACGGGTCGGTCAGGATCTTCGTCATCCAGACCAGCCCGGTCTCGACGTCGCGGATGAAGAACAGATGGATGGTACGGAACAACAGCCCGCCGATGCCGATCGCGAGCCAGATCTTGGCGACCTGCCGCATGAAGTCGGCCGGCGACGCCCATGGCGTGAAGATTCCGAACAGGGTCGGATCGAAGTACAGCACTATCGGCGACAGCGCCCAGATCGTCATCAGCACGACCTTGCGCTGCAGATTATAGCCGACCTTGATCTCTTCCTTGTGCTCATGGGTGGCCTGGTTGAGGTGGTCGTACCCCTTGGGCTCGAAGAAGAAATGGCCGGCCTGGCGTGAGGTCATCGACACCAGCCAGCCGATCAGGGCCGCCACGACCGGATCGAAGAAGATCATGACGTAGCCGATCAGAAAGCTCGCCGCGCTGACGAAGTGCAGGCTCTGGTTGATGCGGCTGTGGTGATAGTAGCGATGGTCGTCCCAGCGCTGGGTTCGCAATTGCTCCAGGAAATCCTTGATCATTCTCGCCCCCAGGAAGGTGGTCTCTGATGCTGTTTTACAGCGATTCGATGTAGGGCATGTGACATCATCAAAGTGTCACATGCCGTTACGCAAATGCCTTACACGGGTTACACAAATGTCTTGCGCTGGACTAGGCGGCGGCCGCGGCGTCGACTTTCCGGAAACGCACCAGCGAGAAATGACCGAGCGGCGGAATCAGGCGGCGCTCCACCAGTTCGACCCGCGTCGCGCCCGCAAGCCACCGGGTGTAGCGCGACCAGGCGAACTCGGCGGTCCGGAAACCAAGCCGGCGCACCACCGGCTGCAGTTGCTGCTCGATGAAGCGGCGCATGCCGGCATCGGCGCTGACGCGCGTGAGGATGATCAGCTCGCCGCCGGGCCGCAGCACGCGGGCGAACTCGTCCAGCGCCACTTCCGGATTCGGCACCGCGGTGACAACATATTGCGCCATCACCACGTCGAAGCAGTCGTCGGGAAACTCGAGCTTCTCGGCATCCATCACCGCCAGCCCTTCGATATTCTTCAGGCGCAGGTCGGCGACCCGCCGCTTCGCCTTGTTCAGCATCGCTTCCGAAATATCGGTCCCGAAAATGCGGACATGCGGCGCGTAGAGCGGCAGCGAAATGCCGGTGCCGACGCCAACCTCGAGGACGCGGCCGCCGATCTTGTTGGTGGCCTGAATGGCGGCGTCGCGGCCCTTGCTGAAGACGCCACCGAACACGAGGTCATAGACCGGGGCCCAGCGATCGTAGGCCTGTTCGACCATTTCGCGGTTGAAGTCCAACTGCGTCGCGCCGTCCAGTTTGATGATTTCTGCCATGGTGACCTTTGCCTCGTTGATCCCTGCGGTCTGATCCGGCTCGCCGGGTCAGACCCGTTGGTTGTTGATCTCAGCCGCGCACCGGGTGTCTTCCAGCCACGACGCGGGCGGGCCGCGGCGAACGGCTCGGCTGCAGCGCACTGAGATTGCCGATGAACTGCCGTGCGCTGTTTTCCCAGGAGCGCTCCAGTGCAAACCGCCGGCAGGCCTCTCGGGACATGTCGAGCGCGCGCAGGCAGGCGCTGCGGAGATCCTCGTCGAGCGCGCCAACCGGATGGTCCGCGATGACATCGAGCGGCCCCGTCACCGGGAAGGCGGCAACGGGTGTGCCGCAGGCCAGCGCCTCCAGTTGCACGACGCCGAAGGTGTCGGTGCGGCTCGGAAACACGAACACGTCCGCCGCCGCCAGATGCGCGGTCAGATCCGCGCCGGTCTTTTCGCCGAGAAACTTCACTCGTGGATATTTTTGCTGCAGCGCCGCCTTTTGCGGTCCATCGCCGACCACGACCTTCGAGCCCGGCAAGTCCTGCGCAAGGAAGGCCTCGATATTCTTTTCGACGGCAACGCGGCCCATCGTCATGAAGATCGGCCGCGGCAGATCGAGCTCGGCCGGATGATCCGGATTGAAGAGCTCGGTATCGACGCCGCGCCCCCAGAAGCCGAGCCTGCGGAAGCCGCGTGCACCGAGCTCATTATATAGAGAACCAGTCGCCACCATCGTCATGGAAGCCGCGGCATGAAAACGCCGCAGCACCGCATAGCTCAGCGCAGCCGGAATGATGGAGCGCACCGCGATATATTCCGGAAAGCGCGTCGTATAGGAGGTCGTGAAGGCGAGCTTGTGGCGGCGGCAATAGGCCCGCACCGCCCAGCCGATCGGCCCCTCGGTCGTGATGTGGATCGCGTCGGGCGCCGCCGCCTCGATCCTTCTGGCGATCTCGCGCCGGTTCGGCAACGCTATTCGCAGGCCCGGATAGGTCGGAACGCCGACAGAGGGAAACCCGTCCGGGGTCAGGAATTCAATATCGGCCCCGAGCGCCGGCGCGCTACGCGCGAGCGAGGTCAGGGTGCGCACCACGCCGTTTACCTGCGGGCGCCAAGCGTCGGTCGCAATCAAAATCCGCATCACGGGACCCTAAGGGGGTTGCTGATTCTCAGTTTCCCGACGTTCTGCTATGGATATTTCAAGCGTGTGACGTCATAGAGCTTAACGCCCTCCTTTTCGGGTTCCTTTCGCCCTTTTTCCGGGTCCATGACACCGAAGTGCGGGTCGGACGGCACCGAAACGAAACAATTCCTCAACGGGATGAAACCACTTTTGCCTTTTGGCGAAAACGTCCGGAAATGTTTCTTCGTTAAGCATCCCCCCAACGACGCACCAAAATGGCGCGCAGGCAATCAAACAGGGGACGCAAAATGTTCAATCTCGGGGCATTGAAGTTCGATTTCCGCCGTGCCGCCGCCTTCGGGGCGCTAGCGATTGGCGCCGTTGCTGTTTCGGGAGCAGCCTCGGCCGAGCCTCTGGCGCTGTTTCCCGCGATAATGACACCCTATGCACCGTCGGCGTATGCACCGATGGCTTACGCACCGACCGCGCAGCCAGTAGTGCAGTCAACGCGATCCGAAGACGAAGGCACCACGGCCGAATTGCCCGCGCGGCTGAAACGCCAGATCGTCAGCTACGCCACCCGCGAGGCGCCGGGCACGATCATCATCGATACGCCCAACACCTATCTCTATTATGTGCTCGGCGGCGGTCAGGCGATCCGCTACGGCATCGGCGTCGGCCGCGACGGCTTCACCTGGTCCGGCGTGCAATCGGTTACCAAGAAGGCCGAGTGGCCGGATTGGACTCCGCCGCCGGAAATGATCGCGCGCCAGCCCTATCTGCCGCGCCAAATGGCCGGCGGTCCCGGCAACCCGCTCGGGGCGCGGGCCATGTATCTCGGCGGCACAGTGTACCGCATCCATGGCACCAACGCGCCGCAGACCATCGGCACCCACGTTTCGTCGGGCTGCATCCGCCTCACCAACCAGGACGTGTCCGATCTCTATTCGCGGGTCAGCGTCGGCTCCAAGGTGATCGTGCTGCCGATGGACCGCCGCGCCGAGAACGCCGACGGCAAGCGGAGCTGACGGCTTGCGCGCCTGCGAATCCCGCCCAACGCCGGCACCGCGAGGAATAAGCAAGCCGGGATCTCAGACGCAAACGTAAATCCGATGTCGACACTCGCCATCACGTCACTGACCATCGTGCTTGCCGCTGCGGCGTTCCTGATCCTCGAGCGAGTACGGCCGGGCCGCGAACTGCCGAACGCGCCGGGCTGGTACGCCCGTGCGCTTGTCGTCACGCTGTTTCAGGTCGGCATCACACTCGTCACCAACCGGCTCTGGGTTCACCTGTTCGCACACATATCGCTGTTCGATCTCAGAGCGCTGCATCTGCCGATCGTCGAAGGATTCATCGGCTGGTTCATCGGGACGTTTTTCTTTTACTGGTGGCACCGCCTGCGCCACCAAAAGGGCTGGTGGGTGCTATTTCATCAGGTGCATCACTCGCCGGCCCGGATCGAGGCCGTCACTTCATTCTACAAGCATCCGGTGGAAATCCTGGCGGATAGCGCGCTCGCGGCGGCGGTGTTGTATCCGTTGCTCGGCTGCTCGTTGGAAGGCGCAATGTGGTTCAACGCGTTCGCCGCAACCGGCGAATTCTTCTATCACTCGAACTTCAAATCGCCGCGCTGGCTGAAATACGTCGTCCAGACCCCCGAACTGCATTCGATCCATCACCAGATCGACGTCCATTCGTTCAATTTTGGCGACCTTCCGATCTGGGACCGGCTGTTCGGCACCTATCGCGACGCCGACGATTTTGCTCCGCAATGCGGCTTTCCCCGCCACAACGAGCGGCATCTGTCGCGCATGCTGGCTTTCCAGGATGTCTATGACAGGTGAGATCGCCATCCCGCTGTCAACCTGAGCGGGGGGTGACGGCGACCGGTGATGTCTTGGACAGCGCAGTGGGGCCCCTGCCCCGGCGCCGCCACACCGCGCGGATCGGCGTGGTCTTTGGCACCGTTTTTGTGTCTGACCGGCAATAATTCGACCCTATTTGCGCCCGCGGCCTCCGCCATATCGTGGCGTCGTGACCACGGCGCCGCCGGGGGGCACCCGCTCTGGCGCAGCCCAACCCCGCCCTGTAGGCTCCCAAGTTGAATCAGTCCGGG
>Ga0181532_10003211_pt1 | contig 14812 bp, 16 predicted proteins | sample PEATcosm2014_Bin_33_FD_119768 | JGI IMG/M metagenome (GOLD analysis project Ga0181532, IMG submission 119768) | Peatland microbial communities from MTU Mesocosm Facility, Houghton, MI, USA - PEATcosm2014_Bin11_30_metaG | ecosystem: Environmental > Terrestrial > Soil > Wetlands > Peat | place...
CAACCTGGCGCTACGTGGACACCAGCCGTCTCGGCCCCGATCAGAAGTTCACGATCGCTCCGGTGAGCGTGATGGTAAAGGAGTATTGGGGAACGACCTTTGGCGTGGACCAGAAGCAGATGATTGGAACCATGTTTCGCCAGAAGATCGCCGGCGCGCTGGCCGGCCATTACGAGGTCGTCGGCACGCCGGGCCCAAACACCGGGGAAATCCGGGTCGCGATCACCCAGGCCTACAGGGTCGGCAATGCGCTGGCGCTGGGCGTGGAGGCCGAGATCGTGGACTCGCAATCGCACCGGCAGTTGGCAGCGATCCGCGGAATCCGAATCGGCCCGGCGGAGATGGGCTTCCGGCTGGGGTACCATAACCCGGACGCCAGCGGTTACATGGCCGCCTGGTGGACCTGGCCCAGCGCCAATGAGTTGATGCAGCAATGGGCCGATCAGATACGGGGCCTCATAAATGAGGCTCACAAGCGATAGCAAGCTGCGAGTATGGGGCAGGCTCTCCCGCGGATAGTTTTCGTGGCCCTCACGCTCATCGCGCTGGGGGCAGGCTGCGTGACCGACCAGGCCGTGCAGCAGAAAGAGACCTTGCTCGTCGAGGCGGGCTTCAAGGCCTTCCCGGCCATCACGTCCGACCAGCGCTGGCTGATCAGGACCATCCCCGCGGATAAGGTCTCAGCCGTCATGCGCAAGGGGAAGCTGTATTTTGTTTACCCGGACCATGTGCGCGAGATGCTTTACGTCGGGCGTGATCAGGAATACGTGGCTTATCTGCGAAAGGCCCAGGCCCACGGTCTCGAAGCCGGAACGTGGGACTCGGCCTGGGGAGACTGGGATGCGCCCTAGGACGGTGACCAAGGGAGAGATGCCTCGCCACGGCGTCCACTTTCGCTCGAAGGCGGGGGCCTCGGAGAGGCCTCGCCGCCTGGCTCTGGTGGCCGCCCCTCTGGCGCTCCTGGGGGCCGTGTGCGTGTTCACCGGCTGCCAATCGTCGCCTGTGCTCAACTCGCAGTATATCTCTCCGCGGGTGGAAGGGCGCGTTTTGGATGCGGCCACCAGCCAGCCGATTCGCAACGTCAGCATCCAGCGGCTGGCGCCGGGGCAGACTGAAGTCGTAAGTCCGCCCGCGGTGGGCGATCGAACTTTGGAAAAAACGCCCGCCATAAGGACGGACCGTGACGGCCGCTTCGACCTGGACAGCGAGCGCGACCTGACACTCTTCGGGAGGGCGGGCTGGTATTCAGTGACGCTGGCGTTCACGCACAAGGGCTATGAGCGGTTCGTGACCAACTACACCCTGGCCAGCGCCGTGGTGGCATCGAACGGGGAGCCGGTCGTCAAGGCCGGCAATATCTTGCTGCAACCGGTCTCCAATAATTTTACTGTGAGATAACGTTATGACAGACACTATGAAGCACCTGTTCAGCCTGATCAGCGCTGCGGCACTGGTGGCGATTGTGACCGGCTGCGCGACGACCCCAGCCCAACGAACGGAGAAACTGCTGACCCAGAGCGGGTTCAAGGCCGTCCCAGCCACCGCTGCCGCCCAGCAGCAGCAGATAAATACGCTTCCGCCCGCCAAGGTTTCGCTGGTGAAGCGGAAGGGCCAGACCTTTTACGTTTACCCGGACCAGGCGCGGAACATCCTGTACGTCGGCAACAAGGCCCAATACCAGGCCTATCAAATCGCCGTCCAGGACCAGTACCTGGCCCAAGATGCCAAGCTCATCCGGGATGCCAACGCCGCGCCGGTACTGAAGGAAGATTCCCTCGAAATGAGCGGCGCCGCGACGACTTTGGAGGAGGTGTGGGAGGGATGGCCCGAGTGAGCTTTCCATGCCACCGACATTGAGTCGGCATGGAAATGGCTGGAAGAAAAGGCGGAACAGAGCTAGAATAGAGGACGTCGAAGCGCTAGAGTGCGCAGGGTAGGGCTCGGTTTCTGCCAGCGGCAGGGCGGCGGATGCGGCGAAGCGGACTGAGAGCGAATACGACGAATGAAAACCAGACTTTATTACACGTTCGTGGTGGGCACCGCGATTGCGATGAGCAACATGCGGGCACCCGCGCAGAGCCAGAATCAACCGGCCATAACCGCCGTCACGGACACCAATGCCCCCAGCCCGGCGCAACGAGCGCTGGCCCTGCTGAAGCCGGCGGCGGACAGGCTGTCAGCGGCAAAGGCTTTTACCTTCAAGACCCAGAGCATGGTGGAGGTGCCTTCCCCGGTGGGCCAGATGATCAACTACTTCTTCACCTCGGAAGTCGCCGTCCAGCGCCCGAACAAGCTGGCCTCGAAGAAGACCGGCGACGGCCCGGCCTTTGATCTCTACTACGATGGCAAGACCTTCAGCGGAATGGACCAGAAGCTCGGCCTATATGCGCAAATGGATGCGCCGGGCACCCTGGACGAACTGGTCCCCTTCGTGATGGACAAGACCGGCATCTATTTCCCCTCCGCCGATATGCTCTACAGTGACGTGTATGGCAACCTGACCAAGGACCTGACCCATGCCTACTGGGTGGACAAGTCGGTTGTGGATGGCGTGCAGTGCGATCACCTGGCCTTTGCGGCCTCCGGAGTGGAATGGCAGATTTGGGTCGGCCCGGAGAAAGACCCCCTGCCTCGCCGGCTGATGGTCACGATGCTGAACATGGACCGGCAGCCGCGCTTCATGGTGACGTTCGGCGACTGGGACTTTAAGTCGAGCCTGTCGGCAAAGCACTTTGAGTTCAAGAAGCCCGATGGCGCGAAGCAGATCGAGTTCCGCCCGCTCATGGCGAGCAACAGCAATTAGGAACAGGTTATGAGGAAAAGCATCAGTTTCATCCTGGTGGGTGCTTCGGTGGCCGCGCCCGTGTCGTCCGAGGCTTGGGTTTCTTATTGCCGGGCCGGGGGCTGGGGGCACGTCAGCTACGCCCATGTCGGCTGGGGCGGCGCGCGCTGGCACGGTGGCTGGGGTTGCGGCGGGGTGAGCACGGGCACGGCGGTGGCAGCCGGCATGGCTGGTTTGGCGGCAGGGGCAATGGTCGGGTCGGCAGTGGCGAGAGCCAGCACGCCGGCTGTCGTTGTGGCCCCCGCTCCGGTCTATGTTACGCCCGCGCCCGTCGTTGTGGCGCCCGCCGTACCCATTGGCAGCATTTACTACTCCTTGCCCTACGGGGCCCAAAGCGCCAATATCAACGGTGTCCAATACTACGTCGCCGGGGGCGTTTACTACCGGCCTTATTTCGGCAGCAACGGCGTCTATTATCAGGTCGTGGCAAACCCGATCTGAGGCGGCACACGAGTTTGGGAAAGCAGCAGTGAGAACATCTATGAAAACAAAGTCAGCCATGCTCCTGGTGGTCGGCGTTCTGGCACTGGCAGTGCTGGCAGTCGGCTGCTCTACAACCAAACCAACGGAAACCATGCTCTCGGCCGCTGGCTTCAAGATGATGCCGGCGACAACGCCCCAGCAGCAGGCACACTTGAAAACGCTCCCGCCCAATAAAGTGACCATGGTCGTGCGCGACGGGAAGACCTATTTCGCCTACCCCGACGTCAAACAGCAAGTCCTCTACGTGGGCCAGCAGGCGCAGTACGACGCGTATCAGAAGCTTCGGCTGCAGAAACAGATGGCGGAGGAGCAGGCGCAGGCGGCTGAAGCGAATTCCGAGCCAGCCTGGGGAGCCTGGGGAGCGTGGGGTGGCGTGGGTTTCGCGGAGCCGGTGCCGGTCTTCCGGCGGTAAGCCCCAGCAACGGCAAACCAGGGGTCCTTGGCTCGGCTAAGAACCACTCAGGTCCAACATCACGGGTTGCGTGCGGAAGCCGCGGGTCTTGATGGCTGTGTAGATCAGGCCGAGGGCACACCATATGCCGCCGACCACCTTGGCCCGGATGGGCAGGCTGAGCCAAATCCACAGGCAGAACACGAAGGCGAGCACCGGCACAACGAGGTCGGTGAACCCGTTCCGCTTGTGCCCGGCAGGCGGGCGGAAGAAGAACTCGCGCACGACTGCCAGGTTCACGCCCATGAAGGCGAGGAAGGCGCCGAAGTTGATCAGCGTCGCCGCCTGTTCGTAGTTTAACGCCAGCGCACCGATGAGCGCCAGCAGGCCAATCAGCCCTATGTTCAGCACGGGGTTATTGCGCGCATCCAGGCGGGCGAAGAACCGGGGCAGCGCATTATCGCGCCCCATGCCGAAGAGGATTCGCGCCGCGCCGACTTGTCCCGTCAGCGCGCTGCCGAGGCAGGCCACGACCATGATCCACGCGGTGGCCTGGAACAGGAACCGCCCGCCCACGAGACTGCACACGTCGTAAAACGCGGTGTCCGGGTCCTTGAAGCTCGTGTAATCCGGCCACGCCCGCTGCGCCAGATAGACCTGCGAGACCACGCATAACCCGATCAGGAGACACACGAGCACGATCGCTACAGGGACGGTGCGCTTCGGCTCCTTCACGTCTTCTGCCAGAGTCGTGATGCCGTCGAAGCCGATGTAGGTCAGCGCCGCCAGCGAAGTCGCCGTACCGATAGCGCGCAAGTTAAACGTGTCCGCATTGTAGAACGGCTTTGCCGAAAACAGCCCCGCCCAGCCTTGTTTCAGCCAGACATGCTTCACCGCCTCGACGACGAAAATACCGATCACCAGGAACATCGCCACCGTGAGCACCTGGTTGGTCCGAGCGGTCCACTTGATGCCGCGCACGTTGAGGAAGGTCGTCAGGGCGACAAACAGGATGACCCAAAACCTGAAGGCCGTTAGCTGCTCGTTGAGCGGCAGGCCAAGGGACCCGAGGACCTGGTGCGTGAACCCCGGCGCCAGCGTGTCCACCAGTTTCTGCGTGCTGATCGCGCCGTACACAATGCTCACGATGGGGATCACGAGGTAATCGAGGAACATGGCCCATCCTGCGATGAAGCCGCAATACGGGTGGAGCCCGCGGCCGACGTAGGTATAAGCGGAGCCGGCAGCCGGATACAGCCCCGCCATTCGGCCATAACTCCAGGCCGTGAGCATCATGGCGGCAAGCGCGATGACCAGCGTAAGCGTGACGTGGCCAAAGGATTTCTGGTCGGCCAGCCCAAAGATGCCGACCGCACCAACCGGCTGGATCAGCACTAGACCGTAGAAGACAAGGTCGCCCATTCCCAGCACGCGGCGCAAGCGAGGCGGGCCGGGGTTGCTCGCGGCGGCTGAGGCCAGTGGCGGCGGGGATTGCGGCTTACCGTCAGGCGTCATGGTTTCAGCATGGCGCATTAAACAACCGTCAGCTTACTAGTCAACTATGGACCACGTTGGCGGGCCAAGGCGTCCCCGATGAGGTTGGGTGGGTGGGTTCTGGCCATTGGAAACCGGGCTGGCCGGGGCACACCCCCTGTAGCGGCAGCAGCCGGGAGGAAGCCACCAGTAATAGCGCTTTTTCGGGCCCTTCTGGCTTTAAGGGCTTCAGATTGCAACCATTGCGCTCAGCACTGGGTTTCGGGCCGAGGACGCAAATTGGACCGGGAAAGATGGCATGCCGCAGGGTTCACGGGAGCGCGGCGCCAAGGGCGAAGACAGCTTGTCGTCAGCCCTGCCCCGTCGCTCGATGAGCGACAATTGGCTTGCCGAATCCGACGCGCCCGCTTACGGTCACTCTATGAGCACGCAGGAAATCGCCGAGGCAGTTATGAGCCTGCCGGAGAAAGACCGCTTGGACTTAGCGCGGCGCATCGTTACCGACGTCTTGGCCGAACGAGAAATATCCGCTCAGATTGCTCGAGCTGTGGGAGGCATTGAGGACGTTGTCGCGGGGCGCGTGTGCGGATTGAGCGAGGAGGAGTTCCGGGACGCCCTTAAGTGAAGGTCATCTACCACCCGGAGTTTCCGAAACACATAAAGCGATTCGAAGCTCAATACCGCGAGGTCTCCGAAGCGCTTGCCGCGCGCTTCCGCCAGGCAGTTGATGATGCGATCCAACGGATAAAGGCTTCCCCCGGCTCCGCGGGCCATTTCGTCAATACGGGATCACGCGTGGTGAAGGAGGTACGCAGACGTAATCTCGCCTCGTTTCCCTTCTTCATCCTCTATGCCACTTTCGATGGTATGCTGTTATTTCGGTCGGTCATTCCCACCGCCTCAGACCCTTTGACTTGGTTGAAGAGGTTGCAGTGAGTTTAACTGGCTGGGCTAAAGCCTGTGGACTGTTTGATCATGAACTCGGTCAGCTTGACCTGCTGCAAGCCTCGCGGCCTGCACCAGCACGGCCTTGACCAGGGGTCGGACCCGCAGATTGATGCGAGCGCCCGCAGGTGCGCGGGCCTTGGAACGAGCTTTAATGGTTGTATTCACGCTGTAATGGGCAATACGCGATCCCCTGGGCCGCGCCAAAGGCGAAGCGGGAATGATCGTCTCGCGTTCGCGCTGGAGAATCGCGCTTGTGGGCTCAGCCAGCCGTGGCGTGGTTTACCGTGGGCAGTGTGAATGGTGAGGACCGACACTGGCCCGGGCATCATCAAACTCCACCCGCTGCCGCCAAAGCCGGGAAAAGCCACCTGAGCGGCCCCGCACGCGCAGTGCATAAGTTGTCCTGTGCCGTTTGGGCAGTGTCACCTTTTCAGCGTCGCCCCACCGATCACCGGTCCCCGACTGATTACCGATTACTGATCACTGATTCCAGCTTTCAGCTTTCAGGATTTCAGCCTTTCAGCATTTGCCCCTGCGTAAGCGCCACCCAGGCAGTTCCAAGGAAGGCAACGTGCCGACAACTTCAGTTCGAACCTCTAGCCTGACCCCTTTCCCGTTTTAAGCTGTCTACCAGCAGCATCACTTCCTCCTGCGAGACCTACAGCCGGTGGAGCCTTTGCCACCAAGAGGCTTGGCGTGCCGGTCCCTATGAGCCAGCGATTTCAACCGCTCGCGAATCCAGCGGTAACAAGACCCCACCTCCTCCGGCGCGAGGTCGTTGATCAGGGATTCAACTCCGTTGTACTCATACGTCACGCAATCGCCGAATAACCTTTGGTATCGCCCCTGCGGCAGTGTGTCACGCTCGGCATTGGAGCTCTTGGTGGCAGGATCATCATTCGTAGACAGGACCACACGAATACTGGTACCTGGCCGGATCGCCCGGATGAGCAGGACGCGAAGGTGGTAATCGGCGTCTGGCAGCGAGTAGCCTACGAAAACAACCTCTGAGGCCTCGCGAAGCTCGACAAAAGCATTATGCCAAGTTGTTTGGATATGCGGCAGGTCGAACACCTTCGAGAAAGTCGGTGTAATGATGTACGGTTCGAGCAGCGGTGCCGCGCCAGTAGCCGAAGCTCGATGCGTTTCCATAAATGGGGAGCGTCTGGGCGTCACGTAAAGTTCGGACGCGGATGCCTTCATGCCGAGCCCCGTATAGACAAGGCCCGAGTTCGGGCACCGAAGCCAGGTAGCCGAGCCATGGAGCTTGAGGAGCTTGAGATTGAAAATGCCGGCTGCTTTCTGCTTTGGTGAAGGTGTGTGGGGACAGATAGTCGGTTTCGGATCCAACGGGGTAGTATAGACGGTATAATCAATGTCGATCCGCCTGAGGCCATGTACCTGCCGGAGCACGTGAAAGACGGAATCTTCCAGCAGACTGTCCCAGTTCAAACAAACGACGCTCACAGGGTCACCGCCGATTCCCGCTTCGAGCCTTTTCCTGATGAGCCACGCGGCAAACCGGACGTAGTCGCTGGCCGGCTTTGCGAGATGCTGTTCGGAGCACTTGTGCAGGCAAAAGAGAATCGCACGAATCCAAGTGTCCCGGAGTTCGATTAACTCGGTGAGGGAATAGCCGCCGAAGGTTGCTCTGCTGGTAATTGCCTGGTCAAGCAGCGTGAAGATGTCCTCAAGGCGTTGATCCTTAGTTCGGAAGGATTGATTCAGAAACTCCACAAGTTTGCGTCGCTGTTCCCGGAACTCCGCTGTCGGAAAGTCGGGGTCAGACAGAATATTCGCTCTCCCGACAGATAAGCTGTCCGTTACTAATGAGAGAATCTCACTCTGAAGGGGGAAACCGGCGGCCTTCGAGAACCCCGCGCCCAATACGAAGACGGTCTTTGCCATGCTCAGAGCGGTGGCTCAAGCTTTCCCCTGGAGAACCTTGGGCCAGATCGCGCAATGGCCGACGAATTCCAGTCCTATAGGAGTTTTCAGATTGTCGAAACCACTCTTCAGGCCGGTGCAAACCTTCTCGATTGTCGTTGCTTCGGTGTATTCCACATGCTTGCGCCACATGTAGTGCTGGGCGCAGTTATCCGACGTCTCAGCGGTGGGGAATTCCATTGCGACCCTTCGGCCAGAGCGCCAGAACGCGGAAACCTTTGTGTCAGTGAAACGACTGAACTCCTGTGCCGGATTCCCCCGGATAACGCTCTTGCACACCCGGCAATTGCAAATCCGCTGGCGGAAGGTTTCGGCGTTCTTGAACCCTCCAAGTTCCCGGATTGCGCGTGTCGAGACACGCGCCGGCAACCGGGCGTGGACGCTCGGCAGATAGTATTTGGCGACGGGCACGCCGCCGGTGATCGGCACAACGGGCTTTGATTCTCCGTATTCAAGTCCGTGACAGATCCCTACCAATTTGTTCTTCAACGCGCCGAACCGTGCCGCCGCGACGGAGAAATAGCCACCGTACAAATTCACAACCGCATGGCCACCTTCCGCCAGCCCCTGGACCAGCGAAACGTAGGCATTCAATTCATGAACCGATAACTCCTGTTCGTTGAGCGAGTCAACCCACAGCAGGAAGACGTCCGGTTTCGCACCGGATCCGTGGTAGGTTTTGATGAGTTTTGATCGCATTTCGTCCGCCAGAAGCACCTCCTGTGAAATGACGAGTTGGGCAGCCAGCGGCCTCCGATTGCGGCCCTTCTCGAGCGCCTCGCGCCCGGACTTTAGACACCGTAAATTGACATCGAGCCACTCGTCGAAGAACTGTGCATTGAGGAAGAAGTAAGGCGCTACGATCAGGCTGGGGGAAACAAGGTTGTCAGCACCTTCTTCCTCCGCGAGGAATTTGACGTAGTCAGCGTCTTCTCCGCTCTGAAATTCATTGGCCAGCTCATCGCTCTGGAAGGCCACCACCCTGCTGCAGAAATCCCGGCACTCTTTGTCGCTGCTAAAATCATCGGGAAGAATGGGACGGGATTTGGAGACAATCGCCCGTTCGACTGGGTTGCCGTAGCTGCGGATGAGCCGCCGCCATGATTTTTTGATCTCGCCAGCTGACTTTTTTGAGGTGGAAAGCAAGTGGCCCACCTCATGCTGAAAGGCCACCGTCTGCGGGTCAATCATGAACGGTTTTCGGGCGCGTACGGATAAGAAAGTGGCCATGGCCGCCGGCATGTGTGCGAGCATGTTGGCATTTACGACGATCTGGTCGTAAGTGTCGGCAAATTCGTCTAGGAAATAACCTTGGTCTGCGGCGGTGCCAAAGCGGACCAAATGACGACCTGCGATTCCAGTAGGCATAGTGGTTAAGCGGTTCTGAGTTGGTTGATGACGCGGTCGCGAGCGAATGCCAGCGTCTCCCGTGATCGTCGGGCCTTCGCCACGACCTCAAAAGGCCAGCCCTCCCGATTGTGTAGCCGGAGGACCCCGATCCCCGCGCCACGTGCGGCGTCGAGGAATGCCGGGCTGGGTTGGCACTCTGCGAGACAAACGTAGGCGTAGTCGGCGCCTAAAAGGTGATCGCGCGCCTGTTCCAGTGCTCGGCGCCAATCCCGCTTCTTGAACTCAACTGTCCAGACGGTGTTGGTTTGGAGGAGCGCGAGATCCACGCTTCGGCCGAGCAAGGCTGCTTCCCACGCGCACGGGATGCCGAGCCGCCGTAGCGCGACCAGCGCAGCCCGGACGTAACCTTGTTCCGTTCGCCGCTTCTGCCGGGGTGCCCGGCCACTAATCGAGGATTTCATGCCTGATAAGAGACTTCTTTGTCATGTCTTCGTAGTTCGTATAGACGTATCTCAGCAGCGAGCGCAGCGAAGCCGTGACACAACGGGTTTTGAACTCGCGCAAAGCGTCTTTCTGTTGTGCCGATAGACCATCCCAGAGCCCTTGCTTCTCGACGAATCGGCGTCCACGCTCGCTGAGAAAGAATTCGCGTCCAATCGTTCTGGCGTCAACGCTGGCAACCTCGTCGTTTGTGGCGGTCCAGTAATCGAATTCCTGGCGCTCCTCCTCGGAGGCCGGGGAGTCAGTCCCCGCGCGCACGTCCACAAATCTGTAATTAACGAGGAATTCAAGGTCGGCATACACCTGGCCCGCGTAGGGGCCATAGTCGAACGCCTCGAATTTGGGAAAAGCTGCCGGGTCGATGACGCTGCCTAGGCTAAACTGCCGCGCAATCTCGCGCTCAAAAAGAAAGACCATCTTCATCAGTCGCGTCTGGCCCTGGATTGGCTCGCAGGGTGTGCCCTTCGGACCAGGTACGTAAAGCAGCAGGAGGATTAAATCTTTGGAATTCTTGATTTTGGCCATAAATCGTACAAGAGCCTAGCGGTTTCATCCATTGGATGCAACCGCAGACGAGCGATTCACGTTTGGCTCTTGAGCGGTCGCAACGATCCTGCGAGGTTCCACACGTAGCAGTCATAACCGGCGGGCGAAGGCCTCGCGAAACAGGGCGACGGGGAGGTGGTCGTGGCGGTGTGCTCACTATTGACACTCCCTCGCAGGCCCCATGCACCGCCGCTCAGCGGTCCACTCCAGTGTCAGGGTCGTCTCTCGCCGCAGGCGCGCCGCGATGCGAGCCTTCCGCAGATCGCCTTTGCGGCGGCCTTGCAGGTCTTGAGCCAACCAGCCCAGAACCTTGGGTTTCTCCTGCGCGATCCGCTGCGGGAATTTGGTTGCGGCAGGAAGCCCTTTTGCTACCATGTCTGCCAGCCGGCGGGGCCATGATTGGTACACCCGCTACATGGCGAGCGGGTGGTCAACGGCTTATTCCCCGGCCATGCAACTCGTATGAGCAAGCGAAAGTCAGTTCCTGAATCGGGGAAGGTTGGCCCGGTTATCTACCTTTCGACCCGGTACGGCGAGGTTGCGAAGCAGCTTACGGTCCCTCGAGATCCGCGCACGCCGCACCAGTTGGCGACTCGGAGCAACTTCGCGTTTGTCACTCGGAGCTGGCAGTTGCTGGCTCCGGAACAGTTCACGGCCTGGGATATCATGGGCGCCGACAGGGCGGTGATGGCCTGGCTGGGCCGGGACACGCCGTTGCCGGGCTACGACCTCTACGTCCTGGTCAATAACGGGCGTCTGGCGATCGGGCTCAGCGTGTACGACCTGCCCCAAGCTCTTCCTACCTTTACACCGAATCCGACGCGGGAGCTGGTGGCCACCATCAGCGACGGCATCTTCAACCTGAAGCTCCACGTTCTGAGCCAGCCGGTGGAGCACACCCTGCTGCTGGCCGCCAGCCCCCGCAGCCCCGGAGTGAGGTGCGTGCAGCACTTCCCCTTCCTGGGTTTCCTGCCCGCTCCCGTGGACGGCTGGTGCGACCTGACCGAGCTTTTCGTGCGCCGCTACGGGGTTCCGGCGCTCGGCAGGGCTATCTTCATCCGCACCCGCCAACACATTAATGGCTGGAACGACCTGCCGAAGGAGGTCAGCGCCCGTATCACCGCGGCGTAAACGGATGCCCTTCGCCCTAGGCGGCGGTTGCGGCGCATGACGTGCTCAAGGCATCCTGACCGTAGTACGCACCTAGTACCCTCCTAGTACCTACCTAGTACCCACCTTCGGCCAAGGAGGGTACTAGGTAGGTACTAGGAGGGTACTAGGTGGGTACCATGGTGAGGGCAGCGTGAGGGTGATGTGGCTCGCCGGTTTGTAACCGGCTTAGGCCCAGCGACTTCGACCGCTGTAAGCGGGTTACAAACCGGCGCTCGCTACGCTTTCTTGAACCCGCCCTGACCCGGATACAGTAAACCCGCCGCCGCCGACTAATGTCTTGGAGCTTTGTTCTGCGAGGGTCTTGGCAAGGAATGGCCCCAGCGCGCCCTCACGCGGCGGCGCGGCCGGAGCGGCGGCGGACGACGGGCTTTTCCAGGCCGGCGACCACCGGCTGGGTGATGTGCACGTGGACGATGTCGTCGCTGCTCGGCACGTCATACATGACGTCGAGCATGAGGCGTTCGAGAAGACTGCGCAGGGCGCGGGCGCCGGTGCCCTTCTTCATGGCCTGGACCGCCAGCTCGTGAAGGGCGTCCTGGGTGAACTCGAGTTCGACGCCTTCCATCGCCATGAGCTTGGTGTACTGTTTGACCAGAGCATTCTTGGTCTCGGTAAGGATCGAGACTAACTGGTCCTCCGTCAGCTCGGCCAAAACGGTGAGCATCGGCAGGCGGCCAATGAATTCCGGGATGAAGCCGAAGCTGAGCAAGTCTTCCGGTTCGACGTGTTCCAGGGCTTTGGCGCGGCTGATGCTCGTGGCTTTGACGCTTTCCTCGGCGCCACGAAAGCCCATGACCTGTTTGCCCAACCGCCGTTGAATCATGCGCTCCAGACCGACGAATGCGCCGCCGCAAATGAAGAGAATGTCCGTCGTGTCCACGCGGATATACTCCTGCTGTGGATGTTTGCGCCCGCCCTGAGGGGGCACGCTGCAAACGGTGCCTTCGAGTATCTTCAGCAGGGCCTGCTGGACGCCCTCGCCGGAGACGTCGCGCGTGATGGAGACGTTCTCGGTCTTGCGGGCAATCTTGTCAATCTCGTCAATATACACGATGCCGCGCTGGGCGCGCTTGACGTCGTAGTCGGAGTTCTGGAGCAGGCGCAAAATGATGTGCTCAACGTCTTCCCCGACGTAGCCGGCCTCGGTGAGCGTGGGGGCGTCGGCGATGGCAAATGGCACGTCGAGGATTCTCGCCAGCGTGCGGGCGAGGAGCGTCTTGCCCGAGCCGGTCGGGCCGATCATCAGGATATTGCTCTTCTCGATCTCGACGTCGGCGCCGGTGTCGTGAGAACTCTCAGCTTCGCCTTCGGCGGGCGGCGCAGCCGGCGCCTGGAGGATGCGCTTGTAATGGTTGTGGACGGCGACTGCCAGGGTCTTCTTGGCGTGGTCCTGACCCACGCAGGCCAGGTCGAGCAGGCGCTTGATCTCGGCTGGCTTGGCAACCTCGCCCCGCGGCTTGGTCGGCTTGGTCTGGGCAGCGAATTCCTTGTCAAGGACCTGCTTGCAGAGCGTGACGCAGTTATCGCAAATGAAGACGCCCGGGCCCTGGATCAGCTTCCTCACCTCGGCGTGGGACTTGCCGCAGAAGCTGCAAAGCGTGATGCTGGTGGGCCGGGCCATCCAGGACTATTCCTTCTTGTCGGCAAGGCTCGTCGCGCGCTCGGTCAGGCCGGGGATCTCCTTGCGGGACTGGACGACCTCGTCCACCAGGCCGTAGGCCTTGGCTTCCTCGGGCGTCATGAAGTTGTCGCGGTCCGTGTCTTTCTCGACCTGTGAGAGCGAGCGGCCGCAGTGCTTGGCGATGATGCTGTTGAGCCGGTTCTTCAACTTGAGCATGTAGCGGACACGGATTTCCACGTCGCTGGCTGGGCCTTCCGCACCGCCGAGCAACTGATGGATCATAATATTCGCGTTGGGCAGGGAGTAGCGTTTGCCCTTGGTGCCGCCGCACAGGAGGACAGCGCCCATGCTGGCGGCCTGGCCGATGCAATAGGTATTCACGTCGCAGGTGAGAAACTGCATGGTGTCATAGACGGCGAGGCCGGAGGTGACGCTGCCGCCCGGAGAGTTGATGTAAAGGTGGATGTCCTTCTTGGGGTCGGTCATCTGGAGGAACAGCAGTTGGGCGATGATCAGGTTCGCCACCATGTCGTCCACGGGCGTGCCCAGGAACACGATCCGATCCACCAGCAGGCGGGAGTAAATGTCGTAGCCGCGCTCGCCGCGACCGGTCTGCTCTACCACCATCGGTACTAAGAAGTTATCCATAAAAGGTATGATCTGACGAGCCAACGTAACGGAGGGCAATTCGCCGGTCAAGCTGGACCGGGCGTGGTGCGCCCTGAGGGTAGGCACGCCTCGCAAACCACCGCCCGGTGCGGCCCAGGACGACGTTGGCGGTAGGCACCAGCGAGACGTTTGAGGAACTGGTGGAGAGGGTCAGGCTCGCGAGCGGACCGTCTGGGACGCCGACAGCCGCCATGCCGTATGGGGCTCCTGTGAGGCCTACCTCAAGGGTTTCAAGACACCTCTTGTCCTGAAAGCGGCGATGGAGAATCCAAGCTCCCCAGGGCAGGCGAACGGGTCCCGCCAGGGCATGATTCCCCTGCGTTGGTAAAGCCGCTTGACCGGCAGACCTCAACGCTTGCCGGCTATGGCGAAGACATACAGCAGCAGGCCTATGATGACCACCCCGACCGCCCCGGCCACGATCCAGAAGATCAAATTGACCTTGTCATCCTTCTTGGAGAAGCCGGACCCCTTGGTGTCAAACCCGCCGGTGCGTGCGCCTTGCTCGAGTTCGTTCAGGCTGACGCCGCGCTGCATCACCAGGGTTTGATCCAGGGGCTTCTTCGTCTGCGCCGCGGGCGCGTCCGTCTCCAGGCGAATCTCAATCTGCCCCAGGCGTAGGATCTGGTTGGGCTTAAGGACGCTCTCGGTGACCTTCTCTCCATTGACGAAAGTGCCATTTGTGGAATTGAGGTCGCGCACGACCACGTCGCTGCCGCGGAGCAGGACCTCGCAGTGATGACTGGAGACTGAGGCCTCGGCGATTTGGAACGTGTTGTCTTCGACACGGCCGATGGTGGTTTTCTCCGCCTTCAACTCGTGCGTGCGGCCGGTCATGCCTGCGCTC
>Ga0181532_10003212_pt1 | contig 14811 bp, 11 predicted proteins | sample PEATcosm2014_Bin_33_FD_119768 | JGI IMG/M metagenome (GOLD analysis project Ga0181532, IMG submission 119768) | Peatland microbial communities from MTU Mesocosm Facility, Houghton, MI, USA - PEATcosm2014_Bin11_30_metaG | ecosystem: Environmental > Terrestrial > Soil > Wetlands > Peat | place...
CATCGGCGCCAATGACGTCACCAATCCCGCCGCCGAGGACGACAAGACGTCGCCGATCTACGGCATGCCGGTGCTGCAAGTGTGGAAGGCCGGCACCGTGATGTTCATCAAGCGCTCGCTGGCATCGGGCTATGCCGGCATCGACAACCCGCTGTTCTACCGCGACAACACCATGATGCTGCTTGGCGACGCCAAGAAAATGACGGAATCGATCGTCAAGGCGCTTTGATTGGGCATGATCTTTTCCGAAAGCCGGTAGCCGCCTTTCTGGATCATGCTGTAAAAGCTTGCGGAGATGGCCGACACCTCTTCGCCGAAACCGCCTCCTCCCATTCGTGCGCGACGCTGGTCGCCACCGCCATCATCGCGCGGCCGGCCCCGGCCCCACCGTTTGGCGTTCCGCCTCATCGGCATCCCTGTGCTTGCCGTCGCCGGCGTGCTGATTTATCGCGGGCTGCACGACCGCTTCGTGTTGCCGGAGTGCGATTCGGGGCGCGCCAAGGACACGCTCGCCGACATCCTCAAACAGCTCAAATACCAGCCGCTGCGCTACGAACCGATCAAGACCATTTCGAATAGCAAGGACCAAGTGGTCTGCAACGCCGTGCTGCCGCTCGCGGATGGCGCCAACCTGAACATCGACTACAGCTTCTTCTGGCAAGGCAACAACGCCGAGATGAAGTATTCGATATCGCGCAAGCCGGCGCAAAGCTCGGCGATCGATCCGCCGCATCGGCAAGCGTCATGAGTTCGCTACGGGCGGACCGTATCCCCCCGCGGTCGGCGTCTGGATGAAGATCGCATCGCCGGCATCGATGACGGTGGCGTCGCAGCCGGCAAGTCGTTCCATGCGGCCGTCCTTACGCCGCACCCAGTTCTCGCCGACTTGACCATCCTCGCCGCCGGCAAGGCCGAACGGGCGGACCCGGCGATGGCTGGACAGGATGGTGCATTCCATTTTTTCCAGAAAGCGGATGGCCCGAATAATGCCGTCGCCGGCATTCCAGCGGCCGCGCCCGCCCGAGCCTTTGCGGATATGGAAGTCCTCGAGCAGGACCGGATAGCGGAATTCCAGGATTTCCGGATCGGTCAGCCGGGTGTTGGTCATGTGGGTATGCACGGCGTCGGTGCCGGGAAACCCGGGCCCCGCCGGCGAGCCGGAGCAGATCGTCTCATAATACTGATAGCGCGCATTGCCGAAATTGAGATTGTTCATGGTGCCCTGCGCCGCCGCCATGGCGTCGAGCGCGCCGAACAGGCAATTGGTCACCTCCTGCGAGGTTTCGACATTGCCGGCGACCACCGCAGCGGGAAACTCCGGCGACAGCAGCGATTTTTTCGGAATGACGATCTGGATCGGGCGCAGGCAGCCGGCATTCATCGGGATGTCGTCGTCGACCATGACCCGGAAGACATAGAGCACGGCGGCGCGGGCCACCGGCTCCGGCGCATTGAAGTTGTTCGGTTGCTGCGGGCTGGTGCCGCTGAAATCCACGGTCGCCTTGCGCTTTTTCTTGTCGACCCTGATGCGCACCTTGATGACGGTGCCCTGGTCCATCTCGACTGAGAACGCGCTGTCATGCAGCCGGTCGATGACGCGGCGTACGCTTTCCGCCGCGTTGTCCTGGACGTGGCGCATATAGGCGCGGGCCACCGGGAGCGTGAAGTGCCGCACCATCTTGCGCAGCTCCTGGACGCCCTTCTCGTTGGCGGCGATCTGGGCCTTGAGGTCGTTGACGTTCTGCAGCGGATTACGCGCCGGATATTTGCCGCCGGTGAAGAGCGCATAGGTCTCCTTCTCGCGGAAGCGGCCGCGCTCGACGAGCTTGAAATTGTCGATGTAGATGCCTTCCTGCTCGATCGTGGTGGCGTTCGGCGACATCGAGCCCGGCGATATGCCGCCGACATCGGCGTGGTGGCCGCGCGAGGCCACCCAGAAAAGAATCTTTCGCCCATCGAAAACGGGCGTGCAGACGGTGATGTCCGGCAGATGCGTGCCGCCATTGTATGGGGCGTTAATGGCATAGATGTCGCCCGGCTTAATTTTTCCCTTGTTCTCCCGGATGACGGTCTCGACCGCACGATCCATCGAGCCGAGATGCACTGGCATGTGCGGCGCATTGGCGACCAGGGAGCCGTTGCCGTCAAACACCGCGCAGGAAAAATCGAGCCGCTCCTTGATGTTCACCGAATAGGCGGTGTTTTGCAGCGCAACGCCCATCTGTTCGGCGATCGACATGAAGAGATTGTTGAACACTTCGAGCATCACCGGGTCGGCGTGGGTACCGATGGCGCGCATCCGCTTAAGTTTGGCGATCCGCCGCAGCACCAGGTGATTTTTCGCCGTCAGCTCGGCCTGCCAACCCTGTTCGACAACGACCGTCTGGTGCGGCTCGATGATGATGGCCGGTCCCTTAACCTTTTGTCCGGGAACAAGCGTCTCGCGCGTGTAGACGACGGCGCGGTGCCATTTTCCGCCGGAGAAGAACCGGGTGTGGCGCGCCGGCGCCGTGCGGTTGGTGCGCGTTATCTTTCGCGCTTTTTCTCTGAAAATGGCGCCGCCGCCGACCGCCTCGACCGACACCGCCTCGACCACCAACGCCTTGCTGCGATCGACAAAACCGAACTGCGCCTTGTGGGCGCGCTCGAAGGCGGTTTTCATTTTCTGCAGCGACGCCAGCTTCACATCCGCCTTCAGCGGCGGGTGGAAAGTGCCGGCATCGACTATCAACGGCGTATCCGTACCCGCATAGCGGATATGCGCGCGCACATGCAGCGTAATCTTGTCTGCCGCGACGCCCTGGCCCGCAACTTCCTTGATCGCGGCATTTGCCAACCGGCTCGCCACCCGCTCCAGGGTTGTGCGCGCTTTGTCGCCGAACGGCTCCTCGATCGCCTGCTGGCGGACGCTGCGAATATCCGCAAGCCCCATTCCATAGGCGGAAAGCAGCGACGAGAACGGATGGATCAGCACGCGCGTCATGCCGAGCGCGTCGGCAACGAGGCAGGCGTGCTGGCCGCCGGCGCCGCCGAAGCAGTTGAGCGCATAGCGCGTCACGTCATAGCCGCGCTGCACCGAAATTTTCTTGATCGCGTTGGCCATATTCTCGACCGCGATCTTGATGAAGCCGTCGGCGACCTGCTCGGGCGAGTGGCCGTCACCAATGTCCTTGGCCAGTACCGCGAATGCCTCGCGCACCGCGCCGCCATCGAGCGGCTGGTTCTGGCGCGGCCCGAATATTTTCGGAAAGAAATCGGGAATGAGCTTGCCGACCATGACATTGGCATCGGTCACGGCGAGCGGGCCGTCGCGCCGATAGCATTTCGGCCCAGGATTGGCGCCGGCGGAATCCGGGCCGACGCGAAATCGGGCGCCATCGAAGTGCAGGATCGAGCCGCCGCCGGCTGCCACCGTATGGATCAGCATCATCGGCGCCCGCATACGCACACCGGCGACTTCGGTCTCAAAGGCGCGCTCGTACTCGCCGGCAAAATGCGACACATCCGTCGAGGTGCCGCCCATATCGAAGCCGATAAGCCGCGTAAAACCGGCTTGGTGCCCGGTCTCGGCCATGCCGACTACGCCAGCCGCCGGCCCCGACAGAATGGCGTCCTTGCCGCGGAACAGCTCCGCCGCCGTGAGCCCGCCCGACGACATCATGAACATGAGCCGGGTGTGCTCGCCTCCTCCTTGTGGAGAGGCGCTTAACTCCCCCGCCACCTGCGCCACGTAACGGCGCAGGATCGGCGAGAGATAACTGTCGACCACGGTGGTGTCGCCGCGCCCGACGAGCTTGATCAGCGGCGAGACTTCGTGGCTGGCCGATACCTGCTCGAAGCCCATCTCGTTTGCCAGCGCGGCGACGCGCTGTTCGTGGCTGCTGTAGCGATAGGCATGCATCAGGACGACGGCGACGGCGCGGATGCCGTCATCACACGCGCGTTTCAGCTCTACACGCACCGCATCGAGATCCAGCTCGCGCTCGATGGTGCCGTCGGCGCGCACCCGTTCATCGACCTCGACCACCCGCTCGTAGAGCATGTCCGGCTTGATGATATGCCGCGCGAAGATTTTCGGCCGCGCCTGGTAGCCGATCCGCAGCGCGTCGCGAAAACCCTTGGTGATCAGAAGGAGCGTGCGCTCGCCCTTGCGCTCGAGCAGCGCATTGGTCGCGACCGTAGTGCCCATCTTCACGGCGCTGATGTACGCCGCCGGAATGGGCTCGCCGGGCGCAATCCCGAGCAGGTGGCGGATTCCCGCAACCGCGGCATCGCGATAGGCCTCGGGATTTTCCGAAAGCAACTTGTGGGCGACGAGCTTGTCGTCCGGCCGCCGGCCGATCACGTCGGTAAAGGTGCCGCCGCGATCGATCCAAAACTCCCAGCTTCCTCGCATGGCGGTGACTATAGTCCCGTCCGCTCGTCACCGCGAAACCGGGAATCCGGCTGCGGACCGCGAGCGGAATTATCGATTATTTATCCCGCTGCAGGATGTCGGCGATGGTTCTGATCTCGTTGCGGGCGTATTTGGGGAGGCCGGCGCTGATCGAATCCCCCGAATTGAACGAGGATCGCCCCATCAGCACCTCCGCCGGCACGAGATTGCGCAGCACCGGCATTTTCTCGAATTCCTTTTTCTTGTCGAGCACGCTGGCCTCGATGGCAAGCACCATGAAGGTCGTAACCACGGTCTTGTTGGCGTCGTTCGGGTAGTTCTGAAATACGGCCAGGAGTTTTCCGAACTTCATGATCTGATTGACGTAAAAAATGTTCTGTTCGAGCACCCCGCCGATCGGCGAATCAAGCGCGGTGAGCTCCTTCAACCCGGCCTGATCGACGTCGGCGGGCGAGAGCTCCGACAGCTCGCTCTCAAAATCGATGCGATCGGAAACCTTTTTGGCGCTTTCGCGCAGCTTGTTGACCAGCATGATGCCGATCGGAATCTTGCCTTCGAGCTTGTAGCCCGACTGGATGCAAATCAGCGTTACCCGCCCGGTACACCATTTGCGGTCCGGATTCTCGTTGCCTGTCCCCTGTTGATCCTTGAGCGGATTGACGTCGGCCCCGGCGATCACCTTGTCCTTGATCGCCGGATCGATCTTTTCCAGGAATGGCAAGGCTACATAGCGGGAAAGGTCGATCGAACCTGGCGGCCGGTCGAGAACGAAACGCGCCTGCGCCACGTACATGATGAGCTTTTCGGGAGCCGGGCCGGTGCTGGCCCCGGTGCTCGCCGTCTTGACGACGGTCGGCTCGATATAACCGGGAAACAGCGACAAAAATTTCATCTGGACAGGCCGCGTGCGCCCCCACTCCTCGAAACTGATCAGGTTCGCGCGCCCGGCAGCGGCGCCGCCGACCTCGTCGCTGAACGCGATAGTGCCGGGCTTAAGTTGCGCCAGGCTCCAGTTGGGCGCCGAACCGGCGTCCTCGATGCGAAAATCCTGTGCGCACGCGACAGATAGCGACCCGATCAGGCCGACAAACGCGATCGCGTGCCGCTTCCACATTCGAATTTCTTTCGGTCGCGCGGGAGTCAGTTGACACGTCCGCCGAAGAAATAGTCCGGATCGCGGCGCACGCGATTGCGCGGATCGTCGGGATCGGACCACGGCGCGAACAGGCCGCGCGCCAACGGGTGCGGCTGCGGCTGCCCGTCCTGGGAGGGATAATAGGACCGGCCGCCCATTGGGCCGCCGGCGCCCTGGGCACTCGGCGCACCCCAGCCCCAGCCGCCCCAGCCTTGATCGGGCGGGCCCTGGTCCGGATTGCTCGAAGCATAGGCGTCGTCACGTGAAACGAGCTGATACTGCGTTTCGTTGAAGCGGCCATCGGGGTCGAGCCGGAAATGCTCGACAAAGCCGCGGCCGCTGGTCAAGCGATTGCCGGTCATATAATCGATCGGCAGGTCGATGAGTTGACGCTGCGCCTCGCGCGAGGGTCCGCTGAGCGGCGTCTTGGGCGCGATGCGCTCCGCCCAGATCGCCGCCATGATCGGCTCGAAGATCGGCAGCGCCACGCGCGCCCCGGTCTCGCTCGCTCCAAGCGAACGACGCTTGCCGTCGCCATTGTCGTAGCCGACCCAGACGGCCACGGTGACATCGTTGGTGAAGCCGATAAACCAGCCGTCGACGGCGTCTTCGGTAGTTCCGGTCTTGCCGGCGACATAGGGCGATAGCGATCCGATCGCCCGCGCTGTGCCGCGCGCCACGACGCCCTGCAATATCGTCTTCAGCTGATAGAACGAGGCGCGGTCAGCCGCGCCGATCATCGGCAGCGCCGTCTTGGGATATTCATAGATCGTGCGGCCGTTTTGCTCGATCGCGTCGATGCCATGGGGTTGCGGGCGGGCGCCCTCATTGGCGACCGCGGCATAAAATGCCGCCAGATCGATCATCCGCACCGGTTGCGCACCGAGCACAAACGGATAGTAGCGAATGCAATCGCTGTAGATTTTCGCCGCCACCGCCGTCGCGCAAACCTCATCGAGGCTCTTTGTCGGATCCGCATCGATCCCGCCGTCGAGGAGGTGCGCGGTTACGACGTTGACCGAGTTCTCCAGCCCACGACGCAACGTGTAGACGCCGCCGGAGCCGTAGTTGGCGTTGCGCGGCGACCAGAAATCCTCCTCGCGCGCGGTGCCGCCGTATTCGCGGGCGATGAGGTCGCGGCCGTTGCCGCTGCCGATCGGCGGCAGCGTGATCGGCTGGTCGAGCACAAGCGTGTTCGGCTGCAAGCCTTTTTGCAGCGCCGTGAGATAGGTTATCGGCTTGATCGCCGAGCCGGGCTGGCGCTGCGTCTGCGAAGTGCGGTTGAGCTGGCTCAAGGGGTAGGAAAAGCTGCCGGCCATGGCGAGGATGCGGCCGGTCTTGTTCTCCAGCACCAGCGCCCCGCCTTGCACCGTCGGCCGCACGCGCAACTGCGCCTGGGCGCCGGCCGCACTTTTGGATTTTGCCCCCGCCCTGCCCTCCATCACATGGACATAGACCACGTCGTACAGCCCGAGACTGCGCCTGATGTGCCCGTTCCACACGTTCAGGGGCAGGACACGGTCGTCGGCGAGTCCGACGCGGAGCGCGCCGTCGCCGCGCTTGCCGCCCTTGTCCAGCACGACGGCCGGCAGCCAATGGACATCGTAGAGCGGCAGGCGGACGGCCGCGAGCGCCTGTTTCCAGGCCGGGCCGGCCGCAGCCGGCGATCCGGTCGGCTTGTCGGCGGTAAGCTTTTGTATGGCGTCCGCGATATTGGCTTCGGCGCCGTGGAATTGCATGCGGCCGCTGGCGATTTCGTAGTGCGCCAAACCCTCCTGCAGCGCCGCCTCGGTGTCGCGCTGCAACGTCGCGTTGATGGTCGAATGCACCGTGTAGGAGTCGGCGGTCAAATTCTCAACGCCGTCCGACTTGGCCTCGCGGCCGAGGAAATCGATGAAGTGGAAGCCGGTGTCCCGGTGCGGCCGCTCAAACGCGACAAGCTTTGGCGGCGCGGCGAGCGCGCCGTCCTCCTGCTCGGCGCTGATAACGCCGTCCTCCTGCATCCGGCCGATCACATAGGCCAGGCGCTCTTTGGCGCGGTCGGGATGCCGATCGGGATTGAAATAGCTCGGGCCTTTGAGCAGGGCCGCCAGCATGGCGCCTTCGGCCGGCGTGATATCTTTGGCCGACTTGCCGAAATAGCTGCGCGCCGCCATCTCCACGCCCCACGAGCCGCGCCCGAGATAGGTGGAATTGAGGTAGAGCTCGAGAATCTCCGGCTTGCTCATCGTGTTCTCGAGCCGCGAGGCGACGATCATCTCGCGAATCTTGCGTTCATAGGTGACGTCCTCGCCGACCAAGAGGTTCTTCACGACTTGCTGCGTGATGGTGGAACCGCCCTGCGGCCGGCCCGGATCGGCGAGATTGCCAATGAAGGCGCGGATGATGCCGCGCTCGTCGACGCCGTGGTGCTGGAAGAAACGCCGGTCCTCGGCGGCGACGAAGGCCTTCTGTACGAAATCGGGAATGGCGGCGAGCGGCACCCAGACGCGCCGGTTGCCCGGCTCGAATACGTCGGCGAAATTTCCGCCTTGGCCGTCGAGCACCACGCTCATGCTCGGCAATTTCCTGCCCTTCAGGCGGGTCTGGTCGGGCAGATCGGCCGCCGCGTTATTGAAGAACTCGATCACCTGGCCGAGGTCGACCACCGGATTGGCGACGCTCTCGTTCTTGCAGAACTGCCCGTAGGCGGTGTTGAGGTCGGCGAAATTGATGCCATGAAAGGCCTTGACGTCGGCGCCCAGCGCCTTGGGGTCGTCGAGCGCGGTGGCGATCAGGCTGTCGAGGTTGATCGATTCGATATCGAACGCCTGGCGCATATGGGCGCAGCCATTGCGCAGAATCTGCACCACTTCCGCCTGATCCTGCGCCGCGTCGAAGTGCGTCTTCACCGCCTGCGGCTGGGTCATCACCTCGCTCAGCGCAAGCGCGGTCGCGAAAATCTTGACAAGGATCATGTCCATGCTGGGAACGGCGGAATAGCCCGGTTCGAGGGACGCCAAAACGAGAAACGTCGAATATAGCTATCCGATCCTTACAAAAAGACTTTTTTACGGGTCTTTTGTGCCGGGCTTCGAATGCGTTTTTGTGACGCAATCCTTTCGCGGCCACGAAGACCGGACCGCGTCCAGATCGATTATCTCCTTGACGGTCCAGCCCAAAACGGTGATGCAGCGCGCGGCTTGCCGCGGAATCACTGCTTGGCCGGCGCCAATCCGTCGAAATGACGGCGCTTCTGCAGCCAGGCCAGCAAGATCAGCGCCGGCAGGCCGGCGAGCGCACAGACGATAAAGAACCAGGCCCAGCCGAAGGCGTGCGCCAAGTAGCCGGTACCAAGCGCGAAAACGTTACGTCCGAGCGCCGCGAACGCGGTCAGCAGCGCGAATTGCGTCGCCGTGTAGAGCGGGTTCTTGCACAGCGCCGAGAGGTAAGCGACGAAGATCACCGTACCCACGGCGTCGGTGAAGAACTCGATGGCAGTGGTCAGCGTCAGCATTGCCAGGTTGTTCCCGACGACGGCCTGCCAGGAAAACGCCAGGATCATGATCGTTTGCAGGAGGCCGCCGATCCACAGGCTGGCCGACAGCGGCAGCGCGCGCGCCACCAAGCCGCCGGCAAAGCCGCCGAGCACAGCGACGATAAATCCGACCCCATTGCGGATGGTCGCGAGCTGGGTCAGCGAAAATCCGAGATCGAGCACGAACGGCGTCAGCAACGCGAAGGCCAGCGCGTCGGCGATCTTGAACAGCGCCACGAACGCCAGCACCGCGAGCGCCAAATCGCGTGACAGGAAATCGCGGAAGCTGTCGAGCGCCGACCAAAACGCGCGCTTGAGCGAGTTCCGGTGGCCCGGCAGGGCATGGTCGGCTTCCGCCGCAGCCGAACTTGCGGGCTCGGTAGCCAGCAAGGTCGCGATAACGCCGATCAGAACCAGCATGGCCATGACGACATAGGATGCGGTCCACGCGGTCCGGTCGCCGAGCCTTGCCTGGAACGCAGTCACTAAGAACAAAGCGCCGGCCCCGGAAACCAGTGCGCCGACGCGATAGGCGGCCACATAGGACGCCATTCCGGCGGCTTGCTCGTTTTCCGGCAAGCTTTCGACCCGGAAGGCGTCGACCACGATGTCCTGGGTCGCCGAAGCGGCGGCGACGATGAGCGCAGCGATCGCGACGATGAACGCCGAGACGGCCGGATCGCATAGGCCGAGGAACACGATCGCTGCCATCAGCCAGGCTTGCGAGAACAACAGCCAGCCGCGCCGCCGGCCCAAAAGCTTCGACAACACCGGCAGGTCAAGCGCGTCGACCAAAGGCGCCCACAAGAATTTAATGTTGTAGGGCACGGCCACGGCCGCGAACAGACCGATGGTTTTAATGTCGATCCCGCTCTGCTTCATCCAGGCCTGAAGCGTCGAGCCGATCAGCACAATCGGCAGTCCGCTCGAGAAGCCGAGCAAAAGGACGACCAGCACCCGCCGTTGCAGATAAACCGCGAACGTGTCGGCGATGGATGTGCGGGCAGTTGCCGGATCGGTCGTGGCGTCGGGCGTCGCGATCATGCGGTATGTACCGGCTCGAACAACGCCATCTAGCCTTGCGGGAGAACGGTCAAGCTATTCCCCCGCCTCTAATTTGCGCAGCATTGGGGCGGCAATGACGTTCGACCCGGCCAGGGCCTGGGCGCCGACTTCAACCTGTTGAATGCGCTCGCCGTGGGCTTCGATCTTCTCGATCGAGATGATGGCTTGCCGGATATCTTCGTTTGATTGATTGAAATGGGTTTGCAGCTTGCGAACGCGGTCGCCGAGCAAGCCTACGTCCTTGACTAGGCGGCCGACTTCGTCGCGAATCTGGTCGGCCGCCTCACGCATGCGGGCGTCCTTCTGGATTTGCTGCACCAGCGCGACGGCAAGCATGAGCAGCGACGGCGAAACGATGACGACCTTGGCGCGGTAGGCCTTTTGCACCAGATCGTCGAAACCGTCGCAAACTTCGGCGTAGACCGATTCCGACGGCACGAACATCAACGCCAGCTCCTGCGTCTCGCCCGGAATCAGGTATTTCTCCGCGATGTCGCCGACATGCTTGCCGACGTCGGCGCGCAGGCGCTGGGCCGCGGCCTTGCGCTCGTCGTCGGACTTGGCGTCGCGATAGGCGGTGACGCCTTCGAGCGGGAATTTGGCGTCAATCACCAGCAGCCGTTTGTCGGGCATGAACACGCAGCAGTCGGGGCGCGTGCGGTTCGACAGCGTGTGTTGGAAGGCGTAGGCGCCCTTTGGCAGGCTGTCCTGGACAATCGCTTCCATCCGCCATTGCCCGAACGCGCCGCGCGACTGCTTGTTGGCGAGCACGCCCTGCAGCGACGTCACCTGGGTGGCGAGTTCGGTGATGTTCTTCTGCGCGCGATCGATGACGGCGAGCCGCTCGTTGAGCTTTTGCAGATTCTCGTGGGTGCTCTGCTTAGTCTTCTCCAGGGAATCGCCGAGCCGATGTGAGACCGAATCGAGGCGCTCGTTGACGGTGTGCGCCAGTTGCGACTGGCCCTTGGCGAGCAACCCGATCATGGCTTCGAGCCGCGCCGCCGCGTCGGCGTGCGCGCGGCCGAGTTCGGCCATCACAGCGTCTTCCGTTCGTGCGGGATGACGGGCGCGCCAGAGCACGATCGCCATCGCGGCGAGCACGGCGCAAGCGATAAGGATGGCGGCAATGGCAATCTCGGTCATGCCTTGCTTCTACGCGATTCGCCGGGGCAAGCGGCGAAACCTGGAACAAAGAGGGAACGCTTATATCGCAACCGGGCCCCAGCCGCGCAACGGACCGCGCGCATTGACCGCGCTTTATGCACCGCTTACATCGCCGCGCATGGCCGTGCGCGACATCATCAAACTTCCCGACAAGCGGCTGCGGCTCGTCTCCGAGCCGGTGAAGCGCATCGACGCCGGTATCCGCAAGCTGGTCGAGGATATGTTCGAGACCCAGTATCACGCGCCCGGTATCGGGCTCGCGGCGATTCAGGTCGGCGTTGGAAAGCGTGTCTTCACCGCGGACTTGTCGAAAAAGGAAGAAGCGCGCGAGCCGCAGGTCTTCATCAATCCGGAAGTCACCTGGGCGTCGGAAGAGAAGGCGATCCAGGAGGAGGGCTGCCTGTCGATCCCGGAATATTACGAGGACGTCGAGCGGCCGGTGCAGGTCAAGGTCAAATATCTCGACCTCGACGGCAAGCCGCACGAGATCGAGGCCGACGGCTTGCTGGCCAGGTGTATTCAGCACGAGATCGACCACATCAACGGCGTGCTGTTCATCGACCACCTCTCCAAGCTCAAGCGCGATCGCGTCATCAAGAAATTCAGCAAGGCGGCCAAGGTAGCGAAGAAGAAGGAGGAGGCGTGATTGGCGCTCCGCCTCGTCTTCATGGGTACGCCCGACTTCGCCGTGCCCACGCTCCTTGAGATTGTCGCCGCCGGTCATGAGATCGCCGCGGTCTATACCCGCGCGCCGCAGCCGGCCGGACGCGGGATGGCACCGCGAGAAAGCCCGGTTGCCCGCGAAGCGGAGCGGTTCGGCTTGTCCATTTTCACGCCGAAAACGCTGCGCGGCGACGAGGCCGCAGCCGCCATGCGCGCGCACGGCGCCGACGCCGCCGTGGTCGTTGCCTACGGCTTGATCCTGCCGAAGCCCATTCTCGACGCGTTTCCGCTCGGCTGTTTCAACCTGCACGCCTCGCTCTTGCCGCGCTGGCGCGGCGCGGCGCCGATCCAGCGCGCGATCATGGCCGGCGACCGCGAGACCGGCGTCATCGTGATGAAGATGGAGGAAGGTCTCGACACCGGGCCGATCGCGATGGAGCGGCGCGTGCCGATCGGTCCCGATACCACCGCCGGCGAATTGCACGACCAGCTGGCGCGGCTCGGCGCCGAACTGATGCCGGTCGCGCTCGCCGCGCTGGAACGAGGTTCGCTGCAATTGACACCGCAGGCCGCCGCCGGCGCGACTTATGCCAACAAGATCGACAAGGGCGAGACGCGCATCGACTGGACCAAGCCGTGGCAGCAGGTTCATGACCATTGCCGCGGGCTGTCGCCGTTTCCCGGCGCTTGGTTCGAGTTTCCCGGCGCCGGCCGAGTCAAAGTTTTGCACACGACCAAGGGCGACGGTAGCGGCAAACCCGGACAAGTGCTTGACGACCGGCTAACCATCGCCTGCGGCGACGGCTCGGTGCGGATCGTCGTGCTGCAGCGCGCCGGCGGGAAACCGATGTCGGCGGAGGAATTCTTGCGCGGAACGCCCGTTGTGCCCGCAAGCGTGCTGAGCTGAGCCGGCATGCCCCGCTACAAGCTCACCATCGAATATGACGGCACGCCGTTTGTCGGCTGGCAGGTGCAGGACAACGGCGCCTCGGTGCAGGGCGTCCTCACCGAGGCGATCGCTGCCTTCACCGGCGAGCACGTCGTGGTTGCGGGCGCCGGACGCACCGATGCCGGTGTGCACGCGCTCGGCCAGGTGGCGCATGTCGACCTTGCCAAGGATTGGGACGGCGATACCGTGCGCGACGCGGTCAACTTCCACCTGCGCCCGTGGCCCATTGCCGTGCTGACGGCGGAGCAAGTCGCCGAAAATTTCGACGCGCGCTTCTCGGCAACCAAGCGGCACTATCTCTACCGCATCGTCAACCGCCGCGCCGACCTCGCGCTGGCGCAGAACCGCGCCTGGCGCGTGCCCCGCCCCCTCGATTGCGACGCGATGCATGCCGCTGCGCAAAGACTCGTCGGCCGGCACGACTTCACCACCTTCCGCGCCGCCGAGTGCCAGGCGAAATCGCCGGTGAAGACGCTCGATCGGCTCGACGTGGCGCGCGATGGCGATGAGGTGCACGTCAGTGCTTCGGCGCGCTCGTTCCTGCAGCATCAGGTGCGCTCGATGGTCGGTTCGCTCGTTCATGTCGGCGAAGGTAGATGGAGCGCTGAAGATCTTGCGGCCGCGCTCGCCGCCCGCGACCGCACCGCCTGCGGCCAGGTCGCCCCGCCGCAGGGGCTTTATCTGATACGGGTGGAGTATTGATGCCGTCGTCGCCCTCTCCCTGTAAGGACGTCGATCACCCGAAATACTTCTCGATGATGCGCCGGTAGATCGCGGTGAGCGCGACAAGGTCGGCGACCGGCGCGCATTCGTCGACCGCATGCATGGTCTGCCCGACCAGGCCGAATTCCAGCACCGGGCAATAATCCTTGATGAAGCGCGCGTCCGAGGTGCCGCCCGTGGTCGAGAGCTTCGGTTTGCGCCCGCTCACCTCGGCGATGGCGGCGGCGGCGAGATCGGTGAACGGACCGGGCTTGGTGACGAAAACCTCGGCGTTCGAGGGTTGCCAGTCGAAGGAATAATGCACGCGCCCCGCGGCGGCGGTCTGCGCGCGGCGCTCGATCAGCGCCTTGAGCGCGGTCTGGCTGTGGCGGTCGTTGTAGCGGATGTTGAAGCGCGCGCGGGCTTCGCCGGGAATGAGGTTGACGGTTTGGTTGCCGACATCGACCGAGGTGAATTCGAGGTGCGAGGGATCGAACTGCGCGCTGCCTTCGTCGAGCGGCGCCTGCAGCGCTACGATCAACTTCACCAGGCCGCGGATCGGATTGTCGGCGCGATCGGGATAGGCGACGTGACCCTGGCGGCCGGTCACGATGAGCGTACCGCTGAGCGAGCCGCGCCGGCCGGCCTTGATGGTGTCGCCGAGCGCCTCGATGTTGCTCGGCTCGCCGAGGATGCAGTGGTCGAATTTTTCGCCGCGTTCGGCCGCCCATTGCAGGAGCTTGATGGTGCCGTTGACCGCGACTCCTTCCTCGTCGCCGGTGATCAGGAGCGACATTGAGCCGTTCTTCGGCTTGCCGCCATTGGCGGCAAGATGGCCGAGCGCCGCGGCGACGAAGCAGGCAATGGCGCCCTTCATGTCGACGGCGCCGCGTCCGTAAAGCCTGTCGCCCGCGACCTCGCCGGCGAATGGCGGATGCTGCCACGCCGCTTCGTCGCCCGGCGGCACCACGTCGGTATGGCCGGAGAACACGAGATTAGGTTTTTTATCGCCGATGCGCGCGAACAGGTTCTCGACCGGCGCGGTGCCGGGCTCGGCAAAAGTCTTGCGGTGGACGGTAAATCCCGCTTTCGCCAGCAGCTCTTGCAGATAGGCGAGCGCCCCGCCCTCCTCCGGCGTGACCGACCGACAGCGGATAAGATCGCGGGCGATGGCAACGGGATCGGCAGTCATGAACTAAAAACCTGCAAGAATAACTCCG
>Ga0181532_10003213_pt1 | contig 14811 bp, 11 predicted proteins | sample PEATcosm2014_Bin_33_FD_119768 | JGI IMG/M metagenome (GOLD analysis project Ga0181532, IMG submission 119768) | Peatland microbial communities from MTU Mesocosm Facility, Houghton, MI, USA - PEATcosm2014_Bin11_30_metaG | ecosystem: Environmental > Terrestrial > Soil > Wetlands > Peat | place...
CGATTCCCACATTACCACCGCCCCGGCGACTGCTAGACTCGTTCAATACAAATCAAGAAAGGAGCTTTCCTCAGCCATCCCCTCAGGCTTACTTCAGGCTCATTCTTCGATTGGAAAAGAGTACAGGTGAGCGGAGATGGACCGCCGCCTTTCGTTTATTTCTCGGTTGTAGGAGCGTTGGGTCGGCTAATCTGACTTGGGGTTTGCTCCACCAGGCAGCCGCGAGGGAGGAGATTGGGTTCATGCACGTGGTCTGCGACGGTTTCACCAATCCCCGCGCTTGATCACCTTCTCTTGTTATCGCCGCCCACCCAATTCGTCAACGCCTCGGTTTACGACCTGTTCCCGGTTGCCGACAGGAACCTTCTCTGCCCAGTAGCTTCCAAAAGACAGACGCCACCTGCAAGCCCAGTATCACATCGAAGCGTGACCTGCGCACTTGCGAGACCAAGTCTGGTGCGGTATCAGCGATGTAGGAGGACGGAGCTGTTGTGTTTTCGGTGGCCGCAACTTAAGGTGCAGGGGGAGCAGTTGCCAGATGTCAGTAGTCAATTGCCAGTTGTCGGATGGCAGAAGCGATAACCATTTGATTACTACTGCCCGTCCCAGCGCTCCTAACAAACCGTCGAGTCGAGGGCAACTGGTGCTTCGTAAGTCACGCAAATAAAGAAGTTACTTTTAAACTGCTGGGAGTCAATAGTTTGCAAGGAAAAGCTTCGTAATCTCATGATTCTAAAGAATGAGGTGGGAGGGGTAGGACGATCAGTTAGACAATAGATAGTTCCGGGACGGGAAAGTCAGTGGATAGCGAGTCGGTTTAGTTAGTGGTTAACAGCGGCTTCGCGCGCGGTATAGGGGTTCTTCGACGCCGGCGGCCAAAATCAGGCCGCCTCCGCTCAGAATGACAGCGCGAGGAAGCGAAGAGCAAAAAGCGAAACGCGAACCGCAGGTCCCTCGACTCGGTCGCCGCGGCGACCTCGCTCGGGATGAAAAACCGAAGAAGTATTGAGGCTAGAACGCGATCCTGAAGGCTCGCTCTACCTTTAGCGGACCGACGCTGTTCCTGCGACCGCGACTGGAACCTGTTCCACGATCTCGATGCCGAAGCCTTCGAGGCCTGCGACTTTGCGCGGGTGATTGGTCAGTAGGCGAATGCGCTTGAGGTTCAGGTCAGACAAGATTTGCGCGCCGATGCCGATCTCGCGCTGCGTCCGACGCTGGCTTTCCGGCAAGGTCGGCAAGCGCTGCTCGTGATGGAACTGAATGGTCATCTGCTCGCCGAGCCTCTCGACTGAATAGCCTTTCGAGGTCGAATGTAGATAGATCAGAGCGCCCCGCCCTTCTTCCGCAATGCGTCGCATCGCGCCCTCGATCACGTCGCGGCATCCGCACCAGCTCGCACCGAAAACATCGCCCACCAGACAATGCGCGTGCATGCGCACCATCACAGGTTCGTCGCCCGCGTTCTCCACGTCGCCTTTGACCAGCGCGATGTGCGAGTCGCCCGTGATCTCCGAGGCGTAGGCGATCATGCGGAAGTCGCCGTAAGCGGTGGGAACGATCGTCTCCGCCAGGCGCTTGACGTAGCGCTCGTGCGCCATGCGATAGCGGATGAGTTCCGCGACGGTCAGCATCTTCATGTCGTGCTGACGGCAGAACTCAGTCAGGTCTGGAACGCGCGCCATGGTTCCGTCGTCGTTCATGATCTCGCAGATCACGCCCGCAGGAACCAAGCCTGCAAGGCGAGCGAGATCGACCGAGGCTTCGGTCTGGCCGGCGCGAACCAGCACTCCGCCTTTGCGCGCGCGAAGCGGGAAGACATGTCCAGGACGAGCCAGATGGTTGGGCCGCGTTGAGGGATCGATGGCAACGCGAATGGTCTCGGCGCGATCGTAGGCTGAGATGCCCGTCGTGACGCCATCTTTGGCGTCGATGGATTCGGTGAACGCCGTACCGAAGCTGGAGGTGTTCTCGGCTGACATTTGGCCGAGGCGAAGATATTCCAACCGCTCCTCGGTCATGGCGAGGCAAACCAGTCCGCGACCATATTTGGCCATGAAGTTGATGGCTTCAGGTGTGATCTTCTCGGCGGCCATCGTGAGGTCGCCCTCGTTCTCGCGGTCTTCGTCGTCGATGACCACAATCATGCGGCCAGCACGAATCTCCGCCAGCGCGGTGTCGACGTCGCAGAATGGAGAATGAGTGGACATGATGCCTGAAGATGATTCTAGAATGATTCTAGCAGCGAACGGCGGCCTGCTCACGCGTTCGGGTTGAAGACGCGGATCACCCAGAACGCCAGCATGGCAACCAGTGCCGATGCTGGAATGGTAAGAATCCAAGCCCATACGATGCGCCTTGCGATGCCCCAGCGCACTGCTGAGATACGATGCGTGGTTCCAACGCCGACGATTGCGCCGGTGATGGTGTGCGTGGTGCTGACCGGAATTCCTGCAAGCGCTGTGCCGAAGAGAGTGATCGCTCCGGCAGCTTCGGCACAGAATCCGCCAACCGGTCTGAGCTTGGTGATCTTCGAGCCCATGGTGTGTACGATTCGCCAGCCACCGAAGTAAGTGCCGAGCGCGATCGCCGTGTGCGCCGCCAGAATGATGGGCCAATGCCAATGTCCCCAGTTGGCCTCGAAGTCATGCTTGCTCAAGACGCCTGCCGTAAAGAGCGCACCGGCAACAATACCCATGGTTTTCTGGGCGTCATTGCCGCCGTGGCCGAGGCTGTAAGCCGCAGCCGACAGCAACTGCAGCTTGCGGAAAAGGCTGTCCACCTGGCGCGGGGACTTGCGCTGGAAAATCCAGGAAATCGCCACCATGAAGCCGAATCCTAGGATGAATCCGATTACCGGGGCGAGGACAATGAAGATCAAGGTTTTGGTCCAGCCGTTGGGAATAATGACACGCGGCGCGTCGCTCCAGCCGTGAAGTATCGCAGCACGTGCCAGCGCCGCGCCCGCGTAACCGCCGATCAGCGCATGCGACGACGACGTCGGCAGGCCAAGCAGCCAAGTCAGCACGTCCCAGACAATCGCCCCGAGCAGTCCCGCCAGCACTACGTATTGGGTGACAATGTCGAGCTGGATCATGCCAGCGCCAATCGTCTTCGCCACCGCTGTGCCAAGGAAGAATGCAGCGAGGAAGTTGAACACCGCGGCCCATAGCACAGCCAGCCTGGGCGACAGAACACGAGTAGAGACCACGGTCGCAATGCTGTTGGCCGCGTCGTGAAAGCCGTTGAGGAAGTCAAAGATGAGAGCCGTGATGACAGTGACGATCAGCAGCACCAGTCCCGTGCTCATGAGCGGTCGCCCTCGGCTGGATTGTGGTTCGCTCGCACGGTTGGCGCCTCAAGCGCTCTTCAGGACGACGGTTTCAAGTACATTGGCGACGTCTTCGGCCTTGTCGCTGGCTTCTTCCAGAATCTCCAGAAGTTCTTTCAGCTTGATCAGCGTGATGGGATCGTAACCGCCGTCGAAGAGGCGGCCAATGGCGTCACGGCTGACCTGGTCGGCCTCGTTCTCCAGCCGGTTCACTTCCACGCACTGCTCGAGCAGACGGCCATCCTTGCTGAGTAGTCCAACAGCCTTCTTCAGCTCTTCTGCCTGTTTGAGGATAATTGCCGCCAATACCTTGGCCGATGGCGAAGGCTGCTCAATCTTGTAGGTCAGCAGGCGGTCGCTGGCACTGTACACGAAATCGAGGACGTCATCGAGCGACGAGGCCAGCAGATGAATATCTTCGCGGTCGAACGGCGTGATGAAGGTTTGGTTCAATTTGACCAGGATCCGATGCGTCATGTCATCGCCCCGATGCTCGATCTCCCTGATCTTCTGCACCGAAGCAGGCATCTGCTGATAGTCGTAGTTGTGCAACAGATCGGACAAGACCTGAGCACCCTCGACCACATTGCTCGCGATTTCTACGAACATGTCGAAGAACTTGGTCTCACGCGGGATAAAGCGCATGACAGGCTCCAACGGCAGGGGTGATTGTCGGGAGATCCATTACTGTGGATGTAGGATTACGAAAATTATTACAGTCCGATGAAACAGGTAACTATCGCATGCGGGCGGAAGGAGGGTCAAACCAAGGGTCACACCGGATTGTGACGTAATTGTGTCTTTAGGTACGAGCCATCTTCGCCAAGGCGCGGCCAAACAAGACCGCGCATTGAACAGTGTTGCAGACTACAACAGTTCTCGGTGGACCAAACGCGTCGTTGCCGGCTGTTGTTTGGTGGCAATCAAATAAAAAAAGGCCGCAGATAGCGGCCCTCTAAGGAAGCTGGCGTGAGTTACAGGGTGGACTCGATTTCGAATCCCCACGCCTCCAAAAGAGGCTCGGGGATGTATTTGGAGTTCTTGTTCTTTCGTGCCCATTCACGCAAACGGATGGAACGGATGTACTGGTCGGGCTGGAGTTTGAACTCCTTCACCACCTGCTCGAACTCAGTAATGGTGGGCACCACCGGTCCGATCGGTTCCGGTTTGCCCCAGTTAGGATTGCCACGTCGTTTTGCCATAGTTCAGTTTGTCCTGTCTTCAGGATGTAAAGTCTGGATTCCGTACTTCGACCCAGCCACATCTTTGCCAATCTAACTAATTGGATTCGCAAAGCTTCTACAACGATTCAGGGCGCGCTGTCAGGTACTTTCCCGGGGCCCAGACACGAGGAACCGATTGCGAAGTATCCATGGAACCGGCTACACTATACCCCGCTTTTCGCCTCAGTACAAGCAGAAATTCCGCGATTTGTTCAACGATGTATCCAAATCACAACACCCGTGGAAGTTCCCATATATCTTCCTTAGAATCAGACTAATAGCAAGACAAAAGGTAACTTCTATCTGGGTAAACAATCCGTAAGCAGCAGAAAATTAGCCATTTGCAGCCTGTGGATTACTTCGTTCGGGGCGATGGGGCCTGCCGGCAACTGCCGAAATCCAGGATTTGGTGCCTCGGGGTCGCTTCCAGTACCATCTTCGCCATGAAACCAACTCAAATAATCATTCCGCTGTTTTCGGGACTGCTGATGTTCTTGCAGGCATCTGTTTCAGTGGCACAGACTTCCTCGGCCTCGTCCAGCGCTTCAGGCGAGACCAGCGAATATCGCGGACTATCGTCCAACGTTTACCCGGTTCAGCAGGGTTTCGTCGATGCACATGGTGAGATGATCTACTACGAAATCATCGGGCACGGGCTACCGTTGATGATTGTTCATGGCGGCCCGGGAGCATCACATGATTATCTCCTCCCATATCTGCTGCCTTTGGCACGGCAGAACCGGCTGATCTTCATTGATGAGCGCGGCTCGGGACGCTCGCAGAAGCTCGATGAACCAGGCGGCTATACCGTTGAGAACATGGTGGAGGACGTCGAAGATGTCCGCCGTGAACTTGGCCTGGGAAAGATCAGCCTGCTCGGTCATTCGTATGGTGGGGTCCTGGCTGAGGCGTACGCGCTCAAGTATCAGCAAAATCTTACACATCTCATACTAGCCAGTACTTTCCCAAGCACTCGCCAGATGAACGAAGTTTTCGTCAAGATGAAACAGAACATGCCGGCCGCAACTCGCAAGCAGATCGATAAGCTTGAGTCCGAAGGTCTATTCGGGCATGGCAAGCCGTGGGAACGCAACCGCTACATGGTGAATTACATGAATGCAGCTTGGGGCGATGGCTATTTTCCCTATCTGTATGTACGCAATCCGGATCCCAACTACGATCCAGTGGCGCAGGGAGTTACGTCCTGGGACCTCTACCGCGAGATGTGGGGTTCCCACGGCGAGTTTGTTATTGATGGAAATCTGACGTCGGTCGAGTATGTCGACAAGTTACCCGCGATCAAGGTTCCGACACTAATCATCGTAGGTGACCATGACGAATGCGATTCTTCGCTCTCGAAACAGATGAACGGAAAAATTGCCGGCTCCAAGCTGGTGATCCTGCCCGATAGCGGACACATGACGTTTGTCGATCAGCCTATTCAATTCAACAAATCAGTTGGGGAGTTCCTGCTGTCAAAGTAAGAACGGAACACCGGGCTTCGGCGCTCCGTTACCATTTGTAGAAGTAGTCAGGGTAGCAGAACGGCGTCGACGACGTGAATCACACCATTGGACTGGAACACGTTAGCGATGGTCACCATTGACTTATTGCCTTTGGAGTCAGTGAGCACAATGTGCCTACCATCCATCGAGGCCGTCAGGGTTTCGCCGTTTACGGTCTTCAGAGTCGCCTTCCCGCCGCCTTCCTTGATCTGCCTGGCCAGGTCGTTGGCGCTGATTCTGCCAGCGACAACATGGTAAGTCAGGACCGCAGTGAGTTGGTCCTTGTTCTCGAGCTTCAGCAGCATCTCGACAGTGCCCGCGGGCAACTTGGCGAAAGCTTCGTTGGTGGGAGCAAATACGGTGAAAGGTCCCGGACTTTCGAGGGTATCAACCAGTCCAGCGGCCTTTACGGCGGCCACCAGCGTGGTGTGGTCTTGCGAGTTCGCGGCGTTTTCTACGATGTTCTTGGTAGGATACATCGCCGCTCCGCCAACCATAGGATCGGAACCGGCGAATGCGGACGTCGCGACTACCAGGGCAAACAGCACAACCAGAATGTTCTTCTTCATATCTTCTTATCCCTTCTTGAGCGCATGAGTTTGATTTCTCGCTCGGTTTAGGTACGGGCCGAAAACGCAACTGGATTGCGGAACTTGATAACTTTCCTAGCTTGTGATGAAAACGACGGGCAGCTAGTGAAGCAAGTCTCTCCAGTAGGGAGATGGCGTGGCTAGGCCGATTACGTTCCGTCTCGAAGTATTAGTCCTAAATCTCTATTGTACGGTCAGCACTATCGTGTTACTGGTGACGAGGGTGCCGGAAGAGGTGTTTGTGATGGTCGCAGTGATGTTCGTAGTTCCTGCTGCCACACTCGTCGCCAACCCATTGCCGCCGCTGCCGAGACCCGTACTGATCGTAGCCACGTTCGTGTTAGACGAAGTCCAGGTTACGGCGTTTGTAAGATCCTGGCTACTAGATAAATTAGCGTAAGCGTAAAACTGCAAGGTCGCCGGCGCCCCGGCAATAGTAGCGGTGGATTGGGGAGAGGGATTCCCCTGAGTCGTGGTAATCGATATGGTTGTCACGTTTGTCGGGGTGACGGTGACGGTGCCTGTCGCGGTGACACCCTGAGAGGAGACAGTTATGGTTGCCGTGCCCGTGGCCATTCCCGTGACCAGTCCGCCCGGCGAGGTGACCGTCGCTATGGTGTCATCCGAACTTGACCAACCGACCGAGGATCCCGAGATTGGTTTTTGGCTTCCGTCAGAGTAGATGGCAGTGGCGTTTAGTTGAACCGTATTGTTGACGGAGATCGTGGACGAAGGGGGGCTGATGTAAATCGAACTTATTGAAGGGTTAATAAAAAAGCCGCTGCAGCCCGCCCAGGTCAGGCATAGAAGAATGGCGATGCCTGTCGCTAGCACTAGGCGTCGCGAACCGCTCACCAGCCCAAGGACTCTCCCGGCTGACGCCGGTTGCGATTGAATTTTGCCTGGCCAGGGCGACCTTGCCTCGGGATGGCAAGACAAATCGAGCCCTTGGCTGCGTCTCCGCCGGACTGTATCGTTCATCGCCACTGTCGAGATTAACCCCAGTTTGTCTGCTGAGTTGCCAACATCGGGTTCAATTTGAGCGCATTTCAGGTTTACTTCAATATCCTACCATTCGAATGAGTCGCAGCGCATGTTACAGTCACAGGCGCTGGAACCTCGTGCGGCATCGTCTGCTTGTTCGCCGTTGCAAAACCCTGAGAGCGCGAGGCGCGGCAATCGCACAGGTCCGAAGCTTGAAGCTCGAAGCTTGAAACCGGGCTTCGAGACAGAAAACACAGAACGGGGACGACTGATGCCATCGCGCACGCAAAGCGGGTCGCCGCACATACAGTTTGCCAAGCTGCGCTCGGGCGCGAAATACAACCTGGCGTCCAGCGGTGTTATGAGCTATCCCCTGGCGGAGCTGCCGGTCCGCCTCGAAAACCTGGAGATCAACGGAAGCGATGCCTACGGTCACGCCCCATTGCAGGAGCGCCTGGCGCGGTTGAACGGTGTGCCGCCGGAGCGCGTCGTGGCCGCTGCCGGAACGTCGATGGCCAATCATCTGGCCATGGCGGCAACGGTTGAGCCCGGGGATGAAGTCCTGGTCGAGCATCCCACCTACGAAACGCTGGTGAGTGCCTTGGAATATCTGGGTGCGAGCATCCGCTATTTTGAGCGGCGGATGGAGGATGGATTCCGCGTTGATCCGGAAGAGGTGGAACGGAAAATTACTCCACGCACTAGGCTTATCGTCATGACTAACCTGCACAATCCAAGTGGGGCTCTGGTTGAGGATGAGACGCTTCGCGCGCTGGCCGACGTCGCGAAACGCTCCAATGCGCTGGTGCTGGTAGATGAAGTGTATCTGGAGGCGCTGTTCGAGCAGCGTCCGCGTCCGTCGTTTCATCTGGGCGAGCAGTTTTTAGTTACGAGCAGCTTAACCAAAGCCTACGGGTTGAGCGGACTGCGATGTGGCTGGGTGCTGGCCGCTCCGGAGCTGGCACAACGCATGTGGCATATCAATGACCTCTACGGTGTGAACGCCGCCCATCCCGCGGAATTGCTGAGCGTGATCGCGCTCGACAATCTCGGCCGAGCGGCTGCGCGCGCCAAGCAGCTTCTGGACACAAACCGTCGCACGCTGGATGCATTCCTGCGATCGCGCAGCGATCTCGAATATTGCCAACCAGAATTCGGCGTCATCATCTTTCCGAAACTACGCCGCGGCAGTGTGGATGAGCTTTATCGTTTACTGACAGAAAAGTACGAAACCGCTGTCGTGCCGGGACGTTACTTCGACATGCCGCAACATTTCCGCGTCGGCATCGGCGGCGACCCGGAGATGACTCGTGCCGGGCTGGAGCGGCTGGGATTGGCGCTGGACGAGCTCGGGCAAGAATAGCAGCCGACCACCCCGCCCTAAGAGGAGAAGACGCGCTCGTCGCCTGGGGCTCTGTAAACATTTGGGTAACCAGCCTGCGGTTGCAGCTATTGGGACTTGTCCCACCCTCGCAATCGCGGCCACCAGCGGCGCACGTGTCGCCAATACTCGATATACTCCGCGCCGAACTTCTTGCGCAATGTGGGCTCTTCGTACAAGACCACAAACAGATGCACCACGAAGGCAACGGCCCCTACGACTGCGATTGCCACTGGGTTGGCGTGTCCGAAGACCACCCACAACCCGATCCATCCAATTGCGAAACCCACGTACATGGGGTTTCTCACGTAGCGGTAGAACCCCACCACCACCAATCGCTGCGGCGGAGCGATGGGCGCGGGTGTGCCGCGCCCCGTCCAGCCGAAATCCCAAACGCAGCGCAAGGCCACGGCAAATCCCAGCACCGATGGAACCGCCGCCAGCCATCGCCAACGCGCCGGGCCTGCTGTTTCCACGCAGAAACCGAGCCACCCCGGCAGCAGCCAGAACCATAAGGCAAAGAACGCAGCACCCACTGTCACCGACGCCACCGCCGTCAGCAATTGCTCACCGCGCGCGGAGGCTTGGTCATTTCCAAGACTGGCCATTCGTCATGGGTCTTTCTGTCGTGCATATTATGCCGCCCGGGCGTGCCCGGTCTAGTGTATTAGCAACCGCACGATGACGACTTGCGGTGGGTGCGCGATGTGAGTTGTGCGAGCCCTGACACTCAGACCTGAAGGCTGCTTCTGTTTCTGTGGCGGTATCCCAATTCGGGAATCAAGAACCACTGTTTCTGTCTTCCGCCGAGGCTCGATTCGCTATATATTGGGTCATGGGGCGCAACTCCACTTCCAACCTCCGGCAACAGACCCTGCTCGACCCTCGTTTTGACCACGCCTCATGCGGCGTCGGCTTCGTAGCGACTCTGCGAGGAAATCCCAGCCAGGAGATTCTACGTTTGGCCCTGACCGCTCTCGGGCGTCTTGCGCATCGCGGAGCGATTGCTGCTGACGGCAAGAGCAGTGACGGCGTTGGGGTCATGACCGGAATTCCGCGCTCGTTGTTGTTGGAGCAAACCGCAATCCAGTTGCGGGCCGAGCAACCGCTTGCGGTGGGTATGCTGTTCCTTCCGAGAGATGCCGCACAAGCCACGAAAGACATGTCGCGTTTCATGCAGTGTGTTTGTGATCAGGGCCTGCAGGGGCTTGGTTGGCGCGATGTTCCGATTAGTCCTGAAGTTCTTGGCGAACTCGCACTGGGTTCGTTGCCTGCGATTCGGCAGGCGTTAGTCACCAAGCCAGAAGCTGAAGACTGGACCGAAGAGGAAGTTGAGCATCGCCTGTATCTTGTGCGAAAAGCATTTGAACGCACAGGAACCAGGGCATATGTTTGTTCGCTCTCGACGCGCATGCTGGTGCACAAGGCGCTGTGTGCTGGAAGACTGCTCCACGAGTTCTACCCTGACCTTTCGAGCAAGGAATACGCCACCCCGTTTGCGGTCTTCCATCAGCGTTACGCGACCAATGTTCTGCCGTCATGGCATCGCGCCCAGCCGCTGCGCATGATCGCGCACAATGGCGAAATCAACACCATCTCCGGGAACCGCGCGCAGATGGAAGCTCGCCGCGCGACGCTCCCGCCGGAATGCGAGCCGATCCTGACCGGCGACGCTTCGGATTCGATGAGCCTCGATGAAGTGGCAGAGTTGCTGGCGAATCATGGGCGAAACGTGGCCGAAGCGATACGCATGCTTCTACCTCCCGCGTCGGGTACCCACGAGACGACCTTTCTGCGCTATCACGCGGACTGCATCGAGCCATGGGATGGCCCTTCCGCGCTGGTTTTTGCCGACGGCCGTTTCATTGGCGCGGCGCTCGATCGTAACGGGCTGCGGCCTTGCCGCTATGTCATCACGGACGCCGGAATCCTGGTCGCCGGCTCGGAGGTCGGTCTGGCCGATGTGGATCCCGATTGCATTGTTCGCAGCGGGCGGCTCGGTCCGGGACAGATGATCCTGCTTGATCTCGAAGAGCAGAAACTGCGGCTTACGGACGCCATCGATCACTACTTCGACGAGCTCGCAACCTACGCAAGTTTGATCGACGACATTCCGCTGGAGCCGGTTGCAGAACCCATCGGGCTTCTGCCTAAAGACGAAATTACGCGGCTGCAACGCGGGTTCGGCTACACCCGTGAAGACGTGAAGATGGTCGTAGGTCCCATGGCGCTGGAGAGCAAGGATGCCATTTGGTCGATGGGAGACGATACCCCCATCGCGCCGTTGGCGCGGACACCCCGGCCCTTGTACGGATTCTTCCGTCAACGTTTTGCGCAAGTAACGAACCCCGCGATCGATTCTCTGCGCGAGTCTTGCGTGCTTTCCCTGCGCACCCGTCTCGGACCATGGCCACATTTGCTCGACAAGCACGCGCCTCTGCCCGGACTGGTGCTGCCCTCACCCTTTCTGTCGCTCGGACAGATGGCTGCGCTGCACCAGGGAACGTATGCGTTGCGCGAAGAATTGCCGCTTGCGACCTTGGACTGCACCTTCGCGGAGGAGCGCTCGCTTGCCGAGGCCATCGACGACCTGCAACGCCGAGCGATCGAACTTGTCAGCAGCGGCGTTCACATTTTGCTGATGACGGATAGCAATGCCTGCGCCCAGGAATTGCCCATCCCGATGGCGATGGCCTGCGGTGCGGTGCATCACGCACTGGTTGGGGCCGGTTTGCGCACCAAGGTCGGTCTGGCTCTCGAAGCTGGCGATTGCCGCGACCTGCACCATGCGGCTGTACTCATCGGATATGGCGCTGGAGCCGTATGCCCCTGGCTGGCGTTGCAAACCGCGCGCACTCTTGCTGGAGAAGAGGGTGAGGCACGGCTACTCAAGGCGCTGGACGTTGGAATGGCGAAAGTTATGTCCAAGATGGGCATTTCCGTTTTGGATAGTTACCGAACTGCGCAACTGTTTGACATTCTCGGACTGAGTGAGGAGGTCGTGGAGCAATGTTTTCCGGGTACTCCGTCGCCTCTGGGAGGCCGCGGCTTCACACAGATCGAGGAAGCGCTTCGCCTTAGTTGGACGGAAGAACCGGATAACGCCGAGTTGCCTGACTACGGATGGGTCCGATTCCGGCGCGACGATGGAGCCGAATTACACACCTGGGAACCTCAGAGGACGCGCCATCTTCAACTTGCGGTCGGCGCCGCGAGAAGCTCGCAGCAGGCAACGGCGACTGCCATCGAGCCCGCAGAAGCATGGGCCGCCTTTTCGCGCGCGGGCGATGAGCGCGAGCCCGTGGCGGTACGCGACTTGCTGCGCCTGGATGCTGCCGGCCCCCAGTTGTCGCTCGATCAGGTGGAACAACCTACGAATCTTGCGAGGCGATTCGTTGCCAGCGCGATGTCGCTCGGTTCGCTCAGCCCCGAAGCGCACCAGACGATCTCGATCGCGATGAATCAACTGGGCGGGCGCTCGAATACTGGTGAGGGCGGTGAAGATCCGGCTGCCTATCGTCCGGATCAGGGCGCTCCGTCAAACGAACTTCCGCGAAACAACAAGATTAAGCAGGTTGCCTCAGGCCGCTTTGGTGTGACTGCGGAATATCTGGCGCATGCTGAAGAGCTGGAGATCAAGATTGCCCAAGGTTCGAAACCAGGGGAAGGCGGCCAACTTCCCGGTTACAAGGTTAGCGAACTGATTGCGCGCCTGCGCTACGCGCAGCCCGGCATTTCGCTGATCAGTCCGCCGCCGCATCACGACATCTACAGCATAGAAGATCTGGCGCAATTGATCTACGACCTGAAGCGCATCAATCCGCGGGCTGCGATTGGGGTCAAGCTGGTCTCGCAACTGGGCGTGGGCACGGTGGCCGCGGGTGTGGCGAAAGCTTACGCCGACTACATTCATATTGCCGGACACAGCGGCGGCACCGGTGCATCTCCGCTGAGCAGCATCAAGCACGCGGGAAATCCCTGGGAGTTGGGTCTCAGCGAGGCCCAGCAGGTGCTGCGGCACAATGGCCTGCGCGGGCGTGTCAGGCTACGCGTCGACGGGGGGCTCTTGACCGAGCGTGATGTCCTGATCGCCGCTCTGCTTGGGGCTGATGAGTTTGCTTTCGGCACCGCTGTTCTGGTTTCGATTGGCTGTGACATGGCTCGACAATGCCACCTGAACACCTGTCCCACCGGCATCGCTACGCAAAAGCCAGAGTTGCGTGCCAGGTTCCGCGGCAAGCCCGAGCACGTGGTTCGCTTCTTCCTCAATCTTGCCGAAGATCTTCAGCGCCTGCTGGCAGAGCTTGGATTGCCTTCACTCGAAGCGGCCATCGGCCGTACCGATCTGCTGGAACAAGCTCGCTATGATGGAGAACTCGACTTGCAACCGATGCTCGCCCGCGATGGCGACGGCCCCCTGCATTGGGAAGGTCAGCCAAACGCCCGGCCCGAAGAGCATCCCCCAGTTGATGATGCCTGGGTGAAACCTGCCTTGGCGGCAGTAACCGCCGACAAGCCATTCGAATCCAGTGTCACGGTGAAGAATGAAGACCGCAGTCTGGGCGCCCGGCTGGCGGGAGAGTTGGCGCTGTTGCAGACGCAAGAACCGAAATTAAGTGTTGATGTTCACTTGCGGATGAAAGGCGTCGCCGGGCAGTCCTTCGGAGCGTTCGCCACCAAGGGCATGCGGCTGGAGTTGGCCGGACAGGCCAATGACTTCGTCGGGAAAGGCCTTTGCGGCGGCGAGATCGTCCTTCGTTCACGAGGCAAGCTCATCAACTCCGAATCAGCGGAGGTCATCCTTGGCAACGTGGCATTATACGGAGCCACCTCAGGCTCCCTGTTCGCGGTAGGGAAAGCTGGCGAGCGCTTCGCGGTTCGCAACTCGGGAGCGACAGCAGTCGTGGAAGGCGTGGGCGATCACGCCTGCGAGTACATGACCGGTGGCCTAGTCTTGATTCTGGGCGAAACCGGTACCAATTTCGGTGCGGGAATGACTGGCGGCGTTGCATACATATGGGACCCGAACGGCTTCTTCCTCGACGAACGGAAATACCATCCCGATTTCGTCGAACCGGAACTGCTCGACGACTGCGAACATGAGGAACAAGCCTTAGTGCACTCACTGCTCGAACAACACATCGAGAAGACGACCAGCAAATTGGCCAAACGGCTTCACCAAGGCTGGCCGGTGACGCTGAAGCAGGTAGTGCGCGTCGCTCCGAAGAGGGCAGTGGTATCGTAGAACCATAAATCTCGCCCCCACAAGAATGTCCGCCTTCGCTTCGGGCCAGAAACGCATCGGAAATTCGCTGGCAAGCGCGATTTGACGGAAAATCACAAGCGGCGCACAATCAAGCGCAGTTTTCAGGTTCCGAAACAGCCGATCCCTCAGGCAGAAAAGGGGTGTCTCAAGTGCGAGTTCCCTAAAGTCTCCCGTTCTTTGAACGCTCTGGCATTGGCGGCCGTATTTGGACGACCAATTTCCCCACAAGACTCCTCTATTCTTCCCTCTCTTACCTCACGTGTGCAGCAATGAGCAGGCATAAGCAACATGAGCAGAAATGACCCCCCGCGCCACATAAACACAGACTAGAGCATCTCTCATATTAGTGTATAGTGTACATGGCGAGAAACCCGCGACAAACCAAGGACGATGGGAAGAGCGTATTCTGACGACCTGCGGCGAAAGCTGCTGGAGGCGCACGACCGTGGAGACGGAAGTCTGCGCGAACTGGCCAAACGGTTTGGGGTGAGTGCTGCGTATGCCTGGAAGATTTCCAGCCAACGTCGGCGC
>Ga0181532_10003214_pt1 | contig 14810 bp, 12 predicted proteins | sample PEATcosm2014_Bin_33_FD_119768 | JGI IMG/M metagenome (GOLD analysis project Ga0181532, IMG submission 119768) | Peatland microbial communities from MTU Mesocosm Facility, Houghton, MI, USA - PEATcosm2014_Bin11_30_metaG | ecosystem: Environmental > Terrestrial > Soil > Wetlands > Peat | place...
CATCGAAGGATTCGCCAATTGCACCAACATCGGGGAGTGCGAAGCCGCCTGCCCCAAAGAAATCAAGCTGGAGGTAATTGCCCGCACCAACCACGATTACATCAAAGCCTCCTTTGTCGAGCGCCCCGATTCCACTAGCGGCGGTCAGCCCGTAGACAGTTCGCCCGGTTAGTACACAAGTAACGAGGTTGCCTTGGAGAACTTATCAAGAGTTGAAGAGTTGAGCTGCGCCCGTCATTTGAATCGGTCTGCTTCGGGTGCAACGATCGCCATCGATTTTCAACAGGTTTCCGTTCATCGAAAACGAGCCAAATAGCACTCTTGGTTCATCTGACTAACGGTAAGCTCGCACTGGTATCCCAACTCAATTGCCAACCCTCGGAGGCGTGACCGTGAATAGTGAGGCTCTTTGCCGCTTCTGCAGGCGGCACTTACCGAAGGCGGTCAGGGCTTGACCGAGATCAATCCTAGCTTTACGGCAAATAAGACCATGTCGGCGTTGCTCCTAAGGTTGAATGATTGCTGGATGTGGTGTTTGTGGAACTCCACAGTTTTCTGGCTCAAACCCAAGAAACCAGCGATCTGCTTGATGGATCGCCCCTCAGAGTACAACTGAACAATATCTCTTTGTCGCGGGGTCATTTCCTTCGAGAACTGCCGGGCCCTCCCCCTCGCCTCAACCCAGTCTTCAGCTCTCAACTTGGGAGTTAAATATGGCTTTCCGTGCAAGACGACGTCGATCGCCCTTAACAAGTCCTGTCCCGTCGAATGCTTCAGTACAAATCCGACTGGGCCAAGTTCTAGAGCCGCGGCAGCGAGATTTGGGTCATCACGCATCGTCAGGAAGATGAACTTGATATTGGAAGCTAGTTCTTTGATTCTCCGAGCCGCATCTAGCCCATTTAAGAGCGGCATACCGACATCCACAACAATCACGTCCGGCCGGAGTCGCATGGCGTCCGCCAGCATAGCGTGGCCGTCTAGGACTACCCCTACAACGGTATAAGTCTTCTCCAGATAGATTCGTAATGTTTCAGCGAACATAGCGTGGTCATCCGCGATCAGGAAACGGGGGCTTTTCTCATGCGAAGACGCAGTTTTCACGGCGAGTCTCTCCTGGGCAGTCACGGTGGCATTTACAATCGAGTTCATGCGGGCCGACCTGACTGAACTCCTGCGAAATGCCACACGTATTTTCAGGGAATACTTGCGCCATGGCCCTGCCGGGGCAATTGTCAAAAGTAACAGGTAGTGGCCAAGATAGAGGGATTTGTTGACGCGCAAACGGTGATTGATCCCGGCCGAAAGCTGACTTTTTCTTGCATCTCTCGGACTTACACGAGTTAGGGGTTTCTCAGTTCCTCTTGTAGGGCTTAAGCGGGATTTTAGCGCATTAGTTCGCCGCACTACCTACATTTCCCCCGGAAGAACGTACTCTGAACCGAACAGCTCCAAGCCACTGAACTGGGGATTCCCCTAGTTGTCTGGAAACAGAGAATAGGTTGACCCTATGCCTTGGATAAGCTTCACTCCGACGCTCGCAAGGCTACGCGCGCCCACGATTGGCGTCGCGAGGCAGCTAATTAATTTTTCCGATGCAAACGCAAGAACAATCTGCTCGAAGCAAGGCTCGCACATCATGACGGAACCCAATTTGCTGGACGAAACTCCCGATTTTTCTTTAGTACTAGGTGGCCCGGTCTTCCAGTTGTTTAGGAGGTCGCATCTCGCTGGGGACTCCCTTGAACTTTTGCATCGCCGGATGGTCATTCTGACCTTGGCCGCATGGCTGCCGCTGTTGCTCCTCGCCTATTTCGGTTCTTCGGTCGCAAGTGTTGCTCGGCTGTCTTTTCTTCACGACATTGAAGTGCACGTCCGATTTCTCATTGCACTTCCGGTCCTGATTGTTGCTGAGCTTATTGTTCATCTACGGATACGTCCCGTTGTCCGCCGGTTTGTCGAGCGTGGTATCGTTTTGCCTGAGGACCTTCCACGCTTTCGCAGCGCCATCGAATCCGCGATCAGACTGCGCAACGCTATCCCCGCGGAGGTCGGATTATTGCTTATTGTTTATACACTGGGCCTGTGGTTCTGGCACGGCCGCGTTGCCGTCACCGCCGCGACGTGGTATGCGAAGCCTGGCGGGCCTTGGAACCTGACCCCTGCTGGCTTCTGGTACGTATTCGTCAGCATACCGATCGTCCAGTTCCTCCTCCTGCGCTGGTACCTGAGGCTGTTCATCTGGTATCGCTTTCTGTGGCAGACCTCCAGAATAAACCTGAGACTCATTTCAACTCATCCTGACCGCGCTGCCGGGCTTGGTTTCCTGGGCAAGAGTGCTTATGCCTTTGGCCCAATTCTGTTCGCACAAGGTACCTTGCTCGCCGGTGTGGTTGCCAGCCGCGTTCTCTATCAAGGGGAAAGCCTACTGTCCTTCAAATTGCAGATCGCTGGCTTCATCGCTTTCTTCGTCTTCGTCATTCTTGGTCCACTCCTAATGTTCTCCCCTAAGATGGGCCAGGCAAAACGGAAGGGACTGGCTGACTACGGACTGCTCGCTCAGCGTTACGTCGAACAGTTCGACGAAAAATGGGCACCCCGGACTCCCTTCCCTTCTGACGAACTTCTCGGGGCTGCAGATATCCAGTCGCTGGCCGATCTCGGTAACAGCTATGCTCTTGTCCGCGAGATGCGCTTGGTCCCCTTCGGACTTGAGGACATCTCACGGCTGGCTGCTGCCACTGCCGCTCCCCTCTTACCTCTCCTGCTTACGATTTTTTCCCTTGAGGAGCTGCTCCTCCGGATCATCAAAACGGTGTTTTAAGGATGCTTTAGGCCGGAACTGCAAAGGGCAGCCGGTTTGATTTCTAGGAACAAACAAAAGAAATGGAGAACGATTGGAGACACTTACCATACGATGCAGGGAGGCAAGACCGTAGGACCCACCCCAAAACTGAGGACATATTTCCGGGCCCCAGATGTGCCGCTCTTCAGGTACCTGTTGATAAGCCCTTTCAAATCAAGAAATCGTACTAGACAAATTTCTGGCTTTGGCGACGCGTCAAAGACGCAGTCAGGGCCTCTCGGCACTTAGCACCGTGGCAGCTTAAATCGAGCCGCGAAATGCGGCCATTGGGATGGCTAGTGCCTTTTTTAGGGTTTCTTTTGCTGACAAGTTGAAAGTGACAAAAATCACATCTTAAGTCGCCGCATTGGAGTACCAACGTACCAACAAATTGGTTGCTCGTTTATTCGCGGCCTCCTATCGCCATAGGTTGTCCGTCAACGTTAAGGGAGATTTGAGTCATATGGCTCAGGCCCATCTGGACAACTGCTAATGGCAAGGTCAATTGAACGGAGGTTGTCCAGCAGTGAAGGTAACTCTGAAACATATTCTTGCGGCGGTGCTTGCCTGCTTCTTCGCGCCTGGAACATGTCTTTTTGCACAGCAAGCTCCTAATATCTTCACTGGCAGCCGCGAGGTCCTTTACGCCCAATCGAATTTCCTGCGTTCCATCGATCAAGTCTGGATTGCTCCTCTCTTTCCGTCTTTGCACGGGGCAAACTTTTCAGATATGCCGAGCACGAATTTGCTGTCAGGGACCATTCCTGGCGACAAACCTCCCAAGGACTCAACCGATTTGGACATTCGTCCCAACCCTCAGGGCGCGGACTTTCGCGGCAACTCCGGCATCCATTTCCGCTGGGGTCCTGCGATCGGAGAATCTCTTCTCTACACCGGGATCATGCACACCTTCGACATCACCACCGAGGCTGGTACGCGCGACGCTCTGAACGGCCACTGGTTCCAGGATTACACGCGATCGGTATCGGAACTCCACGGATGGAGCGACAGCGACACTTTCATGGCACCCTATGTCGGCCATCCCATCGAGGGCTCCATCTTTGCATTCATCGAACGGCAGAATGATCCGAAATACCACCTCATTCAATGGGGTGACGGGCGCGAGTATTGGGTGAGCATGCTCCGGTCGATGGCCTATTCCGCGGTCTGGCACACGCAATGGAAAATCGGGCCCGCCAGCGAGGCGTCCATCGGAAACGTAATGTTGCATGCTTCCCCTGGCTTCATCACCCTGGTGGATACCCCGACGCTTGGTTTCTGCACGATGCTGGCAGAAGATGCGGCTGACCGTTACCTGATCATGGGGCTCGAAAATCGCACTGCCAATCGAGCCATCATTATTCTTGCCCGGGGCTTTCTGAATCCCGGCCGCACATTTGCCAACATGATGGCCTTCCGGCCTCCTTGGGTTCGCGATACGCGTCCAAATCTTTTCGGTGCAGACTACGAAATTCGCAAGATGCTGGTCGAGGACTACAAGAACGGAGACGGTGAAAAGCCTTTCGTTTTTGTTAAAGATACATGGAAGCTGGCCGGGGTGGAATTTGTGCATCCGCATTCGAAGGAAGCCGACATTGAGCTGACTGCCTTCCCCTACTATGAAACTTTTCTTGGAGGCGGTTCCTGCATTGGCGGAGGAGGAACCGGCTCGGCCCGGGTCAGTCCGACTCTTCAGGTCCTTACAGAAGTCAGTGGCTGCCTGATCATGCACCAGCCGCAATCAAACATGAGCGCCGATTCGCTCTTCTACGGCGGGGGCTTCCGTTGGACGCCGAGGGCGGCACACCGCTTCTCACCGTTCGGTCAGTTCCAGTTTGGCGGAAGAAAAGTCACCGCGGAGGTCGACAACCTGGAGTTGAAGAAAGAACTTCTGAAAGAGTGGAACAATGGAAACGGCACTCTGGGGCACTACCCAATGCGCAGCGCCTGGTCGGTAGAGACTGCACAAAATGGCCCCAGCATTGCCGCCGGCGGTGGATTTGACTGGGTGGTCACGCGCCCCTTTGCGTGGCGGATCCTCAATCTCGAGTACACGCGTTCCTGGATGGATGATGTCGGTCAGATCCATCCCCGGCAAGGTTTGAAAATCTCGACTCAGGCCGTAGTCCGCATTGGCACTTGGTAGTGCCGAGCCCGGTTAGACTCGGGATTCGACTGCTCATTTGTTCTGTATTCGCCATGGCTATGCCGCACGATTGGGTCGTTCTGTTCCAGGATTTGTCGTTAGGCTACATATGCAGTGCGTTGCGTCAATAGCATGGTATGCGTTATGTCACTTGCCGCTCTTGGGTGGCTTCTGGGACTCAACCTGAGTTCATATCACCTACACGAAGCTCTTGTTTGCTGGCTGTTCTTCAGTCTGGTGTTTATCTCGTTGGCTCTTGTAATATTGGCTGGCGCACTCGTTTGCTATGCGGGTAAATGTGTCATCGCTCGGGCAAGCAAGGCAGCGCGAGTGACACCGAAAGTCACACTCAGTTCTCCCGAAATTCAACTGAAGATAATCCCTGCCGGAGGGAAGCTGAACTGAGTTTCATGCAAGCAACCAGGTGAAACCGGAAATCGCCGATTTCATTTCATCGAACAGCCAAATCAGTTCCTGGACATTGGAGACCTGGAGGCCGAACTTCAAGTCAGCAACGCACTGAAACTACTAACCCCGGCCTACCTTTGAAGTACTGATATCTCCGATTTATGCTGCGTCTACCAGGCGCTAGACGAGAAATGTGAAATCGACGCGCTCGCCCAGGTGCGCCTTTTGAGCCGACGACATGACAAGCAAATGAGTCTCTAACTAATTGGCGGAAATGATGAGCTGGGTGTCAGCATTGCCGCACATGCCGTACACAGTGCCGGGAGTGCAAGCCCCAACTGAGTAAGTGTAGCAGCCAGGATGCTTCGCGGTGACGGTGATCGGGCGATCGGAGCCGCCTATGATGGAACTATCGTGATCGAAAGGATTGGCAGTGCCAAAATCGACGATAAATCCAGTGTTCCTGGAGCCACTCATGAACGTGACGGTGGTGCCAAGTTTAATGCAGAACGCTTTGTTGGACTTGGCATCGGGGATGCTCGGCGTCGCCGTGGCATAGTTGTGACCACTGCGCCTGATCTCTATGGAGCAGGGTGTGGAAGCGGAGCCGCAGGTATTCGCCTCCGCACAAATACTCGCTGGATTAGAAGCTGAGCAGACGTCACCTTTAATTTTCTTCTTTGTGTCCTTGCCAACGATGAAACTCGTCAAGAGAAGCGGCAATACCAACAGACTAAAGAGAATTGGGAGATAGCGGTGAATCTTCATCAAAAACCTCTCGCGAAAGAGATGAATACAACCGGTAACCGCATTTATCGTGGAGTAGCTACCGTAAATGCCTCCATGAACGTTTCTACCATTCCTACTGTAGGGTGCCGGCCTTGTTCCAATCGATAATGTTGACCAGCTTCCAAGGATTCTTGCGGAGCTGGAACTCGAGTTGCCCCTCTTTGTTTATGACGAACTGGGTCGCTGGATAGAGGACTCCGCCGCTCTTATCCTTGTCGGAATCGTTAATCTCGATCTCACCCGCAGTCAAGTTAAATTGTTTGGATTCTGTGTCGTAATAGTTTTCACCGAATCTGACCAGGCGGTTGGTGACGAAGCGAATCCTTCTACCTGTTGGCGTTTGGATGAGCCGGATGAAACTAAGGTCGTAGCCAATCGTGCCGGTGATCGCAATACGGCCGACGGATTTCATCTTATTGAGTGCATTTACCAAACCCTGATTCTGGCCCTTCTTGAAGGCATCAATAAGAATTTGTCTATCTTCTTCCGTCGAGTATTCGTAGATGATTACCTTTACGTTGACGTTCTGTCCCAGCTGCGTACTTGTACCCATAGCTGTCGCATCGATCGTCTCCACTTTTCTGTCGTCCGCAGAAAAAGCGAGTGTGATCGCCGTGAGTAGTATTGCAGTGAGCAATAATCCCCCAAAGCGCAATTTGTGAATGCTGGATTTATCTGCGCTGTTGCGTGCCATAGTTTTCTCCTTACCGGTGCCGACTGGACCTAATTGCGAACAACATCCATCCGACCGTTATCCCGAACTCCGAGGACCCGATCAACACACCCTATAATAGTAGGATAACTCTAGTCCTTGTTGTTGGGGTATGTCTGATTTGTCCCTCCGGCGTAGGGTAAGAAGGCACTCCTTGGGCCGCAAGGCCGACTCCCAGGCTTGGTCATCCGCCCCATACGCTCGATAGGCGAGACGGCCACCATGCCGCGTGACCTCCCGGCCCACCGTCGAGGCCTGCGTTTTTGTGTCAATTCTGGCCTGAATGATTTCTATGGAGTGATCGACAATGGCCTGGTGATCGATCAAGGTTTTCCATCAACCACACCTCGGAGTTCTCCTCGCTTCTAACGCTGACGATAATCTCGTGTCCGTCGGGGCTACGCTGGCACCGCCATAGTAGGCAACATCACCGGGCAAGGTCGCATTGCCGCGCCCGAGTTGCGAGATCCGATTTTCGGGTATTATGCCTCGGGTAATTACGTCCGTCAGAACATGCTATAGGCCCACCTGGTTCAAAATTGGAACATTCTTCTTGGTTGGATTTTGAGCGCTCCCATCGGGCCGAGCGACTAAGTTTATGGGAATCAACACCAGGAGCATTAAGATCCATTGTGACCATGCTCTTGGTTTCCAACTCGAACTGGGCCCACTCGATTGAAATAAAAAACCGCAAAGAATTAAAAGGCATACAAAGATGGCAAAGCATCAGAGTTCTGGCGCAGGCACGTTGTGGAGGCTAATCATGGCTCCGTAACTTATGCCTTCTTTCGCTTCAATTTTCGAGAATCGGATGGTAAATTTGTCGAACCTGGCGCGATCTGCCAGAGGCAGTCTTCTAGCAAATGTGAAGATTAGCTCGTATTTCTGTACAATCTTCTCCTCCGGCAAGGGATAACCGGAGTGCCAATATTCATGAAACGGCCAATTGCTCGGGCGCCCAAGTTACTTGCCCTCATGCTGTTTTTTGATCTTATTGGTGTTGCCGCCAGCTACGCGGACAATGGCCCGGAAATTTCTCATGAGGCCATGAAGCTGAATCAGCGCGGCCTCGACCATCTCCATAAGAAAGAATACGACCAGGCAATCGTTAGCTTCCGGGAAGCCCTGAAAGCTCAGCCGGAGTATTCCGAAGCCCTCGACAATCTGGGCAAGGCGCTTGAAGCTACGGGGAAGGATGCGGAGGCAATCGCCAACTTCGATAAAGCCATCAAAATCGCTCCGGAAAATGCTGGGGCGTACGCCAACAAAGGCATGGCACTTTTTCATGAGGGAAAATTCGAAGAAGCGGCCGCCGCTTATCGGCAGGCTATTGAACATCACAAGGATTTCTCCGAAGCGCAAAATGGCCTGGGAGCTTCGCTACTGCATGTCGGGAAGAATGATGAGGCGATCACGGCCTTCCGGTCGGCCATTGCCAGCAATTCCAAAAACGTCGATGCGCTGGGAAATTTAGGCGCGGCGTTGCTCGCTGAAAATAAGGCTGAGGAGGCATTGCCGTTCCTGCGCAAAGCATACTCGCTGCGCCCGGACTCGCCAGATGTGCTGCACAATTACGCATTGGCACTGGACCAGGCGGGGCAGACCCACGAAGCGATTGCGGCGGATCACAAGCTTACCAGCAAGCACCCGGATCAGCCCGGTCCGTGGGAGCATCTCGGGCATCTCTACTACAAATCGAAGCGGTACGGTCAGGCGGCCGCTGCGTTTCAGAAAAGCCTGACCCTCAAGCCAGACCAGCCGGAGGTGTTGTTGGCACTGGGGCAGACGCAGGCGGACCAGGGCAAACTCAGCGAAGCGATCCAGTCTTTTGAAAAGTGCCTGGCACTGAAGCCTGACGAGTTCTACGCGACTTACAATTTGGGTAACGCGTACTACGCGCAGAAGGATTACGAGAAAGCCGCGGCGAGTTACGAGAAGGCCTACGCGCAGAAGCCGGATTACCCGGAGTCTCTGGTGGGGCTCGGCGCCAGTCAGTTAGCCGCGAATAAGTTTGAAGCTGCCATCGCGACGTACCAGAAGCTGGTGACCTTGAAGCCCGATGACACTAATATCCGATTCAATTACGGCACGGCCCTTTTCAACGCCGGGAACTACCAGGATGCCGCTGTACAATACCGCCAAGCTGCGCGTCTCAATCCGGCTTTCGCGCAAGCGCACTACAATCTGGGGATGGCGCTACTTCGCCTGAACGACGCTAAGTCCGCGCAGGCCGAATTTGCCGAGGCTCATCGCCTCGACCCCAACCTCAATTCACCTCTTACCGCAAAATAAAGGACTACACCCCCAGGCCCCAGCAAGTACTTTAATGACCGAACCTGTTTTCTTTCTCGGCTTCTGACGCTAGCGATTTCCCAATCTGTAGGTAATTCCAGAACTCATACCGTAATCGCTGCTCGAAAAGCCGGGAGGTGGCTGATTGTCCCAGTTGCCATAGAAAGAGACGTTCCAGGTAAGATCTCCCCAAAGCTTGACGTAGTATGCCGCGTTGAGATTGGTGTGGATCCGGCCGGGGTCGGAGAGCGCAGGCAGGACATTCATGATGACGTCGAGGTTCGTCTTGTCAAATCGGAACAAATTTATTTTTCCGACAATCAGAGCGGATGTCACCCTTTGGCTGGTGGCCATTAAGAATTGCTCGTGATAGGCAATGTTTTGCCAAGCCACCCCGCCATAGACACTGATCCTGGAGTTATTGGTGTTTTTCAGGTAGCGACCAACGCCACCCCCGAAGGTGGACTGGAGCTGGATGCCTTGCTCGGAGCTTTGTAGGAAGTCCGCGAGGCCTGCGTAGTACCAATTGTTCCAGGGCAAGAGACGCTGAGCGGTAAGTTGACTCTCATTGCGAGTAACAGAAGAACTGCTCGCGTTAGAGGAGAAGGAGGAATTGTAAATAACGGCGGCGGACCAGCGCTCGCGGGGATAAGCGGCATCGGCGGCGAAATCATATTGAGCCGTCTGGTTGCCTTTGTTGTAGATGGAACTGAGGCCGACCTGGCCGTTAAACCGGCGCCAAAAGCTGAGATCAGTTTCTTCCATATAGACAATCTGAGCTTTGTCCAGTTCGAGTTTGCTTTTTGATTCTTCAAAAATTTCAATCTTTGCAGGGCGAGCCTCGGGGCTAGCTGGGGTCGAGAGACTGCCGGAATAGACAAGGCCGTTCTGGGTTTTGACGAGAAAGAGTTGCTTGCTTTCAATGTGGTCGACTTTGGCCCAGTTAATCGAGATAGTGCCGGCAGCGTAATCGAGGCTGATGGACAACGTGTCAGAGTTTAGACCCTTGACTTCGCAAGTCAGACGATCTCCATTGCGCATGACAAGAATGTCTGATTTTTCGCGTGCGGAAATCGGCATGGCAATTACCACCAGAAAACAGAGAAAAAGTAATCTTGAGTTCATTTTCATCATTGTAGGGTTCTCCAGTCGCCCAATGAGCTTCCGCTGACTCTCCGTAGTCCTCCATGAATCAATATAAAAGTCTGCTGTCTTCTGGGGCACAACTGTCAGGTTGCTGCTTGGCGGTAGTAGGATTAAGGTGATGAGCACATCTTGATCCTAGGTTACAGATCGTGACGGTCGTTTGATTTTGCTACTGCAAATTTATAGGTTCCCCATTGGCACTGACCGAGGATTCTGAGTGACCTATTTGGGAGCGTCGGGGTTGTTCCTGCCGATAATCTCCGCGCGGGTCCAATGATTCTGACGTATAGCCCCAAGCTCATACTTCAGGACTCTCGTCGGCCTAGCTCAGCGACCAAACGAGTGTGGTACAAATCGCCAGGAGAATCACTCCCGATGGGATAACCCGAGTTATCAGGACGCCTGCAACGCTCAGGTTCTCTTGAGCGCGCAAACGACCAGCCGTCCAAATCGAGATGCAAAGGGACGGCGGGAGCAACTACGGTTCCAGTAGATCACCGGTTCGCCTAATCCATGAACAAACCGGGACGTTCCTCCACCAACTTCTGATCCTATTTATCGGCAGGCTATCGGGTGACAAGTATTCCTCTCCCTACGACCCAGATCGAGTCGCTGGTCCAGGGACACGAGAATTCCTCAAGTCTGGTACTTTCCCTTATTTGTCGCGGATTGGCAGATCAACGCCTTTTCGGAACGACGCCGAGCTCGACGCTGGTCCAAATCGCTTGGAAGCGAGAACAAAAAATGCCTACACTCCCGCGATGCCCTTATTCTGAAGTACCCGGACTACCACGCGACGGTTTTCTGCTTCGCTCTCTGCTGAATTGTCCTTGCCGATTTGGTGACTCTCCCCCATCGCGCCTGGGGCTAACATGTTGGTAAGCGGAACATGACCCTGTTGGAGCAGAATGTTGGTGACATTATTGGCTCGGTCTTCGCTTAGCTTCTGGTTTAGGGAAGCACTGCCGGACGCCGAAGCATAACCTTTGACCTGGATCATGTAACCGTTCATGGTCTTTGCCTTTTCAGCCAGCGCAATCAGCTGAGGATTGTACTTGGGGTCTACCGTTACCTTGCCGTTGCCAAAATATACGGTTACTTCATCAAGGATGTAGTAGTCGTCGAGCTGCCCGAATCGCGCGGTCGCGGCGGCGATGGCAGCTTTATTGGCTGCGACCTTTTTCTCCTGTTCGGTCAACGCCTCCTGCTGTTGTTTTAGCGCTGCGTTCTGCGCCGCCAGGGCGGCATTCTGCTTTTCTAAGTCCTCTTTGTTCTGCTGGGCCTGCTGAGCGGTCTCGGTCAATCCCGCCTGGATGGCCTGTGCCTGTTCCAAATCGTTGCCTTTGAATCGTATGGTCTTTGCAACGAGCTGATTTTGTTCGTTGTAAGTCCCTTCTACCTTAATGGCAAGTCCCGGAATGAGGGCGGCCATCGACATTTCCTTTTTGCGAGCCTTGAGTGCACCCTGGACCTGAGCGACATCCGTGCTGTCGGTCAGTAGGATGATGACTTTCGGGGAATCCGTCGTCTGCAGAATTATCTTCGCTCCATCTCGTCCTTTAATGACTCCTTCGAGCTTGGTTTGGGCTGAGACTTTGTTGCTCGAAAGTGCGACCAACACCAGCAAAAGGATGAAGATGTAAAAGAACCTCAAAGGTTTGTTACAAGTCATAATTTTCTCCGTTTTCAGTTTTGAGTGCAATCTCGTAATAACTTCTTCTTCGCGAATCACAAGATCGGCCGCAATGGCAAGATCCTCCGCTCTTCCACGGGCGAACGAGCATTCTGGGAAAGCCCGCGCTGCGAGGTATCGAACTCATCTTCGAAATATATCTAGGACAGCGTTAAGCCATACACGATTTTTGCACAACTAGGGAAATCCCTAACCCGGACAATTCATGATTTTAGAAACACAGAAGGCCCCGCTTTCGTACAAATCCGCAATCGTGTCTAAGCCTTTCCTCGTTATAGTCCGTGACCCACTGTGTCACTAAGACTAGCCCAGAGAACGGTCACGGACCGCGGGCCAACCTTGTACGTGTACCTTAAAGACGGTCGGGGCCCTTCGCCATTCCTTGCAGGGCTGCGAGGTGGTCTTCTCGTTCGCGATCTCCACTTCAATCTGCCGCAGCAACGTCACGATCTGTTCCCGCTTATACCTCTTCGTTGGCATATCAGCGCTCCTCCAGAGTGAGATTCTCCCTCACTCCTGCTAGTACACCCCAAACAATTTTCAACCAACCATACGATCCTGCCTTTGCACGGTGCGTTGGTAAGGATCGTTCGCAAATGCATCATGACGCTCGAAAGCGAATGGCTTTCCCTGCGCACGGTTAACATTCCCGCGTATCTAGGGGTTTCCCTAGTTGTCCAAGTACTAGAGTCAATCTACATAAGAGGCTGGTGACACCTCTGACTTATAGGCATGGGGCTGGGTAACTTGGCTTTGCGGACGCGGGAGCCCGGCGAGGAATCGTGTCGTGTGAGAGTCAGCGAACTGGATATTCTGTGTACCTCAATGATTGAACTCCAGAAAGGGGTACTCCGATGAGAGTCAAAATGATTGCGGCGATCCTTGCTGCTGCTTTGCTCTTCCCATTTGCATTGAACGCAGAGGACAAGAACGAGAAAAAAAGGCAGAAATCCCGCAAGATGGCAGCACAGACTTTAGAGGAATTGTACAAGCTTGAACCGACATCTCAGGCAGCGATTCAGAAGTCTGCCGGATATGCGGTTTTCGATAATATGGGGACCAACCTGCTGTTGTTGAGCACAGCCCGTGGCTCGGGCATCGCCATCAACTCCAATACCAAGCAGGAAACCTTTATGAAGATGATCTCGGCTGGCGCGGGAATCGGCTTTGGAGTGAAGGACTATCGCGTGATCTTCATCTTTGAAAACGACAAGGCGCTGGGGCAGTTTCTCGACTCCGGCTGGTCGGGTTCAGCACAAACGGACGCAGCAGCAAAGGCAGGCAGTAAAGGCGGAGCCTACTCAGGGGCAGTTGAAGTTGCACCAGGTGTGTGGGTCTATCAAATAACTAAAAATGGCCTCGCCCTACAGCTGACCCTGCAGGGCACGAAATACTACAAGAACGACGACCTTAACAAAAAAGTAGCTCTGGATCGCTCAGGACCAGGGGAAGGCTACCAGACAAGTTGGTGCTAGTGTGCTGTCCCGGAAATTCGTGGTCTCTGTTCTGCACCGCAAATACTGTCTTATCAGTTGCATTGCGTAATTTATTTAGAACAGTTATTTGCGAGAAAGGACACTATCTTAGAATGTAGAAGTTATTAAACATATTTCTGTGGCAGCGCACTAGATAGCTCTAAGCATTCCATCGGACTGACTAGGTCCGCCGCCTGCGATGGACGATGGGATTGATTCAACGGGTCACACCACTCCCACACCTTTTTTTGAGCAATTAGAGAAGTGCCGCTGGCAATCTTACGCGATCCGTACGAACGTTGTTTTGCAACGATCCCCCAATCGCGAGTCGTTGCCGGAGATTATCGGTTCCAGCGGGGAGATAATCACCATGGACGCGTTCCTCACAACTTCAGGCCTGATTGCTTTGATAACCCTAACGTTCCTTGAGATCGTGCTGGGGGTCGACAACGTCATTTTCATTTCGATTTTGTCGAGTAAGCTTTCGGGATCGCAGCAAGCCCGAGCTCGTCGCTTGGGACTTCTGGCCGCGATGGGGACGCGCATCCTCCTTCTGTTTTCGGTTGTCTGGATCATCCGGCTGACCGCGCCGCTTTTTTACATCCTGGGACGCCCCATCTCCGGGCGCGACCTCATTTTGGTCGGCGGTGGCTTGTTTCTGCTCGCGAAGGCGACGATTGAAATTCACGAGCGCCTGGAGGGTGAAGAAGGCCATAGTTCGGCACGAGTGCGGCCCTCGTTTGCAGCTGTAATTCTTCAGATCATGGTGTTGGATGTTGTGTTCTCGCTGGATTCAGTCATCACGGCAGTCGGTATGGCCGACGAGATCACGATCATGATCACAGCCGTGATCCTGGCTGTCGCCGTGATGATGTTCTCCGCCGGTCCCATTAGCTCCTTCGTCAATCGCCACCCCACCGTGAAAGTCCTTGCGCTGTCGTTCTTGCTTTTGATTGGTGTCTCCTTGATTGGCGAGGGCCTGGGCCTGCACATACCGAAGGGATACATCTACTTCGCGATGGCCTTCTCCGTGCTTGTGGAGATGATCAATCTGCGCGTCCGGAGGGTCACTGCGCCTGTTCACCTGCATGAGCCCTACGCGTGAGCTCACGGCGTAAAGTTGCTGGACTTTGACTCGCCCCCACCGTCTCGGGAGCCTTATACATTCTTAACTGGTGAGCGGGGCGCCCGGAGCAGGTAGTTGTTGGAGCCGCCCTGCAATATACGACCTCAGGAGCGCAATTATTTCGAAATCTCCTTCTGAGCTGCCTCCACAAGAACTTGACTTGTCAGACTCATCTTGG
>Ga0181532_10003217_pt1 | contig 14801 bp, 12 predicted proteins | sample PEATcosm2014_Bin_33_FD_119768 | JGI IMG/M metagenome (GOLD analysis project Ga0181532, IMG submission 119768) | Peatland microbial communities from MTU Mesocosm Facility, Houghton, MI, USA - PEATcosm2014_Bin11_30_metaG | ecosystem: Environmental > Terrestrial > Soil > Wetlands > Peat | place...
CACGGCCCACCGGTACGGCCCCATCAGCAAGGTAATGACCAGGATGGCCAGAGCCACGCCGAGGACCCACGCGGTCAGGACGAAGAAGCCGTGCAGCAGATCACCGAAAATGATGTTGGCGACCTGGGGGTTGTGCGCATCGCTGGCCAGCACGCCCTGCTCGTGGATGACGGCGCGCCGTTCCACGATCATCAGCAGCGATACGCCTACCGCTAGCTGCAGCGCGGTCCGGCGGCGGTTCACCGACAGCCACAGGGTGAGGGCGAGAAGCACAATCGTGATCAGGGGCAGGACGATGACCAGCCCATCGAAGGCCTTCACCCCTCGCCGGACGGTGGCCAGGTCAGTGGACTTGACCAGGGTGATCTGACCGAAGTTGCTGGGCAGGGTCACGCCCAGGGCCTTGGACAGCTTGTTGACGGCCTGCTGCGGTGGCTCGGCGCTGGTGATGGTGGGCAGCTTCACGTTCTTGCCCGTCAGTTCAGAGGCCAGGCCCGATACCTGCTTCAGGGCCTGGTTGATGGCGGGGACGGTGTTGAGGACGATATAGCCGTTCGAGGTGGAAAGTGCCGCCGAATGCTGGCCGCGCAACACCGCCACCAGCCGTTGGTGGGTCAAGGTCAGCGTCGAGGTCCAGATGGACTGGAACTTGGGTGACTCCAGCACCTTCGTCAGCTCACCGGCCACGAAGCTCTTGGTGGAATTGGTGATCGGGGCGGCCGCGACCTGGGCCTTGGGCGGCAGAGCATCGTGCAGGCGACCCTGCACATCGAGCGCGGTAAAGAGCTCGTCGGTGGCCCGCGCCGCTACGGCGGAGTCCACCTCAGGACGCTGGAAGACGGGCCCGACCGTGCCGACGAACGTACCGGTGTTGAGCAGGGTCCGGTGCGCCCACACCACCGTGCTGGACAGCAGCACCAGAAGGCACGAAAGGGCGACGAGCACAGCGACGATGCTCCTGCGGACACGTCGCCGGCGCGGGATCGTGCCCGGTTCTTGTCCGCTCGGCGGACCGTCGCGCCCAGCCTGGTTACGGGCGGGATCTGCCTCAGCGGGTGCATTTTCTTCGGGAGGCTGGACCGAGCCCGATTGCGGGCCGTTCATGACCGGCGCGGTGAGGTAGTCAGCCCGAGGTGCTGCTCATATGCCGCCAGAGCCGCGGCCATGGTGGTGTAGGGCCCGCGGATCCGCTGCAGTGCCAACGAGATCTCGGAGTAATCCCAATACAGGTGGTCCCCGCAGTCGCAGCAGACAACCTCGAAGGCGTCCCTGTAGCCACCTTCCTTACGGCCCTCCACCATGCGGACCGGCTGGCGCCGGAGGCTCACTGTAATGCCGTGCCCAAGCTGACCAGCCAGCGGGACAGTCATGACAGCACCGGCCTCAACGCTGCCCTGCGGATCACGGGCATGGCGTCCGCGCCCCATGCGGACGTCCTGCGGACAGATAGCCGACGGGTACCGGTTACTACATGCCAAACTTCGGTGCTCAACTCAACCCCCACCTCAGTAGGCTCGGCCCACTGCCGGGTCTGGAGCAGCACTACGCCGTCTGCCACTGTATCGCCGCCAGATCCCTGTGGCGACAAGGGCTTGACCTGAACCGGACCGATTGCCCCGGTCAACTGCACGTCCCGCCGCCCTAACGATTCCTCGCCGTACCGTCCCACGAGCAGAGATTTAGGGGGTGACGATCGCGAAGTCGGGGTTGGGGTTGTCGATCAGCGACATCAGCCGCGCCAGGATGGCGGGGTCGCCCGATGTGTCGAGCCCGTCGGGTTTGGCGGTGGCCAGGAGCTGTAGCAGCTGGGGCTTGGTCAGGGTTATTGTCAGGTCCGCTGCCTGGTTGCCAGTGGTGGGGTAGTGGATGAGGGCGCCGTTGCTGACTTCCATCCGGTAGTTCTCGTGGGCGTCGGTGAAGTGCCAGCCGACCGACAGCCGCTCGTTCCAGGCTTTGGGGCCGTTGATGCGGATGGCGATGGAGTCGAACAGCTGGGTGATGGTCAGCGCCGGAGCCAGGCCCGCGCTACTGATCTCGGTGTGCTCGATCTTGTTCGTCCGCAGCTCGCGTGCGCCGGTGAGGTAACTGTTGCGCCAGGTCGCGTTCTCCGCCCCATAGCCCAGGCGCTCCAGGGCCGAGGCGAGCATCTCCCGCGCGGCGTCATTGCCGGGCTCGGCGAAGACGGCGTGGCTGGCCAGCTCGACGGCGAACCGCAGGTCACCCTGCTCGAAGAACTCCCTCGCCTTGGCCACTGTCGCGGCTACGCCGCCGAAGGCCTGCGCGTACCGTGCCCCGGCCGCCTCCGGGGGATGCTGCCATAGGTGCGCCGGGTTGGCGTCGAACCAGCCGAGGTAGCGCTGGTAGATCGCCTTGACGTTGTGATTGGCTGATCCGTAGTAGCCGCGGGCATGCCAGGCCCGGTCCAGCTCGGGCGGCAGCTCGATCATTTCGGCGATTTCGCTGTGGATGTAGCCCTGGTTGATCAGCCGCAGGGTCTGGTCGTGCAGGTAGGCGTACAGGTCCCGCTGCTGGGTCAGGTAGGTGATGATCTGGTCGGTGCCCCAAGTGGGCCAGTGGTGGGAGGCGAATGCCACGTCGCAGTCGCTGGCGAACAACTCGATCGCCTCGGCCAGGTAACGGGACCAGATTCGCGGGTCGCGGACCTGCGCCCCGCGCAGGGTCAGCAGGTTGTGCAGGTTGTGGGTGGCGTTCTCCGCCATGCACAGCGCCCGCTTGTCCGGGAAGCAGAAGTTCATCTCGGCCGGGCATTCGGTGCCGGGCGTGAGCTGGAAGACAATGCGGACCCCGTCCAGGACTTCCTGCTGCCCGGTGCGGGTGATGGAGCGGGTCGGCGCGATCAGGCCGGGGGTGCCGGTGGACCCGCCCGCTCCCAGGCCGATGCCCAGGGTGCCGGTCGCGCTTTTGGGCAGGCCGATAGCGGCGTAGTAGTAGCTGCGGCGCAGCATCGCCGTCCCGGCGTAGACGTTCTCCGACACCGCGTGCTCCAGGAAATGCTCCGGCGCGAGGATCGGAACCTCGGTGCCGGCATCGACCACGCCCAGTACCCCGCCGAAGTGGTCCAGGTGAGCGTGCGTATAGATCACCGCAGTAACGGCGCGGTCGCCCCGATGAGCGCGATACAGGGCGAGCGCTGCGGCGGCGACCTCCGCCGAGATCAGTGGGTCGATCACGATGACGCCATGGTCGCTTTCGACCAGCGTCATGTTCGACATCTCGAAACCGCGGACCTGGTAAATCCCGTCGCTCACCTCATACAAGCCGTGCTTGGCAGTGAGCTGAGCCTGCCGCCACAGGCTCGGGTTCACGGTGTCCGGGCAGTCGCTGTCCAGGAAACCCCAGGAGTCCATGTCCCAGACCACGCGGCCGTCCGCAGCCTTGATGAGCATTGGCTCCAGCGTGCCGATGAACCCCCGGTCGGCGTTAACGAAGTCACTCCGGTCGCTAAAATCAGCGGCGACCAGCCCGGCCCTCGCGGCCTGCTCAGACATCTCACTCCCCCAAACCAGACAATGGCTGGGCAGCTAATCCGCGGCCCGCTCCGTCAGCCAGGCTTCCAGGGCCGGCCGGACATTCCCAAGGGACCAACGTCATTAGCACTTGGTTTGACCGGTACCGGGGAGCCACGCTGTTTCCTCGTTCATCGGCTATGGCGGGTACCTGGTGTGCGTGGACATTGCCGGCACGGGCGGGGCGGTGTGCACGCGCTGTATGGCTGGCGTGTGATGGCTGTGCGGCTGGCACTTGCGGTGCGCCGCCAGCTCACCAGCACGCAGGGTGACTGCTTTTTGCCATGTTTTCACCTTGCGGCCATAATCGTCAGTTGACGACCATGCCTAAGCTATGAGCAGTTCAAATGAGAGTGCTGCCGGTAGTATCCACCACTGCGTGGTCTGGGGCCCCGATGCATCACGTGAATCTCTCTGACAGTGGTCAAACTGGGGCTGCGAACCGCTGGGATGGCGTCCCCGCATCGCCGGGACCGTCTGATCTCCGTGCCGAATGGCGGCGGCGGGTGGACGCTGCGGCTGCCGCCGCGTTCCCTCCGGCGGGCCAGCTTGGTCATGGCTGTACCGCAGTGCTGCGGAGGCAGCCCGCCCGCCTCGTGGACGGGCGGGTCGAAGGCGGGTATACCGGCGTGTTCGAGATCGTCTGCTGCGACTGCGGCGACAATCCGTTCCTGGATTACTCCCACGTCTCGGCTCGCCTGCAGAAGGTCCGCGGGCCCTTTGCGATCGCTGAGGGTATTGCCGCCTATGAGGCGCACCTCGGAATAGAGCAAGTATCTCAGTGCGACTGCGTGAAGGGCAGCTGATAGCGGCCGTCGCCACGATGCGGGTCCGGTTTGGCGCCGGCCAGGTTTGCGCGCCTGCCGTAGGCGCATAGCCCGTACAGGGCGGTGCTCATGGGCGTGTCCTCTCGGCGTGATCGTGCATCGTTTCCTTCAAGCTTCGATTAACCAGGCCGATGGGGGATCACCAGTACCGGGTGGTAGCGGCGCTTCACTGACCGCCCGCAATGATCCCGGAACATACGCGGAACGATCTTCGCCTGGTTGGTAATCAACACCGCATCTGAGCAGGCTGCGGCATCCAGGTCGGGTACGGTTCTGAGTCTGCCAACCCGTGTCAGGAGCGGCCGGCCGATGCGTGGGCAGCAACCGCCGCGAAGATCATCTGCCCCTGTCCCGCATGCCGTTCCCTCAGCTAGGCCCGCGAGCGGTCAAGCGGTCTCTCACCGTGGGCAGTTCCGGTGCGCCTGCCGGGCCTGGTCATGTGGCAGCGCCCGATTACCCGCCCTTGTTGCGGGGTCGCAGTCCGTCTAGGGTCAGGAGGGCCCGCGAGCCTTCCAGGTCGAGACGGCTCAGCTCACGCCAGTGAACGGAATGATGATGACCGAGGTATCCCTGGATGAACTGGGTCCCGTCGACTACGTCGTCGTCGAGTTCCCGGCGGGAGCGAGTAACTTCACCGGCGAGATGGTAGCGGAGCTGCGGGCATTGGTCGATTCCGGCACCATCCGCGTGATCGATGTACTGATCCTCACTAAGGACGCGGACGGTACCGTCGAGGCGACGGAACTGTCTGACGTCGGTGAACTCGGGGAGCTGCAGGCCATCGAGGCTGAGCTGGCTGAACTGCTGGCCGAAGAGGACGTCGAGCACCTTGCCGCTGCGATGGAGCCGGGCAGCATCGCCGGGGTGCTCGTCTGGGAGAACCTGTGGGCCGCGCCCTTCGCAGCAGCGGCGCGGCGCTCGGGTGGGCAGCTGATCGCCGACGGGCGGATTCCCATTCAGGCGATCATTGCCTCGATCGAGGCGGACGAGGTAACCGCGAAGACGGGAGACTGAAATGCCGGTCAGGCCAGCACGCGCCGGAAGGGTCGGCGTCATCCGCGCGCCAGTCGCGAAGACCGCAGTCGTAGCCAAAGCCGTGACACCCGGGCCTGCGCCGGTGGCCAAGACAGCGGTCGTGGCCGCGGCCGTCACACCCAGGGTGGGTCGGCGGCGAATCTAGCCTCAAATTCACCTTGCCGAGCCTCACCGCTAATTTCAGCCTTTCCGGGCCGGCTGTCCGGATCGCTCACACGAGCGGAGATACCTTTCCGGTTTGCCCTGGCGCCCGGTCCGCGTGCGGCGGGTGGGCGTTCCGGGTCGCGGGGCCGGCGCCTGGCGGAGGGTGGGCGGGCCACCTCCCCTGTTGCTGCTGGTTCCGTGGACGGGACGCGGCCGGGAAGGAGTGGGGTAGCTACCTCCTTCCCGGCAGACGATTTGCCCTTATCTTGATGCCTCTTGACCGGCCTTTGCGGCTGGTTTGGCCGCGTTAGGTTCGTGTGTCAGAGAGAAGCCGTCCACTCGATGACTAGTCGGCGTGTGGCGCGGGCTGGGTAGGGATTTTGTTGTCCCCTATGGGAGCGAACCCGGGCTAAAGCATGGGAGCGAACCCGGGCTAAAGCCCGGGATTCGCTGTACTGGCCCGGGGGGACGACCCCCCTGGAACCCCCCGCTGCGCTCGGCGCCCGCACGGTGGTACTTCGCCGACACACCGGCCGCTCGCCGGGCCGGAGGCCCGGACTCGCTGGGCCGGTATGAGCGCCTGGCCGTAGCCCGCGCATAGTAGCCGCGCTGGTACCGGCCGCTCGCCCGGGCGCTGGGCCCGCGCTCGCGGTCGTTAGGTCCTGGTGAGGCGGCGGTAGGTGACGCGGTGGGGGCGGGCGGCCTCGGCGCCGAGGCGCTCGATCTTGTTCTTCTCGTAGGCCTCGAAGTTGCCCTCGAACCAGAACCAGTTCGCCTCGCCTTCCCACGCCAGGATGTGGGTGGCGATCCGGTCGAGGAACCACCGGTCGTGGCTGGTGATCACGGCGCAGCCGGGGAAGTCGAGCAGCGCGTTCTCCAGCGAAGAGAGCGTATCCACGTCCAGGTCGTTGGTCGGCTCGTCCAGCAGCAGCAGGTTGCCGCCCTTCTTCAGGGTGAGCGCCAGATTGACCCGGTTGCGCTCACCGCCGGAAAGCACGCCGGCTGGCTTCTGCTGGTCCGGGCCCTTGAATCCGAACGCGGCCACGTAGGCACGGCTCGGGATCTCAGTGTTTCCGGCGTGGATGTGCGTCTCCCCGTCGGAGATCACTTCCCAGACGTTCTTGTCGGGGGCGATCCGCTCCCGGCTCTGGTCGACGTAGGAGATCTCCACCGTCTCGCCGATGCGGATGGTCCCCGCGTCGGGCATCTCCTCGCCCACGATCATCTTGAACAAGGTGGTCTTGCCGACGCCGTTCGGCCCGATCACGCCGACGATGCCGTTGCGGGGCAGGGAGAAGCTCAGCCCGTCGAACAGCACCCGGTCACCGAAGCCCTTGACCAGTCCGTCGGTCTCCACCACGACGGCGCCCAGCCGGGGACCCGGCGGGATCTGGATCTCCTCGAAGTCAAGCTTGCGCCGCGAGTCGGCCTCGGCGGCCATCTCCTCATACCGCTGGAGCCGGGACCGGCTCTTGGCCTGGCGCGCCCGCGGGTTCGACCGCACCCACTCCAGCTCTTCTTCGAGGCGCTTGCGACGCTTGGCGTCCTTGGCGCCCTCGACCTTCAGCCGGGACGCCTTGGTGTCCAGGTAGGTGGAGTAATTGCCCTGGTAGGGGTAGGCGTGGCCGCGGTCGAGCTCGAGGATCCACTGAGCCGCGTTTTCCAGGAAATAGCGGTCGTGGGTCACGGCGACGACGGTGCCCGGGTAATTGTCGAGGTGCTGCTCCAGCCACTGGACGCTTTCGGCGTCGAGGTGGTTGGTGGGCTCGTCAAGCAGCAGCAGGTCCGGCTGGGACAGCAGAAGCCGGCAGAGCGCGACCCGGCGGCGCTCCCCGCCAGAGAGCTGGGTGACGCTCGCGTCCGGCGGCGGGCAGCGCAGCGCGTCCATCGCCTGCTCGAGCTGGCTGTCAAGGTCCCAGGCGTCGCGGTGGTCGAGCTGCTCCTGAAGCCGGCCCATTTCCTCGAGCAGCTCGTCGGAGTAGTCGGTGGCCATCTTCTCGGCGATCTCGTTGTACGCCTCCAGCATCGCCTTGGTCTCGGCGACACCCTCCTCGACGTTGCCGAGGACCGTCTTGTCGTCGTTGAGCTGAGGTTCCTGGGAGAGCAGGCCGACGGTGAACCCGGGCATCAGCCGGGCCTCGCCGTTGGACGGCTGCTCGACACCGGCCATCAGCTTCAGCAGCGTGGACTTGCCGGTACCGTTCGGCCCCACGACGCCGATCTTGGCTCCCGGCAGGAACGACAGCGTGACGTCGTCAAGGATTACCTTGTCGCCGTGCGCCTTGCGCACAGCACGCATTTGGTAGATGAACTCCGGCATGACACCTAGCGTATTCGGCCCAGCCGACCGGCCGAGCCGCCGGGCTGGCGGCCTACGGCGCCGAATCCCCGCTACCTCCGTCCGTCTCCCGAGGGCCGGGCTGCACGTCCGGTGCTTCCGGCTCTAAGGCGGCCGGGTCCGGGGTCTCATCCTTGCGACCGTCCGTGCAGGCCGGGGCGCCGGGTGAATACACGCAGATCTGGTCACGCCCGGCATCCTTGGCCCGGTAGAGCGCGAGGTCGGCGGCGGCCAGCAGTTCGAACAGGTCGCGGCCGTGCGTCCCCAGGACCGCGACGCCGATCGAGATCGTCACGTTGACGGCATCGCGGTCCGCGTACACGCCCATGACGCTGGCCCGGCGCCGCAGCCGTTCGGCGATCTTGCATGCCTCGTCGGCGTCGGCTCGCGGGAGCAGGACGACGAACTCCTCGCCCCCGAACCGGCCCACCACATCCGACCCGCGCACCTGCTGGCGCAGCTCGGCGGCTAGCCCGCGCAGCACGTCATCCCCGGTCAGGTGCCCGTAGGTGTCGTTGACCCGCTTGAAGTGGTCGACGTCGCAGAGCAGCAGCGCGAGCGTCTCCCCCGCCCGCCGCGCCCGCGCGATCTCTGTGTCGGCCTCGCGCTGCCACGCGGTCGCGTTCAGCAGCCCGGTCTTGGCGTCGGTGCGCGCGGCGGCCTGCAGTTGCTGGTGCATTAGGCTGCGCTGTAGGACGATGACCGGGGGCAGTGCCACGCAGAGCAGCGCCGGGCTCAGTGCGCAGGCGATCACCACGAGCACACCCACGCAGATCTCGGTGACGTCCAGGAGCAGGCTCTCCTGGTCCCATAGCACCTCCGCCCAGCGGGCCTGCGGCTGGGCCGCATGAGCCGCGACCGCGACGATGCCCGTGTTGAGGACGTTGAACAGCACCGCACAGCCGATCGCGGTCAGCACGGCCGCGGGCCGCATGAACCAGGCGTTCACCGCGGGATGGGACACCCACGGCACCGGCCGCGCGGCCGTGGCGCTCGGGCCTACGTGCCGGAAGACGGCCGAGGCGGTCGCGCCGGCCAGGCCGAGCGCGGCCGAGCTGAACAGCCGCCGGTAGGCGGGCGTGCGGCGGATCCTCAGGTAGAGCAGCGCGCCCAGGACAATCGGGGCAATCAGGGCGTACACCGGCGGAAGCAGCAGCGCGATCGGCAGCCACCACGCCGAGAGCAGGTCACGTGAGACACCGGTCGGCTGCCCCAGGCGACGGGTCGCCTCGATGCAGACGGCTCCGCAGATGAGCAGGGCCGCGAACAGGGCCACGTCCGCCGCCCGCACCGGGGTACGCAGGATCCCGCGCATGGTCAGACCGAGATCCGCGGCGATGACCGCGAACACGTACCCGACCACAGGCGCCGGCAGCGCGAAGAGCTGCCAGCTCCGCGGACGGCCGAAGCGCCGTAGGACGCCACGGGAAGATGCCCGCTGACTCATGACCTGATCGGCTGCTGACATGCCTCTCGCCTGTCACTCATTGGGTCTTTCTGGCAACTGTAAGTGTTCGAGTCGCCGTCTGTATCACTTTCAGTAACAGCGAGGCAACGACAGGTGTGACAAGCGCGGCAGAGCTGTATGTTAGGTCCTTCCCCCCGCAGGACGGTTACGCAGACAGATGGTGCCTGCGCAGCCTCACCCGCCGCGTGCGGCCGCCTGACCGCATGCCCCGAAAGCAGGTAATGGCTATGGAAAGAGTGGATTCCGGGCGAGGGGTCGTCTGGGGCTGAGTCCGGCCGTTTCGGCCGGACTCCGCCGCCCCCAACCGGCCCCGTCCCGGCAGCTAGCTGGCGGCCGGCTCGGCCGCCGATTCGTCCAGTTCGTGGTCCAGGTCGGCAATGGCCTGCTCGTCGAACATCTCGCCGCCGGTGCTGGCGCCGATCCCGGCCAGCTGGCCGTCCGCGAGCGGGCCCGGGTCATCCTCGCCTTCCAGGCCGGCCCTGATCGCCTCGCCGCGGGCCAGGGCGGAGCTGTCGGCCGAGGAACGCTGATTCCAGCTGAAATGCGCGACACCGCGGGCCAGGTCGTAGCCGATGGTGTCGGCCCACACCTCGACATCGGCCCGCTGCTGCCCGCTCCGGTCCTGGTAGTAGCGGGTGTGCAGCTTCCCGGCGACGACGACGGGCTGCCCCTTGCGCAAGCAGATCTTCGCGTTGCGGGCCAGCGACTTCCGGCACCGTACCGAATAGAACGACAGCTCGCCGTCGCGCCACTCCCCCGTCTCACGATCGAGCTTGCGGCTGCTCGACCCGATACGCAGGTTCGCGACATCGGTGCCGTCGCTGAACTGGTTGATTCTCGGCTCGGTAGCCACGAAGCCGATCAACGTCACATATCCGCCTTGACTCATCTTGATCCTCCTGCGGTCGGGCGGCATCGTGCCGCCGCTGCCATGGGTTCCCCGGCATCCGCTTCGCCGGGGCTACTTCCACGGTGGCTGACCGCCAGGGGCAAGCGGGAGCCCCGGCGCCGGCCTGTGGATAACCGGTCCGGTTATCCACAGGCCGGCGAATGCCGCTTCCGCCGGTGGCGCATGAGGGGAACAATGCGCCTTCCGGTCAGTGGCGGGACAGGGCGTCCAGAGCACCCATTTCGTCGGCGCTCAGTGAGAAGCCGAACAGCGCGAAGTTGGACGCGATCCGGTCCGGCTGGGCCGATTTCGGGATCACCGGAATGCCGTGCTGGATGTGCCAGCGCAGCACGACTTGCGCGGGGGTCACATGGTGCCGTTGGGCGATGTGCGTCAGGGTCTGGTCGCGGAGGTTCGTGCCCTTGAGCGAGCTGTAGCCCTCCACGACCACGCCGCGTTCCCGCATCGCCGCCAGCCGCTCCGGGTCGTGCCCGGGCAGGCTCCACGGGAGCTGGTTGACGGCGGGGTGCTCACCGGTGGCGCGGATCAGTTCATCAACCTGCACGACGTCGTAGTTGCTGACGCCCACGGCCCGGGCCAGTCCCTCGTCGCGGATCATGAGGAACTGCTCCCACCCGCGCACGGACGCTGAGCGTCTCGGCGGCCAGTGCACCAGCCACAGGTCTACGTACCCGGTACCGAGCGCCCGCAGGCTGGCGTCGATCGTCGACCGCTCGCGGCCGGCGTTCTCCGGCGGGAGCTTCGTCGTAATGAACACCTCGTGGCGGTCCAGGCCGCTGTCGCGTACTGCGCGGCCCACCTCCGCCTCGTTCTGGTACATGGTCGCCGTATCGAGGTGGCGGTACCCGACGTCGAGCGCGTACCGGACGGCCTCGTACGCGCGGGATCCGCGCAGCCGCCACGTGCCGAAGCCCACCGTCGGCATCGTCACCCCGTGGCCCAGGTCCACTCCGGTGCCCTGTTCCGCGTCTCTCATCAAGGTTGCGGCGTGGAAATCCCGGACGTCGGGCCGGGGAGGAAACGCCGCTCCCCCCTTCCGCGTGTCGCGCTTATCCGAAACGGTTCGGTCGGAGAAGCTTGGTTGTTGTGCGGACGGCGTACAAGTGCCGGGCGTATCCGGCACCGGAGCAGGCCAGCGTGCTCAACCGCACGTTCGGCTGCGTCCGCGTCGTGTGGAACCGGACCCTCGCATGGCGTCATCAGCGATACCACGCCGAGCAGGCCAGGACAGGCTTCACCCAGGCCAACGCCTATTGTCCCAGGCTGGCTGGCTGCTGCTGCTGGCCGGGCGGCTGGAACCCACTGGGCACATTCGCGCCCGGCTGATACGTTCACCGACCGTGCGGCGAATCTCCGTGGTCGGGACCCCGGGGGCGGGAAAATCCACCGTCGCCCGTGAGCTCGCGCGCAACCTCGGCGTGCCGTTCGTGGAGCTCGATGGGATCTTCCACCAGCCGGACTGGGCTCCGCTGGCCGCCGACGAGTTCCGCCGCCGGGTCGCGGAGGTGACCGCGGGCGACGCCTGGGTTATCGACGGGAACTACAGCGACGTCCGGCCTCTGGTCTGGGCGCGCGCGGATACCGTCCTCTGGATCGACCTGCCGCGGATGGTGGTGATGCGCCGGCTCATCTGGCGCACGCTCCGCCGCGCCGCCTTCCGTGTCGAACTGTGGAACGGCAACCGGGAACGGTGGGCGAACTTCTTCACCTGGGACCCGGAGCGGTCGGTTATCTCGTGGGCGTGGCACCGGCACGCGGTCTACCGGCAGCGGTACGGCTCGGCGATGCAGGACCCGGCCTGCGCGCACCTCCGCTTCGTGCGGTTGCGGAGCCGGCCGGCCGTCCGGCGCTTCCTCGCCGGGACGAGCCCGGGCTCTGCCGGCATCCCGCTGGATACGTGACCCCGTCCGGTCCCTCGCGAGGAAGGCCGCGTAAGCCTCAGCGGGGACCTCGCGAGGGGTGGGCGAGAACGGTCATTGGGTTAGGCGGCGACCAGTTCGGACGGTTCGGCGATGACGTCCACGAGGGCGCCGTTGCGCACGACCGTGATCGCCAGGGGCCTGCCGATCGCCTCCGCGAACATCAGTCGCTGCAGGTCCTGAGCCGCAGCGACTGGGTTCCCGGCCGCCGACAGGAGCAGGTCACCGGACCGCAGCCCGGCGCGGTCGGCCGGGCCGCCGGGGACGACTTCCGCCACGCGCAGCCCGCTAGCACGGCCGATGCGCTCGCGCCACGGGGCCGCCACCGGCGCCGGCACCGTGACCAGGCCCAGGTAGGCGCGCCGGACGCGTCCGTCGCGCATCAGCGTGGACACGATCCGGCGGGTGGTGGTGTTGACGGGGACGGCCATGCCCAGCCCGACCCCGGCCACGGCGGTGTTGATGCCGACCACCCGGGCGCTGGCGTCGGCCAGCGCGCCGCCGGAATTGCCGGGGTTGAGCGCGGCATCGGTCTGGATGACGTCCTCGATGAGCCGCGTCCCGGCGCGCCCGCCGGCGGGCATCGACCGGCCCAGCGCGCTGACCACGCCCGCCGTCACCGAACCCGCCAGGCCCAGCGGGTTGCCGACCGCCACGACCATCTGCCCCACCACGAGATCATCGGCCTCGCCGAGCTCGGCGGGCGGTGGGGTGGGGCCGGTCGCGCGGAGTACAGCCAGATCGGACAGCGGGTCGGCGCCGACCACGCGGAACGGGACCGTCGTCCCGTCGGAGAACGAGACCGTGCCGCCCTGAGCCCGCCCGACGACGTGCGCGTTGGTGAGCAGGAAACCGTCGCCGGTGAAGACGACACCCGAGCCGAGGCTCTCACCCGACGAGCCCCCGGGTCCCCCGCGGGGCACGCGCAGGCTGGCCACCTTGGGCGTGAGCTTCTCGGCCACGCTAGAAACAATGAACGAGTACGCGTCCAGCGGACGGTCTGCTGCCATGACCGCCTCCATATGCGGTGATTACAGTATTACAAGGCAACGGGTCGGTCCGTGCCTACCTTCCGGCCGCTGTTATGCCCTCAGCAGAATGCCGAACGGGCCCCGGCGACCCGGTCCCGGGCGCAGACGGTTTCACCCGGACGGGGTGGCGCAGACGGTTTCACCCGGACGGGGTGAGGCGCGGAACCGCGCGCCCGCCGATCCTGATTGGGTGCGGCAACGCGGCGGCGGCGGCAACGCGCAGATGCAGCCAGGCGGGGTCTGCGCGCCGCACGTGCGCCTTGGGAAGTGAGACAAAATGTCGGTCAGCAGCGAACCGCGGGGCATCCGCATACCGGACGGAACGCCGTGACCGCGCGGGCCACCGGGCCAGCGCGTCACCCGAAGAAACCAAAGAGCCGGAGTCGCCCGACCACAGTGATGGTCGGGCTGGCTGTCGCGGTTGGTATCGCGCGCGATCCCCGCACCCAAAGGGCCGTGATCATGGCCGTGATCATGGCCGCGGCGGCGGTGACCGCGCTTCGGGAGAACCAGCAACGCTCGGTCGCGCGCCTGGCCGCCTGGGATAAACGGCAGGCCGAGAAAGCGAAGGAGCTAGCCATCCGCAAGGCCCGGCAAGCCAGAGCGGCTCTGTGACAATGTGCCCGATGACGCGCCTTTGAGCACGTTCGCTGTATCCGGGGCGGGGGCCGGGGCCGGGGGCGCGGTCAGGGGTGGGCGGCGGCGGTGAGGGCGGTGCAGAACCTGGCGTATTCGGTGAGCTCGGTGCCGGCCGGGAGGAGCACCAGGTCGCGGGCCACGCCGTCGATCCGGTTCCGCATGGCGGCCGCCATGTGCTCGCGTTCCCGGTCCGAGGACAGCATCACCGCGTTCTGGCTGCCGGAGGCCGTCAGAACGCCGAGCAGGAGCATCGCCACGACCATGGCGGCCAGCCACGGCACGACCGCGAGGCTGCCGATGAGTTCCGGCGGGTGCGGCCCTGTCGCGTGGAAGGCCCCGACCGTGATGATGACGCCGATCCATCCGATGCCGGCGATCACCAAGGCGACCAGCAGCCACTGCCAGGCGCAGACCACGCGCCACCAGGTGGGAATCCGCGCGCCCACGGGCATGCTCTCACTGATCGCCGCGCTGAGCGCGCCGCCGACCTCCGCGGCGCGGGACCGGGCCGCGGCCCGAACCGTGCGCAGCCAGGGGTCCGGGAGGGTCGCGCCGATCGCGTCGGCGAAGGCAGTGATGGCGCTATCCATCTCGGACTGCTGCGCGTCGGTGCCGGCGCTCAGCGCGACCCGGGCGTCGCCACTGACCCGGCCCAGGCGGACCGGGTCACGGCCGGGGGGCCACCCCGCGAGCCGGGCGAATGGCCAGTTCAGGTAGCGGGCAGCGTGGATCTCGCGGACGTCTTCCAGCGCTTCGGTGACGGCGGCCAGCCCGGCGGCGCGCGCCAGCGCGTCGGCCAGGCTGAGGGCCGGCCCGGCGGGCACGCTCTCGATCGCGGTCGCGGTCTGGCGGGATTGCGCCGCGGTGGCGATCGAGGCGTCCGGGTCGAGCTCCCACGGCGGCCGGGCGGAGGCGGGGGCGGACGGCGCCAGGTCGCCATTGAAGGCATCGGGGGCATCGGGG
>Ga0181532_10003218_pt1 | contig 14792 bp, 12 predicted proteins | sample PEATcosm2014_Bin_33_FD_119768 | JGI IMG/M metagenome (GOLD analysis project Ga0181532, IMG submission 119768) | Peatland microbial communities from MTU Mesocosm Facility, Houghton, MI, USA - PEATcosm2014_Bin11_30_metaG | ecosystem: Environmental > Terrestrial > Soil > Wetlands > Peat | place...
CGTTCTTGGCACGCTCGGCATCTTTCGTTTGGTAAGTGCTCGCGCCGGTCGACTCTCCGCGTACCTCGCCTCAGCCATCTACGCGCTCAATCCCAATCTGCTCTACATGCAAACGACGGCGATGAACGAGCCCATCTTTCTGGCCTTCTTCATCTGGGCGCTGGTTTACCTCGACGAGTTTCTTCGCGCCACGGCTTCGCATGTCAACGCCTCCGTGGCTCAGGCTGAAATGAAGCCGCGGCGCGCGCTGGAATACTGCGGCATCATGATGGCCGGAGGAGCTTTCACCCGCTATGACGGCTGGTTTGCCGCGACCATTCTCGGCGTCATCTTGACATGGGCGTTCGCCGGTTGGCGTCAGCGCATCACCGATCCGCGTCTGCGTCGAGCCGCCAGCAAGTCGTTTCTGGAAGTCCTGCTGCTCAATGCCTTGGTGCCAGTCTACTGGCTGATTTACACCTGGGCAGTTTCCGGAAATGCTCTCGACTTTGCCACCGGCCCTTACTCGGCGAAGGCTATTGCTCTGCGATCCACCGCTCAAGGAACGCCGCCATATCCAGGGCAACACGACGTCATCACCGCCGCGCTTTACTTTCTGAAGGCCGCTCAACTGAACATGGGAGCGCCGCTGTGGGGCCTCGTGCTGCTGGCGCTGACTTTACTCGGCACAGCTCTCGCCGTGTGGCGCTTTCGGCGCTGCGGAATTCTTCTCCTGCTCTGGTTGCCGCTGTCGTTTTATGCTCTGTCGATCGCTTATGGCAGCGTGCCAATATACGTTCCCGTCTGGTATCCGTTTTCTTACTACAACGTGCGTTATGGATTGGAGCTGCTGCCGGTGTTCGCGGTCTTCCTCGCCGTATTAGCGGGCTACGCTGTGGAGAAAGCAAGCGCCGCGCCTGTGCGAGTCGCTGTCTGGGGCGCGTTGATCGCGTTGGTTGCAGCGAGCTATTTTTCGGCGTATGCCGGTTCGCCCATTACGTTGCGCGAAGCCAGTGTCAATTCACGCGGCCGCATTGCGCTGGAACAAGGGTTGGCAAATGTGCTGGAGCAGATGCCGCCGTCTGCAACGCTGCTGATGTATGAGGCCGAGCACGCCGGAGCGTTGCGTCTGGCAGGCATTCCGCTGCGTCATGTTATCTCCGAAGCGGAGCATCCCGACTGGGAGTGGGCGCAGCTCGATCCGGCCCACCATGCCGACTATGTCATAGCCTGCCAGGGCGATCCGGTCTGGGCAGCGGTAGGGCACCACTCTGCGGAGTTTACCCAGATGGTCTCGATCAGCGTCCCCGGCCAATCGACCTGCACGATTTATAAGCCCAAGGTCGCAGGCGGTTCAGAACCCACTCAATAAACCTGTGCCGTTTGATGCTACCAATTTCCGACTCTGCCTTTGTTACAATCCGCGCAGCGCGACCTGATATGGCTAGCATCCCTTTCGTAAAAGCGACGGCCTGTGGCAACGATTTTCTGATTATCGATTTTGCCCATGCTCCCAGCGACATATACTCCTTTACGCGCCGCATTTGCGATCGCCACAACGGCGTTGGCGCCGATGGCGTGGAATGGGTGCTGCCCGCCAAGGATGCCGACCTGCGCGTTCGCTTGCTGAACTCCGATGGCTCCGAGGCGGAGATCTCGGGCAATGGCACGCGCTGCGTTGCGGCTTGGAACTGCGCGGAAAATAATCGCAGCTCAGTGGTGATTCGCACCGGTGCTGGCCTCAAGACCTGCGAGCTCAAGGCGCAGGATGGAAACAACTTTGAGTTCCGCAGCTCCATGGGCGCGCCCGACGTAGGCGACGAATTCCCCATCAAGTTCACCTATGGAGAAATCTCCGGCACGCCGGTTTCGATGGGCAATCCGCATTACGTCGTGTTTGTCCCGCAATTCGAGCTGGGCTGGCAGGCAGTGGCCGAGCAGATCTCCAAGCACCACGATTTCAAGCACGGAATGAATGTCGAGTTCGTCAAGATTCTGAACCCAGGCGAGATCGAGGTCCGCTTCTGCGAACGTGGAGTGGGCGAGACCATGTCGTCCGGCACAGGATCCTGCGCCGCTGCCGTCGCCTCGATTCACTCCGGCAAGGCGACATCGCCGGTGCGAGTGCACGCTCCCGGCGGAGTGCAAACCGTGGAATGGAATGCCGAAGTCTTTCTCACCGGCCCCGCAACCTTGCTCTGCCGGGGCGAGTTTTTCATTTAAGATTAGCGCTCCACATGACTCGAACCGGCCAACCCGATCGCGTCCGTCCGCCCGCTCTGAAGCCCGGCGATACAGTGGGCATCATCGCTCCCGCCAGCGGGTTCCGTCGCGATGATTTGGAAGCAGGCTGCGCCGAACTGCTGCGACTCGGATTCCAACCGTTCTATTTGCCATCGATTATTGAGCGTCAGCTATACTTCGCCGGGTCCGTGCGGCGTCGTGTGGACGAACTGCACGAGATGTTCTCGCGGCCCGAAGTGAAAGCGATCCTTTGTGCCCGCGGCGGCTATGGTTGCAACTACCTGCTACCGCATCTCGACCTGGAATTGATCCGCGCAAATCCAAAAATCTTCGCTGGTTGTAGCGACGTCACCACGTTGCTGACCTATCTCTGCGATACTGCCGGACTGGTGACCTTCCACGCCCCCATGGTGGCAGGCGACCTTGCTCGTCCCAATGGTATTGACGAGGCGAGTTGGCTCACGGCGCTTTCCTCGGGAGAAGCCTATCAGCGAGAGTTCAGCGCTGAGGAAGTGCAGCCTTTGGCGGAAGGAACGGCAACGGGGGTGCTCTACGGCGGATGTTTGTCGCTGCTGTGCGCTTCGCTGGGAACGCCCTATGAGATTCGCACCCAAGGTACTATCCTCTTTCTTGAAGATCGTGCCGAGCGGCCGTATCGCGTAGATCGCATGTTGATGCAATTGAAGCTGGCGGGCAAGTTTGAGGGCGTGCAGGGGATTGTGTTCGGCGAGATGATCGATTGCGGCGAGCCCGGCGCTCTTGACTACACGCTGCAAGACGTGGTCATGCGCATTCTGGCCGAGCTGCAGGTTCCGATAGCGTTTGGGCTAAAGTCCGGCCATGTTTCCAGCGGAAGTATTACCTTGCCTTTCGGAGTGCGGGCAGAGCTCACTGTAGGGGAGACTGTTGGGTTGAGGTATGAGCCGGCTGTGCAGGGCGAGCGTGCTGCAGTTCCGAGCTAGGGTGCGAGTAGAAGGGATCTCTGCATTTCGACACTTATTCAATGAAGCCAGACCATGTCCACCTGATCGGCATTTGTGGTACCGCCATGGCATCGCTCGCGGGAATGCTCAAGCAGCGCGGCTTTCTGGTCACGGGTTCTGACGCTGCGGCATATCCCCCAATGTCAGACTTCTTGACATCACTCGGCATTTTCATCTCCCAACCTTTCAGCCAGGCAAACCTTCAGGATCGGCCTGATTTGGTGATCGTCGGCAATGCCATCTCTCGAGGCAACGTCGAGCTGGAATTCGTTCTCGATCAGCGGATCCCCTTCCAGTCCTTGCCGCAGGTCCTGCACGGCGAGTTCTTGCCGGACAAGGAACGTCTGGTTGTGGCCGGAACGCATGGTAAGACGACCACCTCGTCGATGCTGGCGTGGATCTTTCAGCATGCGGGACGCGCTCCCAGCTTTCTGATTGGCGGAATCCCTGAAAACTTCGGCAGTTCGTTCGCTCTGGGATCAGGACATGAATTCATTCTGGAGGGCGACGAATACGACACCGCGTTTTTCGACAAGGGACCCAAGTTCCTCCACTATTTTCCCGATGCAGTCATCCTCACGTCGGTTGAGTTCGATCACGCCGACATTTACAAGAATCTCGACGAGGTGAAGACTGCATTCAAGAGACTGGTCAACCTGGTCCCACGTTGCGGGTTGCTGATCGCTTGGGACGGTCACCCGAATGTTGACGAGTGTGTCAGCCACGCCTTTTGCCGGGTCGAGCGTTATGGGTTTGCCGAGTGTTCCGACTGGCGAATCACTGGTGTCGAACATTTGCCGGCCGCAACTCGCTGGCGGGTGCTACATGACAGCAAGCTTTGGGCCGAGTTCGAGTTTCCTCTTGCTGGCGAATACAACGTCTTGAACGCAACCGCTGCCGCCGCCATGGCAGCTAATTACGGCATTGGCGGCGATGTCATCGCGGAGGCGCTGCGAGCTTTCCGAAGCGTGAAGCGACGTTTGGAAGTGAGAGCCGAGGTTCACGGCGTCACCATCATCGACGACTTTGCTCATCATCCCACGGCGATCACGCAGACGCTGAAGGCGGTGCGCGCGCGCTATGCGGGTCGGCGTCTTTGGGCAGTCCTGGAGCCACGCTCCAATACTCTTCGGCGCAAGGTGTTTCAGCAGGAACTTGCCCAGAGTCTTTCGTTGGCTGAGGAGATTATCCTGGCCGATGTCTTCAAATCGGAGGCCATTCCTGAACACGAGCGGCTGGACCCAGCTGCGGTCGTGGAGGGTCTGAACGCGAGCGGGAAGAGGGCGCGGCTGCTCAGCAACGCGGATGTGATCGTGCAAACCATGGCGCCCGAGTTGCGCTCCGGCGACGTTGTTGCGATTCTCTCCAACGGCGGTTTTGGCGGCATCTATGAGAAGCTGCCGGCGAAACTCAACTCACTTCATGAGGTCGAAACGACCGCGTGAGCCGCCTTCGCACAATAGTCTTAGCATGTTCGCTGGCCGCAGTCCTTTTAGGGTTTACGGCCGGCACTTCGGCAGCGACACCGGTAACCTGCGCCTCGCCAGCTAACGCCCTGCCGGCGCCGACCGAATATTTCGTCTCACTGGCCGACCCAGCCAAGCATCTGGCTCACGTCAGCATCCGTCTGGGAGAGGGCGCTGGCGTCCGCACGCTGGAAATGCCCGCCTGGAACGCGCTCTACCAGGTGCGCAACTTCGCGGCCAACATTGAAGATGTGCGGGCGCAGGATGCATCAGGTGCGCCTGCCAGAGTTCTTAACCGCAAGACCAGCGAGTGGGAAATCACCGCGCCGTCAGGCTGCGTCGTGGTTAGCTATGACATTCACCTCGACTCACCGGGTCCGTTCGGCAGCACGCTAAACGCCGAACACGGCTTCTTTAACTGGGCAATGGTACTGATGTATTCGCCGGCCTTGCGCCCACAATCGGTCAGCATTCGCCTGCTGGATACTCCCACAACGTGGGAGCTACGCGACTTGCATGTTCTGGGGGCGGCTGGGCCCGGCAAGGTCGATCAAGCGATTGGAATGGCACGCAACTACGACGAGTTGGTGGACAGTCCGGCGGAGGTCGGCACTTTCCGCCAGGAGGCTTTTCAGGAGGACGGAGCAACCTACCACGTTGTGGTAGATGGCAATCCGGCTGACTATGACATGGCGAAGCTGGATGGGGTTCTGGCAAAGATCACCCATGCCGCGGTGGACTGGATGCAGGACCGTCCCTATGAGGAGTACACGTTTCTCTACCATTTTCCGCGTGGCTACGGCGGAGGCGGCATGGAGCACGCTTACGGCACGGCGATCGACCTGAGTGCCGACCGTTTGCGCGACGGCTTAATGCCCGTAGCGAGCGTCAGCGCCCACGAGTTCTTCCATCTCTGGAATGTAAAACGCATTCGCCCGCAGTCGCTTGAGCCGATTGATTATCAAGGAGAACAAGACACGCGTGCGCTTTGGTTCAGCGAGGGTGTCACCAGCACCGTCAGCGACATGCTGCTCGCGCGCTCGGGGCTTATCGATGAACGGGAGTATCTGCGACGGGTTTCGGAAGAGATCACCGAACTGCAGCGCAGACCGGCTCGCCAATGGCAGTCGGTAGAGGAATCGAGTCTTGATGCCTGGTTTGAAGGCATCGCGTTTTACCGCTCGTTCGAGCGGAGCATCAGTTATTACAACAAGGGGGAGATACTGGGAAATCTGCTGGACCTGCGCATTCGCCAGCAAACGAACGGCACCAAATCGCTGCGCGATTTGTTTCAGCGGATGAACCAGCAGTATGCGAAGCAGCATCGCTTCTTCCCCGATTCCGCCGGAGTCCAAGAGGCTGCGGAGGCCGTCACCGGCCAGACTTTGTCTGATTTCTTCCGCGACTACGTAGCCGGTGTGAAGGAAATTCCATACGACGACTTTGTTCGGTTTGCCGGACTGCACGTTGTTGTAAACACAACCCAGTATGCGACCGCCGGTTTCACTAGCAAGGCCAATCTGGGCGGGCAGCCAGAAGTAGTTCAGGTTGATCCAAACAGCGATGCTCAGCGTCTCGGCATCCTGCCTGGAGACCGTGTGATTGCGCTTAACGGCAAAGCTGCGGATACTTCGCTGGACGAAGAGCTATCGAAACTGCAGCCTGGAATGACTGTGCGTCTTGAGTTGCAGAATCGGCGTGGGAAACGCGAGGTTGAACTGCGGCTCGCTGCGCGCGAGGAGCAATCGTACGAACTGCAAGACCTTATGGATGTGACACCCCGACAGCGGGCACATCGCACCGCGTGGATCCATGGCGACGACGAGGGTGGGGGCACCCATTGATCCGGGCGATCGCGCTACTGTGCTTCTGGGGAATCTCCATACTTATCGTCGGACCGCCGCTCGTGCTCTATGCAGCAATTACCGGCAATGTTGACCCTCTCTACTACATAGCGACTGGCCTTGGAAGGTTAGGCGTGTTGCTCGTCGGCGTGAAAATCGAGATTCGCGGCCTGGAGCATCTCCAACCGGGCCGCACCTACATCTTCATGTCGAACCACGTGTCCAATCTCGATCCGCCGATCTTGATACCGAGTATTCCGGGACGCTGCTCGGTGCTGGTGAAGAAGGAGCTATTTCGGGTTCCCGTTTTCGGGACAGGCATGAGACTGGGGCACCTTGTACCCGTTGACCGCGGCGATCACGAGGCTGCGATCGAGAGCGTTCAAGCGGCAATCAGGGTGATGCGCGAGGGATTGCACATGGTGATCTATCCCGAAGGCACACGCTCCAGCGATGGGCGTCTGCTCCCATTCAAAAAGGGCCCATTTCATCTGGCGATGGATTCGGGCGTGCCCGTAGTACCTGTCACCATACTGGGAACCTATGAGAGCTGGCCGAAGACGCGGTTTGCCCTGCGGCCGGGGACAGCGACGTTGGTCTTTCATCCGCCCGTCGATCCTCACGATTACAAGGATCGCGAGGCGCTCATGATGGCAGTCCGAACCATCATTGCCAGCGCGTTGCCACCTGAGCGCAGGTGAGATTCTTCCCGACGAACACGCCGCCTACTTCCTTTCGATTAACCTCGCGGTCAGAACTGCTCCATCGCGGTCGTCGTGCAGCTTGATGGGAAAGATGAGCACATTCCAGGTCCAGTGCGGACTTTTCTGCGGCAGGTGCGAGGCGCCGCGAAATCCGCGGCGATCGATGTAGGTTTCGCGTGTGGCGACAACGGTGCGAATGATCTCGCGCCACTCGTCGCCCAATTGCGGAAAGTGTTCGAACAAATTCTTGCCGGCGAACCATGTGCGTTTGTGGCCGTTCATGGCTGCGAAGTAGTCGTTGACAAAAAGCCAATTGCCGTCGCAATCGAGGACTTCCAGGACAATGTCGTCGCCCATCGCCATCGAGATCCGCGAGTAGTAAAAATCGCGAGCATCCACCACTACTGGACGTCCTCGCTTCTTCGCTTCGAAGGAGCGCAACGCGTTTACCAAGTCGTCAACCGAACTGTATCCCTTCAGCAGATGCATGTCGGCGATACCGCCGAATTTTCGCTCCAACGTTGCCGAGAGAATGATGATCGGCACTTGCGGACGCTTTCGGCGCAGCGTTTCAGCCACGTCGGTGCCAAACTTGCCTGCGCCCAAATGGTAGTCCAGCACGGCAATGTCGATGGCTGCCAATTTGGATTCAGCCTCCTCGATCGAACTTGAAGTTACGACGCTATAGCCTTTCTGCCGCAGGATCGCGCAGCGCAACACCAGGTTCTCCTCGCGATCATCCAGCAGCAGCACGCGGATAGGATTCGCGGGCAAGGCTTGCGGCCCACGCTCCGTCCCGGGTTCCAGATTGGAGACATCTTCGCTCATTAAGGAATTAGAAGCGGCTGGGTTGCCTGAGTAGCTGAATTTCAGCCCATTGTTGATAATTTTGTTTCGCGATCAGGACGCCGCGCCGCTCTGTCAGGTGTCTTTTTTCCCCGATCCGACATCGCTTGGCTGTCTGGCCGCCAAGTTCCGTACCGCCTTGGCCAGTTCTGGCAGCTTATTGAAGATGCCGACGGCGCGCAACCACTGTTTGTGGTCAAAGGCTGGCGAGCCGCTCACCATGGAGCCGGGAGGTATGTCTCCGTGGGTGCCGCTTTGCGCGGTAACAATCACGCCGTCGCCAACGTTGCAATGGCCGGCAACGCCCACTTGTCCAGCGAGAATTACATTCTTGCCGATCACGGTTGACCCGGCCAGCCCGACTTGAGCGCAGAGCAGAGTGTTCTCGCCGACGGCGGAGCCATGGCCGACCTGCACTAGGTTGTCGATCTTGGCGCCGCCCGCGATGCGGGTCTCGCCTACGCTGGCGCGATCGATGCAAGAGTTCGCCTGCACCTCGATGTTGTCCTCCAGCACCGCTGGACCGGATTGCGTAATCTTCTCCCAGTGCTGATCATCGCGCGCGAAGCCAAATCCGTCGCAGCCAACGATAACTCCGTTCTGCAGGATGACGTTGTTGCCCAGCCGGCAGTGCTCGCGGACTACGGCGTGAGCGTGGGCGAAGAAATTCTTGCCTATGCGGACTCCGCGATAGATGACTACGTGGGGGAGCAGGACCGCGTCATCCCCGATTTCAACATCGTCGTCAATTACTACATAGGCGGCGACATGGGTGTTGGCTCCGATTTTCGCAGTCGGCGCAATTACAGCGGTAGGATGTATGCCAGCCCCATATCGCGGAGCCTGGTAAAACAGATTAATCGCTCGCGCAAATGCGAGATACGGATTTTTGCTGCGCAACATGCCGGTCGAAATGGCAGGGAAGTCCTGGGGGACTATCACGGCCGAGGCGGACGTGGTCTTCGCGGTAGCAGCATACTTGGAATTGGCGACGAAGGTGATCTGGCCCGGTACAGCTTCTTCGATTCCGGCAACGCCGGTGATCTCGGTTTCCGGATCTCCGTTTTCAAGCGTGGCGTCCAGCGCGGATGCAATTTCGGAAAGTTTCATGATTGCCGTTTCGAAATCCAGGGCCATGGCAACTCGAGATGCCAAGTTCATGTGAACATGGGGACCTGACGGGTGTCTTCGGGACGCCGGCCTCGCCGCCCGGATTTCTTGTCGCCAATTACGCCGATGACGGTCATCTCCGCCAGCGCCGAACGAGGAACAAAAATCCGCTGAGTATTGGAGTGTGCGTCCGGAGGAATAATCGAGAAACCGTCGCCGCCCTCCTGCAACAGGTCGTTGGGCATCATGCCCTCGATGATTTCGTTGTCGCGAAAGCGCAGACGCACCCACAACCCTTCCATACGAGGCCGCGAGGTGAAGGTCTTTCGCGTGAGCAACTCTGAGTCGCCAAGCTCGCGCACAAAGTAAATACCTTTCACATCGCCCAAGTCGATGGCAACCACGTTGCCAGCGGTATTCATCAGTTCCAATTTGCCATCGGAGATGAAGGTCGCGCTCACGTAGCCCTGCACGGTGTCGCGGTCCATCTTGCGAACGATGACCTTCTTGTGCGTTGTAGCCATAGTTTGCGCGATTAGAGGGGCTGCACTAGCCTCGATTGTCGCACTTTTGCTGGAAATGTGCTGTTTTCCACCTCCGGTGTAGCCAAATTGTCAACCATATGTTATTGTTCGCTGTGCAGCGTTGGAGGTGCAAGCCTCCTGTAAGTGCTGTCTTGAGAGCGAGTTGCGCATTTGTCGGAAAATTAGTTGGTAATTTGGAGATACATGGCGCTCGCACTCCGGGCACAAGGCAGGAAGTTATTGAGCTGTCGGCGGTTCCTGCCCGACTCTGTTTGTCTTCAGTTTTCACCTTTAGAGTCATACATTTAGATGGCAGACTACATCTATAGCATGGAAACCCGGCTCACACCGGATCAGCAAAGTGGTGTGAACCTGGTGCAGGAAATTGCCCGTCATGCCGGGCTTAATCTTTATCTCACCGGCGGAACCATTCGGGACCTGATCACCGGCTTCCCGATTCGCGATATCGACCTCAGCATCCAGGGCAATCCGCTCAAGCTCCAGAAAGATTTGGAGAAATCCGGCATTTCGGTGCAGGGGATTGACGAAGACCTGCGGACGCTGCAGCTGTTGATGCCGGGAAACGTTCGCGCGGAACTGAACATGACGCGCGCCGAGAGCTACGACAAGCCCGGCAAGCCGCCCGCGATCACACCTGCCACGATCAATGAGGACCTGCGGCGTCGGGACTTTACGGTCAACGCCATGGGACTTTCGCTGAATCCCGGATCACGTGGCCTGCTGCTTGACCCGTTCAACGGCGTGGCCGATATCGAGGCCAAGGTGCTCCGCGTTCTGCACAACTACGCGTTCCTGGAGGAGCCGATTCGGCTGATCCGCGCGACCCGGCTGAGCGCGCGTTTTCACTGGCCATTGGAAGAGCGTACACAGACGCGGTATGACGCGGCGAAAGAAAACAACTATATCGAATACCTGGGCAAGCGGATGATCGGCTACGAGTTGGAGCAACTGGCCCATGAAGACGACCCGCTGAACATCATGCGCGCGCTGGAAAAAGAAGGCTGGCTCAAGATTTTGCACCCGCACTGGACGATGGCGAAGATCGATTCCGGCGACCTTGGCCAGCTCGTAAAGACACGCCAGATGATGAACGAGCTCGGCTATTCGATCGAGACGGGGCCGATCGTGATGTACTTCCTTACCTCTCGCATGAGCGATAAGGACACCGCCGAGATCCAGCGCATGATTCCGCGCCGCGACTTCGTAGACAAATGGAAGCACCTAGAAAACGGCGCTCACGAACTTACGAAGAAGTTGGCCAGCAAAGACGCTGCTGCGCCGTCAGGAGCATGGAAGATTCTTTCCCAAGCCACGCCCGAGAACATCCTGTTCCTAAGTCTCACGGTGAGGCAACAAGCGGTGGACCAGAAGCTGAAAAACTTCTTTGGGAAATGGCGGCAAGTGAAAGAAAAATTGCCATTTCCGGAAATGGCCGAACTGCGAATCACGCCGCAATTACCGGAGTATCCGGAGATCATGGAGAAGGCATTTCTGCTGCTGATGGATGGCAGGCTGCGGTCGCATTCGGAGATCATGAATTTCCTGAAGCCCTATGAGCCGCCACCACCACCTCCTCCGCCAGCGCCGAAGCGCGGGCGTGCCAAAGGGACGTCAGGGGCAGGTTCCACGGAAGCAGTAGTTCCGGGAAAGCGTGGGCGTAAACCGAAAGGCGGTGCCACGCCAGATCCCGTCCCTCCGCAACCGGTCCCGGCACAGGTCGTTCAGGAAGCGAAGGCCGCACCGGCGGGTAAGCAGGTCGCTCCGCCGGCTGCCGCCGCGAAAACCGCCGCAGGGAAGAAGACTGCCAGCCCCGAGAAGCCGGCAGCGAAAAAGCCCGCCCCATCATCAAAGGTGGCGAAAAAATCAAAGGTGGCGAAGAAACAAACGAAGCCGCCGGCAGGGAAGGCTGTTGCCAAAAAGGCCGTTCCACCTAAGAAGGTGGTTCCGAAGAAATCCTCGGCGAAGAAGGCAGGGGCCAAGAAGTCGTCGCGTAAGCGGTAGGGTGCAGATATACCGCTGGAGTGTGGGCTTTAATCCCTTCAGTCGCGCTTTTTCGCTCGGGCAAAGCCCATTGAGTTCGTCCTCAAAGCCCAAATTCTCTCCCTCACGGGCATCTTTTGTCCCTATTTGTGAAACCAATCACATAACCCGAGGTGTGGTCTCCTTCGGAAGAGGGTGTCCCATGAAAGCGATTCTATTTGTCGACGACCATGAAGTTCTGGCCCGTTTAAGCTGCGAGATTCTTGAGATGCAAGGCTATCGAGCCGTCAGCGCCTACAACGCCAGTGACGCGTTGGAGAAATTCAAGCGGGAAAAGTTCGACATCCTGGTCACTGACTTCCGCATGGAAGGAATGAATGGCTTGGAATTGGCGCGCCAGATACACGCCAGCGATCCCAAGGTTCCAGTGATCATTGTCACCGGTTACGGTCACATCGATGGCGGCAAAGACGTCAACGCCTGCCTTCCGAAAGAACAGATGTTTCCCGCGCTGCTGGAAAAAATTAAGACTTACCTGGGGGAAGGCGAAAGCGCACAAGTCCGGGCCCTGAAGAGCGCGTAGCTCCAAGTGGGGGCCGCGGGCGGCTTGTTCCTGTTCTGATCTGCCAGAGATTTTCGTGGTGTTGCGCTGCGTTCCGCCCGTAATCTCCGAACCTTCTTGTCTGCGATTGATTGCTCTCGCCGGCTCCGGCCGCGCCTCAAGCTGCATCGACCCTGTAGCCATTCTCGCGTACGACCCGCTTGCTACACTTAAGCCGTGCGACGGCTGATCATTAACGCCGACGATTTCGGACTAACCGCGGGCGTCAATCGCGCCATTGCCGAAGCGCATGAGCGGGGCATCGTGACCTCGACGACGCTCATGGCAAACGCGCGCGCGTTTGAGGAAGCGGCCGGACTGGCTCGCTCACTTGTCACGCGGGATGCGCATCTCAGCATCGGCTGCCACGTGGTCCTGCTCGACGGCGAACCTCTGCTGCAGGCGAAACAGGTTGCGAGCTTGCTGCAGCCACACTCGGACAATGGCCACCCTCGGTTTCGCGACAACTTGAACGAGTTTGCGATTGCATCGTTTCGTCATAAGCTTGCTCCGGCTGAGATTGAGGCAGAAGCGGCCGCGCAGATCGAGCGTATCCAGGCCGCGGGAGTCCAGCCTTCTCATTTCGATTCACACAAGCACGCGCACATGTTTCCAGCCGTGCTTCGTCCGCTGCTGCGAGCAGCGAAGGCATGCAGGGTTCAGGCCGTACGCAACCCCTTCGGGCAGGTTTGGCCGCTTCCTATGAGCAGCATCTTGCGAACGCGCCGGCTCTGGAAGCGGTTCGCTCAACTGAACGTGCTACGCAACTTCGCAAACACGTTTCGGCGCGAGGTTGAGTCCCACGGACTTCGCACCACCGACGGGTCGCTGGGCGTGCTGGTCACCGGCGTTCTCGATCTGCCACTGTTTACCGCCATTGCCGACAGCATGCCCGAAGGGACGTGGGAGTTCGTCTGTCATCCGGGCTACAACGACGCCGAGCTCGACCAGGTGCAGACCAGGTTGCGCCGCTCGCGCGAGCAGGAGCTGCAACTGCTGACGTCGCCCGAGGCCCGAGAGATCCTGCGACGGCGAGACATCGAGTTGATCAGTTATCACGAACTGTAGATACTCTCGCGATACAATGAATTTCCCGCCGCCCACGGGCCGAATCGCAAGATGCAATCCTTTACGCAATTTTTGTCCCAAGCCGGAGAAGACTCGATCGTCACCACGGCGCCGTGCCGCGCCGATCTCGCCGGCGGGACGATCGATATCTGGCCGCTATACCTGTTTCATCCTGGCGCGGTAAGCGTGAACATCGCGCTTGGCATTCTGACGGCCTGCAAGATCACGCCGCGAGCGAGTCGTGAGATCGTACTCGAGTCGCACGACACCGGGCGCGAGGATCGTTTCGCGTGTTTGGAGGAGTTGCTGACCGCGACGTCGTATGCCCATCCGCTGGCGGCATACCTGGTCCGTTTCTTCAAGCCCGATCGCGGTTTTACGCTGGAAACGTATTCAGAGTCGCCGGCGGGCGCGGGCATCTCGGGCTCGTCGGCGCTGATGATCGCTGCCAGCGCCGCGCTGAGCCGCTTCGTCGGACGTGAGATCGAGATTGAGCAGCTTCGGGTGATCGCTCAAAATGTGGAAGCGCAGCTCATCGGCGTGCCCACGGGCTGCCAGGACTATTACCCGGCAATGTACGGTGGTGTCGGCGCGGTGCATCTGGAAGTTACCGGCGTCAGGTGGGAGCGAATTGCAGTCTCTCTTGATGAAATGAACCAGCGTTTTGCGTTGTTTTACACGGGAGCGCCGCGGCAGTCGGGTATTAACAACTGGGAAGTTTTCAAGCAACATATCAATGGCGATGAGCGTGTGTCCAACAACTTTGCCGAGATTTCACGGATCGCCCAGGCCATGCATTCTGCACTTGCCGGCGAACAGTGGGGCGAGGTTGCGAGGTTGATGGGCGAAGAGTGGGAGCTGCGCCGCACCAATGCTCCTGGGATTTCGACTCGGCTCATTGATAAGCTGATCGAAGTTGCCACGCGCAACGGGGCGAAAGCCGCCAAGGTATGCGGCGCCGGGGGCGGCGGTTGCGTGATTGCATTGATCGAAAAGGGTAGTCGAACGAGCGTGGAGGATGCCATCCGCCAGCATGGCGGGCAGCCGCTCGATTTCCAGGTTGCGCGCGAAGGGCTGCAATTCCACTCCGTAAGCACACGGCAAACGGCCAAGGTATAAGCATGTTTACTGATAGCAGGGGAAAACTACAACCGATCTGGGCGTTCCTGTTCGCGGTGCTTCTCGGTGCCCTAGCATTTGTTGTCTGCGGCAATATTGCCTTCGAGGCCGCCGGCGATCACCCGTTTCGTCGTGAACTGGTTTTTCGCGCATTGTGGACGCTGCTGTTACTCGGCATCTTTGTCTGGCTGCTTACGGTTGGCGATCATCTTGAGGACCACCGCATCGCCGCGCAGGGGCTGCCCCGGGCAAAGGGCTGGCTGAAGCAGTTTCTGCTCGGCACCGTCCTGGGATGCATCTTTA
>Ga0181532_10003220_pt1 | contig 14786 bp, 13 predicted proteins | sample PEATcosm2014_Bin_33_FD_119768 | JGI IMG/M metagenome (GOLD analysis project Ga0181532, IMG submission 119768) | Peatland microbial communities from MTU Mesocosm Facility, Houghton, MI, USA - PEATcosm2014_Bin11_30_metaG | ecosystem: Environmental > Terrestrial > Soil > Wetlands > Peat | place...
CGGAAGGCCAGCCGGATGAAGTGGTGCACAATTCGGATGTCGTCGAAGCCTACTTGGGCTTTCCCGATATCGTTGACAAATTGACAAGGACGGATTAATGGACTTAGCCCTCCAACTGGAGAATGTCGAGTCTGGCTACGGCGAAGTGCAGGTCCTGTGGGGCATCTCGCTTGAGGTTGCGCGCGGGAAACTAACCACTATCATCGGCACGAACGGAGCCGGCAAGACCACCAGTCTGCGCACAATTATGGGCAGTCTGCGAGCGTGGAAAGGCCGCATCATGTTGCATGGAGAAGACGTGACACGACTGCCGGCTCATGCCAAAGCAAATCGCGGGCTGGTGCTGGTGCCGGAGGGCCGACAGCTTTTCCCGGACATGTCCGTAGAGGAGAACCTGGAGATGGGCGGGTACTCGAAGCGGGCCCGCAAGCGAGAGAAACAAAACCTGGAACGCGTCTATACCCTGTTCCCCCGCCTGAAAGAACGCCGCCAGCAGAAGTCTTCCACGCTCTCCGGCGGAGAGCAGCAGATGCTGGCCATGGGCCGCGGCTTGATGCAGGAGCCGGAGGTGCTGATGATCGACGAGCTCTCGCTCGGTCTGGCACCGGTGCTGGCGCAACAACTTTTCCTGACCTTGGGCGGCCTGCGGAAACAGGGTTTGACCGTCGTCCTGGTGGAACAGAATGTGCACCTCGCGCTGGCGATAAGCGACTACACGTACGTGTTTGCCGAAGGTCGAATCAGCATTCGTGGCAAGTCGGATGACGTTGCAAGAATGGATGCAGTGAGGCGAGCGTACCTTGGACTCTAAGCTTTTCCTGGTTCCATCGTTGTATAGTATTTGTCGGCGTAACAGGAGAAGACTTGAGCGTTCCCGCGGACGTGCCCGTAACTCAAGACTACCCAACTCCGTCGACTACTTCGCCGACCAAAGATGGCCACGGCGCCGCGGTTTTCGCCGGCTTTCTCGGATGGACGCTTGACGCGTTCGACTTTTTCCTGGTCGTCTTCGCGCTCACGGCGATCGCTCACGAGTTTCACCGGCCTGACAGAGACATCGCTTTCTCGATCACGCTGACGCTGGCGTTCCGTCCCGTGGGCGCGTTCATCTTTGGATTGATGGCCGATCGTTACGGGCGGCGCATTCCGTTGATGATCGACCTTGTGTTCTACTCCGCGGTCGAAGTGGCTACTGGCTTCGCCCATAGTTTCACAACCTTCCTGGTGCTGCGCGCGTTGTTCGGCATTGGCATGGGCGGAGAATGGGGCGTAGGCGCCTCGCTCGCCATGGAAAAAGTTCCGGCGCGACTGCGCGGGTTACTTTCCGGGATTCTGCAGCAGGGGTATGCTCTGGGCAACCTGCTGGCGGCAGGCTGTTTCTTTTTTGTCTTCCCGCGCTGGGGCTGGCGGCCGATGTTTTTTATCGGAGGGCTACCTGCCCTACTGGGGCTCTTCGTCCGCTTCCATGTGAAGGAATCAGAGGTGTGGCGGAAAACTCGTCATCCGAACTGGAGCGATCTGGGCCGCGCGATATTCTCCAACTGGAAATTGTTTCTCTATCTGACCCTCTTGATGATGATGATGAACTTTTCCTCGCATGGCACGCAGGATATGTTCCCAACCTTCCTCAAACGCTATTGGAGCATGAAGCCGACCCAAGTCGCAGCCATTGCTGCCATCTCCATGGTGGGAGCGATTTGCGGAGGAACGCTGGTTGGCTTTTTATCCGACCGCTTCGGACGCCGCCGGTCGATGATTACGGCGCTGGTCTGTGCGATCCTGCTGGTTCCGCTGTGGGCCTACGCCCCGTCTCTGACATTGCTGGTGATTGGAGCTTTCCTGATCCAGTTCATGGTGCAGGGAGCGTGGGGCATTGTTCCGGCACACCTCTCGGAATTGTCGCCGGACTCGGTTCGTGGATTCCTTCCCGGATTCGCTTACCAGTGTGGCGTGCTTCTGGCCAGCTCGGTGCCCACGGTGGAGGCGATTCTCGCCGAGCATACCAGCTACGCAAACGCCATGGCTTTAACGGCGGTTGTAGTGTTCACGCTGGCGGCGATCGTGGTAGCGGTGGGGCGCGAACAGAAAGGCATTGAGTTCGGCGCGTGAGAGTTCGCGCACGCTCCAACAAGCGCAATCCGCTTCAGAGTGGCTAACCAGGAAGGTTGACACCGCTCAGGAAACCGCCGAGATGAGCGGTAAGAGCAACGATGACTGAGGTGACGAGTTCGAGCAGCAGGTAGCTGGCCGGGAGCGTGGGACCCGGCGCTCGACGTGGGCGAAGGTTAATCCACGCAACTATGATGAGAAGACTGGAAGCGGATCCCATCGCGAAGTGGAGAAATAATAGGCCCTTCAATTTCTGGCCCGCGAGTTGCCACTGCCATGCTGCGAAACCGGTTGCTAGCGTCGGTAGCACGAAAGCTGCTGCGGCGATCAGGTTGAGACGTGCCGCAGCCGCTGCAGTGGCTCTCTTTGTGGCGTTTTTCATCCACCGCGACGCGAAATCGAAAGCGACTCCCATGAGAAAGAGCGCAATTGGAAAGTGGACCAGGACGACATGCTGTGCATGTTTCGCGAGCAAGGCCGACTTGGGATCAAAGGGATTCACGATGCCGCCTACTCGACCACCAGTTTGCCGGTCATCTTCGGGTGAATCGAACAAAAGTACGAGTACGTGCCGGGTTTGCTGGCCGTAAACGTGAACTTCTCGTCAGTGTCGAGGACTTTGGACTTAAAGCTCTGGTTGTCGCTGATCACGGTGTGCGGAATGTCATCTGCATTCGTCCAGGTGATCTGGGTTCCCGCTTTCACGGTGAGCGTTGCCGGCGCGAAGCTGAAGTTATCAATTTTGACGTCGACGGTTGGCGGACCCGCGGCCTGTATTGCTGGAAGTGCCGCCAAGGCCAGCACCATTGACGCTGCTGCATAAAGGATGCAGCGGATTTTTCTCGTTTTCATTCTCATCCTCATGCTCATTGCCTGCTCCTTGTAAGTCTCGAAATGTTCCTCGCGGGCTCAAGCCCGCATGTTCAGCTGAACGCATGGTTCGCTTGACTTGCTCGAACTGAAATTTGTGGCCACGCTGAGACGGGGCTAGCCCCGTCTCTACTCGATTGTTTACTTATTCCAGCGTGGAATCGATCAACGCCAGGGCGTGATGTTTGCGCACGTAGTTCACGTCTGTCACTCCCAACAGACCGCGCAACTGTTCGGCGGGGACCTTCATCGGGCCCGGGGAAGGCGCTGCTCCCGGATGGGGTTGTGGGAAGGCAGTCGAGGCTGCGGTGTGGAACGTGACGTGGCCTTCCACCTTCTGCATGGTTTGATGAATGTGTCCGTTCAGAACCGTCACCGAGCCGAAACGCTTCAGATAGGAAAGCGCCTGCGCGCTGTCGTCGGTGCCCCATCCCCACTCCGGGTAGATGTTCCATAGCGGCATGTGCGCGAACACAATGACGGGCGTGCTTTTGGAGAGATGTCTAACGTCGTCTTCCAGCCACTCCAGTTGTTCCGCGCCGAGCGAACCCATGCCCCCGGCCTTGAGGTTCATCACGTTGACGAGTCCAATCAGGTGAACGCCCTTGTGATCAAAGCTGTACCAACCGGCACCCTTTGTGTTCTTGCCGTAACGCTCGAGGTACTGCTTGCCGTCATCCTCGAGAACGTCGTGCTCGCCGGGAACGAAAAACACATTCTTGGTCGGTGCGGATTGAAGAATCTGGTCGACGGTATCGAACTCGACAGGTTTGGAGAGATGGCTGATGTCGCCGGTGTGCAGAATGAATGCAGGAGGCACGGGCAGCGCATTGATTTTGGCGACCGCGGCCTTCAGCGTCGCGACCACATCGGAGTTCGCGGGTTTGTTGAATCCCATGTGGCTATCGCTGATCTGCACAAAGCTGAGTTCGCCCTTGGCGGCTTTCGCGATATGTGCGGGATCGTCAAGGCCGTAGGACTTCAGCACTCCACCTTCAAGCACGCAGAGGGCCCCGGTGCCGGCCCAGGCCATGCATTTCAGAAATCCGCGGCGGTCGATTCCATCGCGGTTGTGGTCGAACAAAATTGCGTCGTGGCTTTTCTGCTGCGGCATGATTTTCTCCTCATTTCACCGTGCAGAACTGGCGGCGCATGCTTTTATTCCATGAACATTTATTTTGGTGATGTGGGAATAAAACGATGGTTCGCTGGTTTACTCTTGTGTGCGTGTCGGAAGAACGCTTGGTATCGGGGTCGTTCGAGGAGCTGGCCATGCCGCTCTTTGACCGGCTTTATAACTTTGCGCACTGGCTGACACAGGATCGACAGGAAGCCGAGGATCTGGTGCAGGAGACGTACGTTAAGGCGCTCAAGGGATTCTCGTCGTTCCGGCCGGGTACAAACTTCCGCGCCTGGATCTACCAGATTCTGCATAATACTTTTTTGACCTCGCGCACCGGGCTGAAGTCGACCGCGACCGTGCCGCTGGATACGGAAAGCGACCAGGAAGATCTTCCCGCGGGCAACGACACGCCGGAGAGCATCCTGTTGCGGCGTTCGGATCGGCAGCTGGTGCAGGAGGCTCTGGGCCGGTTGCCCTTGCCTTATCGCGAGGTGCTGCTGCTTTGTGAATTTGAAGAGATGTCGTATCAGGAAATTTCTGCAACGCTTGCCATCCCGATAGGCACGGTGATGTCACGCTTGTCCCGCGCGCGCCGGGCCTTGCGAGAAGTCGTGCAAGAGTTGCAAGGGAACTGAACAAGGTCACTGAATCATGGTTAGATAAATATGGCCTGCGAGCCTTGGACTGAAAAACTCGATGCCTACCTCGACGGAGAGATCCCAGCCGGCGAGGCACATGCGCTGCAGCAACATCTGCGTGAATGCACCACCTGCGCTGCGTTGGCGCTGGCGAAAGTTCAGCAGAAGCTGGCGGTCAAGGCTGCCGCGCAGAGGTTCGTGCCAGACCCGGCTTTTCGCGCTCGTATTGAGAGGAGCATTGCGGTACGCCGGCCGTCGGCCAGCTTTTTCTCGGGGCGGTTGGGCTGGCTTCGCGTCTTCGAAATTGCTACAGTTGCCGCCGTGCTGCTGATTGGCGGCGCACTATTTTTGACCATTCGTCGTGGGCGAGGCGAGGAGCGGCTGATCAGTGAACTGGTGGATCAGCACGTGGCAACCCTCGCTAGCGCCAACCCGGTTGATGTTATTTCCACCGACCGGCACACCGTGAAACCCTGGTTTGCGGGCAAGATCCCCTTCACCTTCAACCTGCCTGAGTTACAGGGTTCACCTTTCGTGCTGGTAGGTGGAAGGGTCAGCTATCTAAGCCAATCGCCGGGGGCGGAACTGATCTTTCGCGTCCGGCAGCACCAGATTTCGGTCTTCATTTTCCAAGAAGGGGGACTGACAGAGGCGCGCGAGAAAGAGACTTTGCGCACAGCTCTTTCCTTCGAAGTTCGGACGTGGCGCCACAATGGCCTTCGCTATTTCATGATCGGCGACGCCAGCCCCCAGGACTTGGACAAACTGAGCGAACTGCTTAAGGCGGCTGGGTGAGATCGTCTGCTCCGAGAACCCGCGGCTTGCTGGGGATTGACACGATTTCCCCCGGCGGACCATAGCCGCGGTCGTGAGCTCGATTGGAGACCGCATACATCTTTAACTCACTACAGCTCCATCGAGTCGAAATGGGTGGTCTACCGCACGAACAATACAGGGTCCATGCCTCACAGGAGCCTTCCAGAAGAGGCATCAAGTACGATCCGTTGCGGTAGGGACTGAAGCCAACCAGATATCGGGTAAGGCAGTTCGGGCACTCGATGCAATGGCGAATACGTAGAGTCATTACACCCCTCAATCCTGCAAGCGGCGGCCGCTGCTGAAACAAAACCGTCCGCCAATCAGGATCACGTGCGATTCGTTGCCAGAGCGGTGGGAGTCCTCGCCAGCACGGCGGCCGGAAAAAATCTTGGGTCAAGTGTGAGAGATAAAGTGGTCGGTGGCAATACCCACTTGACTGAATTTGGACATGACCATTATGATCCGCCGAAATGAACAGAGCAGCCTCCGGCATTCTGCCGATGATTGCGGTCGACCGGAAGAAACCGAAAGCTCTCCATCGACAGATCTATGACGCCTACCGCGCGGCCATTGTCGAGGGACACCTGCGCCCTGGGCAGCGCATTCCGTCGACCCGCGTGCTGGCATCCGAAATTGGCGTCTCGCGTTTCCCCGTGCTGAATGCGTACGCCCAGCTTTTGGCGGAAGGCTATTTTGAGAGTCGGGTCGGCGCGGGCACGGTAGTTTCCAGTTTGCTCCCGGACCAGGTCACATCAAGCGAGGCAATGGGTGCGCGACACGCGGCAACCAGCTCCGAACCTCGACCGGTCTCACGCCGCTCTTCGACACTTCCCCGGTTTAAAGTTGAACCATGGCTGCAGGGCTGGGGAGCATTTGGAGTGGGGCAGGTGGCTTTTAATCAATTTCCACTTCAGATTTGGGCGAGCCTGGTGGCGCGCCGTTGCCGAAATATGGACGCCAACTCATCTCACTACGGCGGCCAGATGGGCTCCAAGGCTTTCCGGGAGACGATCGCGAGCTACCTGAGAACGGCGCGATCGTTACGTTGCGAAGCGGGACAAATCATGATCGTCAGTGGTTCTCAGCAGGCGCTTGACATTACGGCACGTGTGCTTCTCGACCCTGGGAGTCGCGTGTGGGTCGAAGAACCCAGCTACCGCCTGGCAAAAACCGTCTTCACGCTGGCTGGCTGCCAGATCATTCCCGTTCCGGTGGACGAGGAAGGTCTGGATGTTGCCGCTGGGATCAAGCGAAGCCCCCGGGCTCGCGCCGCATTCGTTACGCCCTCTCATCAATTTCCGCTCGGCGTGACAATGAGCGCTTCGCGACGCTTCCAATTGCTGGACTGGGCCCTAGACAGGGGGTCTTGGATCATCGAGGATGACTACGATAGCGAATACCGGTACGAGAGCTTGCCCATCGCGTCCTTACAGGGGCTTGATGCCAACGCTCGTGTGATCTACGTCGGGACCTTCAGCAAAATCTTGTTTCCTTCATTGCGCCTCGGCTACATCGTTATTCCATCGGATCTGGTCGACCGGTTTATGTCAGTTCGCCTTGCCATGGATATTGGCCCGCCAAGCTTTTATCAGGACGTGATCGCGGACTTTATGAGTGAAGGGCATTTTGCGCGCCACATTCGAAGAATGCGGATTCTTTACCGCGAGCGAAGAAGCGCGCTGGTAGACAGCATTCACGAGCAACTCGGTTCCAAGTTAGAGGTACTCGGAGGCGAGGCCGGGATGCATCTCGTCGTGACCTTGCCCAGAGGGGTCCGCGATCAGGAGATTGCGGAGCGGGCCGCCCGACAGAACCTTTGGATTTGGCCGCTCTCTCCTTTTTACCGAAGCGAGGTGTCGCGCTCTGGATTCGTCCTGGGGTTTGGCAGTACGACCGCAGCGGAGATTCCATTCGCCGTTCGCAAGCTCCGCAACCTGCTGGCTGTGAAATGAAATTACGTCGCACCTCAGACTTGACCGTAATTAGTTTGAATCGCACCCCAAAGAGAAGCGCAGGGCTGCACACACTTCATTCATTCGTGCGGCATTAAGCTGGGCCACGCGTCTTCCTAACCGCTGTTGAGATACAGTCACCGCGTTGTGCAGGTTTGTACGCGGCCCTGAACGGCCACTCTTCCACGGTGGTGCGGGCATCTCGGAGTTTTTCAGCAAGCTGTGAAGCCGCCCTTTCAAAACAGATTCAAACTGACCCACTACCGAGGTTGCAGGTTACGCTAAGCGCAGCTAAATTAGGTACGAGTTGGAGGTGTGGATGAAAAAGCCCGTCGGGGTGGAATCTGCGTCTGCATTCATCGACGCGAAGATCAAGGAACTTAGGGACTGGCGCGGGAAGACGCTCGCGAAAGTGCGCGCAATCATACATGAGGCAGACCCTGAGATCGTCGAAGAGAGGAAGTGGGTGAAGGCGACATCGCCGGGGACTCCTGTCTTCTCCCACGGCGGCATCGTCTGCACGGGAGAGACGTACAAGGACGTCGTCAAGGTGACATTTGCCAAGGGAGCTGCGTTGAAGGACCCGTCAGGTCTATTCAACTCCAGCCTCGACGGGAATGTCAGGCGCGCCATCGACATCCACGAAGGCGACAAGGTCGATGAGGCGGCGTTGAAGGATCTCATCCGCGCTGCCGTGGAGCTCAATCTCAAGGGCAAGAACAAGCCGACGCCCCGGTGAACATCCCCACCCTAAATTTCGCAAGAACGCGAATGTAGAATGGGCCACCCGGCCTGTGAGGAAGCTTGTCATGTTTCCACTCCGTATCTGTCGACTCGCTCTCTTGCTCTCTGCGCTGCTGTGCACTTCGGTGTCCGCCCAAAAGACGCCGCTGTTCACTTCGCCGCTGCCGACTGGTGTGCGCCTCGATCCCGCCGGCGAGGCGGTTGACTCGGGCAGCTTGCCGATCAATCTCGTTCTCGCGCCCGAAAAGGACAGAGCCGTGGTCGTGCTCGGCGGCTGGCGCGAGCAGGGGGTTCAGGTCGTCGATCTGAAGACGCGGAAGGTGACGCAGACGCTGCTCCAGGATGGCGCGTTTTACGGTGCCGCCTTCTCGCCCGACGGCCATCGCCTGTGCGTCTCCGGCGGCAATACCGACATGCTCTTCATCTATGCGTGGAAAGACGGTGCGGCGACCCTCGAGACCAAGTTCGAACTGGCGAAGGCAAGAACGTCGGACAGCACGGGCACAAGCTATCCGGCGGGATTGGCGTTCTCGCCCAACGGAAAGTTCGTTTATGTTGCCGAGAACGTCGGCGATCGGCTCGCGGTGGTGAACGCGGCGACGGGCGAGATCACGCAACAGTTTTCCACGGATCATTATCCCTATGGCGTCGCGCTCACGGCGGACGGTCAAGTGTTTGTCTCGGCGTGGGGCGGCAGCACGGTGTCGCAGTTCCGCGTCTTGGCGGACGGAACCCTCGCGTATCTCGGCCGGATCGAGGTCGGCCGGCATCCGTCGGCGCTGGCGGTGAGGGGAGCGAGACTGTACGTCACGCTCGCGGGCAGCGACCGCGTGGCCGTCGTCGACACGAAGCTGCGGAGGGTCGCGCGCTATCTGCACGATGCCGCGCCCGGGGCGCCACCCGAGGGCAGTACGCCGAACGCGGTCGCGTTCAGTTCCGATGGCACGCGACTGCTGGTCGCAGAAGCCGACAACAATGCCGTCGCCATCTTCGACGTGGCCACCGGCAAGTTGCTCGGGCGCGTTCCGACCGATTGGTATCCCACCGCGATCGCCGAAAACCATGGCGAACTGCTGGTCGTTTCCGGCAAAGGCCACGGCACACACGCCAACCCCGACGGCCCCGTACCGCTCACCAACTGGCCGAATGGGACGCCGACAGCGTATACGCTCGGGCAGTTGAATGGCACACTGCGCGTGCTTCCCGCAACCCTGGCGCCGGCGCAATTGGCTAGCTTCACGCAGCGCGTCGTCGCCGCCAATAATTGGCAGCAGAAGGCTGCGGCGCGGCACTATCCGCCGATCCGCCACGTCATCTACATCATCAAAGAGAACCGCACCTATGATCAGGTGCTCGGGGACATGAAGGAAGGCGATGGCGACGCGAGCCTCGTCTATTTCCCCGACATCACTATTACCCCGAACCATCACGCTCTGGCGCGGCGCTTCGGCTTGTTCGATCGCTTCTTCGTGAATGCCGAGGTTAGTTCGCAAGGACACATCTGGTCCACCGCCGCCTACGTGACGAACTACGGTGAGAAGGTCGTGCCCTCGGGTTATGCTGGCAAGCGAGCCGACATGGACGGCGAGGAGAGCGATGAGCCGGAACGCGGCTTCCTGTGGACGCTCGCGATCCGAGACGGCATCACTTTCCGCGACTACGGCGAAATGGTCAAGGGGAATCCCGGCTGGCCGGTGACACAACGCGACTTGGGCGCCGACGTGAATCCTGACTACATACCTTTCGATCTGAGCACGCAGGATCAGAAGCGCGCTGATGTGTGGATCGCCGAGCTCCAGCGCTATGAGCGCGACGGCAACATGCCACAGCTCGAAGTCGTGTGGCTGCCGATGGACCACCTGGCCGCCGGGCGTCCGGGCAAGTGCACGCCGCGCGCGTGCATGGCCGACAACGACCTCGCGCTGGGGCGGATCGTGCAGGCGCTCTCGCACAGCCTGTATTGGAAGGACACGGTGATCTTCGTGGTTGAGGATGACGCGCAGGCGGGGCCAGACCACACCGATTCGCACCGCGCGCCGTTCTTTGCCATCTCCGCCTACAGCCGGCCAGGCACGGTGCATCGTTTCATCAACACGACGGACGTGGTCGCGGCGATTGAGGACATACTCGGCATGGGGCGGCTCTCGAAGTTCGATTACTTCAGCCGATCCCTGGCGGATATCTTCGCACCGACGGCCGACCTGACGCCTTATGACCCAGTCATCCCCACGCAAGACTTGAATGAAAAGAATCCGCAGAATACCGCAGCTGCACGCTTGTCAGAGAGTCTGGACCTCAGCGCACCCGATCGCGTAGACGATCAGCTCTATAACGGCATTCTATGGATGATGTTGAAGGGCGATGTTCCGCCACCGGTGGCACAGAGCCACGCGGCCCTGCATACGCTGCAAGCGAGCGATTGATGATGAGCCCCCGCGTCGGTCGGGCTGCCCGTTACTGATCTGGCTCCGCTGCTCGCTGTGACTGGAGTAATTAAGATGTTGCTATCTGGCTCGGTTCCCATCTAAAGCAACTCTATAATGCCGCTGTGACCAGACCATCCAAAGGCGCCCAGGTCTTTCCCATTGTTTTTGGCCTGATTTTCATGGCCTTTGGGCTGGCTTTCGCAAGCGGCTTTCTCTTCTGCGCTTCAGGCCACGTCCAAGGGAATCGCTGGGTGGGAGTGCTCATCAGCGCGATCTTCGCTCTAATTGGCGGCGGGGTCATTTACGCCGGAATCTATGGCAACCACAAATTAAAAGAGCAAGCAGCGGCCGAGGTGTCCAATCCCCAGTCTCCATGGCTATGGCAGAAGGACTGGGCGGCGAGCCGAGCGGAAAGCAAGAACCGCAACAACGTCTTCGGCCTTTGGGCGGCGGCGATTTTTGCGAACGGGATTGTGTTCACTATCGCGGTCTCGGTCGTGCCTCAACTCTCGCGGACCTCCGGCCCTAAGCCCTTCTTGGTGTTTGCCTTCTGTGTGGTTGGGGTGATTCTGGCGGGCGCGGCCATACGGGCCAGCATCCGGCGGAAACGCTTTGGCCAAACCTATTTCGAATTCGCCTCGCTGCCCTTTTCTCCCGGCCGCACGCTGAAGGGCACGATTCACTTGCGCTTCAACACCGATGCCAGACATGGCATCGACCTGAGTCTTTCCTGCGTGCGCCAAGTCATTACGGGCGGAGGGAAAAATCGTTCCACCCTGCAGAGCGTTCTCTGGCAAGCTGACAAGAATGTGCCGCAGGCATCGCTCGCACACGGACTGATGGGTGACGCTGTGATCCCGGTGGAATTCATGATCCCGAGCGACGCCTACGAGTCGAATCACGACGATCCGAACGATCAGATGCTCTGGCTCTTGCACGCCCAGGCTGACGTCCCCGGCGTGAATTATTCCGATGATTTCGAAGTCCCGGTTTTCCGTCCGACGCCGTCGTCGGCCTCAGCCTCGGCCTCGCCCTCGGCCGCGGAGCCGACGCCAATTTTTCTGAGCGAGGCGCAGGGCGCAACCGCTCCCCCGGCCTTCCAATCCGACGCCACCGACGTGGCCGCTCCCCAGAATCCGAGAGTTGTGGTCTCGGCCGGGATGGACGGCAGCACCGAATTCTGTTTTCCGGCGTTTCGCAATTCGTCCCAGGCCCTGGTTTTGATCTTCTTCACCGCCGTGTGGACGGCCATCGTCTATTTCCTCGCACATTCCAAAGCTCCATTGTTCTTCACCGTGGTGTTTGGACTGTTTGAGATCCCGCTGATCTACGGACTGATTCTTTCGACGCTGGTCTCATTCCGCATCCAGGCGGGCAACGGCAGAATTGTCCGCCGTCGGGCTCTGTTTGGCATCGGAGGGGCTCGTGAATTTCTCCTCTCCGACATTGCTCAGATATTGCCCGTCACCAAGGCGCAGCAACCAGGCACATCAGCTTCTTACTCTCTTCGCATGCAGATGAAGAATGGAGAGAAGGCGACGCTCGTCGACATGATCGATAGCCGTCAGGAGGCGCGCTGGGTCGCCGCCCAACTGGAGAAGCTCGCCGGCCTTAAACTTGATACGCACGTCGCTGTCGACACTGTTCTCGGCGGCTACGGTCCGCCGCCGCAACGTGGACAAGCGCCATCCAGATCGCTCCCAACTTTTCGCCGCAATAGTCCGGCCGCGATCGCGGTGGGGATCGCGTTCTTCCTCGCCTGGACGGGTTTCGTCGGATACCGTTTTTTCTCTCGGGGTTACGGCAAGCCCACGCGTATAACCAGGGTCCCGGCACCGGCCAAGTCCTTCCCGCAACAGGTGGCTCACTCGCCGCTCACAGACATTGATCAGCAACATCTGGATCAGCAACATCTGCAAACGCTCCCCGAACAGGCGCAGGCGGAAGAATTGCTGGACCGGGCAATTCATCACGATACCGGCGCGCTCGACTTGTTCGAGCAGAATATTGGCGTCTGGCACGATCTCCAGCGCACCACGCACATGAACGACCTGGAGAGGCGCTCCCAATTCTCCACCGACCTGCGAGTTCGCTACGCCAATGCAGATCTCAACCTGGCAATCAATGGAGTGTCGAAAACTGACGCCTCGGCGGACGCCCTCATCGCACAGGCGCAAGCCGACCCCGCGCATCGCGCGTACAGCGTGTACGCGATGGGAATGCTGGCCGGCCGCGGCGTGGGCTACGATCGCATTTATCCCGTCCTGGTGGACTACGCCAAAAATGACTCCAACGCGCAGGTGCGCCAGTGGGCCGTCGAAGGCATGCGCTACCTTGGCACCGATGAAGCTCTGGACCAGCTCTTCGATTCCTTTGTCCACGACCCATCCGACGCGGTCCGCAATCGCGCGGGCTGCAACGTATCCGACTGCGGCAACTTCATGCGCAAACAGCGCCTGCGAATGGTGCCCAAGCTGATCGAGCTAGCCGCAGATCCCCAAACTACCCCGCAAATGCGCAACTGGACGTTCCTCGCGTTGCATGAGGTCACGGATGCGGCCCTGCCTGCGGATGCATCGGCCTGGAGAGACTGGTATGCGCGGCACGGGGCCGAAAAGATGGCCGAGTTCGAACAGTTGGATTGGTGGAAAGTCCGCGGCGATCAGTAGCACCATCCCTGAGATTCACGATAGTTCCGGAGTCAGCGATCCCCGCGTGTCGCATAGAAGCTCACATTTACTGACGGCGTTCGAAGGCGCAGCCTAACATGAGGGCGGGAAAAGGAGTGACTCGTGATCGGTCAAGTTCTCGGTCATTGCCGTGTGGTGGCAAAGATCGGGGAAGGAGGAATGGGGGTTGTCTATCGCGCTTATGACGAAGTATTACACCGCGATGTGGCGGTAAAAGTTGTTAACAAGGATGCTCGTCTTGATTCATCATCAAGTCAGCACCTTCGCTGGTGCGCGGGCTGTTCGACCATGTGCATCGTCCCCGCTGGATGCCGGGAAACGGCGGACTCGCTTTGCATACCATTCTGGTCGACCACACCGACAACCAGCGAATTTACATTGCCATCTCAGCGGGCGGTATTTACCGGACCAATGATGGCGGACTTACCTGGACGGCGCAAAACCAGGGCATCCGGGCTATGACCATGCCCGACAAGTATCCCGAGTTCGGGCAATGCGTGCATAAAATTGTTATGCAACCCGATCGCCCGGGGCGCCTGTTTCTGCAAAGTCATTGGGGATTGTTCCGCTCTGACAACGGTGCTGAAAACTGGCTCGACATTGGCAACGGAGTACCTTCGGATTTTGGTTTTGCAATGCTGACGCACCGCAGAAATCCCGACTGCGTGTATATCATTCCGGTCGAGTCTGATGAGTTTCGCTGCGCGTGCGACGGTCGGCTGCGCGTCTATCGAACCCGAAACGCCGGCGCATCGTGGGAACCGCTTTTTCGCGGCCTGCCACAAAAGCGTGCTTACGAAACGGAGGTAAACGTGTTATAGGAAGCCAGCAAGTGGAACCTTCGTCGTAGGCAACCAGGAAGTTGTTCCGGGCCAGAAGTCGGCTTCGAGGAGATCAATGGAGGATCCGGGGATCTCCCCGCAGCCCGTTTCTCGTTACTTACCTATTCTGGCGCGACTGAAGTTTCGACAACAGCCGTGTCCCGCACGTAGCAGATCACCCCACCCGCATTGTTGACAATTAGCCTTAGAACGTGCCAGAGGAAAGTGACCGTGCCGTATCCCGGGCTAACCGGCATCCTCCCAACTACGGTCTTTTTGTCTGGTCATACACTTCACGGATGGCTTTAATCACGGTCTCCGGCTCGTCAAACTGGATGTATTTCCGATGCCGTTCCTTTCTCAAGGGAGTATGCAACGCGCGCCGCGGCCGCTCCCGCGAGGGTTTACAAGTGGAAACGGCACTTTCTAGGTTGCCTTGCCCTATATATCGAAATGTGATATATCAAATAACGATATGGAAGTCAAGGATCGACCGCTATCGTCCGCCGCGCTTCATATCCTTCTCGCGCTCGCCGAGTCTAATCTGCATGGATACGGGATCATGCAGTCGGTCAAGCGGCAGTCCGGGGGGAA
>Ga0181532_10003223_pt1 | contig 14779 bp, 5 predicted proteins | sample PEATcosm2014_Bin_33_FD_119768 | JGI IMG/M metagenome (GOLD analysis project Ga0181532, IMG submission 119768) | Peatland microbial communities from MTU Mesocosm Facility, Houghton, MI, USA - PEATcosm2014_Bin11_30_metaG | ecosystem: Environmental > Terrestrial > Soil > Wetlands > Peat | place...
AAAATGGCGGCCATGCAGACTGCCTGCATGGCCGCCATTCAATGAGGTGCGGGTTGGGCGATCCGGAACTGCCGGACCGGTTACGCCATCGGACCGGTTAGAACCGGAAGCGGCCTTCAAACTGCCAGTCGCGCGGCTGGATGCTCGTGTTCTGCTGGCTGACCGTGCCGTAGGCGTTGGGGTTGGACCAGTTGGCGCCGTTTACCGACAGAGAGGTGTTGCCGGCGACGAAGAAGGTGGAGTTGGTAGCGTTGGTTACGTCCGCCTCGAACTGGAAGGTAAGGTGCATCGTGGCGGTTTCACGAATGTTGAAGGTGCGCCGGAAGCCGAGGTCGATGTCCCACCATCCGGGGCCGGTGATGCCCAACGGAGCGGTACGAGCGATATTGCCCAGCTTGAAGGTGGTGTTGGGCTCGGCCGTGGTGCCGCAGGTGTAGGACAGTCCGCTGCCGTTTGGACCAGTACCGGAATCGGGGCACTGGAAGGCGGTGGGATCGAGATACTCGATGTTGTTGAAGTTGGTGGAATTGGATCCGGGACCGCGACCCCATCTGCCATTGATGCGCGCCTTCCTCTTGTCGAAGTTGGGATTGTAGTCGGGCAAGCAGGTACCGCCCTGGCCGGCGACCGCGCTGGTCATGCAGTCGCTGCCAGAGATCGTGATCTGCTGCGGACTTCCATCGCGATACTTGTAGATGCCGGAGAACTCCCATCCACCGCCGATCATACCGGCGATGCGGTTGGTTGCGAAGAAGGCCTGGCCACGTCCGAAGGGGAGGGTGTAGACCCAGGTCAGGTTGAATCCGTCGGTCTGGTTGGCCGTACCCAGAGCGCGGTCGACGCGGTTTGCGGACATATTCTGGACGAAGTTTCCATCCTGCGGGCCCACTGGGAACTGGGTCCTGTGGTTGCCTGTGTCGTCAATCTGCTTGCGCCGCGTGTAGTTGATGAGGCCGGAGAGGTTGTGCCACGGGCGCTGGACGACGGACAACTGCAACTCGTTGTCGTTGGCGTTTCCAGTATCAGGCCAGAGATCGGTGAATCCGCCGAACTGGGGGAAGGGCCTCAGGGACTGTAAGACGGTTGCGCCGGTACCGCCGTAGCGCGGGTAGGGAGGCGTGCTGCCGTAGAACCCGCCGTTCGGGAGTGAACCTCCGAGCTTTCCGGCCCAGTCCGGAGAGATCGTATTCTGCGCGTATCCGCGACCCGAGCCTCCGCGCAGGAAGTGGGTCTGCGTTCCGGCGTAGGCGATGGTGAAAACGGCCTTCTTGTTGATCATCCTCTGAATGGAGAGGTTGTAGGAGATGAATTGCGGACCGCGCCCGCCGAAGTAGGGGTCGGCAAAGGTGACGCCCTGCGGGTTGCAGAAGGTGCCTGTGTAGGAGCAGTTGTAGTTGTTCAGTGAGTTTTCCGGCGCCCCGGTGACCGCGGTGCCTGGGCCTAAGGGAGGCACTCCAAAGTAGGCCGTATAGTCGTAGTTGCCAGTGGTACTGAGTGGATTGGCATTGGTCCCCGGCTGAGTCCACGGCGGCAGGGCGGAGAAGTTACTGCATGTGCCTGCCGTGACGCACGGGATATTCGGTGCGAAAGATGCGGGCGGGACTATGATTCCCTCCGTGCCTTGCTGCGGAGGAACGTAAACGGTAGAGGGCTGGGCCGACGCGGGCAAGTTAGGATTCAGGAAGAAAGATGGACGGGCGGGTTCGTTGGTCGCGCTGCTGCTGCTGGAGGCGTACTCTCCGTTGTTTCCCGTGGCCGCGGTTGCTCCCGTTCCGCCGCCTACGCCGCCTGAGTGGGCGATGGTCATGCCGAAGCCCCCGTTGATGGTGGTGGACTGGTTGATGGCGTAAGCGAAGCCCAGGCGGGGTTGGAAGTTGTCGTTATAGGGGTGGACCGGGGTCCTGCAGTTGCACATATAGGGAGCGTACTGGTTGTATTCCACCTGAGCAGTTTCACTGGGATTCGTCAGGCTGTTGGTGAAGTCATTGATGTTGGGGCTTCCGGCAAACTCCAGCACTCCGGGGATGCCGGCGATGGGATTGATGATTGCGTTGTCGAGGAATGAGATGCGGTTGTGGACCTCGTGGTAGGGCTGCAGATAGTCGTAGCGAATACCGAGGTTCAGGGTGAGCTTGGGGTTTACCTGCCAGTTGTCCTGAAGATAGAGCGCCATCGGCCGGTAGCGTCCTCCGACGTCCTGGATGGTTTGGGTACTGACATTGTTCTGCTCGATGGCCCCCAGCAGGAAGCTGGCGTATGTGTCGCCGTTTCCGGGCCCAGCGGTATCTTCGCCATGGGTGGTGAGGGTGATGCTCTGGCTGTAGCCTCCGTAGCTTCCCTGGTTTGTCTCCTGCCACTGCACTATGGCGCCAAGGGTGAGGCTATGGCGGTTCCTGGTCCAGGTCAGGTTGTCGAGGGCGGAGAACTGGTTGTTGCCTCTGGGGCCCGAGCTTGAATCGGAGTTCCAGTTTCCGGGCGCCGTGGGGCCGCTGTCCGCGTTGAATTGAACGGTGGGGAAGTTGTCCGCGCCGTTGCCCGGGGGCAGGTTGGTGATGCCGGCGGCGGTGGCGGTATAGGGCGTTCCCTTGGTCAGCGAGAACCCTTCGCCCCAGTTGCGCGTGAATCCATACTTGAACGTATTGATCAGGGAATTCGATGCGACGTAGATATAGGTGACCTGGCCGGTGGCCGTCTTGGAATTGGTGTACTTGCCGGCGGCATAGGGGATGGGGAGCTGGCTGTAGTTGTCGTAGTCAGGTGCTCCGCCGTACCCGACAAGGCCGCCCAGTCCCAAGAGGGAGAACTTATTCTTCGAGTTGAGCGTGTAGTCGATCTTCACATCGATGGTGTAGTCCTGGTTGGACAGGGGAAGGACGGCAAGATAGTTTTGGAAGGTGGAGAGGTTGGTGGGCAGGGGAAGCTGGGATTGCAGATAGGTCATGATGGGGGAGAACTGAGAAGAGGGGACGACGTTGAAGGTCGGCACCCCGTTCAGCAGTCCCTGGAAGGCGGGACGCGTGCCGCTGAGCGCGTATGTGGGGTCGGCGAGCTGCTCGTTGTTGGAGCCCAATGAATCGGTGAAGTTGCCCGCCCGATTGTCCATGGTGGGAATGGTGATGTAGGAGGGCGTATTGCTGATCTTGGTGTAGCGGTATCCTTCGTAGCTGCCGAAGAAGAAGAGTTTGTCCTTGAGGATGGGACCGCTGACCGAGCCGCCGTAGGAGTTCTGGTGCTCACCCGGCTTTTCCCCGTAGCCGGCGGAATTGGCCACCTTGGAGAAGTAGCCCCAGGTATCGAAATCGGTGTTGCGGATGAAGTCGAAGACGGTGCCGTGCAGCTGGTTGCCGCCGGAATTGATGGTGTAGTTGGCGCTTCCAGCGCCGCCGAACGATGTGGACGCTCCGTTGGTCTGCACCGAGAACTGGTTGACCGCATCCACCGAAACGGCATTGGCGACGGCAGTTCCGCTGCCCTGCTGGGAGATGTCGGATACGGGCACTCCTTCGACGTAGTTCTGGTTCAGGTTGTTCTGGCCTGTGCCGCCGTAGATGCCGGAGCTGCCCGCGGTCGTGCCCTGGTTGGTATTGTTGCTCGGGTTTTCCTGCACTCCGGGCATGAGGTATTGAAAGGCGGTGGGATCGCGCGGCCCGCCGTTCATGGAGAGCGGAAGCGAGGAATAGAGCTCGTTTTCGATGGTCCCGCCCAGCGAAGCGTCGGTGGTGTTCATATACGGCGGGGCGTCCGTGATGGTGATGGTGGTGCTCTCGCCGCCGACCGTGAGCTTCAGATTCAAGCCGTACATGGAGGAGTTGTCGACGTCGATGTTCTCCTGCAGCAGCCTTTGGAATCCCTTGGCGACGACCTCGACGTTGTAGGTGCCGACCTCCAGTGGAGCGATGGAATAGAATCCCGTGCTGGTGGTCTCGCGGGTGAACTGGACGCCGGTATCGGTATTGGTCGCGGTGACCTGCGCCTTGGGAACGACGGCGCCGTTGGGATCGGTGACAGTCCCCTGGATGCCGCCGCCGCTAGTGCTCTGGGCTTGCAGCGACAAGCCGCCAAAGAGCGCCAAGCCGCAAAAGGCCAACAGGCAGACGAAGAGGGTGGCGAAGCACTGTGCGAGAAGACGGCGTGAAAGCCCGAGCGGCAAAGACCCAACTGTCGTGATGCGATACATAGTTTTGCTCCATCTGATTTTGCGCTGGAAGGCGTTGGGCTGGGATTCCGGTTGTTTACCGGTTAAAACATCCCCCAAAAAACCTTGCGCCGGTGACTAGAAATCTGAAAATACCGATGAGCCGGAACGCGAAAAAAGTATTTGTTTACAGGCTCCATTGTCAATAAGAAAATGTTTTCCCGTTGAAACCGCAGGAGCCGGACGAGTGGCCCTGTGCAAGGCGAGGCCCAACCGGGAGCGGGCGAAGGCCTGCCCGGAAGATTTAAGTTTTCAAAGCTACACGCAACATGCTACTTTGTTTTTGACCCGATGCAACACTGAAATTGTGTTTTCTGTGTTTTTCATCGGCGAGTGGGTGAGAGCCCACCTGGTTGGTTCCTGTCTGGCCGGCGACTATCTCGGCGCGGGAAGCGGGCAGGGGGGCAAATCTGGAGAGCGAAATCCCAAGCAAACTGTACCGCGATATTGCGCAGGCCGGGGATCCGGACGGGTGTCTCCGCGTGGCTGGCGGTTGCGCGCCGAAGAGGGCCATACGGCCGGGCGAGAGGAGCATTGCCGCGTTTGCTCCGACTCGCTGTGCCGCGGGCCACGCGCTGCATGGGAGGGGATGGAGGCGGACGGCGGGCGACTGCGGCGCTGCGGCCATCGAACAGAGTTCAGCGGGGTCGAGGGGCAGCACGCTGTGCGTAACTTGGCGGGAGACGGCGGCGGATGGGAGGGTGACGGACGCCAAGGGCGGGCCGGACGGCGATCTGAAGGAATCCGGCTTTAACAACGCAAACGATGCGGGCAGGCCGCAGCCGGCGCGGAGCTTCCAGGGGTTCGCCATGGAGACGCCGCTGGAGGGACCCATTTCGCCGCCGCTGCCGTCGAATGTCGCCACCGATCTTCATCCAGCCCCGACCGCCAGCGCGGTCAATAATCTTCTGTTGGACGCCAGGAAGATGCTTCCCGGGGAGCAGTTCGCCATTAACAATAATAAGGTGGGCGCGCCGGAGATCCGGTTGTGAGGGGGATGAAAAGACCGGCCGTCGCAGCCGCCAAGTCTGGGGGAAAAGGTGGCAACTAGAGCCTTCTCTCCATGAGCCAAACGGGTCTGAAGATTTCTCTTGCAAGTGTCTTCAGCGAACGCGTAGTATGCCGCTTATTTTGGAAATCGTTTCCTTAGGGAAATCAGCCAGGGAATCAGCCGGTGGTAATGAGCGTTGCCGCTCACACTGCCGGATTGCAAATGCATTTATCAAGGATCAGGTGACTCCGATGCTATTCAGCAAACACATCGTCTCGACGCGAACTCTCTTCCAACTGACAGTGGCCCTGGTGTTCATCTTCGTGGCCGCAGTGGGAGCGGCAGTGGCCGCTAACAGTGGCAATGCGCCGTTGCTGGTTCCGTATACGATGACTGTCGTCGCCGGCACATCGCAGTATTCCACTGCCTCCACGCCCGCCATCGTCTCCGGCTATAGCGGCGATATCGGCTATCAAGGGAGTATCGGGTTTGCCGTTCCCTTCGTCACGTCGGGCATGGGGACCAGCTCGGCTGTCATCGTGAATGGGGCAACGCTGAACGGGCCCTACGGGTTCGCGGTCGACTCGGTGGGGAACATCTACATCGCCGACAAAGGCAATGACCTCATCCGCGAAGTCAACTACCAGACGGGACTCATCAACATCGTCGCGGGAGTCACACCCACCAGCTGCACCGCGAAGGGCTCCACGACACTGGGCGCATATGGCTGTTCATCGGTCAGCGGCTGCGCGGACGGGGTTGCAGCCTATCAAGCCAAGATCGGAAGCGGCGTCGAGAGCATTGCCGTGGACTCGTTTGGCAACGTGTTCTTCTCCGACACCTCCAGCAAAACAGTCTCCGTGGTCTACCATGGCGGCACGCGGGTTGCGGACTTCATTAACCGGGTGAATCCGGCTGCGGTAGCGGCCTCCGGCGGGGTGGTGCAGGTGGGGTATTTGTACCACATCGCCGGCGAAGTCAATCTGGGCAACCCGGTCGACTCTGGGGCCACCTGCGTAGGCTATACGGCCAACCCGGTCACGACCGCTGTGGTCGACAACGCTCCGGCATTCGAAAACACCGCGATCCCGGGTGCGACCCCGGGCGCTACGCTGAACTTCTCTTCCGGCAACGGCCAGCCGATCAACATCTCGCTGGACAGCGCGGGCAATCTTTATATTACGGATGGCACGGGAACCGGAACGGTGCGTGTGGTCAACACCCAGGAGACCGCGCAGACCTTCTTCCAGTACACGGTACCGCCTGGGTACATGCGTGCGATCCTGAACTGCAGCTCGACGCTGACCACCGCCTGCCCGGCGATTCAAACGGCTTATGTGGGCACCGGCATCAATGGCCCGGCGAATGCGCTTGTCTTCCTTAACGACTACCAGTACGCATCAGCCGACGCATACGGCAACGTATTTGAAGTCAATCAGAAGTCAGCATCTCCCGGAATCTACACTGCGGTAGCGTATGCGGGCGGAGCTCCGCTGACCAGTCTGCTGACCGTGGAGGCGCCGCAACTGTCGGGCATCTATAGTGCGACCGAGACTGCCTACCCGGTCCCTCCCGCCGACTCGCCGACGCCGAATGAGTTGCCGCTGGCCTATGGCAACGCGTACATCGTTGGGGGCCAGCCTGCGACCTCCGTTCTGCCGGGCGCATTCCTGAGCGTATCGGCCGTCACCAGCGAAGAACTGGTCATTCGTCCGGTCTCGTGGAATGCCGACAGCTTTGGCACCGAGTGGTACGATGACAACCACTTCCCGGAGATCTTCCGAATCGACCAATACAGCGGGGTTGCGACCGGCATCACCTGGAGCGACGCACTGACGAGTTCACCGGTGAGGGACTCTCCCTCAGGTAGTTCAGGCGCATGGACAGGAGTCTCCGGTCTGAGCAGCACGGACAAGATCCAGAACCTGATCGTAACCCCCAATGGCACGAGCATCAACAGCGATATCAGCAACTACAATACGAATTCGCCGGCATCTTTTACCAACCTGTGGAACTGCGTCTATGGCAACTCGTCTGGCGGCCCATGGGTCTATGGTCCGCAAACCTTCGATCCTGAGGGAGATGGATGCCCTGGGCAGGTCACGAGGCTGAACGGCGCCGAATGGTATACCACCAATGACGGTCTGGGAAACCTGTATGCCGGGGACAGCGCCGATGAGGTCATCCATGAGTTCACGGTAGGCACTCAATTCCCGCAGACGCTGGTGGTGCCGGCGGGAGCGGCGGTCCCGTACTCCGCGACGACCAGTTACGCACTGAACAGTGTGGTGAGCTATCAGGGGACGAACTACCTCTCGCTGATTGCGGCGAACCTTGGGAACACGCCTGGCGGTGGCCCGGCGGATTGGCAACCGTTGTCGGTGACGCAGCAGATCCAGGTACACTTCGATGCGACGAATATTCCCGTCACCAACGGTGCGGGAACATCGTCTCCGGTCGCGGATGGGCCCTCCCTTGGGTTCACGACCACGTCCTTCTCGATAACTCCCGCAGGCGGGGACTTCTCATTCGACACCACCACCCAGGAGTTTCCTTTTGGCTCGCTGCTGGTGCCGATCACCGGCCTTCCTCTCGGTTGGGGTGAAAATCCCACAACTGCCAACTTCAACATGTACCCGACGAGTGCCATGCTGACTGCGGGGACACCTGCTCTTCCCACCTGCACGCAACTTGGGGTTGCACAGGGCGATAACAGTTGGGACTGTGTGGCCAGTGTGAAGTTCACTCCGACGGGGGTGGGGTTGAGAACAGGCCAGTTGGTGGCAACCACCGCGAATGGGTCGGTCTACAACTTCCAGCTCACCGGAATTGGCACGGGTCCGCAGTTGGCGATCGATGGCGGCTCGCAGACAGTCATTGCAAACGCTGCGACCAACGGCCTGGGCGCCACATCGTCCGTCGCTGTGACCTCAGGGGGCACGGTATACATCGCCGACGCGACCAACAACCGGATCGTGGTTAAGCCGGCCAGCGGATCACCGACTGCGATCACGACCGTGACGGGCGTGACTCCGTCCACCTTGAACGGACCCAAGGGCGTCGCGGTGGATGCGGCAAACAATGTTTACATCGCCGACACCGGCAACAACCGTATTCTCAAGTACAACCCGATTACCAGCACGGCGACCGCGCTGGGCAATAACCTATGGATTCCGGGCGCATCCTATGAAACTGCTATGGCGAAGGAACCTGGTTCAGCCATAGGCTATACCGCTACAACTACGAGTGGAGTAACTACATACACGGAGCCAGGTCCCACCGGCACCACTGCACCTCCGCAATACACCTTCAAAGCTCCTCAGGGCCTGGCGGTCGACCAGTGGGGTAACGTTTATGTTGCCGATACCGGCAATGGCGTAGTGGTGGAGATCCCATCCAATTCCAATTTGGGCGGAGCCACTCCGTTGCTGCAGTACACCGGCGCGCCCGCATTCACGGCCCCAGTCGCGATTGCGATCGGTCCAGGTCCTCTAGTCACTCAGAAAGGACTCATCGAGAACACCAGCGGATTCATCTACGTTGCCGACCAGCTGAATGCGTTCGGCGAGGTCGTTCGACTACCGCCTGGCGGCGGCGACCTGCAGTCGGCGTCGTCCGGCGCGGGATCTGCGCTCAACCTCGGTGCGACCGGCTCCTTCCCGCTGACCGTACTCTTTGGCGGCAAGAACATCACCACTCCGAACGGGGTTGCGGTGGACGCGGCCGGCAACGTCTACGTCTCGGACAGCACAGGCAATGCGGTCTGGGAGGCGCCCGCTGTTGGCGCCATCGCGCCGTTCCAGCTCAGCTTTGCTGGGCTGAGCGCTCCGGCTGGCCTTGCCCTGGATCCGAGCGGCAACCTGTATTTGGCAGACTCGGCGAACAGTCGAATCCTGTTCATGGACCGGGTGAACCCGATCGCCAACTTCCCGACCGGCAACTATGGGAACGTGCCGGAGGACCTTGGGTTAGCGGGGACAACCGGAACTCCCACTCCATCCGGTATCTCCGGCACACCGACGGGATGCCCGGTTGCCGGAGGTTCCACAGCCTGCACCGGCGTGCTGACGGTCACGAACATCGGCAACTCGCCGGTCACCCTGGCCGCGACCCCCGCGGTGTTGACCGGGAGTGCTGAATACAGCATCACGACCGCGGGGCATCTGACCACATGCGCCGCCGGCTCGTTTGCGCCAGGAACCACTTGCACCATCTCGCCGCTCTTCACGCCATCCACCACCGGCAGCGCCGCCGGGACCATCACCGTGAATGGGACGCAGCAGGTCGCCTTGGTGGCGACCGGTGTGGCCCCGGAGATCAGTCTCGTCCTGGCTGCCTCAGGCACGGGAGTTACTGGATCGTCGCCGAGCTACAATGTCAGTACTTCTTCGATGACCATCACCGCGACGGCAACCCAGCCGCACGTCGCAGGCGCTGTCACACCCACCGGTACGGTTGTCTTCACCTACACGATCGACTCTGGCACCGTGTACAACAACGCAACCAATCCCAGTGGTTGCGGAGCGCCCGTCGTCTCGGCGGCGGTTCCCCTGGTCGGTAACGTGGCAACCACTACCTTCACGCCTTCCGCGGGCCTGGTCTACACCGTCAGCGCAACCTTTACCCCAGCTGCTGGCGACTTGCAAGACAGCATCACGATGGCACAAATTCCGATCGTGCTGACGGCTCCTCCCGCAGCTGTGCCGGCGGTGACGGATTCCAACTACACCTATACCTATGGAACAGTGCCTGTTGTGCCTACCGGCAGCATAACTTGGACTCCCTCAGCTCCGTCCGGGGTGACTGCCACGTGGACCAGCGCTGCCTCTCAGTACTCCGCTGTCGCCGGCAGCCCCTATAACATCCAGGTCCTCTTACTCAATTCCAACGGGGCCATCGCCTGTCAGTATGGCAACCCGACGGTGTACCTCACTGGTTCCACGACCACTGTAGCTCAAGTGACTGAAAAACCAGCGGCCCTGGTTGTCACGATTCCCCCATACACGACGGTCTACGGAGCTCCTACCTTCAACTTTGCCGCGACGATGACGGTCACCGGGCTGGTGGGCACCGACAAGGTGAGCGCGACGTTCTCGACAACGGTTGGAGGTTCAGCCGTTAACTCATCCACTCTGCCTGTGGGCACGACCACGCTGTATGCAACCATGACCGGCAAGCCCATCTCCGCTGGCGACTACACCATCACACCCGCCCAACCCACCGGATCGGATGTAGTAACTCAGGCGCCGTCGATCATCACCGTCACGCCAAAGACGACCAACAGTACCGTGACTGGGGTGGGCGCGTCTGCCTATCTCGCCGATACTGCGGCTGCGTTGTCGGGTGACACCTACTCGCTCGCGGTCAGCACCCTGGTTCCGGCGGGCATTGGAACGCCTTCGGGAACGGTCTCGGTGACGGACTATTTCGTTCCCATCACGTCGACTGTCTACATACCAAACCTGACCTCTGGGGCCATACCAACGGCACAGGGTCCATATGGGCTCTGCTCGTCGTCGGTAACCACTGTCTGCAGTACGCCGATTCAAATCCTTCCCTGTGCGACGGTAGGACAAACCACCCCGCTGTGCAACCCGGTGGTGAACCTGGTGAGTGGGGCGGGCACGTTCGTTGTTCCCAACGCCAACGGCACCGGCGTTCCTCCGACCGGGATCCACTACTTAAGCTTCGCCTATAGCGGCGACAGCAACTTCGTGTGCACGGTGGTTGGGCAAGCAGCGACCTCGACGTGCCCGACTACGGCGACGACCCCATACTCGCTGGTTGTCGACAGCGCGGACTTCGTCTTAACCACCACAACGGGCCCGATCAGTGTTCTTCCGGGCACGGTTCCCAGCGGTAACGGTCTTCCCGCGTTACCCAACCAGAATAGCGGCAATCCGCAATCCACAATTGTCACGATTGGCGAGATTGAGTCGTTTGCCGGCAACCTCTATCTCTCCTGCACGACCGCGAACCCAGTCACCGGCACAGCCGCGCTACCATGGCTGAGCTGTTTCGTTGGGCAACTCATCGTGGTTAACAACGCGATACAAACTACGACAACTGTGACGATGCCAGGCGGCTCGACGCAGGGCGTGGCAGTTGTCTTCAGCGTCCAGACTCCGGCAACGCTGCCGCTCGGTTACAACTCGGCTCCTCAACTTCGCGCCACCGCGACCAGGATCGTGTATGCGTTCCTGCCGCTTGGCGTTCTTGCATTCTGCGTGCGTCGCCGGCGCAGACTGAGCAAGGCGTTGTGGATGCTGATTGCAATCGCGGCAGTGAGCGCGGGGATGAGCGGATGCGGCGGAAACACGGTGGATTTCTACACCCCGGTTCCCACTGGCCCGCAGTTCGTATACGTCACAGCGTGCACCTCAACATCGGCGACCGCCTGCGCCAGCGGGACAGGGGCGACAGCACGGTCGCTTACGATACAGGCCAACGTCAACTAGAAAGTGCTGATCATCGGGCCGGGCAAGATCCTTTGGGGTCTCGTCCGGCCCGATCTTTTTGTGGGGAGCGTGCGTCCCGCGCCGGTATCAACTTCAACCAACGAAGAGGACCTGTCGCCTGGGTTCCGGTGGAGGGTTAAGCCACACTGGTTCCGCTTTACCGCTGCGCGAAAAAGGCTTCGACGTCTGCGATGGATTGGGTTTGGCGGTAGGGGGGCAGCGAGTCGAGAAAGATGCGTCCGTAGCGCTGGCGTTGGATGCGGGGGTCGAGCAGCATGAGCACGCCGCGGTCCTTGAGCGAGCGGATGAGGCGGCCGAAGCCCTGTTTGAGCGTGATGACCGCGCTGGGCACCTGGTAGTCGAAGAAGGCGTTGCCTCCGGCGGCGTCGACGGCGTCCATGCGTGCCTTGACGATGGGGTCGGAGGGGACGGCGAAGGGCAGCTTGTCGATGATGACGCAACTGAGCTGCTCGCCCTGCACGTCCACGCCCTGCCAGAAGCTGGAGGTGCCGAAGAGGATGGCGCCGGGCGTGTCGCGGAACTGCTCCAGCAGGACGGTGCGCGGTGCGGTGCCCTGCAGCAGCAGTGGGTAGGGCAGCTCCGCGGCGAGGCGCTGGTGCATGGCGCGCATCTGGGCGTGGCTGGTGAAGAGGCAGAAGGCGCGACCGTGGGTGATCTCCAACACGCGGCGGGTGCGTTCGGCGGCCTGCGGGAAGTAGTCGGGCTCGCGCGGGTCGGGCATTCCCGACGGCAGATAGAGCAGCGCCTGGCGCGGATAGTCGAAGTGCGAGGGGACGACCAGCTCGCGCGCCAGGGTAAGGCCCAGCCGACGCGAGATGTGCTCGAAGCCGGAGACGGGGCTGCCTGACTCGTCGGTCCCCGAGGCCACGGTAAGCGTGGCAGAGGTGAGCACGACCGAGTTGTAGGCCTCGAAGAGCGTGGTGGCAAGGAGCTGGGAGACGTCGATGGGCGTGGCCTGCAGGTGGGTGTGGTGGCCGACGTGGCCGGCTCCATGCGCTCCCTTTTTCGCAAGCGCGCGGACCCCTCCGGCGGCGCGGCGCTCGATCCAGAAGACGGTGTTGGGGTCCTGCGACTCGAGCAGGAACTTCAGATGCGTGGCGATGTCTGCGGTGCGCTTGCGCAGGCCCGCGGCCTCGTCGACGTTCTTCAGGCGGTCGAGCTCGCCCTCCAGGCGGGCGAGGGCGTTGAGCGCGCCGGTGTAGGTGTCGCCGCGTTCTTCCAGGAACTCGGCGCGCTGGTCGAAGGGCATGCGGCCGAGGCCTGCGAAGGGGCTGGCGTTGGGCGGCGCGTCGAGTGCGGCGATGGAGTCCGGCTGCGGCTGCGCGGCGTCGTACGGCAGCGCGGCGAAGAACAAACGGGCGCGCTCGCGCAGGGTTGCGGTTGCGCTCTCGATGGCGGGGGTGCAGGCCTGCCTGGCGCGCAGCAAGGTCTCCACATCGCGGGCCAGCTCGTCGAAGCGCTGGGTGCTGAGGCTGATGCCGAAGAAGTTGCTGGCGATGTCTTCCAGCTCGTGCGCCTCGTCGAAGATGACGGCGCCGGCGGCGGGCAGAACGCCTGCGTCGGGCGCCGCGCCGGCTTGCAGCTTGATCGCCATGTCGGCGAAGAAGAGGTGGTGGTTGACGATGACGATCTCCGACTCAAGTGCCTTGCGGCGCATGGAGGTGATGAAGCAATTCTCCCAGTCGGGGCAGGTTTGGCCGAGGCATGCCTCGCCGCGCGCGTCCAGCCTGGGCCACAGCGCAGAGTTCTCCGGCAGCGCGTCGATCTCCGCGCGGTCGCCGGTTGCGGTGGTCTTCTCCCAGGCGGCGATTGCGTGGAAGTGGCCGATCTCGTCGAGCCCCGTCAGCAGCGGCGAATCGCGCAGCGCGTAGAGCTTGTGCCTGCACAGGTAGTTGCCGCGGCCCTTCATGGTACAGACCTTGAGCGGGCCGAGGACCGATTCCAAGAACGGCACGTCCTTGAAGAAGAGCTGCTCCTGGAGATTTTTCGTTCCGGTGGAGATGATGACGCGCTGCTGTCGATCGCGCGCCAGGCGCAGGGCGGGCAGCAGATAAGCGAGCGTCTTGCCGGTCCCGGTGCCCGCCTCCACAATCAGGTGGCGCTTGTCGGCGAAGGCCTTTTCGATGGCGCGGGCCATCTCGTACTGGCCCTTGCGATGCTCGAAGACGAGGCCGGAGCGCGAGAGCAGGCCCGAGGGCGCGAAGAAGTCGTGGAGCGAAGGGAGTTTGCACTCGGCGATGTGCTTGCGCTCGGCAATGTGCTTGCGCCCGGCAATGTGCTTGCGTTCGGCTGCAAGCTCCCGCCCGGCCTCGGCCTCATTCGCATCGTTGCGAGGACCGGCGGGCTTGTCTGCTGTACGCGTGATTTTTTTTGGAGAAGACACAGCGCTCTTCTCCATACTAGAGCGGTTTCGCCGTACCCGCTATCGCGCGATCTCTCCGTCATCGCGCGTGCTAAGAAGATGCCACTAGTGGATCTTGTAGCTGAGGCCGAAGGAGAGGACGGGGAAGAATTTTAAATCAGTGAGGTCGTTCTGCAGGTCGTTTTGCTCGGTGAGGACATCGGTCTGGTTGACGGGGCCGCAGCTGCTTTCAGGGGAGTTGGCAGCGGGACATCCGTTTCCGGTGAAGGTGTATTTCACAGTAGGCGCGGAGAAGTACTGGACGCCGATCTCGGTCTCGAAGCGGAAGTGGCCCTTCTTGGGTAGCATGTTGCCGAAGCCGATGGTGGTGCGCGGAACGACGTTGTTGCCGCCGAAGGTGAAGACTCCATTGCCGCTGAGCGGGAAACGCGGATCGCTGTAGTAGGTGCCGTTTCCGAGAGAGATACTCTGTCCGTTGGGGACGGAGAGCGTTGCGGTGAGGCCGGTGTTGTTGTAGATGGTTGCGCCGGCGCTGAGACGGAAGCTGCCGTGGAAGGGGAAGACATCGACCATGGTGGCGGCGTTCTGGAACTTGAGGTTTCCGTTGACGTTGAGGTTGTCTACGGTGATGGTGCTGGGCGTGTAGGAGAAGAAGGAGGCCCCTCCGCGCAGGTTGATCCACTGGTGAATCAGGGGCGTGGCGACGTCGAAGCCGATGCCGGCCAGACCGAAATTGACGCCGACGGCCAGGC
>Ga0181532_10003224_pt1 | contig 14778 bp, 12 predicted proteins | sample PEATcosm2014_Bin_33_FD_119768 | JGI IMG/M metagenome (GOLD analysis project Ga0181532, IMG submission 119768) | Peatland microbial communities from MTU Mesocosm Facility, Houghton, MI, USA - PEATcosm2014_Bin11_30_metaG | ecosystem: Environmental > Terrestrial > Soil > Wetlands > Peat | place...
CGCGCTCTCGCTGGGAATGTCCCGCGCGCTGGCGGTCCGCCGCATCATTCTCCCCCAAGCGATCCGCACCGTGATACCCGCTACCGCCAACGATTTCATCGCGCTGTATAAGGACACGGCGGTCTGCTCGGTGATCGCCGTCGAAGAACTCTCCAAGCAATATTCGGTCGCGGCTAAGAGCACGGGACTTTATTTGCAGATGGCCGTACTGGCCAGCCTGCTCTATCTGGCGATGAGCTATCCGCTGTCGCTGCTGGCCGCGTGGCTGGAGCGGCGACTCAAACGAGACAGTCCGCAATGACCTGGGATAAATGATAGGAGTTTGGTTCGTTGCTGACGATCACCAACTTAGTTAAGCGTTGGGGCCGGTGCGACGTGCTCAAGGGCGTCGGCCTGCGGGTCGAGCGTGGCACCGTGGGCGTGCTGATTGGCTCGTCCGGCTCGGGCAAGAGCACCGTACTCCGTTGTGCCAATGGACTGGAGCCGTTTCAGGACGGCGCCGTCACGGTCGGATCGGCGCGTCTCACGGCTGGACTTCACAACGGCCGGCCGGAACAACTGCGGCAGCTCCGCCGATGCGTGGGAACCGTTTTCCAGCAATTCAATCTGTTCGCACATCTCTCCGCGATCGAGAACGTCAGCGAGGCGCCGATCCATGTTCTGGGCAAACCGCGGGAGGTCGCCGTCCACGACGCCCGTGCCCTCTTGGACCGCGTCGGATTGACAGATCGGCGCGACGCAATGCCTCATCAACTCTCGGGCGGACAACAACAGCGGGTCGCCATCGCGCGGGCGCTGGCGATGCAGCCCGACGTACTCCTCTTCGACGAGCCAACCAGCTCGCTCGATCCGAAGATGACTGGCGAAGTTCTGGCCGTCATCGCCGACCTCGCCAAATCGGGCCAGACCATGCTCGTCGTCACACACGCGATGGCGTTCGCCCGCAAAGTCGCCAACGAGGTACACGTCCTGTCCGAGGGCGTCATCGTCGAATCGGGAAGTCCGGAACAGGTGCTGGATTCACCGAGTCATGCAGCCACGCGCGAACTTTTGGCTGCCTCCGCGTTCTCTCCATGAAACGGCCGACGACGACTCAACGGATTGCTCAGCCACTTGACGACCGCAGACGCATGATTGTCGGGAGGCGTAGTTGAACCGACGTCGAGGGATTATTCCTGGCCGTCATCGAACAGAGGGCTTTGAACGGCCGCATCTTTCCGCCGCGATTTCTTTCGGACCGGCTTACCGTTTGACGTCGACGGAACGCTGACCAGCGGATTGGCCGCTCCTTCCAGCGAGTCGCCGGGCCGGGCTTGCTCCAGCCGCGCGATGCCGCGACGGACATAGTCTTCGCTGATCTCAAAACCGAGGCAGCGGCGGCCGAGCTTCTTGGCCACCACCAGCGTCGTCGCGCTGCCGGAGAAGGGATCGACAACGAGATCGCCTTCGTTCGAGCAGGTGCGGATGATGCGGCCGAGAAGCTGTTCGGGCATTTGGCAACCGTGGAAACCGGCCCGCTCCTTGAACGTGCCCGCGACGCGCGGAAAGTACCAAGTGTCCTCGCCCGAGGTGAAGCAGTCGCTCATGTCCTGCGGACGCAAGATCCACGTGTCGTCCGGGAGACGGCCCCGTGGATTGGCGCGGGCGTCCGCGTAGACGAGTTGACGGGCCGACGGAACGCGGTTTTCCGGCTCCTCCCCGCGAAACGTGAAACTCTTGGCGTCCTTGACGAAGTAGAACAGATGGGCGTGGGAACGGCTGAACTTCTGCGTGCAGTTGACGCCGAAGGTGTAGTACCAGATGACCCAACTGCGGCAGTGAAAGCCGATCTCCTGGCTCAACACCTTCAACTCGGCCGCGTGTTCGTCGCCGATGGCCAGCCAGAACGTGCCGGAAGGTTTGAGGGCGGAGTGGACCGCAGTGATCCAGTGACGGCACCACGTCAGATAGTCGTCGAGCGCTTTGCAGTCATCGTAGACGTCGTAGTCGTAGCCGATATTGAACGGCGGATCGGCGAAGACCAGGTCCACGGCTCCGGTCGGCAAATCGTTCAAACCGGCGATGCAGTCCTGATGTCGCACCGTTCCCAGCGACTCGTCCACCGTGACTCTCCCCATCCAACGGTTGCCGTCCCGTTCTCGTACCAGTTTGTGAAGCCACGATTCTATCGCGCGCCCGGTAATCGCGCCAGTGTTGCGGCATCAAATAGAAGCGTGTTTCTCCATTTCGCGGGGCAATCTGACTTTGGCGAGCAGAAAACTTTCGCAGGTAGCTCGCGAGTGCTACGATAATTGTGCCCTCTCGGTTGCCGGGAAGGCGAGATAACAAGGGCCAAAGCGATGCACGTGATACGCGGACGGAAGTTCGTCGGAGGATTGCTTGCCGTCGGGATGTTCTTCATGACGGCCTGCGGGGCCGAAAGTCCAGCGCAAACGGGGGCCGGAGCCCGGCCTGCAAAAGCGACACTGCAGAAAGTGGCGCACAGAGCGGGTGTCTCCAATCCGTTTCCGCGGCGGTTCCAACTCCCCGATGATCTCTTCGACGGCGGCACAGGCTGGCTCAACGTCTCCGGCCCCATCGAGCTGCGGGATCTGCGAGGGAAGATCGTCGTCGTCGATTTTTGGACCTTCTGCTGCATTAACTGCATGCACATCCTGCCGGACCTGAAGTATCTCGAACACAAGTACCCGCGCGATGTGGTCGTCATCGGCGTGCACTCGGCGAAGTTCTTTAACGAGCGGGATTCGGAGAACATCCGCCGGGCGATCCTCCGCTACGACATCGAGCACCCCGTTCTCAATGACTCGCGAATGGCTGTTTGGCAACGGGTGGGAGTGAACTCGTGGCCGACGTTGGTCTTGATCGACCCAGAAGGGAAGGTCGTTAAAGGCTATTCTGGGGAAGGACACCGCGAGGAGCTCGATTCGGCCATCGGCAAATTGGTCACCTATCACACGGCGACGGGGACTCTGGATCGTTCGCCACTTAAGTTGGGGCTCGAACGCCACAAGCTGGCGGCCGCGCCCCTCAAGTTCCCGGGTAAGGTTCTGGCCAATGAGAAGACCGGGCGTCTCTTCATTGCCGACAGCAACCATAACCGCATCGTGATTTGCACGCTCGACGGTAAGCTGATCGACGTTGCCGGATCAGGGGCGATCGGCTTGAAGAACGGTCCGTTTGCCTCTGCTACGTTCGATCATCCGCAAGGGATGGCACTCGACGGCTCAAAGTTGTACGTGGCCGACACAGAAAACCACCTGATTCGCGTCCTCGACCTCAATAAGAAAACGGTTGTGACGTTGGCGGGCTCGGGTCGCCAGAGCACCGGACGGGGGGTCGGCGGACATCTCCACGAAACCTCGCTCAGCAGCCCCTGGGATCTGGCGATCGCAGGCCGAACGCTCTATATCGCCATGGCCGGATCGCATCAGATTTGGTCTCACTTGCTCGGGTCCGAATCGCTCCATGTCCTCGCCGGAACCGGAAGCGAGAACATCATGAACGGCCCGCGGAACGAGGCCGCCTTTGCACAGCCGTCGGGCTTGGCCACCGACGGACACAACCTGTTCGTCGCGGACAGCGAGGGTTCTGCCATCCGCGAGATTCCGCTTTCCCGCTCATCGCCCGTCATCACGCTGGCCGGCACATCCGACCTGGAGGGCGGTCGTTCGTTGTTCGAATTCGGCGACGTCGATGGCGCGGGGGCCGCGGCCCGGTTCCAACATCCGCTCGGGCTGGCCTATCACAACGGCCGGCTCTTTGTCGCCGACACGTACAATCACAAAATCAAGATGCTCGACGTTTCGACGGGCGAAGCCAGAACCTGGCTGGGAAGCGGCAAACGGGGCGACGGCGTCGATCCTCCCGAGTTCGCGGAACCGGGCGGCCTTTCGGTTGCTGCCGGCAAGCTCTATATCGCCGACACGAACAATCACGCGATCAAGGTCGCCGACTTGGAGACACGCCATGTGACGAACCTGCAGATTGAAGGACTGTCGCCCCCCGCCGTACCGGCTTTTCGCGAAGAGGACCAAGAAGAGAAGGCATCAGCTTCCACGGTCAAAGTCGAGACCCAACGTGTTGCACCGGGTGAAACGTTGCGGCTGGAGTTCTCTTTCCAGCTGCCGGCCGGTTACAAGTTGAACCAATTAGCCCCCGTGTCGTGCCGTCTGCGCACGAGTGCTCCGACGGAGCTCTTCGCGGCCGGCGAGCTCGCCAAGCATCATCGCGCGTTGGTCGATCCGCACAAGGCAGTCGTCAGCATTCCGTTGGAGCGGAAGTCCGGGGAGACGCTCCTCGAAACGTCTCTCTCCTTCGGGTATTGCCGGGATGGCGTCGGCGGCCTGTGCAAGCTGGGGACCGCTCACTGGACAGTGCCCATCGAGCTGTCTCCCGACGCCAAGCAGAAGGCCGTGAGCTTGACCGCTGAGATTCGCGGGAACTGAACGGCCGACCTATTCCTTAAATCCGGCAGCGACGTTTCAACCGGCGCGCTCTCGGAGATTTCTCGATTTTCGCCTGGCCGTGACCGTCCCGCGCGCGTCCTCCGCGGGCTAGTCTCATCGCAGGTGGTCCCACCCTGGGGATGCCGGCGATGATGTTCGGATTATTTCATTCTGGTTCGGCTAAAACGAAAACCGTCGAGTGCGACGGTGTCGATGCAAGCGCGGTCGCCACTCTTCCTGCTCCAGCGCCACAGCCGTCCGTGGAGCAAGCCCCCGGCGAAAAGGCGTGCCCCCAGTGCGGTTCAACGGAGCGCTGGGGCCTGGCGTCATGGTGCCCGCGGTGCTTCTACTATCCCAAGCTCGGTTCGGCGATGGTGCGCGAGTCTGAGCCGGAGGCGAGTTGGAATCAGCAATCGGCGCCCGACACTTATCTGGGCATGCTGAAATCGATTCCGCTGTGGGTCCACGGTTTGTGGATTGGCCTTGTGGTCATTTTTATCGTCAGCATGGCTGCCAATCTCTTGCTGCCGCCCGAGGGTTCGTATCGCTGCGCCTGGACCCTCACGCAGGCTGGCTTGGGCATCGCGGCGGCCGCCGTCGCGCATGTGATCGTCTTTTTGGCCACCATTCCGCACACCGATCGCTTTGGACCGTTCGACATCGTGCTGAAACCGCTGGAGATTTGGAAGCCCACGATCCACAAGTTGCCGGCCGACGCCTGGCGACTCTGCCAGGCATCTTGGGGAATCGCCGCGGCACTTTGTGCTCTCACTCTGATCGGCGGCGTCCCGTACTCTGCGGTCTTTGAAAAGGGGGCCGTCGTTAAGCAGCTCAAGGTAAGTCTCGCCCCGCGGTCCCAAAAAAAGCCGGACCTCTGCGTTCTGAAGAGCCAGGTTGATTCGTTCCAAAACGCCATGGCGAAAATTCCGGCCGCGGCTGATTTCACGAAGCCGGTCGAAAACGCACCGCCTTCACGACAACAAGCGGAATGCGCGATCGTCGGCGACGCCAAGAGCGACCGAGACGGCTTCTCGTCGATCCTGCTCGGATCGCGGATCGACGGCCGACTTTCCTAAATTGGAAAGCATCTCCGCGTCGGAGATTTCGGTCCTTTGAGGTGTCCTTCAGGACTCGCGCGAACCGGCTGGCGGCTCGAACCGAGCACCGATAAAAAACTCGTACAGAAATCCGCCCAACACGCCTCCGGCCAGGGGACCGACAATCGGCACCCACCACCAATGGTTCCCGGCCTGGAAGACGGACATTCCCCAGCCCGCCATGGCGGTGAAGAGTCGCGGTCCGAAATCACGGGCCGGGTTGATGGCGTAGCCTGAGTTGTAGCCGAATGTCATGCCGATCAGCACGACCAGGGCGCCGACGCACAAGGGGGCCAGATGGCTGGGAGCGCCGATATTCCGGGCGTCGGCGATCGCGTAGATGCATGCCATTAAGAGGGCCGTGCCGACAATCTGGTCAATTAACCCGCCGGGAAGCGTGCTCAGATGGGGCGACGGATACGTCGCCCAGATGCCGGCTGTTGCCAGTCCACTCATTCCCGGCACGCCGCGGTTACCGAGATCGTAGGCCGCCAGGGCCTCGATATAGACCAGGTACGTGACCGCCGAGGCGGCAAAAGCGCCCGCCACTTGGGCGATCCAATAGGGAATCACCTTCCCCCACCGAAACTTGCTTTGCACCGCCAGAGAGAGCGTCACTGCGGGGTTGAGATGGGCACCGGAAACGCCGCCGGCGACGTACATGCCCATCGTCACCGCCAGCCCCCAGCCGAGATTGATCGACAGGTACTGTCCCGCTTTCTCGTTGCTCAAGACGACCTGGGCGACGACGGCCGTTCCGAACACGACCAGGACAAACGTTCCGAAAAACTCGGCTGCCAATTCACGCAGCGTCCCCTTCATGCCCGCACCTCCGCAGCGACGTGAAACTTTGGAAATGACTACTCGCGCATTCAGACGGGGTCCGATTATCGTCGGGAATCGGCGCGAACTGCAAATCGGAAGGAAAACTTGGCCTCAGCGCGGTCGGCCGATGCACCACAGATGGCCGGGCGTGCGGATGAAGAGGCAGCCTTGGGACAGGCCCGGCGTGGCGAAGATCGGTTCACCGATGGTGTTACGGGCCAGTTCTCGATAAACCGGTTCGCGCGACGAGATCACCGTCGTTGTGCCGTCTTCGTTGAAGAAATAAATCTTGCCGTCGCCGGCAATCGGAGAGGCCGTATAGCGCCCCGGCAGTCGCTTCTGCCAGCGGCGATCTCCGGTCGATGCATCCAGGCAGGTAAGGATGCCACCATCGTCGACGAGATCGTAGGTTGTCCCGACAAGAATCGCTGACGGAACGAACGGCGCGCCGCGCGTCGCGCTCCAGGCTACGCGCGAGTCGGTCACGTCGCCACGCCCTCCGGGACGGACGGCCAGCGTCGGACCCTTCGGTCCGCTGACGGCGTAAATCAGGCCGTTGCCGAAGACGGGAGTCGGAATGCATTCACGCAACATGCCGCGGACCGTCCACAGCTTGCGACCCGTCGCCGGATCGAAGGCGTCGAGCTTCTCCGAGCCGCACAACACGAGCTCGTTTCGGCCGGCGGACCCGCCCGCTCTCGACTCACCCGCACTCGAAGCGACCGGGACAAGTTGCGGCGAGGCCCACGAGTGCCAATAGTCGGGCCGGTCAACCTTCCAGGCGTTGGCGCCGGTCCTCTTGTCGATCGCCAGAACGTACGACGCACCGTAATGGTCGCACTGGACGATGATGAGGTTCTCATAGAGTAAAGGAGAACTGGAGGCGGCAAACCGGTTCTCGAACGGCGCGTACTCCGACGCCAGCGAGCGGTGCCAAACAAGCTCGCCCTCGACCGTCGTGCAAAAGACGTCTCCCGTGCCGAAGAAGGAAAAGACATGCCTCCCGTCGGTCACCGGGACTGGCGTGGCCATGCTGCTTTTGTTTTCGTGATGGAGGGTTGGCGAGGTGCCCCAAAATTGGTCGTGCCACAGCTCCTTCCCCGTGGTCCGCGCGAGACAGATGACGTGCAGGTTCGACAACCGCGGGCCGTCGGAATCGGTGACGAAGATGCGATCGCCCCAGACGATCGGCCCGCCGACTCCCAGTCCCGGCAGCGGCGATTTCCACGCGACATTCTCGGTCTCGGACCACATCAACGGCAGGCCGGTCTCATGCGAAACACCATTGCGATCCGGCCCGCGCCAGCCGGGCCAGTTCTCACCGTGTACCGCGGTTGAAGCGATCGCCGAAAACAGGAGACAAAGCCACAGACGCATCATGCACATCACTTCATTTTTTTGGACCGGAACCGTTAGACCGCACGGTGACCGACTGCCGGCCGGCGGCCAAGCCCGATTTCAGTGCCAACCCCTCGCCATCGGGCGAGCAGAGGCGAAGTTGAAACGTCCAGGCGTTGCCGACAGCCGGGTCGCGGTGGTGCGGACCTTGGCAGACTTTGACGAGCACGCGATTGCGGCCCGCCTTGAGCCGCACCGGCGTGATGAACCGATCGAACCGCGTGCCGTTGAGCCACATTTCGCGGCCGAAGACTTTCTCGCCGTTGAGCCAGACCGCCAGGCAGTCGTCCGCACTCGAACGGAGCTGGGCCTCCTGGCTCCGCGGCGAATCGACTTCCGTATAGGCATAACCGACCGCCTCGTTCACCGGCCCGAGCACTTGCACGAGATCAACCGTACCGAACGAATCGCCCGTTTGGTGCCGTGTCCAGCGGAGGCTTTTCTTGTCTGCGGCAGCGATGGTCGCCGACAGGTCGACCGTCGTCTCGGGAGGAAACGGCGTCTGAAAGCCACTCATTCCCGGGGCCGGAAAGGGGCCGATGAGGGACCAATCGGTCACGAAGCCCAGATGGGCGACGATGCTGACTTTTTCGCCCAGCGATCCAAGCTTACCCGCGGAGGCAGACACTTGGACTGTATTGCGAGCGTGCTGGAAGGCAGATTCGAAGAACCGCTTCGCGGCTTGCATATCCCCGCGGGCCTCGGCGTCGTCTCCTCGTTTCAAGGCCACCGAGATTGCGTCGTCACGGAATTCCGGGTCTTCCAACAGCGTGGGTACCAAAGCTTGTCTGAACGGCGGCTCGATCCGGTCCAACAGGTCCAACGCGAGCCGCCGGGTTCGTCCCACGTGCCGCAGCTCGCGCACATAGGTCTTGAATGCCTCGCGGGGGAAGTCGGGGTTCGATTTGGCAATCTCGCGGGAAACGATTTGTTCATAGGCCGCGCGGTACCAGTTGGCCGCGACGATGTTTGGCGTGTCCATCGCCGCCAGCAGGCGCGGCAGGATGTCCGGCCCCTTCCGCGCCAGATCGTGGCATGCCTCCCGTGCCTCCGCCGAACCGCGGCCCTGCGATCCCGCCGCGGCGATCGCGGCAATCCGCGCGTCGACATCGTCTGCGTGCGCGACTTGGAGCGTCACAGCCCACCAGACGCTCAGAGCGACGACCGCCAGACGCTGCATGATCGATCACCGTATCTTAAAGACGCATTCACCGCGAATTCCTCCGATGCTAACGGCGGCCGGGTGTAGTTCACAAGTCGCGGCCGAGTAGTGTCTTTGACCGGTGAACCGTACAATTCCGATGTGAAAACCATGGCCGGCGACGATGCAGACCAGGATCGACGCCGTGCGGTGGCGTTCGGTGAGGGCATCGTGTTTCGGATTTGAGCATTCATGGCTTTGCCACGAGTTTGCGTTCTCCGTGCACCGGGGACGAACTGCGACGTGGAGACGGCGTTCGCCTTCGAGACGTGCGGCGGGCAACCGGATCGCGTCCATTTGTTTCGTCTGCTCGAGCAGCCGGCGCTGCTGGACGAATTTCAAATCATCTGCATCCCCGGCGGCTTCAGCTATGGGGACGATATTGGCGCGGGGGTCATTTTTTCACGGCAGCTGCGCGGCCGACTCGGAGATGCAATCGGCCGATTCGTCCAGGCCGACAAACTCGTGCTGGGCATCTGCAACGGTTTTCAGGTCTTGCTGAAGGCAGGGATTCTCCCCGGCGGCGCCGCGACCTGGCCGCCGGCTGCGGACCGGCAGCCCGATGCCACGCTGACGTGGAACGACAACGGCAAATACACCGCCGTCTGGGTCCGGTTGGGTGCGGAATCGCCCCAGAGTGTCTTCCTCCGGGGAATCACGGCCATCGAGCTGCCCGTCGCGCACGCGGAAGGGCGAATCGTGGCCCGCGACCCGGGTGTCATCGAGTCCTGGCGGACAAACGGCCAGATCACACTCTGCTATCGACCACAGGACGACCGTCACCCGAGCGAAGCCGTTGCTGATCGAAATGCTGTTCTCCGGTTTCCCGACAATCCCAATGGTTCCACGGCAAACATCGCGGGGCTGGGCGACCCCAGCGGACGGATCCTCGGACTGATGCCGCACCCCGAACGCTTCATCCACGCGACGCAGCACCCACAGTGGACCCGACGGCAGCTGACTGGCCCAGGCGAGGGAATCAGGATTTTTCAGAACGCGATCGAGTACTTCTGCTGAGCGTTCCGCTTGCCATTCTTGGAGAGCGCGAACTTGGATTGCTACGACATTCCCCCGGCTGTCGAGGTCGAATTGCGGATTCATCATCCACCAAGTCGTGCTGCGTGCCGATGATGCAGCGATGGCGAACTTTGACCGTCAATTCCAAGTCTTCCTGACTATTAGAGTTACGCCTTCAGATGCAATGCCGCTCAAGACGCACGTCGAGACGCAAATTCTGAAGAATTCTCGGAATCGGTGAGCCGTCGATTCGACTGCTGCGTTTCCTATAATGCATAAGACAATTGCCGCCGCTCGCGGCCGGAGGTCAGACGGGAGTTGTGGTCGACAGATAACGTCAGGTTCTGTTGGAGAAGGCCATGTTTTTTCACTATTTGTTCGATCCGATGTATTTCGTATTCGTCGCCCCCGCCATCGTGTTGATGATCTATGCGCAGTACCGAGTGAAGAGCGCGTATGCCGCGGGCATGCAGATTCCGGCCAAGCTCTCCGGGGCGGCGGCGGCCCGGTATATTCTGGATCAAGCCGGCTGTCAGGATGTTGCCATCGAAGAGATCCCCGGCTCACTTTCGGACCATTATGATCCGCGCGAGCGCGTGCTCCGCCTCAGTACGGACGTCTTTCGCGGCCGTTCCGCGACTTCGGTCGGGATCGCCGCCCACGAATCGGGCCACGCGCTGCAGCACGCGACGAACTACGCGCCGCTCATCGTCCGCAATGCGGCCGTTCCCGCTGCGACGTACGGCGGAACGGCGTTCATGATTCTGCTGATCATCGGCATGGTCCTCTCCAGCATGCATATGGCGGCGCTGGGGATCCAAGTGATGCTCTTCGGCGTGCTCTTGTACTGCGGCGTACTGGCCTTCCAGGTGATCAACCTGCCCGTTGAGTTTGACGCCAGCTCACGAGCGAAACGGATTCTGAGGGAATACCAGATCGTCGATGGCGAAGGGGCCATCGCCGTCGACCGCGTCCTCAACGCGGCAGCCCTGACGTACGTGGCCGCGACGCTGCAGACGCTGCTGGTCATCTTGTACTACCTGTTTCGCATTCTGAGTGGTTCGCGGCGCGATTGACCCCGGACCTTTTCTTAACGCTCAAGCCCGCGGACGGCCCTCCGTGGGCTTGGTTCGTTTTTTGAAGGGACGCGGGCGGTCGCCGCCGCGCTTTTGCAGCGCGAGGGTCCTTCGATTAGACTGAATTTGCTGTGTGCTTGATCGAGTTTCCCACGCGCCGTCCCCGCCGATCCCTCCAGAGGAGCCCTCCCGGTGAGCACTGAAAACCAGAATCGCAACAATCAAAACCGTCGTGATTTTTTGAAGACTTCGGCAGCGGTCGTCGCGGCGGGAACCGTTCCCTTCTGGTTCGCGACCGGCAGCAACCGGGCCTCCGCCTTCGCCAGTCCGAACGAGCGACCCGTATTAGGTTGCATTGGCACGGGAGATCGCTGGAGAGGGGACGGACCCGCGGCCATGCACTTTTCCGACTGTGTCGCGGTCTGTGATGTCGACACCGAACACTCCGGGCAGGCCCTCGACGTGGTCAAAAAGCACCAGGGGAAGAAGGGAAAGGACAGGAAAGTCGACGTCTATGGCGACTACCGAAAGGTGCTCGATCGCAAGGACATCGACGTCGTGACGATCGTCACGCCCGACCATTGGCATTCCAAAATCGCGATCGAGGCCATGCAGGCCGGCAAGGACATCTACTGCGAAAAGCCGCTAACCCTCACGATCGACGAAGGCAAGCAGATCATCAAGGTTTTGGACGAGACGAAGCGCGTCTTTCAGGTCGGAACGCAGCAGCGGAGCGAGATGCACTTGAACTTCCTCAAGGCGGTCGCCATGGTCCGCGACGGTCGGATTGGTAAGTTGAAGCGCGCCGTCTGCGATATTGGCGGAGCACCCACCAGCGGACTACTCAAGAAGGTTGACGTCCCTTCAACTCTCAACTGGGACATGTGGCTCGGACAGGCACCGCGGGTCGATTACATCAAAAACGTTCGTTCCAAGGGGCAGGTCGAGAGCCGATGCCACTATGAGTTCCGCTGGTGGTACGAATACTCGGGCGGAAAGCTGACCGACTGGGGCGCGCATCACGTCGACATTGCACAGTGGGCGATAACGGGCGACGAAATGGCTCACTCCGGACCGAGCAAGATCGAGCCAGTTCACGTCGTCCATCCCGTTCCGTTTAAAAACGGCTATCCCACAATCGACAATCAATACAACACGGTGACGGCATTCACCGTCCGCTGCACGTTTCCAAATGGCGTCGAGATCTCGATCCAGGACTCTTCGCCGGACGGCAACGGAATCCTGTTCGAGGGGACAGAAGGAAAATTCCACGTCGGTCGTGGTCGCGAATCGCTGTATGGCAAGCCGGTCGACGATCTCAAAACCAATCCATTGCCGGTGGGCCTGATCACGGAGCTTTATAAGGGAAAGAAGCCCGGCGACCACATGCGAAACTTCTTCGAATGCGTCAAGACGCGCGAGCAGCCGATCTCGGACGTTTATTCGCATCATCGGGCCATCACGACGTGCCACCTGGCCAATATTGCGATGCGCCTCGGCCGCGCGATCACCTGGGATCCGCAGGCCCAGCAGATCGTGGGCGATAAAGAAGCCCAGAAGTGGCAGTCACGCGAACAGCGCAAAGGCTACGAGATCAACGTATAGCCGATTGGGGAATTCGATTCCGCTGAAACAAGCCCACGGACAGCCGTCCGTGGGCTTTGTTCATGATGCATTATGGGTTCAGCGGAGGGAGGACCGTTCGCCGAGGATCGCGCGCAGACGCCTCAGCGCCCGTAAGTAGCGCATGCCGGCGGCCGCGGGAGACAGGCCCAATGCCTGGGCCGTTTCCGAACTGGTCAGTTGTTCGTGATGCCGCATGAGCACGATTTCAGCGTCCTCTTCGGCGAGCTGGTCGAGAGCCGAGAGGAATCGCAGCTCGAGCTCCCTGCGGATCGCGGCCGCGGCGGGCGTCAGTTCGTTGTCGCGGAGTTGACCGGCCAGGTCGAGCGAGGACCGATCGGCAAACTCCGCAACCAGTGCCCGCTCCCGATCGACGCTTCTCCGTTGGGCCTTCCGATGGCGGCGATGTGCGTCGATCAAATGGTCCTTGGCCAGCTCACGGAGCCAAAGGTGAAACGGGAGCTTTGCGTCGCGGATGTAATCGCGCAGGCGGCGACTGGCTTCCCACAACACCTCCTGCACAACGTCGCTCGCGTCGACACGGGCTCCCAGAGCCCGGTCGAGCCGCAACTGCACCATCCGCCGTAGCGATTCGCGATGCCGCTCCATCAGCCGGTTGACCGCGTCCCCGTCTCCCGCGCCGGCGTTTCGCAAGAGTTCCTGCGTTTGTTCCGACTCGGGCCACATCGTGGGTCGATCCTGCCGACAACGTTAACAGAAACAGGGCCGACGGATTCGGCGGCTCATTCCCGATCTCGCCTTAACGTGGCTCCGACTCGGCACGTTTTCGCGCCAAGATTTCCGGCAGCGGGTATTCGCTGACGGGAATGCCGAGCTGTTGGAGCTCCTGAAGTCGTCGCCATCCGCGCGTGATCAATTCTTCCCGGCGACGGACATCCTCTGCGTCGAGATTCCTTTTCGCGAACGGGCCGTCGACGACGACTGGCTCGAATTGATCATCGACGATGAATTGAGCCTGGACCGGATTGCACCGAATATGCCGCTCCGGTGCCGCCAAAAGTACGCGGGCGTCGATCTCCCCGATGACGTAACGCAGATACAGATCGCTGACGGTGATGTCCTCGACCTCGTCGCCGCAGACTTCGCACAGATAACCTTGTTCGCAACGTGCCATGTCACCCCCACGGTAAGAGCGCCGCCCGGTGCACCGTGCCGGCGTCCTGGCCGCGAAAGGCCTCGTCGATGGCCGAGAGCGGGAACTGATGCGAGAGGAGCTTGCCGAACGGATAACGCTCGGCGCGCGTGCTCAAGAGTTCCAGCGCCTTGCGCAGGCTTTCCGGCTCATACCACATCAGTCCCAGGATGGTCTTACCTCCATGCACGATCGACGCAGGGTTGAACTCGCACGTCAGCCGCTGGTTGATGTTGCCAATCTCAACATACGTGCCCCCGTTGCACAACATCTCGATCCCTTCCGCCACGACCGCCGGAGAGCCGACCAGTTCCATCACGACGTCGGCCCCCTGTCCCTCCGTGACTTCGCGGACCCGTCGAACGCGGGACTGCGGTGACGGGAATTCCTTCAGGTCGATCGTGACGTCCGCGCCGAAGTCGTGGGCCAATTCGAGCCGCGAGTCGATCCCGTCGATCACGATCACTTGCGAGACCTGCCGCTCCTTCGCCACCGCAATCGCGTTGATCCCCAAGCCCCCTGCACCTTGGATCACCAGCGAATCGCCCGGCCCTGCCGCCGCTCGTTCCAGGCCGTCGATGACTTGGGACAGCGCACAATTGGCCGGCCCGGCCAAAGCGTCGGGCACGTTGTCGGGTACCTTGAAGACAGCCTGCGGCTGGCGCAGGTAATAATATTGCCCGTAGGCCGCGTTGAAGTGCGGGTATTCCGTCGGCGGAGTACGATAGCGATGTCCTTGCGAGCAACGGGGCGTCGTCCCTTTGCGGCAGCTTCGACACTCGCCGCAGGGACAAAAGTACTGGTAGACCACCCGGTCGCCGACCGCCAGCGGTTGGTCGGCCCAATCGTGAGTCACGCCTTCGCCCAAGGCGGCCACTCGGCCGACCATTTCATGGCCGATCGAAAGGCAGAACGGCTCCGACTGTCCGCGGTAGACGTCGTA
>Ga0181532_10003227_pt1 | contig 14767 bp, 10 predicted proteins | sample PEATcosm2014_Bin_33_FD_119768 | JGI IMG/M metagenome (GOLD analysis project Ga0181532, IMG submission 119768) | Peatland microbial communities from MTU Mesocosm Facility, Houghton, MI, USA - PEATcosm2014_Bin11_30_metaG | ecosystem: Environmental > Terrestrial > Soil > Wetlands > Peat | place...
ATTCATCTGTTGCCAATGGCAACGTGCAGAACACATGCGCCTCCTGCCATGCCAGCGTGATGCTATCGAATGAGTTCGGCGTTCCTGGTGGACGCGTCTCGTCCTACCTGGCCAGCTATCACGGTATGGCAGAAAAGGTGGGTTCCAAGACGGTGGCCAACTGTGCCAGCTGCCACGGCATACACAACATTCTGCCGTCCAGCGATCCGCACTCCACCGTTAACCATGCCAACCTGGCGAAGACCTGCGGCCAGTGCCATCCCGGCGCCAATGAAAAGTTCATTAGCAGCAAGGTTCACCTCGACGGCACAGCCAAAGCAGACTTCGGCAGCAAAGTGATCGGCCTTATCAGCCGCTTCTACATCTGGATGATCGTCGGCGTGATTGGCGGCATGGTGCTGCACAACCTGATCATCTTCCGCAAGAAGCTGATTCTGCACCGCATCGGTCAGCCACGAATCCTGTTCCGCATGACGCGGGCTCAGCGCATCCAGCACCTCACGTTGCTGATAAGCTTCTTTACCCTGGTCTTGACGGGCTTCGCCTTGCGCTATCCGTCGTCATGGCTGGCCGCCATCTTCGTGAACGAAATTGTGCGCAGCTACATTCACCGCATCGCCGGCGTTGTGCTGATCGCGGTTAGTCTCTTTCACGTGTGGTACGTCATCAAGACTCAAGACGGCCGCAGCATGATCAAAGACATGTTGCCCGATTGGAAGGACGTCGCCGACGTACGTGACGCATTCCGCTATTACCTGGGTACCAGCGATCAACGCCCGTTGTTTGGCCGGTTCAGCTACGCCGAAAAGATGGAGTACTGGGCGCTGGTTTGGGGCATGTTCGTGATGGCCAGCACCGGGCTGATGATATGGTTCAAGGGCGGAGTCGGAGAACGCGTTCCCGGCTGGTGGATTGATGTTGCGATCACTGTCCACTTTTACGAGGCCGTGCTGGCAACGCTGGCCATCATAGTCTGGCACTGGTACGGAGTCATCTTCGATCCCGATGCCTATCCCATGAACTGGTCCTGGTTCGATGGCAAGATGTCGATTGAGCAGTATCAGCACGAACATCCACTGGACTTGGGGGCGATTGAGAAAAGTGCGGGCGCCGAAGCCGAAGCAGAGACGACACCGGCAACTGAAGAGGAACCCGCGGAGACGACTGGCCAGCGCAAGTAGCGGTTGCCGGTAAAATCGAAATGCTAAGTTTGGTTTTGCGTCCAATGAATACAGTTCGCGTTGTAATCCTGGTTGCTTCAGACATCATCGTGGTAATTTCGGCAACACTGCTGGATCTTTGCACTCAGGCAAGCCTGGGAAGGGACAACTAAGTCATGACTGAGGACACGGAGAGGCCGGATCCTCTACGCGATCATCCGCCGGTTTCAAGAAATCTCATCAAGAATCCGATCAGCCTGATCGGACTGGCGCTGGCCGCAGTTGCCCTCGCCAACATCGTTCTGTTGATTGCGATTGACCTCCTCGCCAGCCAGCCATCGCCCTATATCGGCATTCTCGCCTACATGGTAGCGCCGGGAATTCTGGTGTTCGGCCTGATTTTGATACCCGTCGGCATGGTGGTGGAGCGCCGACGGAGACTTCGCAAGGTGGGTGCGCCGCCTCATTTCCCGAAGCTCGATCTCAACAATCCTGCCCAGCGCAGCACCCTCGCCTTTGTCCTCAGTTTCGTGGTGATTTTCTCCCTCATGAGTGCAGTGGGCAGCTACAAGGCTTACGAGTTTACCGACTCGGTAGATTTCTGCGGACAGTTATGTCACACCGTCATGCATCCTGAGTTCACTGCGTATGAGGCTTCGCCGCACGCGCGGGTGCCTTGCGTGGAGTGCCACGTCGGATCGGGAGCTAGTTGGTACGTAAAGTCCAAGCTGTCAGGTATGCGCCAGGTTTACTACACCGCTTTAGGTACCTATCCCCGGCCCATCCCTACGCCCGTGCAGAATCTTCGTCCCGCGCAGCAGACCTGCGAACAATGCCACTGGCCGAAGAAGTTCTGGGGCGCGGAACTAAAGGTCTTCACGCACTACGGAAGCGATGAGCAGAACACGCCGCGCGTGCTTCGCCTGCTCATCAAGGTCGGTGGCGGCGATCCCTCGCTCGGACAAGCCGCCGAAGGTATTCACTGGCACATGAACATATCCAACAAGATCACCTATTTCTCCAGCGACGAGCAACGGCAGGTCATTCCCTGGGTGCGTATGGAAGACAAGAGCGGCAAAGTCACCGAGTACATCGTGAAGGACAACCCGCCAACCCAGGCTCAGATTGACCAGGCCAGCAAGCGACGCATGGACTGCATCGATTGCCACAACCGACCCACCCACATCTATGTGCCGCCCGATGTTTCGGTGGACCGCAGCATCACCGGACACGCCCTCGACATCACGTTGCCTTACATCAAGCAGCAGGGCGTGCAGTTGCTGACCGCCGACTATAAGACCACCGACGAGGCGGAGAAAACGATCGCGGAAAACCTCAACAAGTTCTACCAGGGCAAATATCCGCAGATAGCGTCCAGCAAAGCAGACAGCATCAAGAATTCAATCGCCGAACTGCAGCGCATCTATCGCACCACTTTCTTCCCTTACATGAAGGTGGACTGGAAGACCCATCCCAACAATATTGGCCACCTCTACTACCCCGGCTGCTTCCGCTGCCACGATGGCAACCATGTCAGCAAGGACGGCAAGGTCATCAGCAAAGACTGCAACTCGTGCCATACGGTGCTGGAGCAACAGGAGAGTGGCACGCAGCTCGCGTCATTGCCCGTCCAGACCTTCAAGCACCCGGTCGACATAGGGGACCTCTCAGCGGCGAACTGCTCCGACTGTCACACCGGAGGTGTAGGGCCATAACAACAGCCTCAGGGGCTCGTGGTCGGTTGCCAGTGTCTTGTCAGCTCGCGCATCAAAGCTGACGGCTGATAGCTGACGGCTGACAGCTAACTGCCGAGTGACGCACGTCACAAGCCCACGTGATGCCACTCACGGCCCTTCGGGTCGTCGAAATCCTATCTTGGAGGCATAGCAACGAGCCGTAGTTGAAACAGGGGGAGGAACAAAGCAATGACAGCAGCTGACAGCAGCACCCATCCCGCGAGCAAAAAAGAATACACGCCGCGCCTGATCTTCTGGGAGGTCACCAAGGGCTGCAACCTGCGCTGTATCCATTGCCGCGCCACGGCCACCGAACTGATGTCGCCGGCCGATTTGCCAACCGCAAAGGCGCTGAACATCATTTCTCAGATCGCCGATTTCGGCAGTCCCATACTCGTCCTCAGCGGCGGCGAGCCGCTTTACCGGCACGACATTTTCGAGCTTGCCGAGTACGCCACCAGCCGCGGACTGCGCACGGCCCTGGCGACAAACGGCACGCTGGTGACTCGGGACATCGCCGAGAAAATCAAGAAGGCTGGCATCAAGCGCGTCTCTATTTCACTCGATGGTTCCGACGCCATCACGCACGACACTTTCCGCGGTATTCCCGGCGCATTTGAAGCAGCGGTTTACGGCATGCGCAATCTGCAGGAGCTCGGCGTCTCGGTGCAGATCAATACGACGATTGCGCGCCACAATGCGCATCAGTTGCCCGAGGTGCTGGAGTTGGCGCGCCGCCTGGGCGCAGATGCGTTGCACACCTTCCTGCTTGTTCCGGTGGGCTGCGGCGTCGACATCGCTACCGAGCAGATGGTCGCTCCCGAAGAGTACGAGCGGATGTTGAACTGGTTTTACGATCAATCTCTGACAGGTGACATTGAGTTGAAGGCGACTTGTGCGCCGCATTACTTCCGCGTGGCGCGGCAGCGCCGCGCTGCCGATCGCAGGGCCGACCGTGAACCGGCGCCGGTTGCGTCGCATCCCCGCGAAATTGGCCCAACCGACATCACGATGCCGGGCTCGACCGGAATCTCCCTCAAGCCAAACGGCGGACCGCCGGTAGGACACACGGGACATCCGGGTGGACATCCCGGCGACATGAATGCCATGACCAAAGGCTGCCTGGCAGGGACTGGCGTCTGTTTTATCTCGCATGAAGGCGAGGTCTTCCCCTGCGGATATCTGCCCGCGATCGCGGGGGATCTGCGCAAGCAGAGCTTCGCTGAAATATGGAACGACTCGTCCGTCTTCGGACAGCTTCGCGACGACGACAACCTGAAAGGCAAATGCGGCTGCTGTGAGTTCCGCCATGTTTGCATGGGATGCCGCGCGCGCGCCTATGCTGCCACCGGAGACTTCCTGGCTGAGGAACCTTTCTGCGTGTATGAGCCCGGAACTTCGAATCAGATGGTCCGCGAGATCGCGACTAAAAGGGTCGGCTGAGACTTAAGTCATATCGCGCAAGGCTCGGCAGAAGTACGATCCAAGTATGGCAGCGCATATCAGTGCCGTTCCAGGTTCCCGACTCAGAGCGATGGTGGTCCCGCGCGAACATGGTGCGTGGGGCATGATGCTCGTCCCGCTGGCGACGGGCTCGGTGGTGGCGGCGCGTACAGCCGTCAATGGCGCCGCGTTGATCATTCTTTTCGTTGCGGCCGTATCGCTGTTCTGGCTGCGCACGCCGTTAGAGAGCTGGCTGGGTACGTCTCCCATCAAGGCGAAGACAGAGCAGGAACGGCCGTTTGTTCTACGAGTGATTCTGGGCGTCGGCCTGCTGGCCGCAGTGTGTGTCGCTTCGCTTTTCTGGAACGGGCACAATTGCGGGCTACTGATCATCGGCTCGATCGCGGCCCTCGCCTTCGCGATACAGGCTGTTGTGAAGAGGCTTGGCCGCAACGGCAGGATGCCGGCGCAGATGATCGGCGCTATCGGGCTGACTTCAACGGCAGCGGCTGCCTATTACGTCGCCACCGGCCGGCTCGACCGCACCGCCATTGCCCTGTGGCTGGCGAATTGGCTTTTTGCCGCCGACCAAATCCACTTCGTCCAGGTGCGTATCCACTCCAGCCGGGCCTACACACTTAACGAGAAACTGCAGCCCGGCCTCGGCTTTCTGGTGGGGCAGATCGCGCTGATAGGAGCGATTTTTGCTGCCTGCCGCTTGGGCTTTTTCCCCGCTGCGATTGCGTTTGCCTTCCTGCCTATCCTGCTACGAGGGACAATCTGGTTCAGTCGCGGACGCCAGACGCTGGATGTTCACAAACTGGGATTCAGCGAGCTAGCGCAGGCGCTGCTATTTGGCGCGCTGCTGTGTGGGGCATTCCTGTTGTAATCTCAGCGGCCATTCTCCCAGCGCCATGCAGCTTTTCAGGAACGCTCTTTGCTGTGACCGTAATACGTAACCTCGCCGTCGACCACAACCGCGACGAACTTGTTGCTCTCTGCGTCTTTGATTTGCACCACTTGACGACCACTCCGAGCCAGTTGCCCCCATCGGCTCGGCTTCTCAGGGTTCTGTTCGATGGCCTGGTATTCGTGGTCGCCCAACTTGAAGGCCGCTGTTCTGAGGCGGTGCTGGCTGGTGCGGCGGACAGGTACAGATTTCCCGTCAACCTTCAGTGAGGGGCTGGTCATCAACTGTGCCGCGATCGACTTCAAGAGTTCCGCGTCAAGCATCGTACAGACCCCGCCGTGGACAGCAGTTTACAAATTGTTACACACGCCATGGAGCAGACTCGTTCGCGATTTCGTATCTTCGATGAGGGCGGTTGCGCCCGAGACTCGAATGGCAGCATCGAATCCATTACAGATGAGCACATCGTCAATTTCACAGGCAGTGCGAACTGAAAACCTCTGCCGCTATTACACCATGGGCGGGAGCAACATTCGTGCCGTAGACGGCATTACGCTCGCAATCGAGCGTGGCGAGTTTGTGGCGCTGCTGGGCCAATCGGGCTCGGGAAAATCCACGCTCTTGAATCTGCTCGCCGGTCTCGACCGTCCCACCTCGGGCTCGGTGCAGGTCGCGGGGCGCGATCTGGCAAGAATGTCATCGGAGGAATTGGCGCGCTATCGCCGCAACGATGTTGGCATGGTCTTCCAGTCGTTTCATCTGATTCCGGCGATGACCATCACCGAAAACGTCGAACTGCCTATGCGCTTTGCCGAAGTGGAGCGATCGGAGCGGGCACAGCGTGTCCGCGAATCGCTCGAGCGTGTCGGGTTGGGCAAGCGGCTGGAGCATCGGCCTTCGGAGCTTTCCGGCGGCGAGCAGCAGCGCGTCTCGTTGGCGCGCGCGCTGGCCAATCGGCCTTCAATGTTGCTGGCCGACGAGCCTACGGGCAATCTCGACAGCCGCACGGGAGAAGATATTCTTAACCTGATCCGCGATGTGAGCCTCTCGCTCGGCATGACCGTGGTGATGGTGACGCACGAGCGCGCGTTGGCCGAGCGTTTCGCGCAACGGCTCATCTTTCTTGGCGATGGCAAGCTTCTTTCGCAGGAGGCGCTGGCATGAAGGGCTACGACCTCCTCGATCTGGCGGTGCGCAATCTGAGGCAATCCAAGCTGCGCAATGGATTGACGACCGTCGGTATTTCGGTCGGCGTGGCATCCCTGGTCGCGATGCTGTCCCTCGGTGTGGGACTTCAGCAGCTTGCGACCAGGCGGCTCGCCGGATCGGGCATGTTCGACACCGTCTTCGTCACATCGAAGCAGGATTTTCGCGGCTTCGACCGCGAACAAGATCAGAAGGACCAGCATCCAGAAAACGCTCCTGTGCTTGATGATGCTGCTCGCGACAAGATGGCGCACCTGCCGTACGTCACCGAGGTCGAGCCGGAAATCCGCGTCATGGGCGAGATTGTTTACGGCGGACAAACCCACTATGGGTTTGTTACTGGCCTTCCCATGTCGGCTCGCGAGAACGAGGCCTTCGACAATCTGCAAGGCAACTTCTTCTCCCGCTCCGACGCCGATGAGGTTATTCTGCTGAACGACTTCGCCAAGGAACTCGATCCCACCAATCCCAAAGCTCTTATCGGACAGGAAGTAACGCTTCGCTATGGCGAGCATCAGCCGCTGGCTACCGATTCCGACACGCCCGGGCGGCCGCAACTCTCAAGTGAACAGAGCGACGGCAGCAACTCGACTGGTGGCGATAGCTACGGATTCACGGTTGTGCGCAAGACGCAGCAGTTGAAGGTAATGGGCATCATCGACGAAGAGCCTTACGGCGGGATGCGCACCGTGTCGCGCGGACGCATCTTTCTGCCCGTCGACCTCACCGCGAAGTTGAACATGGCGGAGTTCAGCGACATGCGCAGTTCGCTGCGCGGGCATGGCAAGACTTATATGACGCTGACTGTGCGCGTCAAAGATCCCGCCAAAGTCGCACAGGTGCAGGATGCGATCAAGCAGATGGGCTTCCGCACGTTCTCTGTGCTGGATGCGACCAAGAGCTTGCGCCGCTTCTTCACAGTGCTCGACTTGTTCCTCGGCATCTTCGGTTCGCTGGCGTTGGCCGTGGCGACGCTTGCCATCATCAATACGCTGGTGATGGCGGTGCTGGAGCGCAGGCGCGAGATCGGCGTGATGAAGGCGATTGGCGCCAGCGATAGCGACGTGAAGCGGCTTTTCTTCGCTGAGGCCGGCGCGATGGGCTTCTTCGGCGGCGTGCTCGGCATTGCGCTGGGCTTCGCAATCGGCAAAGCCATCAACATCGGCACGGGAATTTACCTGCACAATCATCAAATGCCGGCCGAGGCTGTATGGATCATGCCTCCATGGCTGATCGGCGCGGCCATTGCGTTTTCCATCGCTGTCAGCCTGCTGGCTGGACTGTATCCCGCCAGCCGCGCGGCCCGGCTCGATCCGGTGCAGACACTGAAATACGAATGAAACGTCCTTCCCGTCTTACCAGACTCGCCTGCCTTTTCTGTGCTCTCGTGTTCGCTCCTCTGCTGCACGCCCAGGGCCGCGCGGAGTGCTCGGTCATCAAGTCGCAAATTCTGGCCCGGCCAGTCCACTATTGCGCCTTCCTGCCGGCCAGTTTTGATCAGGACAAGACACGGCGCTATCCGGTCCTGTATTTCCTGCATGGGCTGGAAGACAACGAGGAATCGCTGCTCAACTTCGGCGGATGGGATGTGGTCTCAGAGCTGCGCAGCAAGGGCAAGATTGGCGACTTCGTGATTCTGGCGCCCAGCGCCGGACACACGTTTTACATTAATTCTGGAGACGGCAAAGTTCGGTATGAGGATTTCCTGATGAAGGAGTTCATGCCGGAGATGGAAAAGAAGTATCGCGCGGACGGAACGCGCGCCACTCGCGGCATTACCGGCATTTCCATGGGAGGTTATGGCGCGCTGCGGCTGGCGTTCAAGTATCCCGACAAATTCGCCGCTGTCAGCGCCCAGATGCCTGCGCTCATTGCTGATGTGCCCATGGACATTGGTGCGAGCGCACAAGGAGGTCCTGGGGCGTTGCTGGGTAACGTGTTTGGATCTCGCGACTATTTCGACCGAAACAATGTCTTTTACTTCGCGCGCACCGACAGCGCCGCCAGCCTCAAGCGCATGAAGATCTATTTCAATGTGGGGAATAATGACGACTATGGCTTCGAACAGGGCGCAGAGGAGTTGGACAAGCTGCTGAAGTCGCGCGGCATCCCGCATGAATTTCATATCTACCCTGGCGGCCATGCCGCGGAGTTCGTCCAAAGCCACTTCGGCGACGTGGTCCTGTTTCAGTGGAATGCGATCGGGGCAGGGAAGTAGGGCTAGCGGCGGTCGTCCCTTACTTCGTCGTGTCTAACACCCACATCGAATGGTCCAACACCTCTCGCGGCGGATAGGGCCACAACCAGTGATAGCCGCCGTAATCGTCCAACACCTGTCCGGAAAGACAACTCGCGCCCACAACGACTTTGCCAGTCACCTGCTCAGCGGGCGGCAGAGGTGTAGCCTTGACTCCATACAGCGCAGGATCGACGGAGCCGAAGTAGGCGAGTTGCAACCTTTCATCCGGGTGTTGCTGTTCGTAGGCGCGCAATGCGAGCAAGCCCTGTCCCCAATCCAGATTGCTGTCGGTGAGCAGGCGCCAGGAGTTTTCCGGCTTCACGAAAATGTTGAAATACGCCAGATAGTCGGGCGCGTAGCGAACGGCGTCGGCGGCGTTGAGACAAAGCGCCAGAATCACAAATGCCACAGCGATGCGATATTTGCGCGCATGTTCCCAAATGCCGCCTGCAATCAATAGTGCAAAAGGGTACAGCGGCAGGATGTGCCGTTCGCCGATGTCGAAGCGCGACTGTACGGCGAACACCAGGTACACCGCCGCGAACAGGCACAGAATGAGCAGGTCGCCTGGTGCCCGGCAGCTCTTGCGAACTCCCAATAGCAAACTCGCGAAGAACAGCAGCAGCAGAATCGTCGGCCACTTCAGAACGATTGCGACGGGATAGTAAAGCTTGATGCCACCTTTGGGATAGATCCTCCCCATGAACCATGCCGGCCGTCCGTGGCGATTGCTGAATGCCACGTCGCGTAAGCCTTCCAGGAACTCTCCCGCCGGAACCAGCGCGCTAATGTGCACCTGCGACTTTGTCGCCCAGGTTTTCAATGGCCGATTAGGAAAGCTTGCTTCCACCTGGCCGTTGCCGATCTTGAGGTGTGCGACATGGAAAAAATATCCCGCCCACAGTGTGAGCAGCGCGATGCCGAGCGCAGCCAGGACGGGCTTCCAGTTCCAGCGCCTCGGCCCCAGCAAGCCCCGATCGCGATCGAGCACCAGCATCAGCAGCACAGCGAGCAATACCAACGGAGGCGCGTAGAACTTGGTCAGCAACAGACCGCCCAAGGCCAGCCCTAGAAGAACCATCTGCACAGGGACCGGATTGCGTCGCCAGCGCACCAACTGACAGGCGACTGCGAAGATGAATAGGGCGCCGATACCGTCGGTAGTAGCGATGGAAAAGTTGGCAATTAGCGAAGGCGTGAACGCATACAGCGCCAAGGCCACGTTGGCCGCGCCCGTCGAGAAAAACTTGCGGGCCGCCAGCCACAACGAAAGCCCCAACGCCAATCCCAGCAAGGTGTTCATGGGGCGCGTGCGCCACGCCAAGGTCTCCGGTCCGGGAGTCATGGCGGTGAACACAAACCCGTTATTCAAGGTCGACCATTTGAAGTCGGTAGGTGTGGCGATTAGCGGGAGGGTGAGCCACAGCCTGCCTAGCGGAGGGTGATCGTTCCAGTGCTCGAAGCGGCCTTGCTGCCACGCCTCTACGCCGGCGACGATATGGGCCGGCTCGTCATACGTCAACGACTGCGTCTTGATGAACCACAGGGACTGAGCAGCAAACAACAGCAGAAGAAGGGCTGGAATCCACCAGTGGCGCTCGCCGCGCGAAGGCTCCTGCGCGGGATTTTCTGGAACGCTGGGATCGCTCATCTGGACTCGACGATGGAAGCAACGGGGGAAACTAGTGTGCTGGACGCTTGCCTACGGCAGATCCATAGCGCCCGGCGTTTTCAGCATACGGTCAATCGCCAGCGCCAATCCAAAATAGAAGAACAGGATCATAACCAGCGGCTCTTCGCCCAGGTTGTAGTGCACCAGCGAAGTTGTCTGGAACGCCACGAAACCCGCCAGTACGCCGCCCACAACGCCGGAGGCAGAGCGGCTGTGCTCCCGCGTCCGGTGCAAAAGACGAACCAGAAACACCAGGTACGCCACCACAAACCATAACCATGCTATCAGCGCCGGCAATCCGCGTTCCACGGCGATCTGCAGCGGCGTGGAATGAAAATGACTTTGCACGTGATAAAGGGCGAAGCCGCGGATATTCCACTCCTGCCAGTGCAGACGAACCGTCTCCATGCCGACACCGAACCAGGGATGCTGGCGCACCAGGCGCGCTCCGTCTTCCCACATCAGCCTGCGGAATTGCGTTCCCGGGTCATGAGTATCTTCCAGGCTCAACCCGCGCACGTGATAGATCCAGAGGCCGCCGGCCACACAGCCCAAGGCAAGCAGTGAAGTTGCCCAGATACGCGCTCGTTTCCCGGCCAAAGCCCAAAGCGCAACGAAGCATCCAACCGCAAGCCCGGCCAAGGCAGCACGAGTCTCGGTGAGCAACAGCGCGGCCGCCAATGCTGCAAAGGTCACCGCAAATAGAAGCCACAATCCTCGCTTGCGGGGCGCTGTGCTCAGAAGCATCGCCCAACTCATACAGGCAAGCTGCATCAGCATCTCGGCAAACACGACGTAGTGACCCAGCGTGCCCTGCGCGCGAAACGGCCTGCCTCGGGCAAATTGCAGCCAATAAGTGCGAAAGCCGCTCTTCATTATCTGTTCGCGCGTGACGAATGTCTGTTCCTTCTGAAAAGGAAATCCACGCAAGTAGTCGAGGCGAAACAGTTTGCCCGGTGGGCTCTGCTGAATGATCCGTTCCAGCTGCGCCGGAGTGTGCACGCGATGCCCGTTGATGTGGGTGATGATGTCATCGTGATGAACATGCGCTTTGTAGAGCGGCGATTGCGGTGCAATGAGCGAAACCCTGACTCCCACGCCGTAGGTGTACTGCCATGCAGTGAAGGCGGCGACGGCCAATCCCGACAGGACCAGCAGGACGACCAGAGTCCGCACCTGCCTCAGCCGCTGCAAGCTCTGCGCAACCACAATGCCCGCCAGCACCAGGCACACAAGCTTCATGCGGTCCCAGCTCAGGTAAGGGTCGGGACTGAGCGCGGTGGAGATTGCGCTGAGCGTGACGAACACCAGCAGCGGCCCTGAAAGCGGCTGCGGAAATGGCCGTTTCCGTTCCACTGCCAGCTTCACCAGCCAGAACAGAAACGCAATTTGCCATGAGTGTTGCGCGCCCTTGATGGAATGGGGCAGCAGAATCGCAAAAAGGCAAAGGAAGAAGAAGATTGAGCCTTCCAGAAATCCGATCAAGGCGCTTCGATCCGGCCTCTGGACTGCAGCTTGATTTGGACGGGAGGCGCCTGCTGGCAGCATTTCCGGCGGGGACGATTCTTCTCTGGTTGGCATCGATGCTTGTACGTTACTCAGTAGCCTACACTAGTGGCATAAGGGCGAGAAATCCTGCTAAAGTTAAGCTTCGAAGTGCGCGCGTGGCGTCAAGGCCATATCCGTTCCTTCTGCGCCTGCTTCGCTGACGTCTCCCACGGGTGCGGCCACTGGATGGGTCGTTCCGCGACCTTTCGATAAACGGCATTATTGTGTTCGATCGACGATCCAAGCTACTAGGTACGATCACCCTGCTGCACGATCTTGGGGTGACCTGCGTCGCCTTCGTGGCGGCATACCTGCTGCGAATCTTTCTGGTTCACTCTGCATTTTTCAGCGAGCACTTACCAGGAATTTATCCTTTCAGCCATTACCTTCCCCTGATGGTTGCCTTCCTTGTGGTATGGGCGATCGTCGGATATTTTTCTACCTTCTATCGCGATCTGGAACTCAGCAATCCCATCCAGCTCATTCTGAACATCGTCAGCCAGCTTGCTATCGTGCTGGTGGTCATCTACGCCGGCCTGTATCTATTACGCCGGACCGACATCAGCCGCACTTACGTCCTGCTGATCGGCGTGGTGGATTTCGTTCTCCTGCTGCTGGGACGCAGCCTGTCGTATTGGGGCGTCTCGCTGATGCGCGAACGCCTCCGCCGCTATCACTACCTTCTGATTGTCGGCTGCGGACCGCGAGCCCGCGAGATGGCGACGCTCATCGAAGAGAGCCGTGGCATGGGCCTGCGGCTGAAGGGCTTCGTCGATACCGAGGTCAGCGAAGCGCCGCCCGACAAACTCGGCGGCTACGACGTTTTCCCGCTCGATTCGGTGGGAGGCATTCTGCAAAACCATGTCGTCGACGAGGTCATCTTCGCCGTCAACCTGCAAGAGCTTGCCCGCCTGGAGCCGGTGATGCAGCACTGCGCCGATCTTGGCATCCGCACCCGAGTGCAACTTGAGTTCCTGCCGCCGGCGTATTCGCGCATCTACCTGGAAAATTTTCGTGACGTCCAACTGCTCAGCCTGTCGAGCGCACCTGACAGCGAGTTGCGCCTGTTCTTCAAGCGAGTGATCGACGTCGTGCTCTCAGTTGCGTCGCTGGTGGTTTTCTCGCCGCTGTTGCTGACCATCGCGGCCCTGATCCGGATCACCTCGCCCGGCCCGGTGCTGTTCCGGCAGACGCGCTGCGGCCTGGGCGGACGGCGCTTCACGCTCTACAAGTTTCGCTCCATGATCAACGATGCCGAGCAGATGCGCGCCGAACTGCATCAGCTCAACGAACTCGACGGCCCGGTGTTCAAGATCAGCGATGATCCGCGCATTACGCCGGTGGGACGCGGGCTACGCCGCTTCAGCCTCGACGAGCTGCCGCAGCTGTGGAACGTGTTTCGCGGGGACATGTCGTTTGTCGGGCCGCGCCCGGCGGTGCCCGAAGAAGTGGAGCAGTACGAAGATTGGCAACGGCGGCGGCTGCGCATGAGGCCGGGGCTGACTTGTACATGGGTTCTGGAGGGCCGCAGCCATGTGGACTTCAACCGTTGGATGCAGCTCGATCTGAAGTACATCGACAACTGGTCGCTATGGCTGGACGCCAAAATCTTCCTGCGGACGATTCCTATCGTGCTCTCCGGAAGAGGAGCGTACTGAAGCCACGCTCAACCGAGCGCTTCCCAATCATCCGCATCGATGTGAGCTTGAGCGAGGATACTGCGTAGGGTGCCGATCGGGATCTCGTGCTTGCGGGGAACAATCGCGATGTCGGTGGCGTTTTCCGCGTGTCGAACAAACTTGACGTGGCTGCCCTTTTGACTGGATTCCACGAAGCCTGCCGCCTCCAAACGCCGCTTGACTTCGCGGAACGAGAGCGGCCTAAGCCGCCCCAATCTCGACCTCGACAGTTCGGATCTTGGGCGGCCGAGTCGCGTGCGGCGGCTCGAAGTAAAGCTCAAGGGCTTCCTTCAAGTTCTCCAGCGCCTCCTCTTCGGTCGCACCTTGACTGGCAACGTCCACATCAAGACATTGCGAAACGTACCAATCCCCCTCGCGCCAAAGCGACGCTGAAAATACACGTTTCATGGACTCTATTGTTGCACACCATTGGCCTGATGGGTGCCGCTCGGTGGTCGAGGGCCGCAGCCATGTGGACTTCAATCGCTGGATGCAACTCGACTTGAAGTACATCGACAACCGGTCGCGGTGGCTGGACGCCAAAGTCTCCCTGCGGGCGATTCCGATAGTGCTGTCTGGAAGAGGGGCGTACTGACAATACCCCCGATAAACGTGCCGTTCACCAATTGGGCCTCATGCTCGCGATTGAACTGGCGCAGTTGAACATTTCCACGAAAGACATCTATTGAAAAATCGTGTTTGCTGTCGTGAAATCGCCAATCCGTACGCAACTCGCCTAAACTTAATCCTGCGCGCAACCGGGCGCACTGGCATCAATGGTCTCCGTCACCATCGTCACCTGGAATTCGGAGCAGTATCTAGCAGAGTGCTTCGCCGCGCTTTCGAGCCAGGACTATCGCGATCTCGACGTCGTCATCGTCGATAATGCCTCCGAGGATGGCACGCGCGCGCTGCTGCGTCAGGTCGAGACGAAATGGCGGGTCATCTACAACGAGAAGAATGTCGGCTTTGCCGCCGGGCAGAATCAGGCAATTCGCGCCTCGCGCTGCAATTACGTCTTGTGTCTCAATCCGGATGTCGTGCTCAGCCCGAACTTCATCACACAGCTGATGGCGACGTCCGGCGAATCTTGTTTTGACGCCGGCGTATTCTGTGGCAAATTGCTTCGCTGGGATCCGGCGACGGAGAATCACAAGACCAACGTTATCGATTC
>Ga0181532_10003228_pt1 | contig 14756 bp, 11 predicted proteins | sample PEATcosm2014_Bin_33_FD_119768 | JGI IMG/M metagenome (GOLD analysis project Ga0181532, IMG submission 119768) | Peatland microbial communities from MTU Mesocosm Facility, Houghton, MI, USA - PEATcosm2014_Bin11_30_metaG | ecosystem: Environmental > Terrestrial > Soil > Wetlands > Peat | place...
CATCTCGCCTCCGCATCGCTGGAAACGCGCACCAAGATGGCCGTAATGGCCGCCAACAATGTCGTAGCCCTTTTCAAGGGGCAGCGCCCCGCCAACATGATTAATCCCGACATTTTGAAGAAACGCTGACGTTATCCAGGTGGACCTATGCCACCCACAAAACAAATCGCCCGCGAAATCTTTTCTCAGACGCTCTCCCACATCGATATTCCCTCGGTGATAGATCGCAAGCTTCCCCGCGAAAGAGCAGATCTGTTGCTACCGGACACCACGGTTGATTTTGCCGGCGTTTCCCGTGTCGTGGTTATAGGCATCGGAAAAGCGACTCACGCCATGGTCGACGGACTCACTGCGATTCTTCCTCCAGGCACTCAAGTAAGCGGCGTTGTTGCCGCCCCCACGATTCCCAATACGCCGGTCTCAGGGCTCGATTATTTCCTCGCCGGCCACCCGATCCCCACAGGTGAGAGTCTGCGCGCCGCCGAGGCTATCCTTCGCCTGCTGCGCACTTGTGACGAACGTGCGCTGGTGTTCTTTCTTCTCTCTGGAGGCGGATCCGCATTGGTAGAGCTTCCTCTTGAGCCCTCCCTTACATTGGACGACGTGCAGTCTATTCATCGTGCTCTCGTGACCTGCGGTGCGCCCATAGACGCCATGAATACGGTGCGCCGTCATCTTTCCGCGGTGAAGGGTGGCCGCCTGGCTCTTGCTGCAGGCCCGGCGCAGAAGGTCACGCTTGCGGTAACCGACGTTCCGGCTGGCAAGGAAGCCGCACTCTCCTCCGGTCCTTCTCTTCCCGACCCTACGACCATCGCGGATGTGCAGTACATTCTTGCGGAATACAATTTGTCGCAGAGATTTCCCGCGGCGCTGCAGCGGTGGCTCGATGCCGGCCTGATGCCCGAATCGCCTAAACCTGGGCATCCGGCCTTCACGAACGCCCATTTTCTAGTACTTCTTGGCATGGACGATCTGTTCCACGCCGCGCACCGCGCCGCAGAGGCACACGGCTATCTCAGTTGCTGCGACAATTCGACAGACGACTGGCCAGTAGAAAAAGCTGCAGACAATTTGTTATCGCAGTTGGACGCGTGGCAACGAGAAAACTCCGGCAAGCGTGTGGCGATCATTGCCGACGGGGAGGTGAGTTCTCCCGTAACCGGAAAAGGAATCGGGGGAAGAAATTCTGCGTTTGTCTTGGCTTGCGTAGAGAAAATTGCTGGCCGCAAGATCACGGTTCTCAGCGCGGGAACTGATGGGATCGATGGCAACAGCCCTGCCGCGGGTGCTGTCGCGGATGGAGACACGCTTGCTCGCGCGAAGGCACTTGGCCTCGATCCCCGTGCAGCCTTCCAACAGAGTGATGCCTACACGTTCTTCGCTAAGCTGGACGACGCTATCCTGATCGGTCCCACCGGAAACAACTTGCGAGACCTGCGCATCCTTCTGTCCAAACCATAAACGAACTGCGTGGGCCCTACTGCTTCGGCGGCGGCAATCGCCCTTCAATCGTCTTCAGCCGCTCGTTCATCTCCCGCACCAAGTCCTCCAGGTGACTCAAGCGTTGATCTTCCCCACCCTTTGCGCTTTCTTCGGGGCCCTCTGTGTTCATCTCGGCGTGGGCACCCAGGCTGCCCTTGCCCGGATTTTTCAGACGATCGATCTGTTCCCTGATCATAGGTGTCATCTCAATGCTCAAGTCATTGCTCTTCAGCAATGCTTCCAGGGCGGGTATGGCAGAAACATCGCCTCGCGTCCCCAACGCAAATATGGCTGACATCCGAACCGTAAAATGTGGCTCGGTCAAGTAACCCGCGATCTGATTGGTGATTTCCTTGTTCTCCCTCTGGAGCCGAGCGAGGCTGCTGATCGCCGCCTCCCGCGAGGGAATTTCCTTGCCCGGCATGGACCACTCCCGCAGTAACGGTACGGCTTTATCGTCTCCTAAGGACCCCAGCCCCCTCAGCGCTGCGTTGCTCAAGAAACCATCCGGCGAATCTCCAATCACAGCGGCCGTTAACGTTTCGTAAGCCTTCACTGTCTTCATCCGTCCAATGGCTTGCAGAGCTGCGGCCCTCGCGCGATAGGAACTTTCCTGGTTCGCGATTTCCTCCAGTTTCGCAGAGATCTCCAGGTTGTCCTTGAATGTGCCAAGGGTCTGGACAATCGTAGACCGCAGTTCGGGTTCCTTAGCTCCCTGAATGGCCCCGAGCAACTGCTTCGCTGCCGCTGGGCTGTCCAAATTGCCCAAAGCCACCGCTGCAACAAGTCGAACTCCCAATGTCTTGTCGGTGCGCAGTGCCTCTCCCAGTGCCGCTGCGGCTTCGTCATCCGCCTTCAATTTACCCAAGGACACTGCTGCATCCGCCCGGTCTCCCAATTCGCCCGCGTTCTTAAGCTGGAAGAGCAACTCCTTCTTTCCTTTCTTGAACTCGACAGACTTCAGGATCTGCGTACCCTTGTCAAAAATCACCATCTCCGGCACCGTCGCAGAGGGGAACGTGAACATCTCTTCCGCCTTCGACACCACCACCGGGTACAGTTTTGGCCCGGTCGCGTTGGTGATTTCCACGTCCACAGGCACGCGGAACAATCCCACACGCCCTTCGGCCTTCTGCGTCTGATTTACAGTCAGGGCAACCTGCTTTTTCTCAGCGTCATATATGTAGCTGATTTCAAATTTAGGTGCCCCCGCTCCGTATACCCACTGATCGAAGAATTGGTCGACATTCCTATGCGTAGCTTCTTCGATCGCTTTGGTCAAATCTGCAGTGACCACATTCTTGCCGCGGTTCACCTCAAGGTAATGCTTCAACCCCGAATAGAATGCATCGTCTCCTAATTGGTGGCGCAGCATGTACAGCACGAGTCCGCCCTTCGCGTATACGTTTTGATCGAACTCGCTCGAATCATCGAAATCGTGACGAACGATCGGCTTCGCATACAAATTGCGCATCTGGAACCAGTCGCGCACGGTCTCCCAGCGATCGTAGTCTGCCTGCTCCTTCCCGAAATGGGCCTCCATCCATACGTATTCCATGAATGTGGCAAATCCCTCGTTCAGCCAGATGTTCCCCCAATCCTTGGTTGTAACCAAGTCGCCAAACCATTGGTGTCCCAACTCGTGCGAGATCAATCCGTCCTCATCCATTGGAAATTCCGGCACCAGCTTTGGGCTTCGCAGGGAACTCGCCGTGTTTGTTGTAGCGCTCGAGTTTTCCATACCGCCAGCTACGAAATCGTCCACCATGCTCTGCGCATACTTTTCCCAGGGATAGTCCACACCGAGCCTCTTGCTGAACAGATCGATCATCGCCGGGGTCCGCCCGTAATTCACTGTCAAACGATCCCCACGGTCCTTCGGCGCATAGTAAGTAACCGGGATGTTCCTCCAGGTGTCTCTTACTTCGGAAAATTCACCTGCCACAACGGTGAAAAGGTAGGTGGAACTGGGTTGCGACTCGCGCCACGTCCAGGTTTTCATCCCCCGACCCGCATCTGTCGTGCTGATCAGCTTACCGTTAGCAACCGTAAGCCACTCGGCCGGGACCGTCAGTATGGTTTCGGTGGTCAGCCGGTCGTTCGGATAGTCATACGTCGGCAGGTAGTAGCGGGTGTCCTCAGATTCCCCTTGTGTCCAGACCTGCTTCGGCCGATTAGGATAATTCTTGTCCGGCAAAATGAAATATAAGCCCTTTGTAGGCTTGCACTCGTACTTGATCTCTACGTCGATCTTCTCGCCGATCTTTCCAACCCTAGGCAGGCTGACGATCAATCTGTTTTCGGTCGTTTTAAACTCTACTTCGCTCTTGCTCACTTTCACGCTCTGGATCTGCAAGCCCACGGAATCGAACGACAATTTGTCCAGACCCTCGCGGAGCGGAGATACGGTATGCGTCACTTCTCCGATCACCTTTTTCTGCTCGAGATCGAATCGCAGCACCACGCTAGAATGTTGCAAATCATAGTCCCGGCTTCGTGCGTAAGGCTCATCCGCGCGCAGGCAAATCTGGCTGCTGACAATGAAAAGGACGCAAAACATCCACTGCCACGATCTATTCCGTCGCATTATTCGTCTTTCTCCCTTTTTTCACTTTGAGTTCATCGTATTGAATTCTCATCCGCTGCAGGAAAATGCTGGCAGGTTACAGAAGACTCCGCGTGGTGCCGCCATCCACCGTTAAGGAAACCCCATTCACGTAACTCGCCCGCTCCGAGGCCAGAAAAGCCACCACCGCCGCAAACTCTTCGGTTCTCCCCAGCCGTCCTGCCGGAACCAACTTCTTCCATCCCTCAAACACTTCTTCCGTGCTCGCACCGGTTCTAGCGCCCATCATCCCGGCCAATTCATCCAGCCTCTCCGTGCGCGTATACCCGGGGCATATGTTGTTCACTGTGATTCCGTGGGCCCCGTATTCGTTCGCCAGAGTCTTTACCAGGCCAGTCACGCCGGCCCTCAGCGCATTTGAGAGCAACAAGCCCTCCACCGGCTGTTTTACAGAATAGGATGTAATCGTGAGGAAGCGGCCCCACTTGTTCTTCTGCATTCGTGGCAATACTGCTTGCGCAAAATAGACAGGCCCCATCAGCAACTGTTCATTCCAAACTCGCCAGTCTTCATTGGTGGTGACCGCAAATGGCTTAGACGGCGGACCTCCAGAATTCGTGACGCAAATGTCCACCCGTCCAAACTGCTCTTCCACCTCCGCCACGAATCTCGTAACTGCCGCCGAATCAGCAACATTCAGCGTTCGCCAAAAAACTTCTCGCCCGCTGGCACTGCCAATCTGCTCCGCCGCCTTTTCCAGTTCCAGCGCTGTCCGAGCGCAAATTGCAACCTCCGCACCCTCGCAAGCCAATTCTTTCGCGACTGCCCGGCCCAACCCCTTGCTCGCCGCCGCTACGATTGCCACTCGCCCCTTGAGTCCTAAATCCATAAACTCCTCCACGGCAAAACTTTAATATTCTCGCGCCTTTCCGCGCTGCGTCAAATTCGTTCTTCTCCGGCCGACACTCCCGAAATGATTTGCCTGCTGCAGGCCCCCGCACTAAGATTCCTTATGAAGAGACCTTAGCTCCACGGTGCCACACCCATCGGAGGCTTGTATGCCGTCCACGCGCATGATTGTTATCCTTCTATCGCTCGTCGCATTTCTTGCCCCAGCCTGCCAGGCACAATTTGGCAAGCCAGTCATGATTCCTGCAGGGTCGGAAGCCGATCACGAACTGGCCGCGATCAATTCCGCCGATCCTTCCCAGAAACTCGCGTTGATTGATCAATTTTCGCAGGCCCATCCCGAGGGCGACTTCCAGATCGTCGCAGATGAGCAGTACGTGAATTACTACATCGCCGCCAAGAATTATGACAAAGCGTTCGAGTATGGCGACAAGCTATTCGCACTGGACCCCGACAATTACACAAATGCTGTCAGCATGGTTCGTGCTGCAAACGAAAAAGGTGATACCGAAAAGCTATACACCTACGGCGAAAAAGCGACCTCAATCATTCAGCGCTACAAAGCCTCTCCTCCTCCCGCAGGGAGCGATCCGGAGAATTGGACCCGTACCAAAAGCGAAAAAATTGCCTCGCTCAAAGACGATCAGAATTACATCGAGCAATCGTTGCTCAGCGCAGCGTACAACGTAAAAGACCCCGCCAAGAAGGCCGATTACTTCTGGCGCTTTGGGAAACTGTATCCGGACACGCCCGAGGGAGAGCAAGCCATGACCATGGCTGCTTCCTCCTATCAGCAGGCGCAAAATCGCGCCAAAATGCAGGAAGCCGCCAACGGTGTTCTGACCAAGGACCCGAACAATATCAGCATGCTGTTGCTCCTCGCCGACGATTACAGTGAGAAAAACGAACAACTGGATAAAGCGGATGCATACGCCAAGAAAGCCGCCTCTCTCACCGATACTGCCAAGAAGCCGGGCAACCTCACCGACGATCAGTGGAAACAGCAACTCGCCATACAGAAGGGTTGGGCTCTGAGCACCCTGGGTCAGGTCAATCTTGAGAAAAAGCTGAACACTCAGGCCGTCGATAATCTCACCAATGCGGCCCCCCTGCTGAAAGCGAACGCAGCTCTGTACGCTAGGAATCAATACCGTCTCGGCTTCGCTTATCTCAACCTGAAAAAGAATCCGGAGGCCAAGCAGGCGTTCACGGATGCCGCATCGGTCGATAGTCCGTACAAAGGACTGGCCGACCAGAAGCTCAGCGAACTGGCTGGCGCCAAGCCTATTCATAAGAAAGCCTCTTAGCTTGTCTATTGGGCAGCGCGACTGCGACAGATTCGAAAAATTTCTTGGCCGTCCTTCTTCGGGCATCCTCCTCGGATGCCCGAAGATCCTCAACTTCAGACCAAGCAGTGCTCCGCTGCCACGTATCCCTGCCGTTGAATCCCTTCGCATCCTGGTACCCCTCTCGCGCATCCAACGTCTTGTATAATCTCTATTACATGTGGATTGAGGGGGAGAGTTATGTCCGAAATTGCAACTTTTGGGGCTGGATGCTTCTGGGGCGTAGAAGCCAAGTTCCGCAGCGTTCCAGGTGTTCTCGAGGCTGTTTCCGGTTACGCCGGAGGCCACACAGAAGATCCCACGTATCGCGACGTGTGCACGGACACTACCGGCCACGCGGAAGTCGTTCAGCTCACTTTTGATCCAACGAGAGTCAGCTACCAGCAACTCCTCGAAGTTTTCTGGAAGATGCACGATCCCACGCAGATTAATCGGCAGGGACCGGATTTCGGGACGCAGTACCGCACTGCCATCTTTTTCCACTCGACCGAGCAGGAAGCCATCGCCATGAAAGCTAAGGACGCTCTTAATGCCAGCGGCAGGTTCCGCCAGCCTATCGCCACGGAAATCACTCCTGCGGGTCCTTTCTGGCGCGCAGAGGAGTATCACCAGCGGTATCTCGAAAAGCGCGGCGCCACAAATTGCCACATCTAAATTAGCTTCTCGCTTCCAGGAACTCGTGCAGTTGTAGTCCAGGACAACCGTGCGCGCCCGCACGTTTTCCTGGTGTCTGCTATCCACCTCCCGACTGCAAGGCCACCTCCAGAAGAACACTGTCTTCACACACCCATAGTGGACCGTCGCCAACAGCGCCAGTCAGTGCCAAGATTCTCTAAATTTCCTCAGATTCCTTGAATCAGTTCGTCTGTCGCGAGAGTGCAGGCGTATCTACGGATCGTACTTCCGCCGTCATCTCCGACGTCATGCGCCAATCCACATCCTTGATGTCCACCGAGCCCTTTCGCCCTTGTACGTCCTGGAACATGACCATGTCGCCGTCCCGCTGGTACTTCGTCACCTCAACCACCTGGTTCGACTTAAGCACCAACATTGTGTAACGTTCACTGGCTTGCAGTACTTGCGTGGACTCGCTTGCTGCCGGCGCATTGATATTCTTCTCCATCGCCAACTGCACTGCCTCTGTCTTTGTCTCTCCTGGGTACGCGCTCGGCCGCGCGATGATTGCGGCCGGCGGACGGTCCGGGTGCACAGCTTGTGCCAGATTACGCGGTATCACGATATCGTCCATCAACCGCAATTCCAGCGGTTCTTCCCCCCTCAACGTCGGCCTAGGCCCACGGAACGGCAAGCTGATGACTTTCCACGGCCAGAGTGAGGGAATCATCCACTCCACTACATCTCGTGTGGCGTGACCGTTGCCGTCGATCGCACCCTGCTTGTCGACCTTGTACCCGCGCGCCTGAATCACCTTCGCAGGCACAGGCAGGTCCCCGCTCGGTAGGATTACTCGGTCAAACGTGATTTTCAGGTAGCCCTTACCTACGAAGTGCCCAGGCTCTTTGTCCGCCTCCAGATGGCCGCCCAGCATACTGCCACGAGGAAACAGCGGCTTGCCGAACTCCTGCTGTGTCCGTAAGTGACATAACACCGGGTCACCCACTGCCGCCGTTGCCGAGGAAAAATTCGGCTCGTCCAACGTACATTGCAGCAACGTACCGGCCGGCACCAGCAGGTCCTGCGCATGGACTCCTGCCGCGCACACCAGTACCGCTACCGCACTCACCAACATGCCGATGAGTCGTCTCATGTCTTCCTCCAGATTGTCGTTTTCGATCAACGGCCAGGCGAGTTAGCCGCTTTCCCCTGCAGGCGAACTGGGTGATCCACACGCGACACACCCAGCGATTACCCGCGGTTGACGCACCCCAACCCGGAGTTTCAAAGAAAGTTGCTGGCTAGCGCAGACTTTTCCTAAGTTTTCTTTCAAAATCATCAGCGGCGTTCTAGTACTGACTCTGTGATGGCGGTATCCTCAACACTTTACCGAGCGGAATGGACGAGCCTGCTTGGTTGATAGGTTTGATTCCTAGGGAGTGGCGGAGCGGGTGCGAGACACTCCTAGCCATTTCTGTCATCCTGGCGTTTTGTTCAATTTCCGCCCGCAAATGAAACGCTTGTGAGACCAATGGATTCAAGGTAAATTCCTCCGCCTAAGGGAAATGTGCATTGGTCTCGCTGGTGAATCGCGCTTAGCCCAGGGATTAAGTGGAGGCGATGCGATGAAATCTCTCTTTAGAATCGTTCTGTGGTTGTCGTTTGGCGCTTGGATGCTCTTCGCAAAGATTCAACCAAGCACACGTATTCTTGATCCAGAGACATTTAATGCAAAAACTGCATTCGGTGCTGAGACGTCGGCCAGCAAGCCTGTGCTTCACTACGTGGCCGGCTCGACCATGAAGGTTGAGCAGCTCCTTGGCGAAGAGGACAAACAATTACATCAACCGACACTCAGTCGGACCGTCACTCGATACGGGATCGAAGGCACTGATCTGGGCAATTCCTTTGAGAGCGGGGGTCGAGTGTATTTTCTCTTCGGCGACACCGTGGGACGTTTGCGCCGCGCACTCGACACGATCGCGACGACCGATGCGGACGACCCTGAGAGCGGGGTTCGATTGGATTTCCTCAAATCTGGTAGCGAGTATCTGACCATTCAGCCGCCCGGCATCAGCATGGGAGCGTTCGAGGTACCGGTGGCGGGCATTAGTCTCGCTGGCCAAGTGTATGTAGCAGTCTCAACAAACCACTCCGAGGACCGTTCGCAGGATGGTTCCTTCATTACGAAATTCACACCGCCCGCCATTTTCAAACCTTTGCGGACGATTTCGCAGCTTCCTGAAGGGCACTTTGTCAAGATGTCGTTGCGCATCGAGCCCAAAACGATCCCTGGTCTGCCTCCCGGCGGACCGTTCATCCTCGTTTGGGGCACCGGCGCGTACCGTAAAAGCGACGCGTATTTATCCGTCGTGCCGGCGGCACAATTTGAAAGCGGAAAAGGGACACGATACTTTGCGGGATTGGACGGGGGGAGTGCTCCGATCTGGAGCGAGAAGGAATCGGATGCCAGGGCCATCGTCCAAAACGGCGCCATGGGCGATCTTTCCGTAACTTGGTGCAAGGATCTTGGCTTGTGGGTGATGACCTACGATAGTCGCGAGCCAGCGCCTCGTGGCATTTTGTTTTCGTATTCCCAGACGCCGTGGGGGCCCTGGAGCGAGCCGCAGATCATTTTCAACGCAGTGCGCGATGGTGCCCTTAGCAAATTCATCCACAATCCTCAGGCAGATCCAGACGATGGGCTTTCCGGGCCCGTGATCGGAAAGGGTCAGGCGAACCCGCGGGCCGTTCATGGTGGTGCATATGCACCTTATGTCGTAGAACGATGGACGAAGGTGAAAGGTTCCGAGCTCAGCATTTACTACGTGCTGTCTACGTGGAATCCCTACGTGGTCATACTGATGAAATCACGGTTGCGCGTCGAGTAGCCCAACAGCCCAGTACTACCATCGCACGACCAGCCCAATTCGGTAGGTGTCCTGGATTATTTCCGTCTCAGAAAGGCATGGAAACACGACAACGAGTTGCGAGTGCGGACGTGGTTCGGTTGAAAGCAGCGCAGGCCTATTACTCTGGCTTTCACTTCGAAGAGATATACAGAAAGTGGAGTCATCGTCCGTAAAAGTCCTGGGTGGCATGGTTGGACGCGTCGCTCGCGTCACTTCATCGGTCTGCACCACAGTCAAATCCGGTCCCTGTGCGTGCTACCTCGCAAGGAACAAAAACGCCAAGGAGAGCGAAGACATGAGGTTGAGCCGACTTCGATTCATTTGCTCCCCCTGGGCGAACGGGAGTAATAACTTCGGTAACCAAAGACAATTTCGGAGCAGTAGACCCATGGGATGACGGGCGGGAGTTGCAGTTGCGCATCTTGGCCTGAGTCCAGAAATTCACAAAGTGAAAGGTCGGTAAATTAAGTAAGATCGGCAAAAGCTAATGGATGAAAGTTACCACGGACGAAATAGCCGCATTCAGCTATTCGCGGTTGGCGCCAGTTTTCCCGCAGCAACAACCTCGGCAGTAATCTCTGTCCCCTGATTTGGTGCCGATTTTACGGACAGGAACCCACCACAGAAGCTCAGACGTTCTCGCATACTTATCAGGCCGATTCCGCCCGATCGAATCGTTGGGTCGAAACCTACTCCGGCATCTTTGACGATCAACCGCACTTTCTCGGAGTCCTGAGTCACCTTCACGAGGACTTTGTTTGTATTGCCATGCTTCAGGACATTTGCGAGAGCCTCCTGCGCAACACGAAATAGGCAGAGGGCAACATCCGGGGGTATCCTTGATTCGAGCTTCTCTATCTGCAGGTCAATTTCCAGCCAATGATTGTTCCAATACTTCCAGCAGAGATCCTTTAGTGCCACCTTCAGCCCACAACACTGCAGGCTTGCGGAATGAAGATCATGAGAAAGCTCGTGAATGTCGGTGGCAATCGCATCCAGTTCCTCGTGCAGTTTCTGAAGCAGAGCTGTGGTGTTTTGCTTCCGGGCCACAGGACTTTGCCCACGCACCAAGTCAACCTCGCTGGCGAGCATAGCGACCCGTTGCCCAATATCATCATGTAACTCGCGGCTGATGCGTGCGCGTTCCTTTTCCTGCGCCTCAATCAATCGTCCGGCAAGCTGTTGAAGCTCCTGATCCCTCTGATGCAGGCTCGCTTCCGCTATCTTTTGAGCCGTAACATCGCTGACCATCCCAATGACCAAGGGAGCGCTGCCAGGATTTGTATTGAGAAGCGACACACTCACCTGGCCCCACATCCGCGAACCATCCTTGCGAAAGAAGCGTTTCTCCATTGTGTAGCTGGCTCTGAGTCCATGAGACAGCTCTTCAAACAAAACCTTCTCGATCTCCTCGTCGTCAGGATGAGTCAGGCGAGAGCAAGTCAAGTCCAGAAGCTCTTCGCGTGAATAACCGGTCATCTGACAAAAGGCAGGATTAACTTCGAGGATTCCACCGTCCATTGTCTCGATTGCAATGCCTATGCAAGCTTGGGCAAACAGATACCTGAAGCGTTCCTCGCTTTCCTGACTTGCCGTTTGCGCATCCTTGCGCTCTAAGGCAGCTCCCATGACATTCGCTGCGATCGCCAGCTGATTTATGGACTCTTCCGACCAAGTCACTCCCTCGGAATACGAGGACACTCCCAGAACTCCTTTCCTTCGCTGGCTATAACTCGATGGAATGAGAAGCAAGGACTTCACGCCCAGTTCCTCAAGGAATTGCCGGTCCGCGTGCCCTTCTGGTGGTAAGTCTTTCAATTCTTCCAGGGCCACTACTTCATGGCGTCCTAAGTGCTCCGCAAGAAAAGGCATTCTCGCCGGAGGAATCACTTTGGGTGAGAGAGGGGCCTGCCGGGCACTTGCGGTATATTTGTGCAGCAGTGCCGTTGATTTTTCGTCTACCTCATACCAGCAGATGCGGTCAGCATCCAGCAATTCGATGATGGCGTTGAGGCCCTCAACAATGGCGGTGTCCACGCGCTCCTGAGGGCTGACCGCCAGCCGTTCTCCGAACTCAGAAATCTGTTTTCCCAATGCATGCCGTATGGCCTCATGCTGTCGCGCTTGTGGATCCATGACAGAACTCCTATAGGGAGCGATTCTCCAAACTCCTCAGCCTCGCCATCCGACATCCTCGCGACCTGGGTCTGTTGTTTTTACTCGGAATGAAGCTGCGCTAATTGGAAGTACGCTACTCTGCGTCATCGAGGCAGTCAAGTTATGTCTCCAGTTTCGAGAGACTCCCGGAAATCGGACATCAAGTGGGTCCCAGTACGAACGTTTCCGGTATCCGGGTAGTGACTGAGCATCGGGCATGGAACGGCATTGCCGCAACGCAAAATGGCGATGGCGACTCACTTTTTTAAATGTTTCAACGACGGTTACGGCGCGACTTGCACCGCCGGCGGTTTCCATGTCCCGTCGCCCGGTGGAAGAATGGACGTCGGAGTTTCTTTCGGCCAGTACAGCCGCATGACTATATAAATTGGCCCATCCGGCGCAGGTAGCCAGTTTGCCTTCTTATCCGCTGACGGAGCATCTCTCTGAATGTAGGTAGTGAGCGTACTGTCGCTTCGTCCGCATTATTACCGTAGAGTCCCGCCAGTGCCGCAGCGGCACGCAACAAGTAGTCCCCATGATAGAAGGCAGGGTCGCCAAAGGCCGCCCCAGCTAACCAGCCGTTGATGTTCTTACCGATATTGTTCCGCCGCTTATCAATTGTGTCGTAGCCTTCCTTAACGCCGATACCCAACTCGGCCTTCTGTGGGTCCGAGAATTTGGCGAAGTCAAACGACTTGCCCGGAGCGATGCCGACCTCAGCAAACTTCGCACGCATCGCCCTTTCCTCCGCCACCTCAGGGCAGAATTGAAGGAGGAAGTTCATGTACGCGGGGAAATCGCCCTTAAAGGCGTCTTCGGTGAACTTGGGAAATTCAATGGCGGGGGCTGCTGGCGGTGGGGGTTGGTGCAGGAGCCGACAGAGGCTGCACCTTATAGCCGGCCTGTATCTTCTCCACGTTAACCATGCCCGCTGCGTTAAAGAGTTGCGTACGATAGATGGCGAGCGAGAATTGCGTTTCGGGATGAAAGACCTTATTGATTTCCTTGGGCGTATCGCCCTTCCAATCCGGCCCGGCTATCATGTAATAACCCGCCCCGTTGCCCGTTGCGCGGCTGCCCACATATCCGTAATTGAATGAATACAAGTCGGTCAGTTGGATGGAATAGTAGCGGCCCTTCTCGACCGTAGGAACGCACAGCACGATAGGCTCGGCACGCAGGTCCATCTGCACCATCGAGTACGGCGTGTCGCTGTTTGGTTTGACGATGGAGGTGTCCTTAGGTGCGAATACACGGGACTCGTTCACAATCGTATTGAATGGTCCTTTGTACTGAGAATTAGATTTGTCTACGTTGAACTGGTACATGACCTGAGAAATGCTGCGAACAAGATAAACAGCATTATCAGCCCAGCGTTGTCGCTTGTGATGGCAGTCACATGGGCATACTCAATTACTTCCTGTTTGCCTCTGATTCGGGCGCACGAAAGAGGAAGCCACTTTTGTATATAATTCCGCTATGGCTCTCGTTGTTTTCCTCCGAGGTGTCAATGTTGGCGGACACAGGACGTTTCGTCCAAGCATCGTCGCCAGAAAACTGAGCGACTATGGTGTCGTAAATGTGGGTGCTGCAGGCACCTTTGTCGTTCAAAAACCCGGACCTCGAGCAAAATTCCGTGCTGAACTTCGCCGGAAGCTGCCATTCGAGACGGAAGTTGTGCTCTGCGACGGTCGCGATCTTGTCTGCCTGGAGATGGAAAATCCGTTTGGAGCGTCACGCCCCGATATTGTGCGATTCGTGAGCATTCTGTCGAAAGCCGACCTCGGCCTGCCTTCCATTCCATTCACTCTTCCGCCACGCGGGAAATGGTTCGTGCGAGTTATCGCCTCAAAAGACCGATTCGTTTTCGGAGAGTACCGGCGCCACATGAAAACGATTGGCTATCTTGGCCAGATCGACAAACAGTTTGGTGTGTCGGCGACGACACGGAATTGGAACACCATAATGACGATCGTGCGGATTTTGAAAGGCCAGGGCAAGCAAGCCAAGGGTGATTAATTTATCGGGTATCTTCCAGGTTTCGGCGCTCGGGGAAGGTGCTAGTTGATAAATGTCAAGCGCTCAAACTAGTATTTCATGCCGTGTGACACGAACCGATCCAGCTGCTTGCAACACCACATTGATGTTCTGAGGCTGATGAACGAAAGCTCGAAATGCGCTCTGCTTCAAGCGCCGGATGAACTTCTCCAAGGCAATCGTGGCGCCGCCACGGAGTTTCTCGATGATGCGGTAATGCGAGATAGTCTGGCCGATGAGAAAGTCAGTGCCCGACATGTTCCGGACATGTTTGGTTGATGGCGGGAAGCAAGTCAACGAAGTCAAACCAAATCCTAGGTCCCCATGAACACGGTTACCTTACAAGTGGTCACTGGGCCGGCCTTTCCGAGAGTCAGGCAAGTCAGAAGAATGGAAGCGTGAGAGGAAATTCGTGGGGCTGGCATCCTCACAACAGGCGGTGCATTCTGCGGGAGGACATTGTTGTGAAGCCGGGCAGCCAAGTGGAGGAGATCCAATAATTAAGACTCAACGGCAAGAATGAAAGGAAAATAAATCTGCCACTCATGGCTGATATTATGCGGCAATTCGACCGCCCGGGACAAAAGCTCTGACATTAAGTCCTGGGAAGTCCTAGTGTTGTATCGGAAGCGCGCGTGAGCAAGCTGCACACACGAGCACGGTGTGTTTGCGCGCTTTCGATACAACGACTTGAAGGAAGCCGGCCGCGATTGCGGCGGACGCGGGCCC
>Ga0181532_10003229_pt1 | contig 14755 bp, 8 predicted proteins | sample PEATcosm2014_Bin_33_FD_119768 | JGI IMG/M metagenome (GOLD analysis project Ga0181532, IMG submission 119768) | Peatland microbial communities from MTU Mesocosm Facility, Houghton, MI, USA - PEATcosm2014_Bin11_30_metaG | ecosystem: Environmental > Terrestrial > Soil > Wetlands > Peat | place...
ATGGCGTTGCCGACCAGATTGATGATGATCTGGCGCAGCCGCGTGGGATCGGCAACCACCATCTCCGGCACCTCGGGGTGAATATCGCAAGTCAGCTCGAGGCCCTTCTCGTCGGCCCGCAAGGCCAGCAGTCTCAGAGTGTCTTCCAAGCCGCCGCGCAATCCGAACCGAATCGGGTCAAGGTCGAGCCTGCCGGCTTCGATTTTGGAGAAGTCCAGGACATCGTTGAGGACAGTGAGCAGGTTATCGGCGGAGGTCTTAACCATACTCAGGTAATCGCGCTGCTCGGCGGTCAGTTCCGATTCCAGGGTCAACTCGGTCATCCCCAGGATGCCGTTGATGGGGGTGCGAATCTCATGGCTCATGTTGGCCAGGAACATACTCTTGGCGCGGCTGGCGGCCTCGGCAGCTTCCTCCGCGCGCTTACGCACGATGACCTCCTCTTGCAACTCTTCGGTTCGCTCCTTCACGCGCGATTCCAGCTCCCGTTCGTGCGCACGGATTTGCCGGATGCGAAGCCGATATCCCCCTGCCGTAACAGCCAGAAGCAACACGCCGGACAGTGTGTAGAACCAAAGAGTCTGGTAAAAATGCGGCTGGAGATAAAGCTTCAGAGTGGCACCTGCCAGATTCCAAACCCCCTCTCCGTTGCAGGCGATTACACGAAAAGAGTACTTGCCGGGAGGAACATTCGTGTAATAGGCGACGCGCCGAGATTCGGCATCGACCCAGCCCTCGTCCAGCCCAGCCAACTGAAATTTGAATCTCACCTTGCGCGGCGCGGCGAAACTGAGACCGGTATAGTGGATCTCCAGCTTGCTGTGCCCCGCCGGCACTCGGATGTTCCCCAAATCAGGCACGGGCGTGCCATCTATTAAAACTTGTTCGATCATGACGCGTGGCGGATGTTCATCGATCTTCAAACGGGCCGGGTCGACGACGGCAACGCCCTTGAGAGTCGGGAACCATAACCTTCCGTCTCGGGTCTTCCACCCCGCGGGTTGGAAGCCACCGTTGCACTCCCGGCTGCCCATTCCGTCCGAGATGCCGTAGGAGACACAATGAATCGACTTGATGACCCCGGCCGCAAACTGGTTCAACTCCTTCTTGCTTGCGCGGTACACGCCCCGGTTGCAACTCATCCAGAGATTGCTCCGATCATCCTCCAGGATCTGAAAGACGATGTCGTCAAACATTCCTTGCCGAGTGGTGTAGGCGGTGAACTTGCCGTCCTTAAATCGGCTCAGCCCTCCGGTGCAGGATCCGACCCAAAGCGTCCCCTCGCGGTCCTGATAGACAGAGCAGGTCGCGTCGTGTGCCAGGCCGTCTTTGGTCGTATAGGCTTTGAAATGGAAGCGCCGGCCACCGTCGTCGGAGTTCGCGGCTCGGGCACCTTCCATCGCCGCCAACCCTCCCTCTGTTGCAACCCACAGCGTGCCTCCCGGATCCTGGTAAAGACCCCTGATGACAGCGGAAGGTAACCCGTCGCGAGTCGAGTAGGACGTGAATTTTTCGTCACGGAAGAGATTGAGCCCACCGCTTCGTGTGCCAATCCAGAGGTTGCCTTGCGAATCTTCAAGCAGAGCCCTGATGGAATCGCTCGAGAGGCCCTGCTTCGTGGTGTATGTGGTGATTCTGCCGTCTTGAATGCGCGCCAGTCCGCCGCCATTGGTTCCCAGCCAGATGCTTCCATCGCGGCTTTCGAGCACGCTCCACACCTCGTCGCTCGGCAATCCCTGTTTCCTGGTATAGTGAGCAACCTTCCCATTCTTGAGCTGGTTCAAGCCTCCGCCCGACGATCCGATCCAGATGCTTCCGTCGCGGCTTTCATAAACTCCGTTGACATCCTCGATGCTCAAACCTTGCTCGGTGCCAATGGTCATGAAGCTGGCGTCCTTCAATCGGACCAATCCGCCGCCGAAGGTGCCCAGCCAAAAATTGCCTTCCTCGTCTTCGAGAACTGCCCCTACTGTGTCGTTCGGCAGACCTTGCTGACTGGTATAAGCGGTGACGGTCCCGTTCTCTATCCGTTCCAACCCGTGCCCCTCCGTGCCGAGCCATAACGTTCCATGCCGGTCCTGGAGCACGGACTTCACAGGGTATTTATCCTGAGCCTGCTTTGCGGGGTAGACGCGCAACTTCCCGTCGCGCACGTAACAGAGGCCGCCGCCGGTTCCCACCCACAAGGTCTGCGCGCTTCCCAGGCCCAATGACCAAACCACGTCGCTGGGGAGCCCATCTTTGGTCGTATAGAGAGCGAACTTGCCGTCCTTGAGCCGGTTAAGGCCGCGGTCCGTACCGATCCAGAGGCTTCCGTCGGCGGTTCCCGCCAGAGCCCAGACAAAGTCGTTCGCAAGACCGTCCTTGGTGGTGTAGCGCGAGAATTCGCCGTCTTTCAATCGCCCGAGCCCGTGTCCGGCAGTTGCAATCCACAGGCTCCCGTCCAAGGCCTCGAAAAATGCCCGGACATCGTCACTCGCCAGGCCATCCGGGGTCCGGTAGGTGCTGAACTTCCCGTCTTTCAGCCGGTAGACGCCACCCGCACTGGCGCCGATCCAAAGGCTCCCGTCACGGCCTTCGAGCAAAGCAACTATGTAAGGGCTGGTCAGTTCAGGCGTGTTACTTCTGTCGAACACGGTGAAGCGGACACCATCGAAGCGCACCAAGCCTTCCTCGGTGCCTAGCCAGATGTAGCCGTCTCGCGTCTGAACGATCGTAGTCACATCGTTTTCAGGCAACCCCTGTTCCTGCTGAAAGATTTCACGAACGTACTGAGTCAGGGCCTTGGACGGATCGAGAGCCTGGGCCGGAGTGCCAGCTAGACAGGAGACAAAGAGAAGGAAGGACGCCCCCGCGAGGGTCGGAAAGCGTCGAAACAATTTGCGAGTCGGCATATTCGTTTGTGCCCAGCGCCGCAACCGGAACGGAGACATTTCGTCTACTTACACACAGAATGCAACTCCCGTTATGAAGGGCACCTCACCTCGTCACGATCTGTTTCGAGCACTCTCTTTGTTCTATCGGATGTTGTCGGTGTGATCTTTAAGGTTGGAATTACAGCCCGAGTTTCTGGGCGGCCAGTTGGGTGCCGGCCACTCGTGCCCGGATCTTTTCGAACGCGGTTTCACGCGCCGTGGAAGTGTCGTCGCTGAAGGGAGCAAACCCGCAGTCATCGGTGGTCCCAAGTTGCTCGAGAGGCACAAACTCTGCCGCCTCCAAAACCCGATCCCGCACTTCCTCTGGTGATTCGACCTGGGGATTAATGGGATCAATGACGCCGATGAAGACCTTGTGATCGGGCCGCGCGTGATCCTTAATCAACTTCAAAACCCTGCGGCGGTCTTTCTCGCTCGCTAACTGGATGTAAAAATTCCCTGCGCCCAACGTGAAGAGATCGGGCAACAAACCGGCATAGTCAACATCCGCGCTATGTGTGGAATCCTGGTCGCCGCCCGGGCACGTGTGCACTCCAATGCGCCGCTTCTCCTGGGGTGAGAAGCGGCTCAGTACCCGATTGTTGAGGCTGATGAACTGCTTAAGAAGCCCGCCGGAAGGGTCGAGTTTTACGGACAAGCGACCCTCAGTGAAGTCGATCTGCACTTTGTGAGCGCCCAGCGCCAGGCAAGTACGAATATCAGCCTCGGCTTCATGGACGAGGTCGTCAAGAAACTGCTCTCTCGAATACCCTTCAATCCCTTTCTGCGGATACAAAAGACTCAGGGCTGAAGCGGAAATGACCGCCTGTTTCAGCGGGGTGCGAGTGTATCGTTTCGCCGCTTCCAGGTAAGAAGCCGCCCGAGTTTTGTAGCGGAAAGGACCCGAGACCAGTCGGGGCAGTTGGCGCGTGTGGCCATCGGCAAAAGGGATCGAGATGCCGTCCGGGGCGAGGTTCGTGAGGCCCTGAACGGGGTAAGTGGCGAAGCTGGGTTTGGTCTGCTCACCGTCGGTAATCACCGGTGAGCCGGTGGCCTCGAAGCTCAGGATCGTATCGCGGAGCGCCTCTGCATAGACCGCGTCAAGACCCTCTGGCGAGGTGCGGCCCGCTTGGAAATCTCGGATCGCCTGGATTAGCTGAGGCGGTCTGGGAATGCTGCCGATGGGTTCAGTAGGGATAGGCATACGGCAAGTGTATATGACAATTTGTCCTCCGTCAAAAACACCCACGCCCCTAAGCCGTTCGTTGAAGAAATCAGCCCGTCAGCCGACGGGCGGCAGCGCGTAGCCCACGGCGCAAGCCGTGGGTCGCGAGACCCAACCCTCACCCTCGTCCCCTTTCCCGTCTGGCGGGAGAGGGGTGCCAAAGGCGGGGTGAGGGGGATCCAACCCAGGGCTCACGCCCTGGGCTACTCTATGCCGCCCCTGACGGGGCTCCGAAAAACGGGCACACATGACGAACTTCGGACTCAAGCCGCTAATGAAGAAACAAATCCGCGACTTTCAGGGCGAGGGCTGAGGGGTCGAGGTCGGTTCGATTGGCGAGAACGATGATCGTCAGTCCGTCGGACGTGAAGCGTTCGATGACCGTACGGAATCCGATGCTCTCGCCGGAATGCCACATGCGCGCATGGCCGCGATAAGGGTCAAGAAACCAGCCAAATCCGTACTTGACGGGCCCCCCGCCTTCTGACGAAGAGTGGAAGTCTTGGGGTAATGCAACAGGCGTCAGCTCTGGCCGCATCTCGGCCTCGCTTAACAGAGTGTGGCGGCGAAGCGCGTCGTCCCATTTGCGCAAATCGTCAAGGGAGCTATAGACTCCGCCGTCGCCGAGGGTCGCCGAAGTCGGACTCTGATCGGTCTCCAGCCAAGTACCCGCGTTTTGCGTGTACCCGTAGGCGCGGGCCTTCACCTGATTCTTGCCATATTCGTGGGCCAGCGTGTCTTGCATTTTCAAGGGGACGAAGATGCGCCGGCGGAGGAAATCAGCAAAGCCCAGGCCGGACGCCTTCTCGACAACTTTGGCCAGCACGCAGTAGCCGGAGTTACTGTATTCCCAGGCCGTGCCGGGTGGGAACTTCGTGCCCGTCTGTTTCTCCATCAGTTCGAGCACTCCGGCGTCGCTGATCTGCGGAATCTCCTGCCAGGATTTGCCTGCATACGTCTTGTCCATCAGGTCTTCGTAAGCCACCAGCCCTGAAGTGTGATTCAGCAGGTTGCGGAGGGTGATGGCTCTTCCGTAGGCAGGGAACTCCGGAAAAACGTCGGCGAGCGCTTCGTCCAGACGGAGCTTGCCGTCGTGGACGAGGAGCAGTACCGCCATGGCGGTGAACTGCTTCGTGCAGGAAGCCAGGCGGAAGTTCGAGCGCGTATTGATAGAGGCGCCTGAGCGCAGATCGCGGCTCCCATACCCGCGCTTGAACACGGTCTTGCCGTTGAAGCTGACCAGCACCGCGAGGCCCGGCTCATGGCGCGAAACCAGCGGCGCAAGAATCGCCCCGATCTGCTGGGCGTGGGGATCTTCCGCGGCCCACGCCGGCGGGGAAGAGCCACACGAACCCCAGAATACGGCCAAGCCGAAAAGCGCACCGAAGAGACGGCGATAATCTTTCAGAAGCAGTCGAGAGAGCACTCGAGGTCACCTGGCCAATTATTATAACCCGGTGCGCTCGCCTGCCGTGCTGAGGTATACTGCTAACCCTTCAAGAGTGCGGGATGGGAATGCCAGTTTGCGAATCCCGACTAGATTAGAGGAGATCCTATGAGCAACGCTTTTGATCGTCGTGACTTTCTAAAGACCGCCGGCCTTGCCGCCGCGTCGTTATCCGTGGGCGCGACCACGCTTCCGGCTCGCCCGCCCGAACTCATCAAGAATTCTGTAGGCCACCCCAGACTGCTTTCGGGTTGCTGCGCTTACTCCTACCGCAAGTACCTTCAACACGGCCCCATGACCATGGAAGACTTCATCCTCACCGCCGTCGAGCAGGAGATCGACGGAGTGGACATGACCACGTACTATTTCAAATCCACCGAGCCTTCCTACCTGCTCGGACTGAGGCGTCTGGCGTTTCGGAACGGCGTGCCGTTTTCGGGCGCGGCGATCGGCACCAACATGTGCCAGCCTGATCCCACCAAGCGCGCCGCCGAACTGGAGAAAATCAAGAAATGGGTTGACGCGACAGAGCTGCTCGGGGCATCCCACTTGCGGGTGTTCGGCGGCGAGATTCCCAAGGGCGCTACCGATGAACAGGGCATCCAATGGGTAGTGGAATCCATGAAGCCGGCTTGCGACTATGCGGCCGAAAAGGGAATTACACTCGGCATCGAAAGCCACGGCGGAATTACCTCCAAAGCTACGAATATTCTCGAAATCCTCCGCCGTGTAGATTCTCCTTACGCTGGGTGCAATCTGGACATCAGCAACTTTCCGGCAGATCCTTACACGCAGATCGAGGCCTGCCTTCCGTACGCTACTCATACACACATCCGCGACTTCTACGGCGAGCCCAGAAAGCCCCTGGATCTCGAGCAGGTATGGAAGTTGTTCGCGCAGGGCGGGTACAAAGGGTTTACATCCGCCGAATACGAAGGCGAGGAAGATCCCAAAACGGGCGTGCCGAAGCTTCTCGCCCGGATCAAGGAACTCAATAAGAAGTATTCAACGGTATAAGAAGGGGCGAAAGAAACGGAATGTGTCATCCTGAGCGAAGCGAAGGATCCTCACAGTTGGTCGAGAAATATCGAGCAACGCTAACTGCTGAGATCCTTCGCCTCGCTCAGGATGACATCCTTAATCTCTGCCGCCTATGAACGCCGAGGGGGCCAGTGATTACGTGCCCCACACAAACGGAGGAACATCATGCTTACTCGACGCACATTCGTGAAACAGGCAGCCGCGGGAGCGGCAGCCTACGCCGCTTACAGCCTCTCGCCCGCCAGCCGTGTGCTGGGCGCGAACGATCGGATCCGCTTCGCCCTGATCGGGGCGGGAAGCCGCGGAAGACAAATTTTCAAGGCCGCGCTGGAATGCCCGAACGTGGAAGCCGCCGCGGTCGCCGACATTTACACGCGCCGCCTGGACGAAGCAAAACAACTTGCGCCCAACGCCGCCACGTATCAAGATTTCCGCAAGATTCTTGACGACAAAACGATCGACGCCGTCCTCATCGCTACGCCGCAGCACCAGCACGTGCTCAATTTCGTTCCCGCGCTTCAGGCGGGGAAGGACGTGTACCAGGAAAAGACCATGGCCTTCAACCCTGACCACGCCCGGCGCATGCGCAAAGCGTTCGAAGGCTCGAGCCGCGTGGTGCAGATTGGAATTCAATCCACCAGCGGTCCGGCGCAACCCAAGGCGTGCGAGTACGCGACGCCCGAACGCATGGGTGTCATCACCGCTCTTCACACCCACCATTACCGCAACGCGCCTTACGGCGGCTGGTTGCGCAAGATTCCCGCCGACTGCGATACCCAGCACCTCGATTGGAAGGCCTTCGAAGGCGAGGCTGACCATTATGCTTTCGATCCCGAGCGCTACGTGAACTGGCGCTTCTATTGGGACTACTCGGGCGGGAACGTGTTCGAAAATATGGTCCACCAGGTAGGCTTCTGGTACAAGGCGCTGAAACTGAAAATCCCGGCCCGCGTCATGATGACGGGTGACAACTACCTCTCGCCGAAGATGCAGCTTCCCGACACCATGTGCGCCTGCATGCATCAGCCCGAGAAGATTTTGTTCACTTGGAATTCGATGTTCGGCAACAACTTCTATGGGGAAGGTGAAGACCTTCTGCTGGGCAACCAAGGGACACTTCTCTGCAAGGAGCTGGACGGATTGCGCTACGTGCCCCAGGAGAGGCGCCATTCCCAAGCGTCAGCCGAGGCTGCTCCTGCGGTTCCGGACGTCGCAGGGATCGGAGACGGAGGAATGACCAAGGCACACATGCAGAACTTCTTCGACTGCATGCGCAGCCGCCAGGAACCCAATTGCCCCTTCGAACTCGGGTTCCGGTCTGCCATCACCTGCCAGATGGCCAATGCTTCCTATCGCCTGGGCCGCAGTGTGCAGTGGGATGAAAGCCGGCAAGACATCGTCTGACGGAGCGCCTATTCTTGATCGGAAGGACTTGGAGGAGGTCTCGTCGCGGGTTTCTTGCTCGGGAGCTCAAACAGCCCAAAGGGCCACAGCGCCAAGTCGATGCCCTGCTGCGCCAGATCACCGAGCACGTATTCTCCGGGGTCGAGGGGCTGTAGGAGCTTCAGACAGTAAAGACCGGGAGCTACCTGTGTGCGCTGCAACTGCACCTCAGCAGAAGCTGGCGATGCTTTTCCCGGGCCGGCGCGGCTTGCCTCGACCCTTTCCACAATTCGCGACTCTTTCACAACCTTCACGGGAATCAGTTCCATCTTGGCGCCTAGCCCCTCGCTGGACTGAACGTAAAACGTCGGCATCGCTTGCTGTAGCCGCACGGCAGCCTTGGTACCAGGAAGTTCAAGGATCATCTCGCTCTTCAACAAGTGCCCGGGAACGGCCATGGCAAACGCCGCCCGCCGCTTGTCGGTGACCACTTCAGGGGTGGATTGAATCAACCGGATTACGCGCTTTCCGTCGAACGCGAAGACCCCCTCGTCGCCGGGCAGGTGAATGCCTGGGGCAACCTCGAATCCCGTGTCCGGAGGCTTGTAGAAGCGTTCCTTGGCAATCTCGTGGCCTTCCTCGAGTTGTTTCTTCTGGACCGATTTCTCTTCCTCCTGCTCGCGCTTCGTGGCCTCGAGGTCAACCAGAGACAAGGGAACTTCTTCCCACTCGGAGCGCTCAACGCTATAGTAGCGGACTCTGTCCCCCTTCACCTCGTAGCTGGAAACAAGTTGAAAGGTCCCATCTTTCAGAAACAGCTTCTGGGCGGCTGAGGCCGGCAGTGATACCCACGTCAGGCACGCCAACACAGCCACGGTTGCTATAAATCTGTGCCGGAAAGCTCTCATGTTTTGACCGTCGTTCGTTTAGATGCCTCGCACCGGCGGTTCGTCGCTCTTGACTCGTTGGGCCTACTTTGTGTCGATTCGCAATACGCTGTCGTTCGGGTCGGGCGCCACGGAAGGTACGGTGATCAGCAAGCGATCCTGCTTTTGCTTGAAGCGGAGTTTGTGGCCCGTCGCAAGCAGGGTGACTCGGGAGACGTGGCTCGTCAGAGCGGGCAATTCCAATTCGGGTTTCGACGGCCAGTCGAACACGTGGAGATAAATCGCCTTGCCCTTCGCCGTGGTCCTTCCAAAGGGGAGGTTTTGCCACGGCCCGTAGGTCGTCCCGTAGATGGAATCGCCGTTGACCTTCATCCACTGTCCCATCGCCTGGAGGCGTTCAACGAATTCAGGCTGAATTGTGCCCTCCGGCGTGGGGCCGACATCCAGCAGGAAATTGCCGCCTTTGCTCGCCACGTTAGCCAGGTCCTGAATGAGCACTTTCACGGACTTGTACTTTTGATCGTTTTTGTTGTAAGCCCAGGTGTCGTTGATCGTCATGCAGGTTTCCCAAAGCTGAAAATCCTCCGTCCCGCTCTTGGTTGGAACCCGGTCCGGAATCTGCTGCTCGGGAGTCACGAAATCGCCATCAACCCCGATCCGGTTATTGATGAGCGTGGCGGGCTGTAACTCATGAATCAAGCTGATAAATCGCTGGCCCTGGTACTTCTCCTCTCGATCCAGACCATCGAACCAGATCAATGCCACGGGACCATACTTGGTCAGCAATTCGCGAAGTTCGCCCTCCATGTAATCAAGGTAGGAAGACCACTCCGGCCGGCTCGGGTCGCCGTGCCAACTGTCCTTGACAAGCTTGGTGGTGTCCCGGTAGCCGGGGTGGTGCATGTCCGGCGGCGAGTAATAGAAGCCTAGGGGCATTCCGCCATCGTGGGCGGCTTTGGCCAGCATGGCGACAACGTCTTTGCCATAGGGCGTGTTGGTCATTTTGTAATCGGTCAGCGCCGTGTCGAACATGCAAAAACCGTCGTGATGCTTGGTGGTGATGACCATGTACCGTTGCCCGGCTTGCTTCGCTAACTCGACCCAGGCAGCGGGATCATATTGAACGGGGTTAAACCGCTTATAGAGCGACACATACTCGGGTTCGGTAATGTGCCAGGCGGCCTCAGGTTCCATGATGGGCCACGAAGCCTCCACGCTGGCTACTGAATACGGACCCCAATGGATGAACATTCCGAATTTCGCTTCCCGGTACCAAGCCGTCCGCGCGTCCTCTGATTTCTGTGCGGCCTGGGGCGGGGCTACGCCCTCCGCGCCGTTTATCGACGACATCGCGATCAGCAAATAACCGACCGTGAGTGCAAAAAGAAAGACCTGCCTTCCGACCCGACCCTTCCGCATGGCTTCCCTCCCACTGGATCTTTGTGGCGCCCGATGTGTTCGATTCCTGCGATGCGCGCTTCCCAGCGTCCGCGCTGTCACGCTAGTCTTCAGGTCAGCGCAGTGTGCGCCTACCGAAGAGTCAGCAATTTGAACTGGAGAGCATAATTGACGCAGCGCCGAGTCCATCGAGGAGGGTAAACCTGCTCCTCAGTTTGCGCAAGCGGAGAATTGCCATGCGTTCTGAATTGGCCCTTCCTGCCCTCTTGTTGTAGACTCCACAGACTAGGACCGTATTTGATCAGGGAGGAGACAAGGATGCATATTCTAACTCGGCGTTCGTTTGTCAAGTCAGTCGGCCTGAGTGCCGGTTGGGCCTCGATGCCGCCTGTTGCTGAAGCATTAAGCGCCGGCCCCCAACCCAATGTACCGCTTCCGCAGAACCCACCCAAGGAAGGAGAGCTGCGCTTTCGGCAGGTTCATTTGGACTTTCATACCTCGCCGCTCATCGCTGACGTGGGAGCGGATTTCGACGCCGACGAATTCGTGCAGGTTCTGAAGGGCGCCCACGTCAATTCCATTAACATTTTTGCCAAGTGTCACCACGGCATGGCTTACTACCCCAGCAAGGTCGGCCCGATGCATCCGGGGCTGAAATTCGATCTGCTGGGAAAGATGATTGAGGCCTGCCACAAGGCGGACATCCTGACGCCCGTCTACATCACAATCATGTGGGACCAGTACGCTGCCGAGCAGCACGCCGATTGGCGCGTGCTGAACGAAGAAGGGCGGGCCGACGGAGCCCAGCCGCTCCAGGCAGGTTGGAAACGCGTCTGCCCCAACACTCCCTATCTTGATTATGTAACCGCGCAAGCCGAAGAGGTAGCCAAGAACTACGAAGTGGACGGCTTGTGGTTCGATATCCTCGAGTATTCGAGTTTCGGGTGCTTCTGTCATTACTGCATGCAGGAGAGAGAGAAGCTGGGCCTGGATTCGTCGAGGCTGGAGGACCGCTCGAAGCATGGCGAAATGGTCCTGTTGAGGACGATCGACCGGCTCTATTCCACCGCCAAGCGCTACCGGCCCAACGCTCTGATGTTCTTCAACGGCCGGGTTCGGATTGGAATGCGGCCTTATTTGAAATATCTCACTCAGGTTGAAGTCGAGTCCTTGCCGGGCGGCGGGTGGGGGTACTCGCACTTCGCGATCATGTCCCGCTATGTGCGGAATTTGGGCCTGGATTACCTGGGCATGGACGCCCGGTTCCATCGAAGCTGGGGCGATTTCGGAGGCCTGCGGAATCAGGCGGCACTGGACTACGAATGTTTTCGGATGCTGGCGCAAGCCGGGAAGTGCTCAGTAGGCGACCAACTCCACCCGCGCGGAAAGCTTGTAAAGCCGGCGTATGAGCGGATTGGACGGACCTATAAGAGCGTGGCGGAGAAAGAGCCGTGGTGCACGGGAGCGAAGGCGGTGACTGAAATCGGATACCTCTCGACCGCCCACTTCGTTGTGCCGGCCAGCGTCGCGCCCTCGGATGAGGGAATCACCAACCTGTTGGAAGAGCTGCACCATCAATTCGACACGCTCGACCACGAATCGGATTTCTCCCGCTATGCAGTCATCATTCTTCCGGACGGCCATCGTTTTGACGACCACTTGCTGAGCAAAGTGAGAACTTACCTGTCAGGCGGAGGGAAGCTGATTTTGAGCCACGAGTCGGGCCTGGACGCCGCGGGCAAAGAGTTTGCGCTGACTGAACTGGGACTGGATTACCTTGGGCCTTCACCGAATCAGGGTAACAAGGGCGACTACATGGAGGTGCTGGAAGGCGCCAACGCAGGAATCGCGCCCATGGTCCATTTCACCTATGTTCCCGGTTCAGTGGTCAAGGCCCAGCCGGGAACAACCACCTTGGCCCGCATCTGGAAGCCCTATTTCGACCGCAATTACCAGCACTTCAGCTCGCACCAGCAAACCGCTTACGATCAGCCTACGGACCATGTGGCCGCGGCGCAGAAAGGGAATCTCATCTACATCTCATTCCCCGTGTTCAGCGGTTATGCGAATAATGCTTATGAGGTCCAGAAGCTTTTGGTGAGAAACTGCATCCAACGCCTTCTGCCCAACCCGCTGGTTAAGACGGACCTTCCTTCGACGGCGGAACTGACGGTCACGGAACAAAATGGAAGGCGCATCGTGCACGTGCTGCATTATCCGGCAGAAAGGCGCGCTCCGGACCTCGATATTGTCGAGGAGGCCATTCCACTCTCCAACGTGAACATTGCCCTGCGAACGAACCAGAGGCCCAAGCAGGTCGTCCTAGCCCCCCAACGGCAGAGCTTGAAGCTCGATTACAAGGATGGCTATGCGAGTGTCGTCATCCCCTCGGTTCAAGGGCACCAGATGGTGGCGTTCGAACTGTGACGACATCCCGAGCTTGTTCGGTGTTATTTGCGCTTCAGGAACTCGCGGATTTTTTCGAAGTCTTCGCGCAGGATCTTCTCCTCGCGGGGGCTGCGCAAAACGTAAGCAGGGTGAACGGTGGCGAGGGCTTTGGAATGTGCAAAATCGTAGAACTGGCCATGAATCCTGGTAATGCCTTCCTTAATTCCCAGGACGGTCTTGACTGCGGGAGCGCCCAGGCAACAAATCAAACGCGGCTTGATGGTCTCGAGTTGCCGGAAGAGGAAGGGCGAGCAAGTTTCAACCTCATCCTTTTCCGGAGTGCGATTTCCAGGAGGCCGGCACTTGACGATATTGCAGATGTAGACCTCCTGCCTTTTCATGCCGATTGCCAGGATCATGCGATTCAGGAGCTGCCCGGCGCGCCCCACAAACGGCAGGCCCTGCTCGTCTTCGTCAGCCCCTGGGCCCTCTCCCACAAACACCAATTCGGCGTGTGGATTCCCATCCCCGAAAACTATAGTTTTCCGGCCGCCGGCGAGCTTGCAGCGCCGGCAATCGCCCAGGTCGGCACGGATCTGCTCGAGCGTCTCGGGGCCTGTCGGTTTTGGCGCCGGTGTTTCGAAGAGGCTGAAGGAGGCCACGGGGGGCCTTATGGGTGTGGCCGCGGCCACGATCGGCAAGACCTCGACCCGAGGCGGAGGGACGGCACGAGGTATGGACGAACCTGCATGCGTCGGCGCAGGCGTGTCGATAGGCGCAACAGCCAAGGGAGCGGCAGGTGGCGGGACGGGCCCTGCTTTAGCCAGGGACCCTGGGTCGCGACGGTAGAATTCCTCGATCCCGAGTTCGCGGTAGAATTCCAACCAATTGGTAAGTTCCTGTTTTAGCCCGTCATCCATTATTCGGCTCTTGAGTAGAACCACCTCACCCGGTCCGCCTCCCGATGAAGTGCATCGGGACTGCCGCCCACCCTCTCCCCCAAGGGGGAAAGGGCTACAACCTAATTACCGATCTGCCCATCTGCCGACTGCATACTGCCGACTGCCTTCCGTATTGCCACGACCTCGTCGAGGATTCGCTGTGCGACCTCGAGCTTGCTCATTTTTTCGAAGGGTTTTGTGTGACCGTCGGGGAATACCAGGGTGACGATGTTGGTCTCCACATCAAAGCCCGCGCCCGGCTGGGAGACGTCATTGGCGACGATAAAGTCGAGGTGCTTGTCGCGCACTTTGGCGGCAGCGTTATCCAGCAGGTTTTCAGTCTCCGCCGAGAACCCCACCACCACTTGTCCTGGCCGCCGCCGGGGAGCCAGGGTCGCGAGGATATCCGGCGTCTGCTCAAGCTTAAGCTGGGGAATCCCGTCCTGCTTCTTGAGCTTGTGCGGAATAACTTCCACCGGCCGGAAGTCCGCCACGGCGGCCGCCATCAAAGTCACCGTAGCCTGCTCGAAGTGATGCAAGACGGCCTGCGCCATCTGCTCGGCGGTGCGGACGCGCTCCACTTGTACCCCGGCAGGAGGATCGAGGTGAGTAGGCCCGCTGACGAGCACCACCCGTGCCCCTCGGCTACAACCGGCCTGCGCCATCGCATATCCCATCTTCCCGGAAGACCTGTTGCTGAGGTAACGCACCTCGTCCCAAGGTTCCTGGGTTGGCCCAGCCGTCACCAGCAGGTATTCACCGCCCAAATCATCCCCATCCCCGAGGGTGGCGAGCACCGCGTTCGCGATGCTCTCCACGGAGGTGAGGCGGCCCGCCCCGGTCATTCCGCAAGCGAGATAGCCCTCGTCAGGCGGCAAGACCTTGACTCCCCGCTCACGCAGAATTTCAACATTCTTTTGCGTGGCAGGGTTTTCCCACATATTCACATTCATGGCCGGAGCCGCGATCACAGGAGCCTTGGTGGCCAGGCAGAGGGTGGTGAGGAAATCGTCGGCAATGCCGTGGGCCATCTTTGCCAACACGTTTGCCGTGGCGGGAACAATCACCAGGGCATCAATGGCCTGCGCCACGGCGATGTGCTCGATGGCGCTTTCCACGTTGGCTGCCCC
>Ga0181532_10003230_pt1 | contig 14754 bp, 10 predicted proteins | sample PEATcosm2014_Bin_33_FD_119768 | JGI IMG/M metagenome (GOLD analysis project Ga0181532, IMG submission 119768) | Peatland microbial communities from MTU Mesocosm Facility, Houghton, MI, USA - PEATcosm2014_Bin11_30_metaG | ecosystem: Environmental > Terrestrial > Soil > Wetlands > Peat | place...
TAGAATTCAAGAGGATTTTGTGGAACTGCGGCGGGTGAGTCGATTGCGACCCCGCAAGCCGCGAAGATACCTTCCCCCGAACCCCGTTATCTCCGCAGGATAATGGGGTTTTGTTTTGAGATCAGGAATGAGTTCTACTGCCAACCCGCCGGCTAACGCGCCTCGTCTGAGACGCTCGCTCACGCTCTGGGACCTGATTCTCTACGGCATCATCGTGATCCAACCGGTCGCGCCCATGTCGGTGTTCGGGGTGCTGAGCGATCGCGGGCGTGGGCACGTGGTTACGACCATCCTGATCGCCATGGTGGCGATGCTGTTTACTGCCATCAGCTATGGCCGAATGGCGCGCGCCTATCCCAGCGCCGGCTCGGCTTTCACCTACGTCGGCCAGGAAATCAATCCCGCTCTTGGTTACGTCACCGGCTGGAGCATGGTGATGGATTACATGCTCAATCCGATCATCTGCACCATCTGGTGCAGTCAGCAAGCGCACGTGTTTGCTCCAGGCGTCCCGTATGCCGTGTGGGCTGTCTTCTTTGCGCTGGTATTTACGCTTCTGAACATTCAGGGAGTAAAGACCTCGGCCCGCGTGAACTCGGCACTGGCGGCGGGGATGGGCGTGGTGATTGCGATTTTCTTTGTAGTGGCGGCGCGCTACATCTTCGGACATCCGCACGATAGCGCAGGTTTCTATACGCAGCCATTCTACGATCCGAAGTTGTGGAACACGAAAGCTGTGCTCGGAGGAACGTCGATCGCGGTTCTTACCTACATCGGATTCGACGGCATCTCGACGCTCTCCGAAGAGGCGGAAAACCCGCGCCGCAATATTCTTCTGGCAACGGTGCTTACCTGCCTGGTGATCGGCATTCTGTCTGCCTTTGAGGTCTACGCCGCGCAGTTGATCTGGCCCGCATCGCAGCCTTTTCCGGACGTTGATACGGCCTTCGTTCACGTTGCCGGCCGCGCCTGGAAGCCGATGTTCGGCATTATTGGATTCACCTTGCTGGTCGCCAACTTTGGATCAGGCATGGGCGCGCAGATCGGCGCTGCTCGCCTGCTTTACGGGATGGGACGAAGTAATGCGCTCCCGAAGTCGTTCTTCGGGGTGGTAGACGCGAAGCATCGGGTGCCGCGGAATAACGTGTTGTTTGTGGGTGCAATCGCGCTGATTGGCGCATTCGTTATGAGTTATGGTCTGGGTGCCGAGATGCTGAATTTCGGCGCGCTTATCGCCTTCATGGGCGTGAATGCCGCCGCCTTCGTGCGCTACGTGGTGCGCGATAAGAAATGGACAATCTCGTTTGCCGCGCCGCCCGTCCTCGGCTTCGTGATCTGCTTGTTGCTCTGGCTGAGTCTCAGCACTCCCGCCAAGATCGCTGGCTCTATCTGGATGGCAGCGGGCATCGCTTTCGGCGCCTGGAAGACGCGTGGCTTCCGCGGAGACCTGGTGAACTTTGATCTGCCTGCGGACGAGTGAGGAAAGTTACAAGCGAAAGAGTGATTCGTAAGAAAAATTCACTCCACGTTCCAGCCACTGATTTCGATTTCAGGCTTCGCCGTTCCCAACGCGCTGGTGTGATAGGTTGCTGTGATTTCGCGTTTTTCACCGGGCAGCAACGAGATGTAATTGTCTTGCCAGACCACCGGTAGAATTTCTTCACCGCCTTTTCCCTTGTCGAGTTTCAACCGCACGAAAAATGCCAGGGTCTTGCTGGGATTTTCCACGGTCACGCGGGTTACCGCATCTTCGCCCTGCGTTTCGCTACGGCTCAATACATTCAGCTTTACCTTCGGCAATTGCGCGAGCGAGGTATAGTCTGCATACGACGCGGTCGGAGTTGTATACCAATTCGATTTTGCCCAGTCGAGGGTTTCTGGTTTCGTCGAGAGCCAATAGAAGTTCGACCCCACGACCTTGCCGCTGCCATCGGTGACGCGAAGATCGAGGAAGTACGCCGGCGACAATCCCTCAATCTGCGGGAGCGCGAACACTTTCGCAGTGCTATCGGCGGCCGCATCGACGACAGTGTTCCTGGAAAATTTCTGCGTTCCATCCAGATTGAACACCCGCGCTTCGAGTTTCAGGCCCTTGGCATCCACATATTGACTGCTCACCAGCCACACGGAGTGATCGTCGTATCCATAGACCGGGTCGAGCGCCTGCATCGCTTTCTTTGCGCCAAAATATCCGCCGCCCGGCCGCAAATAATAGTCGTAGAGATGCCAGATCATCGAAGGCCACGCGTTGTTCAGCATCCACTGGATGACGCCCGTCGAAGTGTATTTGTTGCGGCTGTAGGCCTCGAACATGGCGCGCACGCCTTCGTAGGTCATGAGCTGAGACTTGTAGGTAAAGTCTTCCGCGCTGCCGGCCTTTCCGTAGCGCGCATTCAGCGCATCGGTGAACACCTTTATGGTTTTGAAAGAGCCGCCACCCGCGTGGAAATTCCAGTATTCATCCAGCGGCCCATCCACTGTCCAAAGATGATCTTTGGGGACCATGCGCTCGACGCTCTCGATCGGCGGAACCGCCGGCCCCATGCTGGTTTCGGTATTGAAGCCGTATGCGCCTCCGCATCCGCCCGCATTGCAGGTTTTCCGGTCGGAGCGAAGATGCGGATCCGTTTCCCAATACGAGGGTGCGACGTATTCGTAAGGCCCGCTCATCTTGACGCCGCTCCCTCCTGTTACCGTGGTGGGCTTCGCCGTCGCCGAAGATACGACCGGATTCGGCCACCGCAGGTCACTTTCAATTTTCAGATACATCTCTTCCACGTCCGGTGGCGGAGGATTGTCGCTGCCATTCAGCCACATCACCATGCTCGGATGGTTTCTCAGCCGGTACATCTGGTCGCGCAATGAGGCGCGGGCGATTTCGAAGTCCTCATCTTTCCAGCTTCCCCAGTGCTCCCAGAAATCGCAGCAACACCATCCGGCCATCACGAGGATGCCCTGTTGGTCAGCCATCTCAAAAAATTCTTCGGTTTCGAGTTTGCCTTCCAGCCGGACCGTGTTCATCCCCATGTCGCGCACGTAGCGGAACTCATCGGCGAGCCGCTCCGGGGTTTCGCGCAGCATCATGTCGGGCGTCCAGCCGGCGCCGCGAATCAGGATGTTCTTGCCATTGACCTTGAACAGGCGTTGGAAGCGATCCGGGGCCTGCTCGGCGACTTGGGATGTAATTTCGCGAATGCCGACCTTCGTGCGAGACGAATCGGAAATCTCACCGTTCACTTCAAACGAAAGGGTTAGGTCGTACAGGTTCGGTGTCCCCATCTGCGCCGGCCACCAGAGTCGCGGATTACTCAGGTTGAGCCGCGGATACTGAGCGGGTGAGAAGACCACATCCTTCGATTCTCCCGCCGCCAGCTCCACCGCTTGTGCGAATTCGATGTTCTCGATTGCGCCCTTCAGCGTCCCTTTTACCGGATGATCGCTCGCATTTTTTACCAGCGCGGTAACCGTCAAGCGGGCTGTGTTGTTGGCGGGTGAGTCCACTTTCGAAGACACCGCCGGATACCGCAGCGCGACCGGTCCACTCGTCGTCAAATACACTTCGCGCCACAGGCCCATATTCTTGTCTGGCGGCGCGGGATTCCAGTCCACGAAAGTGATCGCCAGGCTGTTCTCGGTCGGCGCCCATACTTGCACCGCGAGTACGTTTGTTCCTTGCTTGAGGGCCGACGTGACGTTGAACTCATAGGTCCGCCAGGCGCCGGCGACTTCGTTCGAGTTAGCGATCTGCTTTCCGTTGAGAAAAATGTTGGCGCGGTAGTTGATGCCGCGAAAGTCCAGCCACACGGTTTTTCCGGCGTACTGGTTGACGTTGGGTAGCATGAACTCCTTGCGGTACCACCACGAAACTGCGTAGGGGCTGTCGGGAGGCATCGGGATGTTAGAAAAATTGGAGCCAATGGGATAGCTGACCCCGGGATACTGGCGCAAATTCATGCCGTAAGAAGGATCGGGCAGCAGAGCGCTCTTCACTTGTGCTGCGACTACTGTCGTCGGCACGTCTGCTGGGACCCAATCGCCGGCCTTAAAGGATGATCCGGAGATCGCTTCGCCGGTTGCCGACACTCTTGCGGAAGACTGCAGAGTCCACCCTTCGCGCAACGGGAATTTCAGGGCAGAAGTCGACTGAAGACCGGGCTGGGCGGCTGCGACAGCAAATGCAAAGAACGGGATCAGGAGGTGGAATATTTTCACGAAAGTTTCCTTCATCGTTAGAGTTAAAGATGAAAACGCAAAATGGAGCCCATTCTGCAGGAGCCACCCCCAAGTTCATAACACCTTTATTAATTCGATTCAATAGCGGAGTTCTGCGAAGGGCTGGTTGGCGACGCGGGGAGTTTTCTTGAAAGTCTGGCGCCGTTGGAGCGCGGGGATTCGCTTTCGCCGGGGGCTGCGGGCTCAATGACTGGTTTATAATCATGAATTCTGGCTTCCCGGGTGGAGCAATCCGACCGAGCTACCAGCGGAGTTATCTAAATTATGATTCGTCAGCTTCAAAATGCAGGACCGACCGTGAAGATCATTCTCGGCGCCCTACTCGTCCTTATCTGCGCCTCGATGGCGATCACGCTCATTCCCGGCGGAATTGGCTCCGGCTTCGGTATTGGCGCGCCTCCGGCTGGAGTTCTGGCGACGATCGGCGACCAGCAAGTGACCGTGCTCGAGGCTCAGAAAAGAGCGAGAGCCATGATCCAGCAGCAGTTTCCTCGCGGCGGAGAGCAGGCTGGCATGCTGATGCCTTATTTTGCCAGCCAGGCTGCCGAGCAACTTATCAATGAGCAGGTTCAGGTTGCCGAAGCGCACCGCTTGGGTCTGCGTGCCAGCGACGAGGAACTTCGCGACGAGCTTCAGCATGGCCAACTGGGAGCCACGCTCTTTCCCGACGGGAAGTTCATTGGACAGGAAGCGTACGAAAACCTTCTCCAGCAACACGATTTGACGGTTCCTCAGTTTGAATCGCAGGTGAAGGAAGGTATTCTGACGCGCAAGTTGTTTGCCCTGATTTCAAGCAGCGCCTTTGTCGGGGACGCTGAAGTTCGCGACGACTTCAACCAACACAACACCAAGGTGAAATTCGAATACGCGGTGGTCACGCGGGCCGACATCCTGAAGGGGCTGCACCCGACCGACGAAGAACTCAAAGCGTTTTACGAACGCAACAAGGCCACCTACAACAACTCCATTCCGGAGAAGCGGCAGATTAAGTACGTTGTCGTGGACAGCTCGAAAATCGCGGCGGCGACGACGGTGAGCGATCAGGACCTCCAGGCTTATTACGATCAGCACCGCGACGAGTACCGTGTGCCCGAACAGGTGAAGGTCAGCCACATTCTGATCAAGACTCCCCTCCCTGCGCCCGGTGGCAAAGAGGATGAGAAAGCTGTGGCCGACGCGCGCGCGAAAGCCGAAGGGGTGTTGAAGGAGGTCAAGGCGGGCGGAGATTTTTCCAAGCTGGCGGAGAAATATTCCGACGATCCGGGCAGCGCCAAAAGCGGGGGTGAACTCGGCTGGATCGGCCGCGGGCGCACCGTTCCTGAATTCGAGAAGGCCGCCTTTTCACTCGGTAAAGGACAGACAAGCGACCTCGTCAAGAGCAGTTACGGCTTCCATATCATCCACGTCGAAGACAAGCAGGATGCTCATCTCAAGACGCTCGCTGAGGTAAAAGGCGAGATCGAGGAGAAAGTGAAGCAGCAGAAAACGGCGCGCGCTGCCGAAGCGGCAGCGAACGCATTGCTGAGCCAGGCGCGTACCGATGGCATCGACAAGGCAGCCGCTGCCAAGGGTCAGCCGGCGATCACCACCGAATTCTTTGGACGAACCGATAACTTGCCTGGACTGGCTGCGAATCCGCAGTTTATGGATGCCGTCTTCAACGAAGCCGAGAAGGCTCCGCCCGATGTGGTACAGGTGCCACAAGGCTACGTGGTTTTCCAGTTACTCGCCATAAAGCCCCCGGCTACGCCCAGGTTCGAAGAGATTCGTTCCAAGGTCGAGGCTCAGTTCAATAACGAGCGCGCCGGGCTTCTGCTGCAACAGAAGACGCAGGAACTCTCCGACCGTGCCAAGGCTGGGCACGATCTGAAAAAAGCTGCCAAGGAGCTCGGGGCGACAGTGAAGACGAGCGACCTGGTTGCGCCCGATGGTCAGGTTCCCGACATCGGGTCAATGACTAACGCGAGTGCGGTCTTCTCACTGAAGCCGGGCGAGATCAGTGGGCCGATTACCGCCGGCGGCAATGGCGTAGTCGCCCAACTTCTCGAGAAGCAGGCACCGACGGATCAGGAATACGCGGAGAAGAAGGATCAGGTCCGGCAGGCGCTTCTCGAAGCCAAGCAGAACGATTTGTTCGGGCTGTTCGTTACCAACCTGCGCAAGGACATGGAAAAGACCAAACGGCTAAAGGTCAACCAGGAAGAAATGAAGAATCTGACCCGCCAAGGTGGGCAGGAAGGTTCGTAGCGGGAGGGCCTCTGCTTTCCAGTAGAGACGCGGCTTGCCGCGTCTCTTTTCGCCTAGTGAGACGGGGCAAGCCCCGTCTCTACATTGACTGAGAACTGATTTTGAATGTCATTCCCGCGCGCCAGCGGAATTCTGCTTCATCCCACCTCACTGCCTTCGCGCGGTGGAATTGGTGATTTTGGTCCGTCGGCGTACGCGTTCGCGGATTTTCTCGCCTCCGCGCGGCAGGGTTTGTGGCAGGTGTTGCCTCTTGGCCCGCTCGGTTATGGAGACTCGCCCTATTCCTCCACTTCGGCCTTTGCGGGAAATCCGCTGCTGATCAGCCTGGAGCGGCTCGCCGATCGCGGCTGGATTGATCCGGCTCGGGTCGACTCTCTATCGAGCGGTACCGGACCCGTGGATTACCCGTCGGTTTTCCAACAGAAGCTGCCCCTGCTGTTTGAAGCGGCGCACAATTTCGTGCGCTCCGCTACACCGAACGCCCGCTCGCGCTACGAGAGCTTCTGCCGGCAAAACCAGTGGTGGCTCGACGACTTCGTTCTCTTCGACGGTTTGCGCGAGCGTTTCAAGCTGGAAAGCTGGAACCGCTGGCCCCGCCCGCTGACTCATCGCGATCCGGTGGCGATTGAGAAGGCGCACGCTGATATGCTCGACGAACTCGATATGCGCCGCGTGGTGCAGTTCTTTTTCTTCGAACAGTGGCAGGCGCTTCGTGCCTATTGCGCGCAGCGTTCCATTCGCGTCGTGGGCGACATCGCAATCTTCGTAAATTTCGACAGTGCCGATGTCTGGACCCATCCCGATCTGTTTCGCTTGAACTCGGACCTCGATCCCGAAGTTGTCGCCGGCGTGCCCCCGGATTTTTTCAGCAAAGACGGCCAGCGCTGGGGCAGTCCTCTTTATCGCTGGGACGTGATGAAAGAGCAGGGGTATTCGTGGTGGATCGACCGGATGCGCTGGGTCACGCACAACTTTGACTACATACGGCTCGATCATTTCCGCGGGTTCGCGCAGTACTGGGAGATTCCGGCGAGCGAACCGACCGCGGTTCATGGCCATTGGGTTGACGGTCCCAAAGACGATTTATTTGTGAAGCTGCGCGATGCCCTCGGTGGACTCCCATTTTTCGCCGAGGATCTCGGATACATCACGCCCGACGTGCATGCCCTCCGCGAACGCCTCAAGATCCCCGGCATGGCTGTGCTGCAATTTGGTTTTGGCGATGTCGGCGCGCACACCCATTTGCCGCACACCTTCACTGCCGAGAAGGTGGTATACACCGGCACGCACGACAACGACACGTTGCTTGGCTGGTGGGCATCGGACGCAACCGAACATGAACGCCAGCAAGTGCAAGCATATCTGGGCCGTTGTGAAGACGGTGTTCACTGGGCGATGATTCGCGCCGCCTGCAATTCCGTTGCGAGCCTCTGCGTGGTGCCGCTGCAGGATGTGCAGGGGCTGGGAAGTGACGCGCGCATGAATACGCCCAGCCGTCCGCAAGGGAACTGGCGCTGGCGTTTTGGGGCCGAGTCGCTGCATCCGGAGTTGGCGGAAAAACTTGCCGCCCTGGCTGAAGTTTCCGACCGGCTTCCGCAGCCGTTGCCGGCGGCCGGGAGTGCAGACGACGATGGAAAGTGGGCGGCGTGAGTAGTGTATTCTCGCTGCGAAGGAAATTGACCAAACTTTCTGGAGTACGATTCCGTGACCGCGCTCACCGATCCCATTATTCGCGCCCAGGCTGTCGAGAAATTCTACGTGCAGCCGGACGGGAATCGCATTGAAGTTATTGCGCCCGTCGATCTCGATGTAGAGCCTGGAAAAATTATCGCGCTGCTCGGTCCCTCCGGCTGCGGTAAGTCCACGCTGCTGCGAATTCTGACCGGACTCAGCAAGCCTTCGTCAGGCGAGGTGCTGTGGCATGGGCAGCCCATCACGTCGCAGAACGCGGGCGTGGCCATCGTCTTCCAAAGTTTTGCTTTGTTCCCCTGGCTTACCGTACTCGATAACGTGGAAGCTCCGCTCGAAGCTCGCGGCGTGCCCGCGGTCGAGCGTCACAAACGAGCGTTGCGCATTCTCGACACCGTGGGCCTCGACGGCTTCGAAAGTGCCTACCCGAAAGAGCTTTCCGGCGGCATGAAACAGCGTGTCGGCTTTGCGCGTGCCCTGGTGGTGGAGCCCGAAGTCCTGTTCATGGACGAGCCTTTTTCGGCGCTCGACGTGCTCACGGCGGAAAACCTGCGCAATGAATTGCTCGAGCTCTGGATCAGCAAGAAGATGCCGACCAGCGCGATTTTTATCGTCACGCACAATATCGAAGAAGCGGTGCTGCTGGCGGATCGCGTGATTGTGCTGGCAAGAAATCCGGCGTGGGTGCGCGCCGATTTTCCCGTGGAACTCGCGCATCCCCGCGATCGCAAATCGCCACGTTTTGTCGACCTGGTGGATTACATCTACAAGATCATGACGCAGCCCGAACTCGCACTGCCTGTGCCGGACGCCACGGCAGCCGCGCAAAAGCCGGCTCGCCAGAAGTATCAGATGGTTCCCCACGCGCGCGTCGGCGGCATCGCCGGCCTGCTGGAACTGCTACAGGACCGCGGCGGACAGGAATATCTTCATCGCCTCGCCGAAGTCCTTATCATGGACACGGAAGACTTGCTCCCGATCGTTGAGGCTTCGGTACTGCTTGGATTCGCCGCGTTGAAGGAGGGCGATGTCCAGATCTCCCCCGAGGGCACTGGCTTTGCGGAAGCTGACATCCTCACCCGCAAGATTCTTTTCCGTCAGGCTGCGCTTAAGCACGTCATGATCTTGCAGCAGATCGACAGCGTCCTGCATGCCAAGACCGACCACTCCATTTCGGAGGAGTTTTTCTACGACATCCTCGACGAGCATTTCAGCCAGGATGAAGTGCAGCGGCAATTTGAAACCGCTATGAATTGGGGGCGCTACGCTGAGATTTTCGACTTCGATCGCGAATCGCACCGGCTGGTCCTCGCCGAGCCCGTCGGAGAACCACATCCGCCGACCACCACGCCGGTGCAGTTGTGAAGCGTCCGGAACGAATCGCTTTCCGGCCCCTGGTTCGTATCTGGTCGGTGTTGCCTGGCGCCAGCGTGGCGAGCCTGCCCGACCTCATCATGTTTTCGGCAGGGCTGGCGCTTTTTTATGGCGTCGTGCAAGTCGGACGCAACTGGCTCGGCCCCTTCCATCCCCAGATCGAGATCAGCCGAAGCCTCGGGGCCCTCCCGGTGTATGCCGGATATTCGCTGCTGCGCATCGCGCTGGCCTATGTACTGAGCCTGCTATTCGCCGTTACCTACGGATACGTAGCCGCGTACCGTCCGCGCGCCGAACGTTTCATGATTCCGCTGCTCGACGTTCTGCAATCCATTCCAGTGTTGAGCTTTCTTCCGGGCGTGATGCTGGCCATGGCCGCGCTTTTTCCAGGACGTCAACTGGGCGCCGAACTAGGCGCGGTCCTGCTCATTTTTACTGGACAGGTCTGGAATATGGCCTTCAGCTTTTATGCGTCGCTGAAGAGCATTCCGCGCGAGATGCGTGAAGCGGCCACGATCTACCGCTTCAACTGGTGGCAGCGCTTCCTCCAGATCGAACTGCCCTTCGCAACCATCGGCCTGGTCTGGAATTCGATGATGTCGGTCGCCGGAGCCTGGTTCTTCCTGATGGCGTGCGAGCAATTTGGCGACTTCCGACTGCCCGGCCTCGGCTCTTATCTCCAGGCTGCTGCCGATAACGGCGACACTCGCTCCATTCTCCTTGGCATTCTCACCATGGTCGCCGTGATTGTGTTGATCGACCAGTTCGTATGGCGTCCCGTGATCGCTTGGGCTGAAAAATTCAAGATGGAGCAAGTCGAGAGCGCGAGCGTCCCAACTTCATGGGTACTGGATTTTCTCCAGCGTTCCCGCGGCGTCGCGCTCTTTCGTAAGCAGGCAGTTCGCCCCCTCCGCGAACAGATGATTCGCTACTTTGCGCCCCGGCACGAGGTTCGCGTCGAAGCGGCAGGTGAGAACACCGCAGTTTTGTGGCTGTGGCGAGCAGCAGGGGTCGTGGTTCTCAGCGCGATCGGCTACGCGGTGGTGCGTGTAGTCATGATCTTGACTGGCCTGCACGGCTCCGAATTCCACCAAATCGGCATAGGCCTGGCTGCGACCTTCCTGCGCGTGAATCTCACGCTTGTGCTGGGAGCCCTCTGGACCATCCCAGTCGGCGTCGCCATCGGATTCAACCCGCGCCTGGCACGCATCGCGCAACCGCTGGCGCAGATTGCCGCTTCGGTTCCGGCTACGGCGTTGTTTCCGGTTGTGCTGCTGGTTCTGATTCGCCTGGGCGGAGGATTGGGAGTGGGCTCGATCGTGCTGCTGCTGCTCGGCACGCAATGGTACATCTTGTTCAACGTAATCGCTGGCGCCATCGCCATTCCCACTGACTTGAAAGAAGCGGCCAGCGTTTTCGGCATCCGCGGCTGGGAGCGTTGGCGCACACTGATCCTGCCCGGAATCTTTCCTTTTCTGGTTACGGGAATGATTACGGCCTCGGGCGGCGCCTGGAATGCCAGCATCGTCGCTGAATACTTCCACTTCAAAGGTCAGACTTATTCGACGGTGGGTGTCGGCGCCATGATTTCCGCGGCCACCGATGCCAAGAATTTCGATCTTCTTCTCGCCAGCACGATTGCCTTGGCCGCCGTTGTCGTCACCACTAACCGTCTGGTTTGGCGGCGTCTCTATCGTCTGGCCGAGACGCGCTTCAAACTCGAGGGCTGATTCCTTTCGATTCCTGGTTCTCAAAACCCCGCTCTTGTTGAGAACGGAGAACGCTACCCGAGGTTACTAAAGAAGTACCTATTCACGAACCGTTAACCATCTCTTCATGAAGGGGCAAACAAGACATGTCAAAAATCAGCTATGCCAAAGTTCACAATCGCAGGCGGCGAGGCGCAAGATGTACTGACCGAGCCGCCTTTGCTCGCGGGGCTTCCGGGATTCGCCGGGAAATTCATTCCCATGGACCAGGCGCGCGACCTGTATCTGCGCTTGCGCTCGGCGCCGCGGGGCTTTCGTCTGGAAGCGCTGCTGGCGGAAATGAAGGTGACGCTCGATGTCCCGCCCGCCGACCTGGAGCGCATCCCGATCAGAGGCCCTTTCGTCGCCGTAGCCAACCATCCTTTTGGTGTGCTCGACGGTGCGGCACTGGCCGTGCTCCTCTCCCGCGTGCGTCCCGACGTCAAGATACTGACTAACGCGCTGCTCCAGGGCATCCCCGAACTTCGCGAGCAGTGCATCTTCGTGGATCCATTTCACACTCCGTCTTCGGTGGACAAAAACGTGAAACCCCTGAAGCAGGCGATGGAATGGCTCCGCCAAGGCGGTGCGCTGGCTGTGTTTCCCGCCGGCGAAGTCTCGCAGTGGAATGTCCGCGAGGCGCAAGTCACCGATCCCGCCTGGAACACTGTAGCCGCTCGCCTGGTGCGCAAGAGCGGGGCCAGCGCGCTGCCCGTATACTTCTGCGGCCGCAACAGTGTTACGTTCCAGTTACTGGGTCTGATCAATCCCCGGCTCCGGACACTTTTCCTGCTGCAGGAATTTCTGCAGCAGCGCGACAAAAACGTGCAAGTTCGCATCGGCGGCGCGATCCCCTCCGAATTGATCGCTAACCTCGACAGCGACGAGGAGGCCACCGAGTATCTTCGACTGCGAACTTACCTGCTGTCGTATCGCGGTAAGAAGGCGATCTCACTGCCCGCGAAGATGCTTTCCGCGCTACCGCGCAAGCCGCAGGAGCCGATTGCCGCCGGAATTCCAGCGCAATTCGTGGTAGCCGATATTGCGAATTTACCCGCCGAGCGGCTGCTCATTGAAAATGCGGACTTCGCTGTATACGCCGCGCGTGCCTCCGAACTGCCCCACGCGCTCGACGAAGTCGGGCGCCTCCGCGAAATCACCTTCCGCGCCGCCGGCGAGGGCACCGGACGCAGTGCTGATCTCGATCAGTTCGATGCTTACTATTGGCATCTGCTCCTATGGAACAAGGAAAAGCAAGAATTGGCCGGCGCCTACCGAGCTGGCGACGTCGACGAGATCATTCGCTCCCACGGCGTCAAGGGTCTCTACACGAATACCGTCTTCCGCTACGACCAACAGCTGTTCTTGAGGATTGGCTCCGCTCTGGAACTGGGCCGCTCTTTTGTTCGTCCGGAATACCAGCGCCAGTATGCGCCGCTGCTTCTGCTATGGAAGGGCATCGCGCGTTTCGTGGTTGCTCACCCGGAGACTCCGGTGTTGTTTGGAGCGGTCAGCATCAGCAACGAGTACAGCAGTCTGTCGCGGGAGATGATTGTGCGCTATTTTGAGCAACGGAAAGACGGCGGCGAGTTCGCCGACCTCATCCAGGCACGTACACCCTTTCGCGCTCCCAAGCTTCGCCACTGGGATTGCGGCGCCCTCTGTAGTTTACTGCGCGACCTCGACCAGCTCGCCGAGCCGATCTCGGATGTGGAAGAAGATGGCAAAGGATTGCCCATCCTGCTCAAGCAGTATGCCAAAGTAGGAGGAAGATTAATGGGCTTCAATCTCGACCGCAAGTTTTCCGACGTGGTGGATGGCCTGATGATCGTCGATCTGCGCCAAACCGATCCCTCGGTCCTGGAGCGTTATATGGGCAAGGAAGGCTACGCCGGTTTCCGCCGCTTCCACGGGCTCGACTAGGGAGTCTGGATTTCTCCCAGGCTGGCACTACGCCTGCACACTTGCACCGCGTCTTCCAGAGCACGCGCCAACTCGTCTCCCAGCGACGCGAGTTCTTCCGGAGGCATTCGATTTTGCATGGCCTCGAATAGTTGGCGCTCTTCCTTGCGGATGTGCCCGGATAGCAACTTCGCGAACTCTTCCAGTTCGCCTTGATTCATTACGGCCTGCCCAGCGCGACCAAAATATTCCCGCAATTGTTCGTGATCGCCGCTGAGTCCCTCCACCAGCACGGCGAGCTCCGGAAAGCGCCGGGCAGCGGGGAACAGGACTTTTTCTTCCGCCGCGAAGTGGAATCGGACTTCGTCGGTATAAAGCTGACGCATTTCCAGTTGCCACGCACCCAGATCAACGCCGCTGTTTTGCAGCGCCCGCTCGATCCGCACGCAGAGTGCCAGCGCGTGCTGATGTTGCCGAGAAAGCGGAATCAAGCTCGCATCGCGCCGCATGGAACTATTATCCTCCTTTGCTAAATCTGCTCGCATGTTGAACAATGAATGGTGCCCCTGGCCGTGGCGGCTGTTTCTGGTTCCGCTGGCGCGCTAGAGAAAACGCAAGGAGCCTTCATGCCCGCAACTGGAGAACTGATCCGCCTCATGAATTACATTGACGACATTGCCACCACCCTGCGCCGCATCAGCGCCAGTATTCCGGCGATGACCAAGGAGGAGTGCGCTCGACTTGGCGAATATATCCGCAAGTCCGAACCGAGCTATGAGAGCGTGGTTCAGCATCTCGAGCAGGCGGGCAAAGAGTAAAGAATGACCGAAGTCCGCACGGTTGCGGTGATCGGCGCGGGCATCATGGGACGGGGCATCGCCCATGCTGCTGCTCTTGGCGGCTATCGCACCATCCTCGAAGACCTACTTCCGAACGCCCTGCGCAGGGCCGAGACGGAAATCCGCGCCAATCTCGACCAGGCCGTCGAACTCGGCGAGGTCGATGCCGCCGACGCCAACGCAGCTTTCTCGCGGCTGCAGTATGCCGATTCGGTCGATGTGGCTGCGCGCGAGGCCGATCTGGTTATCGAGGCCGTTCCCGACGAGATGGAATCGAAGCTCGAGATCTTCATCATGCTCGACAAGTTCTGCCGTCCCGGCACGATTCTTGTATCGAATACGTCCGTGCTCAGCGTCACCGAGGTCGCAAGCGCGACCTATCGCGCCAAAAAGTGCGCCGGCATGCGTTTTCTTAATCCCGTGCAGCAGATGAAGGTGCTCGAGATTGTGCGTGCGCTCGAAACCGATGACGAGACGCTGGCGGCGGTCGTCGAAGTCGGCAAGCGCATGGGGAAAGATGTTGTGGTGATCAAAGAGTTGGCTTCATCGTCAGCTGCATTAACGCCATGATCGCCAATTTCAGCGCGCTTTGTCAGACGGATCGTTTACCCGCGTCTGATCCGTAATCCAGTTTACTTCCCAGGTCTTACCTCCATCATCCGAGAAGGACTGCTCAAAGTGGGGCTTGCTTGTGGTGGTGTCTGACCAGATAAATCGAATGA